>Ga0315282_10000405_pt1 | contig 85668 bp, 101 predicted proteins | sample YL17G07_20_MG_FD_203693 | JGI IMG/M metagenome (GOLD analysis project Ga0315282, IMG submission 203693) | Sediment microbial communities from Yellowstone Lake, YNP, Wyoming, USA - YL17G07_20 | ecosystem: Environmental > Aquatic > Freshwater > Lake > Sediment | place: USA: Wyoming | collected...
CGGGTTGGTGATGAGATAGCCCAAAATCTCAATCCAAAGTTTGAATTGCGCGAGTATCAAAAAGAGGCGTTAGGTCGCTCTGATTTTTATTTTAGCGAATTTCAAAAAAGAAAGTTTCCGGCGCAACTACTTTTTCATATGGCGACCGGAAGCGGAAAGACGCTGATAATGGCGGCGGATATTTTATATTTGTATAAACTTGGCTACCGCAATTTTATCTTTTTCGTAAATAGCGTAAATATTATTGAAAAAACAAGAGATAATTTTTTAAACTCTCAATCTGAAAAATATCTTTTTGCTCCCAAAATTAAGTTTGGCGAAAAAGAAGTTTTCATAAAAGAAGTCCGAAATTTCGAAGCGGCGAGCCCCGAAGATATAAATATTCTTTTTACGACAATTCAAGGACTACACATTCGCTTAAATTATCCGAAAGAAAATGCTTTAACTTACGAAGAGTTTGAGAATAAAGACGCTGTTCTTATCTCTGACGAGGCGCACCATTTACAGACATTAACAAAATCCAAGTTGACCCAAACCGAAGAAGAAGAAAAAAGAAGCTGGGAATATACGATTCTAAGGGAGATTTTTGAGAGAAGTCCTAAAAATATCTTATTGGAATTTACCGCCACGATTGATTTGGGCAATCAAAACATTAAGCAGAAATACGAAGATAAAATCATTTTTCAGTATGATTTGAAGCAATTTCGATTGGATAAATACTCAAAAGAAATAGAAGTTTTACAGGCGGATTTAGAGCCGATTGATAGAGCGTTGCAAGCGGTTATTTTGAGTCAGTACCGCAGAAAAATGGCTGAAAAATACAAACTACACTTAAAGCCGGTGCTCCTCTTTAAATCCAAAAGCATAAAAGAGTCAAAAGAAAATTATGATGGCTTTTTGACAAAGATAAAAAATTTAACTTCTGGTGATATCCAAGAGATAAATTCGCGGGCAAAAGGAACAGATTTAGAAAAGGTATTTAACTATTTTCAGAAAGAGAATATAACTTTTGACAATTTCATTAGAGAATTACAAGAAGATTTTTCCGAAGGAAAATGCATGCTTTTGGACTCGGAAAATGTTAATGAAGAAAAGCAGTTAAAACTCAATTCTTTAGAGAATAAAAATAACGAGATAAGGGCTATTTTTGCGGTTAATATGCTAAATGAAGGCTGGGATGTGCTTAATCTCTTTGATATTGTGCGGCTATATGATACTCGGGATGGAAAATGGGTCCACGGCAAGTATAAGCCCGGAAATACCACAATGGGTGAAGCCCAGCTTATTGGCAGAGGTGCAAGATATTTTCCGTTTCAATTAGAGGCGGCGGAAGATAGCTATAAAAGAAAATTTGACAAGGATATTGAAAATGAGTTGCGAGTTATAGAAACATTACACTATCACAGCGCTCATAATCCTAAATATATTGAGGAGATAAAAAGCGCTCTTACGGAAATGGGAATTTTGCCGGAAAAGTATGTTCAGAAAGATTTGTTTATTAAAGATTCTTTTAAAGAAACCGAGTTTTGGAAAGAAGGTGTCGTTTTTATAAACGACAAGAAACAGAATCCAAGGACTGAAATATTTAGTTTACAGGATGCAAAAATTGAAAAAAATTATAAGTACGAAATGAAAACCGGAGAAATAAAAGAAGAGGTTATTTTGGACGAAACAAAGCGCTTAAAATCACCAAAAGAAGTTGTGCGCGGAAAGATAGCGTATAAAGTTTCCGACTTTGGAGAGAATATAACAAGAAGCGCGCTTGATAAGCTTGAGTTTTACAAATTTGAAACATTAAAAAGATATTTTCCGTACATAAAATCAATTAAGGAATTTATTTCGTCCGATGATTATTTAGGCGGCGCCGAAATAGAAGTATTGGGGCCAAAAACCAAAATAAATGAACTGACTCCGATTGAAAAATTAAAGTTGCTTTTATTCTTATCCAAAAAGATTGCGGAACAAGCAAGGACTAATACCTCCGAGTTTGTTGGTACTGAATTGTTTAAAGCCAGAATGTTGCGAGATGTTTTTAAAGACAAAAAGATAAAAATCGACATAGACGATTTGCAAAGGAAAGAATTAGAGGAAGTTAATTTGGCGGAAAAAAATTGGTATGCCCAGAGCGGGTTTTATGGCACAGAAGAAGAACAGAGTTTTATTAAGTTTATTGACGAATTTATCGCGAAGTTAAGGCAGAAATACTCTGATATTGCCTTATTGCGAAACGAGAAATTCTTTCAGATTTTTGATTTTGACGAAGGAAGGGCTTTTGAACCGGATTTTATAATGATTTTAAAAAAAAGAAATAAGGTTATTAATATCTACCAGATTTTTATTGAACCAAAGGGAGGTCAATTTAAAGACAATCAAGGCAGGTTTGAAAAATCCAAAGAAGGCTGGAAGCAAGAATTTTTACTTGAAATGGAAGGAAAAGCCGATACTGATTTAAAATTGGAAAATAAACATTTTAGATTGGTGGGGCTACCATTTTACAACGAACAGTTGCAAAAAGAATTTGAGGAAGCGTTAGAAAATAAACTGCTTGTTTGATAATTAGGCTGATTTGATATTATAATAAAAAATCGGTGGCTCGCCCGCGAAGCGGGTAAGGCGGGCGGGCAAAAAGCGTAGCGAAGCGAAGTCCCACACCAAGCTTCGCTTTGGTGCGGGGGAAGGGGTTTTAGGAGTGTTAAGTCCCCAGGAATTTTTGTTTACCCCGTAGTCAAATGCGAAGCATTTGTACTTCGGGGCCCGCCCGCTCCGTCTGGGGTGGGAAACGTTTCCGCAATTCCTGCGTCAGCCCCAGTAGTAGAGCAAAGCTTACTACGGGACAGGCAGGAAGGCAAAACAGAAAAATTTTCGTTTCCTTAATTGAAAAAAATTTGGGGGCGAGCGAGCAAACAAACTGCCCGCAAAATTCGCAATGTTTAGATTGGTCGGGGTACCCAGATTTGAACTGGGACTAAATCCACCCCATGGACTCGTGCTACCATTACACTATACCCCGTAGCTCCGCCACGGGCGGAGAAATTCGAAATCCTAAGCACGAAATTCGAAACTATAGGTTTGGAATTTTGAATTTTATAATTTGGGATTTATTTAGGATTTAAGATTTTGAATTTAGGATTTACCCTTTGATAGGGCTTTGATACATCTGGTGCAAGCCAAAACACGCTTGCCATTAGGCAATCGGACTTTTTGCAAATTCGGGTACTGCTTTTTTTTAGGTGTTGGATTGTATTTCGACATTGTCTTCTTGTATTTTCTTGCCCACCCCGATTTTTTACCGCATATTTTACATTGTCGCATAATTATAAATTGATTTTTATCTTTTCTTTAAAGCTAATCCATTTTTTATTAGCTTCTGAAAGAATCGATTCAATTCAACATTAATTTTCTTTTGGTTAATTTCAAATTTTTTTTCAAATTCTTCGGCCAATTTTTCAACCGAAACACCATTATTTAAAGCCAAAAAAATTTCATAACCTATTTTGTTCAGTTTATAAAGCTTTCCTGTTTCAATATTAACCACCAGTCCTCCAAATGTTTCTTTTCGGTGATTTATTTTGCTTTTTTGTAATTCGATCATAAATTTTTATTTATCCGGCCGGAACCAACACCAGGGATCGGATGAAAAAATATTATTTGTTGCCCCAAAGACATTTGCTCTGCAACCTCCGCCACATTTATACCTGTATCCACAAATACGACATTTTCCTTTTATTTTAGTAAATATTTTTAACCATTTGTGAAACACATTATTTTTTTGCCACTCATCAGAAAAACCTTCTTTTAAAGGAGAAGAAAAGAGATGCGCGAGCGCAATACACGGAGTTATCTTAAAATCGTATGTTATACTACATCTAGAGATGCCGGCTCCACAAGGGACAGTAATCTCCTTGTCTGGATTATATTCTACTAGTTTATCAAAAAGAAAGCTGTGATGCAACTGCTCCACTGTCATGTCATTGTAATAATCCTTTATATCAAATAAATTCTGAACTGCGTATCTATATTGATCTTTTGACACTTGGAACTTCTTATTGAGGGGATTGCCGATTAATAGCCTTGTTCTATAATAATAAGCTCCAATCTTATGAGTAAAATCCGCTATATTTTTTAATTCCCTATAATTAAAATTGGTTAAGGTTGTAGCTATGCAGACCTTAATATTATTTTTTATAAGCAATTCTATTCCCCTAATGGCCAATTGCAAAGCTTGACTATTTCCTCGAAATTCATTGTGTTTTTTAGGTGATAGACTATCAATGCTTATTTGTACGCTATTTATATTTTTATACTCTGCTAAGACCTTTGCGATATCGGGAGTTATCAGGGTGCCATTGGTTGCTATCCTGACGGAAAATTTTCTTTCATAAGCAAAACTTAGTATTTTACTAAAATCTTTTCTAATTAAAGGCTCTCTGCCAACCAGATGCACCTTAAAAATGTGTGCCTTGCTTAATTCCTTCAATAAATCACAGATTTCGGCATAGCTTTTTTCTTTTTTATAGAGTCCGTTTTTGCTGGAATAGCAGTGTTGACATCGCAGATTGCAACGTGGAGTGATATCGATATAAACCGTATCTGGCGTTAAAAGGCGTGACAGCGAGTTGATTTTAGGTTTATTTTTAGCAATGGTATTTTCCATTTTTTAGATAAGATATTGCCTATTTCGTATTTTGAATATGCGCATAGTTTCACTCTTCCATTCGGCAATATATGAATTAAAGTTTGTCCCGCATAACATTTGCTCGTTAAGGGATTGGTATAACTTATTTTAATAGGGAATCTCCTTTTTAATTTATCAATTTGTGCATCTATTTTCAGTAAGGAATTATTATCAAGAGCCAATAATACCTTATTTTCTGCGCCTCTTCCCACCGGCTTAAAAATAAAAATACAAAGAGAATCAAATTTTAATTTAATTGCCAATTTGATTATTTCTTCCAAGTATTGTTCATTAAGCCGGGAAATGGTTGTGCACATTACTTTTCTAATCTTTATCCGACCCAGATTTTTAATTATTTGGCGGAAGCAATCTTTACCCCTTATCTTATTATGGATACTTTCTGATCCGTCAATACTGATATAGACTTTGCGGAATGTGTTATTAATTATTTCGGAATACTTATCCAGAAAAGAACCGTTCGTTACTAATTCTGCTACAATTTTTTTCTCTTTTAATATTTTGCATATATCTTCAAAGTGGTCATGGCAAAGTGGTTCACCTCCTGAAATACTAATATAGAAAACGCCTAATGTTTCTAACCGCGACAAAATAAGGCGGAAGTTATCTGGGCTAATATCTGTTGAATGTTTTTTATCATATTTGTCGTTATAGCAATGAACACAATTTAGATTACATTTATTGGTTATTTCAATGCCAGCAGAGATAGGTTTTATGGAACTGGTTTTATTTTCGCCAACATCTAGGATCTTTTTTTGATAGGTTACCATATGCGTAATAAATAAATGCAGGACATCCTCCTCTACATTTAGTGTTGTTAATACATTTTTCACACCCATTTTTTACTTTTTTATGCATTGATTCTAACTCTTTTAAAAAGGGGTGCTTTAAAATCTCGGATAATTTATTTTCGCGTAGGTTGCCTAGGTTAATAGGCAAGTATCTGCACGGATAAACGCTTCCATCTGGGCGAATTTGTATTTTGTTGGTACCGGCTCCGCAAAGAGATTTACTGTTTCCAGAAATTACGAGACTGTTTTCAAATCCAATTTTAAAATTTGATTTTTTTTCCGAAGCCTCAGACAAAGATTCCAGTTTTTCAATTATTTTTCTTAACGTATTTCCTCTCAAAACTGCCTTAGAATTTTTCGGATTAGTAAAATTTTTGTAAAAATTTATCCTTATTGCGGAAGCGCCCAACTTTTCCGCTATTTTGCATGTATCCTCAATGTATTTATAATTTGTATCAAGCAGAGTCATTTGGAAAGCAAAAGGAATTTCAAACTTTTTTAATAATGAGGCAGCATTTAAAAGTTTATCAAAGGCTTGACTGTTTCTCCTAATAGCGTTGTGAATTTTTTTAGAGCCGTCAATACTTAATTTAACATGATTTACTCCGCTTGCCTTCAGATATTTTACTTTGTTTTCATCAAGGAGGCTCCCATTTGTGCTAATACTAAAGCAAACTTTTGCTTTATTTAAGTAATAGGCGATTGTGCGCCAATTTTTATGTAATAATGGCTCGCCGCCAATGATATTAAAAAAAAGAATGTTTTCTCTCCGGAGATTTTTAAAAATTTTTTCAAAAGTATCTAGAGGCATATCACCCTCTTTCTTTCCCGCATCAAAACAATGTGCACACTTATAATTGCATACGCCAGTAATTTCGATATTAGCGCAATATGGTCTGATGCTCATTAAATAATTTTTGTTATCGTGTTTAATTTCTTTACCCTTCGCTCATACAATACATTTGCACATCGGCTTGGTAAATGGTTGGGTTTTCCCACTTGGCTTTCCTTTTTAATTCTTTTTCTTCATTCTTGCGTTTTTTTTCGCTTTCTTTTTCTCCCTTATTTAGCAAATTTACTGAAGAATATTTTTTCATGTAATTTAAATAAAATTAATTGATCGACCTTTTGACTAAACTAATCTCGGAAGTGCCTCTTTTAATTTATCTTAAATTATGATATATTAAAAAACAATCGAACCCTTGCCGCAGATAGTACATTTTTTCATACCAATAGATTATATATTATAAATTATTAACTAGCAACTCTATGGATGTAATTTCTACAAAACTATTTTTATATATTGTGATTGTTCTCTCAGCGACTTTTCACGAATACGCTCACGGTTTTATTGCCTATAAACTTGGCGATTCTACTGCCAAAGACGCCGGCCGTTTGACTTTAAATCCTTTGGCGCATTTGGATTTAATGGGAACAGTCATTATTCCTCTTTTTTTGTTGTTTTACGGCGGAGTGTTTTTGGGTTGGGCAAAACCCGTGCCTTATAATCCTTATAATTTAAAAGACCAGAAATACGGCTCGCTCAAAGTCGGCATTGCCGGCCCGGGAGCAAATTTATTAATTGCCTTAATTTTGGGAATTTTCCTGAGAGTTGCTTCCAGCGATATTTTTAGTCAATGGTCAATAGTCAATGGTCAAGAGTTAACATTCTTCGTAAGCGCTGTTGGCCTTATTATCTATATAAATATTTTCTTGGCTCTTTTTAATTTAATACCTTTTCCGCCGCTTGACGGCTCAAAAGTTTTAATGGATTTATTTCCAAGAGCCCGTCATTTCATAGAACGTATCGGTTTTTTCGGAATTTTCTTCGCTTTGCTTTTGGCTTTTTTCATTTTATCGCCAGCCGCCAAATTTCTTTTTCAATTGATTACCGGCAGTAGTTTTGGATTTTAATATTGACAAACCCTCCATTATTTTGATATTCTATATAAATCCTCGTTGGATTTTTATTTTTGATTTTAAAATGCCAACTATCCGTCAATTAATTAAAAAAGGAAGAAAGAAAAGCGCTAAAAAAACTAAAGCGCCGGCTTTAAGTTTTTATTTCAACCCCCTAAAAAACAGACCGGTTTATTCGGAATCGCCTTTTAAGCGGGGCGTTTGTTTAAAGGTTTTCACCACCACTCCCAAAAAACCAAATTCAGCCCTCAGAAAAGTTGCCCGAGTCCGTTTGACCAACGGGATGGAAGTAACAGCTTATATTCCTGGTATCGGCCATAGCTTACAAGAGCACTCTATAGTTTTGCTTCGCGGCGGTCGGGTAAAAGATTTGCCGGGCGTAAAGTACCATATTGTCCGGGGAATTTTAGACACTACCGGAACCGAGGGCCGAAAGCAGGAAAGAAGCAAGTATGGAGTAAAGAGATCTAAATAAACGCAGAATTGACGCAGAACAATACGCAGAACCACGCAGAAAGTTCTGCGGTTAAATAAATTCCGCGTCTGTTCCGCGAGTGAGCGAAACGAACATGCGAAAAAAAAGAAAATACAAAAAAACTTATGAACCCGATGTTCAATACAACAATATCGCCGTTGCTCGGTTTATTAATTATTTAATGAGAAAAGGCAAGAAATCGACAGCCGAGAAGATTCTTTATGAAACTTTTGGAAATATCCAAAAAGAAACCAAAACTGAGCCGTTGGAGATATTTCAAAAAGCCATTGATAATGCCTCGCCACTCCTTGAGGTTGTTTCCCGTCGGATTGGCGGCGCCAATTATCAGGTGCCCCGGGAAGTCAGGCCAGAAAGAAGATTTTTTTTGGCTTGCAATTGGATTATTGAAGCGGCCCGCTCCCGCAAGGCTAAGCCAATGGCGCAGAAATTAGCAGAAGAAATAATTGCTGCTTCCAAAAACGAAGGAGCGGCCATTAAAAAGAGACAAAATATTTACAAAATAGCAGAAGCTAATCGCGCTTTTGCCCACTTTGCTCATTAAGAGTTAGCGAGTGATACAAAATGAGACCCCTTGACAAAAACTTATTTAACAAATATAATAAAAAAAGAAACTTTATAGTTCAAAAGGAGGTGAATGAGATGTACAGAGAAGAAGAAAGAAAGAAAGAAAAGCGGTTAAAACTAGAGGAGAAAAAAGGAGGCTTTAGATGCTGTAATTGCGGTCAGTGGGTTCCTTTTACAGAATTTATGGGTACGGAGCACCGAAATCATTGTCCGTTCTGTTTATGGTCTAAGCACGTTGATTTGGAGAAACCCGGCGATAGAAAATCTAAGTGTCAGGCGAGGATGATGCCGATTGGACTAACATTTAAGCATGAAGGAGTAGATAAGTACGGCAGACTCCGGCAGGGCGAATTAATGTTAATCCATGAATGTACCGGCTGTGGAAAAATCTCCATAAACAGAATTGCGGCAGATGATAATGAAGAAATGATTCTGAAAATATTCGAAGAATCGCAAAAATTACCAACTGAGAAAAAAGAACGACTGGAACGTAGCGGTATCGAAGTACTCCCCGAGAAAAAAAGAGAGGAAATTCTTCTCCAACTTTTTGGTAAGAATTTCGAAAAAACGTAGCCCACTAACTCCAAAATTGATTTAAAGAATATTAAGGAGATAGTGGGCTTTTTAACTAGTTTGACTTCAGAATATTTACATTATTTTTTAAATTAAAATCATTTTTATTTAGAAATTTGAATTAGTGTTTATTAAACCTAAAGGTCCATTAAAATAAACTATAAGCGGTAAGAGAGATAATATGAAGAAAATACGGGAAAAAGGTTCATATTCTCATGAACATAAGGGAATAAAGAAAATTAGTTGGAGAGAGTTCCATGATTTTTGTAGGCATCTTGCAGAGAAAATATTAAAGGAAAATTTCGATATAATAATTGGGATTTCAGAACAAGGTCTTTATCCCGGAACTTTAATAGCGGGTATGCTTAGAAAAGAGTTTTATCCTGTACGGCTTACCCGTAGGGAAAACGATATAGTTCAATATAAAAAACCGATTTGGAAAGTAGATATGCCCGATATTGTGAGAAATAAGAATATCTTAATTGTAGATGAAATTTGTGCTACTGGAGAAACTTTAATGCTGGCAGTAAAACGGGTAGGAGAAAAAGGAGCAACTAAAATAAAAACAGCAGTTTTAGTAGCTCATTCTTACAGTCGATATAAGCCACACTATGTTAGTTTAGAAACAGATCAATTGGTTATCTTCCCCTGGGATACCCAAATTCTAGTGAGAGGGAAATGGAGGTTGCATCCAGAAATCGAAGAAAAACTTAAACCTCTGGATTAAATAATAACCTCAGCATAAGAGGATATGACTTTTATTAATTCTTGATTTAATTAAAAGTTATATTATATTGAAAAATGAAAGGTCGATTAATCTTAATAATTTAAAAGTATGAAAAAGAAAAAGCAACAAAAAAAGAAATATATTTCACCAAAGATTGCAAAGATTAGAAGACAAGCTGTAGCCGCCGGCCATAAAGTTTAATGGCTGAGTTTATCATTTATTTATATGGAAGTTTATATTTCTTTGTTTGGCAAGAGAAAGAAAGTTTTGAATTGGTTGAGATTATTAGAACAAGAAAAAATCTCCTTTAGATATAAGGGAGAGAATTTAAATAATTTTTCTGTTGTCAATATTCTAATCGGTTTCCCTAGCAAGAAAATAAAGAATTTCTTAAAAGAGGAGGGTAAAGTTTACATTATAGAACCAGATCCCGCTCCTTCGCGAGAGAAACTAATAAAGGCGTTTAATTCATTAAATCTTCCCTATGTCCATTCTGGGTATTATCCCACTAATTGTTCTTCAGTATTTTTATTTAGAGTAGATGTTGATTATGTTGATTCAGAGGGACTAGAAAATATATTCGAGATTACTAAGAAATTTAATATAAAGGGCACTTATTTTATAAATATTAGTGGCGAAGAAGAGTTTGATGAAAAAATAGGTCATTTTAAGCTCAAAACACCGACTACTCCTCAACGGAAAGAAATTCTTCAAAAAATTCTTTTAGAGGGTAATGAAATAGCTAATCATGGATATTGGCATTATGTTTTTAAAGATTTCAAGAGGAATTATCAGAATATTAAGGTTTGCAATTTATTTTTAAAAAAGCTTTTTGAAATCCGAAATAAAGGATTTGCAGCCCCGGGCGGTGAAATAAATAGTTCATTGATAAAAGCAATAAATCAAGCAAAACTACTATATTCGTCTAATGAACTTACTGAAGGAAAATTTCCTTATTATCCATATATCCAAAATACAAAAAGCAAAACCCTAGAAATACCTGTTTATTATCTCTGTGACGCCTCTTTTGAATTTTCAAAGAACGAGAAATTGGTTCGAACAATCCCACTTTATTATCAAGATATACTTAGAAGTTTGTATCTAAAATATATAAAGCAACAGATTAACAATAATAAACCCATAGGAATTCTGGCCCACCCTCATCTTATTGGAAAAGTCGCAAAAGATTTTTTCGGCTCAATATTTAGAGAAATTAAAAGATTAAAAATACCCAACTACACCTTTGAAGAATTTGCAAATTGGTGGAAACAGAGAGAAAAAATCAGGATTTCTTATAGAAAAGTTGGTGAGCAGTTAATTATTAGAGCAAATCATTATCCTGTTTTAGTAGAAATAATCTACGGCAAAAAGAAATCCATTATTACAATAAACAGGAAGTCAATTATTAATTTAAAAAAATTAAGAAAACAAGGAAATGCAATTAAATATCCTTAATAAAAAACCTAAAAGATTATGGGAATGGCGAGAATATAAAAAAGGTTCTTTGGTTGAAAATGGAATTGTATTGAATGAAACAGCTACGTTTATTTGGAAGTTATGTGACGGGAAAAGAAGTGTTAATCAAATCATTCGTGAAGTATTTAAAAAATATAATGCATCAGAAGAGAGGGTAAGGGGGGATGTTTTGGAGTTAATTGAGACACTTCTTAAAGAAAAAACAATAGAGCTAAACTAAAATGAATTTAAAAATAATTTCTACAAGAAAAGAGATTAAGGGATTTTTTGGTGAGGAACCGATTATGGCTGCTACTATTCGAGTAACTAAAGCCTGTAATCTTAGATGCCCCCATTGTTATGTAAATGCTGGTGAAAAGTTAGAAAATGAGTTGTCTTTGGAAGAGATTAAATCCATTATTGATCAACTAGCAAAGTTAAAGGTTTTTTCAATTTTCTTTACTGGCGGAGAACCTTTTTTAAGAAAAGATATTATAGAAATTCTAAAATATACCAATAAAAAAGGAATAGGGATTGCCATAAGTACTAATGGTAGTTTTTTAAATAAAGAAGTTTTAGAAAAGATGAGAAATATTCATTTTGATTTATTTCAAATCAGTCTTGATGGACCTAAAAAAATTCATGAAAGTATTAGAGGAAAAGGATCTTGGGAGAAGACTATTGATAATATTAGATTAGCAAGATCTATATTAGGCCAAAAAGTAGGATTAGGGATAGTGATAATGAAAAATAATTGGAATTTTTTAGATCAAGCCATTACCAAAGGTGTACATTGTGGAGCAGATCGAATAACTCTTATGTGTTTAATTCTCTCAGGAAGAGCCAGCGAAAAACTCAACCCTTCTCCTAAAGAATTTTTAGAGAGTATAAATAAGATTTTTACTAAATATAAATATCTTCAGTCAAAAGCAAGATTTTCTAAAGATACTACAATTCCTTCTGCCTTGATACCAAAAGAATGGAGAGAAAAAGGATTACATAGAACTTTTGCTCCTTGTAGTTTTCCTTATTATATCGCTATTAACTCTAATGGCGATGTTGCTCCTTGCGACGGTTTATTTAACTATTCAGAAATGATAATTGGAAATGTTAGAAAAAATTCACTTTTGGAAATATGGAAAAAATCTAAATTATTAAGGGATTTAAGGAAAATAAACCCTTCGGATTTAAAAGGTGTTTGCAAGAAATGTATTTACCGGGATTATTGTGCTGGAGGTTGCCGAGCCTCAGCCTATATTAATTATGGTGACTTCAGAATGCCTGATCCTGTTTGTCAAACTGTTTACGAAGCCGGTTTATTTCCTAAAGATTGCTTAAAGTCATGAGAATTTTATCTACCGCCAATCAAATTAAAAATTTTCTAGGAAAAGAGCCTTTACAATCAGCTTCTCTTCGAGTCACTATGGCCTGCAACTTAAAATGTAAGCATTGTTATTCTGTTGCTGGAAATAAATTAAATAATGAACTTTCTTTTAAAGAGATTAAAAGGGTTATAGATGAGCTCAAACAACTGGGAGCTATCAGGATATTTTTTACTGGTGGAGAACCTTTTATAAGACCGGATATTCTAGATATTTTAAACTATGCAGATAAAAATGGTTTTGCGATGTACATCAGCACAAACGGAACCCTTATTGACCTACAAACTATTAACCGATTGAAGTTGCTAAAGCACCTAAGAACTTTCCAAATTAGCATAGATGGTTTAAGAAAAACCCACGATTCAATACGTGGGGCAAAAGGAACCTTTGATAGGGCAATTAACACCATAGAGTTAGCCAAGAAGAAATTAAAGAATACAAAAATTACTATTATTTCTACCCTTATGAAAGAGAATGCTAATGAAATGGATAAACTTTTAGAATTGGCTATTAAATTAAAGATTGATAACTTTGGAATAGTAACCTTGTATCCAATAAAACGATCTACCAAAGTAAAAGATGTAAGCACTCTGCTGAAATATAAAATATTTAAAAAACTTAGTGAGATTTATATTAAAGAGAGACCAAGGCTGAATATTGGACTTCTTGTTCCTCCAGCTATAATTCCACAACCATTGTCAGAGTTAGAGTATGGAGGTGGATACGTTTGCTCTTTTCCTAGTTTATTAGGAATAAATGCGAACGGTGATGTTGCTCCTTGCGATGGTTTATTGCATTCTAAGAAGTTGATTTTAGGAAATGTAAGGAAAAAATCTTTAATCGAAATATGGAATCATCCCTTGATGAAGAAACTCAGAAATATAGAACCTGAAGATATTGAAGGAATTTGTCAAAAGTGTAAATATTTATCATTTTGTATTGGGGGATGTAGGGCTCGAGTTTATCTTAAATATGGTAATTTCAAAGCCCCAAATCCATTGTGCCAATCTTTTTATGAGACTGGACTTTTTAAAAATAGTAGTTTAAACTAAAAAAGTTTTTAATTTTGAGCATATGCGACAGTATCCATTAGAAAAATACAGAGATATAGGAATAATTGCCCATATTGATGCCGGAAAAACTACCGTGACTGAGCGGGTTCTTTTTTATACCGGCATTTCTCATCGGATTGGCGAAGTTCATGAAGGTCAAGCAATTATGGACTGGATGGAACAGGAAAAAGAGCGGGGGATTACGATTACGGCCGCCGCCACTACTTGTTTCTGGACGCCGACTTATCTTTTAAAAACAGCTAAAGATGATTCTGAAAAACAAAAGATTCGCCAGGCTCACGAGCATCGGATTAATATCATTGACACCCCGGGCCATATTGATTTTACGGTTGAGGTTCAGCGGTCTTTAAGAGTGCTGGACGGTGCGGTGGTGGTTTTTGACGGGGTGGCTGGGGTAGAGCCCCAGTCAGAGACGGTTTGGCATCAGGCGGATAAATTTAAAGTCCCCAGAATTTGTTTTATTAATAAATTGGACCGCCTGGGCGCTAACTTTAAAAACTCTTTCCGCTCAATTCAGGAGAAACTTAATCCCAAGGCAGTGGTTATTCAAATACCAATTGGTTTAGAATCAAATTTTGAAGGCGTCATCGATTTACTCACAATGAAAGCTTTTTATTTTGAAGGCGAGCACGGTGAAAAAGTGATTGAAAAAGAAATACCAACTCATCTAAAAGAAGAAGCGGAAAAACGAAGAACAATTTTAATAGAAAAGATTGCTGAGACCGATGAAAAATTAACGGAAAAATATTTAGAAGAACACAATATTGAGGAATTTGAGCTTCGCCGGGCTCTTAGAAAAGCCACCATTAACAGCGAATTAATTCCGGTGCTTTGCGGTTCAGCTTTAAAAAACAAAGGAATTCAATTACTGCTTGACGCGGTTTTGGATTATCTGCCTTCGCCGGTTGATTTGAGAACCATTAAACCGATTAGCGGCATTCATCCGAAAACCGAAGAAGAAATTATTCGTCAGCCGGATGATAATGAATCTTTTGCAGCTTTGGCTTTTAAAATTGCTACTGACCCTTACGTGGGCAGCTTAACTTATTTTCGGGTTTATAGCGGCACTCTTAGTCGGGGCACTTATGTTTTAAATTCCACTACCGGTAATCAGGAACGAATCGGCCGAATTGTCAGGATGCACGCCAATCATCGCGAAGAAGCGGAAGAAATGTACAGCGGCGACTTAGGTGCCATTGTCGGCTTAAAAAATACTTCTACCGGCGATACTTTATGCGACCCCAACAATCCCGTTATTTTGGAAAAAATCACCTTTCCGGAACCGGTAATTTCTGTTAGAATTGAACCCAAGACCAAGGCTGACCAGGAAAAATTGGGCATAGCCATGCACCGCTTGGCTGAAGAGGACCCGACTTTCAGAATTTCTGGCGACCCAGATACAGGCGAGACGATTATTTCCGGTATGGGAGAGCTTCACTTGGAAATTATTATTGACCGGACAAAAAGAGAATTTGGTGTTGAGGCCAACATCGGCCGGCCACAAGTTGCTTATAAAGAAACGATAAACGGTGAAGCTGAGGCTGAAGGCAAATATATTCGGCAATCCGGCGGCCGGGGTCAATATGGTCATGTCTGGTTAAAAGCCAAGCCATTGGAGAGAGGGAAGGGTTTTGTTTTTGTTAATGCGATAAAAGGCGGTATTATTCCCCAAGAATTTATTCCAGCCGTAGAAAAAGGCGTAAAAGAAGCTCTAACTAAAGGAATTTTGGCTGGCTATCCTATCACCGATATTGAAGCAACGCTTTATGACGGGTCTTTTCACGAAGTTGATTCTTCGGAAATAGCTTTTAAAATTGCCGGCGCCATTGCTCTACAAGAAGCCGCCAAAAGAGCCAAGCCAGTGATTTTAGAGCCAATTATGAAAATTCAGGTTATTACTCCCTTGGAGTTTTTAGGCGATGTTACCGGCGATTTAAATGCCAAACGCGGCCGGATTGAATCTATTGTTGACCGGCTTAATATTAAAGTGATTGACGCTAAAGTGCCTTTAGCAGAAATGTTTGGTTATGCCACTAAACTTCGCTCAATGACCCAGGGCCGGGGAACCTTTACCATGGAATTTGACCGCTATGAGGAAGTGCCAAATAATATTGCGCAAATGATTATTGAAGGAAAGAAATAAATATGGAATATATCATTGATGCCACAAATAAACCACTTGGCCGACTGGCTTCGGAGATAGCCGTAATTTTGCAAGAAAAGAAAAACCCAAAATACCAGCCTCGGCTGGAAGGCGAGGACAGAGTGATTGTTAAAAATATTGATAAAATGACCGTTACCGGTAAAAAATTTAAGCAAAAAATTTATTATCGCCATACTACTCAAATCGGTCACCTAAAAGAGAGGACCCTACAAATGATTTGGGAGAAAAAAGGACCAGCTGAAGTTTTGCGCCGGGCCGTAATGGGAATGCTGCCGAAAAATAAATTAAGAGTGAAAAGAATAAAGAGATTAACAATAGAATAAATATATGGCAGAAAAAAAAGAAATTAAGGTAAAAACTAAAAAAGCCGAAAAAAAACCAGTTGCGCCAATAAAACCAGAGCATTATTTCGAGGCGGTTGGCCGTCGAAAAACCGCCATAGCCAGGGTCAGACTTTATACCAAGAAAATCGGTCTAGAGGTCAATAAGCAGGATTTTCAAAAATATTTTCCGATTTTGCGGCTTCAAAAAAAAACAACCGCAGCCTTAGAAAAGATGAAAATTACCGATAAATTAGGAGCGGTAGTAAAAGTAAAAGGCGGAGGATTTAACAGCCAGGCTGAAGCCATTAGTCTTGGCATTGCCAGAGCTTTAGTAAAATTTAACCCTGATTTTAAAAAGCGACTGCGCCGCTTTGGCTATTTGACCCGCGACTCCCGAATGGTTGAACGGAAAAAATATGGCTTAAAGAAGGCAAGGCGAGCGCCTCAATGGAAGAAAAGGTAAAATATGATTTCTCCAAAACTAATTCTTGGTCTCCTAATCTTTATTCTTTTTGTTCACATCCTCGCCACTATTAATTACTGGTACTGGACTTATACCTGGTTTGATATGCCGATGCATTTTCTTGGTGGTTTTTGGGTAGCGACAATATTTATGTGGTTAAATCCAAAATTCAATATTATAGAGATCCGACCTCTTAATATTGACCGTAATTTTTGGAGGTCGGATCTCCCCAAATTGATATTAGTTTTGGGTTTTGTGATTTTAATCGGCGTCTTATGGGAATTTTTTGAGTTTGGCTACGATGTTTTAATTTCTTCAAAGGGATATTTTATTGCGGCTCAACAGGGAGTAGGTGATACAATGTCAGATTTATTTTTTGACCTTTTAGGCGGAATAGCGTTTTTAGTTATTGGTAAGCTTTATCTTAATAAAAAATCTAATATTTGGTAAAATTTAAATAATATCTCCCCATCTGATTTTTAATCCCCAATCACGCAGGGAGAGAGTAAACATCTACCAAAGATTTCCCCTTCATTATTCCAACGGTCTTATTGACGAAGTCCGCATTTACCCTCCTTCCCTCGCTTTCGGCGAGCTTCGGACGGGCAAGCCTCGTAACTCAAATAGTTGAGTTACGGGGCAAGCAAAATAAGCTAAATAAACCAAACAAGAAGACGACGAGTTATCCTGATATGACATGTCATAGCGGGATGTCATAATTATATTTGTTTCCGCGCGCGTCGTAAAAGTAGAGAAATTCGTTATCTTACTTTGCTTAATTTAAATTATTATATTATAGCATAGCGGTTTCGCTATGACATGTCATAGCGAAATGGTAAACTTATTAGATATAAAAAGAGAATATGAGTAAATCGGATAAAGCCAAAATAAATTTACTGCCGCCGCTTAACTGTTATTCTTTTCGCAAAGAATGGGAAGATGCCTGCTGGCAAAAGATATTGAAATCAAAAGATATTTTGAAATTGTTAACTACCCCTAATGAACGTCATAATTTGGTAATGCGTGCCGCTGTAATAGATGCTATAAATTCCGGAAAAAAATACAGAGAGATAGCAGAAGAGTTATGGCTTTCACCACAGACTATCAGCGCCATAAAAAAAGCCCTAAAGGAAAACAATTACAGGAGTTATCGCGAAAGAGGCAAGATAGAGCGAAAAAGAAAAGTGTATAGTCCTGTTCTAAATACAAAGAGAAAGAGATATCGTGGTAGGCCAATCCGCACAAAGTACGGAACAATATATCTGCCTTATTGAACGTTATGACGCGTCATAGTGAAAGCTCTAACCGGTTAGAGTGCTATACGCAAATATAGCACTTAAGATTGAATCTGGTAATTTTAAAATTCAATAAAATAAAGATTATTTTCCTGAGTGAAGTAAAGACGATTTGAAACCGGCTCATAATAAAAATCAGAAGCTCCTTCAACAAGAGTGTATTTATTTATCGGCGGACGGTCATCTATTTCCACAAAATCAACTTTTTTAATCCCATCACTGTCCAAATAATCAATTAAAAGATGGTAGGAATCTTTATACCAAAAAATATTTTTAACCGCGAGCCCCTCATAAAGATTTAATCCAATTACTTCGCCGGCTTTCTTATGGAGGCCTCTTTGATAATCTTCTAAGAAATAAATATTCAACTTTCCATTTTTATCAAAAAAGGCAATTTTTTTATTGTCCGGAGAAAAAACAAATTTTTCGGCTGAGTGAGCTATTTTGTTGAAATTCCGACTCATCTGGTCAAAAAGATAAAGACCGCCACCTTTGGTCAGGAAAGCTATTTTATTACCGGAAGCATTAATCTCTGATGGTTCTTGATTAATCAATTGGTTGGATAATTCAACAGCAAAATTCTCGGTTTTTACTGTTAAGCTAAAAGAAGTCAATTGATGACTTCTGACCTCTGACCTCTGACCTCTGACCTCTGACTTCTGACTTCTGACTTCTTTGATGTAGTAAAGATTAGGACTTTTGATTGTCCAGCTAAGGACCGGTTCTTTAACAATGGTCTCTAACTTGAGACGATTAGTGTCTAAAAGATAAAGAAAGCCTTTTTTATCTTTAATAATTAACCTGCCTGATTCAAGAGGATGAAAAGCAATTTCTGTAATACTCGTTTTTTGAAGATTGTTTAGAGTCACATTGATATTAAGGGCTTTTGAAAGATTGTTGAGTTCATAAAGATAGTAAATTTGATTTTTTGAATCTTGAACAATTATTTTGTTATTGTCTTCGCTCCACTGGATAAATTCATCGCCTTTTAATTTGGTTGGCGAAGCTGAAGATTCTTGCCGCCCAATTTCATTGGGCGAGCCTCGCCCCGATTCTATCGGGGCGGGAAGAAAATAAAGATTTTCTTTATTTTTAAACACAATTTTTTGCTGGGAGCTGAGCCAGAAATTATCAATGGCTTTAGAGACGGCTATGGGTTTCTTTTCAATTTTTTCAGGGATTAGAATTATTTTAAGAGTTTCCGTTACTAAACCCGACTTAACAACCACATTTTTCGTCCAAGCCAAATAACCATCTTTTTCAACTTTAAGTCTATAAGTTTTTGGTGAAAGATTAGTGATCAAGGTGCCGCTCTGAATCAATCCAGACTTATCTTTAAAAACTTTGCCGTCAATTTTTATCATTACTCCCTTTGGCTTGGCTTCAATAAAAATCGCGCCGGTTTTTTGGAATTTAATTGAGCAATTTAGCAATTTAACAATTTTGCAATTCTCTATAACGATCCGCCAGCCCTGAGAATAAGAAACTACTCCGAGACCGGTAATAATAAAAAGAAATATAAAGCTATAAAATATAAAACGACGAGTTCTTAAGGTCATGCGAATATAGAAGCGAAACTATGCGAAAGACTACGCGAATTTTCGCGAAATTTCGCGTTGATATTCACAATTTTTCGCTTCTATAGAATAATATACCTCCGACTTGAATTTTTCAATAAAAATCTATACTATTTAAAGTAATGGCAAAATTCATCATTCAAGGCAGAAAATCATTAAAAGGAGAAATCGCTGTTTCGGGCTCAAAAAATGCGGCTTTAAAAATCTTTCCGCTCGCCCTTTTAACCCAGGAACCTATCAGGGTCTCTAATGTTCCGGAAATAGAAGATGTTTTTCGAGCTCAGGAGATGCTTATTGCTCTGGGTGGAGAAGTAAAGAAGATAAAAACCGGAATTTTTGACATCAAATTTAAAAATCAGAAATGTCTTGACTTACCAACGGATTTGGTAAATAAATTTCGGGCTTCCATTATGTTTGTCGGACCAATATTGGCGGCCTGCGGAGAGGTCCGTTTTCCTCATCCCGGCGGCTGCGTGATTGGCGCCGGAGCCCGGCCGATCGATTTATTTTTGGATGGTTTTCAAAAGATGAGCGCCAGAATAGAGATCCTTCGACGCGGCTCAGGACAGCGGCGAGGCTCGCGAAAGGCGGCAGGACAAAATTATTATCATTTAACTGCTAAAAAATTAAAAGGCGCCAATATCTTTTTTTCAAAAATTAGCGTTACCGCTACTGAGAGTTTAATGATGACCGCCTGTTTTGCCGAAGGAGAAACAATTTTAAAAAATTGTGCCATGGAACCGGAAATTGTCAGTTTGGCAGAATATCTTAACAGCGGCGGCGCCAAAATAGAGGGAGCCGGAACACCGACAATTAAAATTAAAGGCATAAAAAGATTAAGAGGCAGGGAATACAAAATTATTCCCGACCGCATTGAAGCCGGGACTTTTGCTATGCTGGCAGCTGCTTCAAATAGCGGCGAAGTTTTAATAAAAAATTGCCGACCCAGCCACTTGGAAGCCCTTTGGGTTCTATTTGACAAAATAGGGGTAAATTATGTATTAAGTAAAAATAGTATCAGAATAAAACCTTCAAAAAGATTATCGGCTTGCGACGTTACCACTCACGAATATCCGGGATTTGCCACTGACTTGCAGTCTCCTTATACTGTACTAATGACCCAGGCTTATGGTTCTAGTTTAATTCATGAAACCATTTATGACCGCAGATTGCTTTTTACTGATATGTTGACGCAGATGGGTGCTAATATTATTATGGCTGACCCGCATCGAGTAGTAGTAAGCGGTCCCACAAAACTTTATGGTCGGCAATTAACGAGTCCTGATTTGCGGGCCGGCGTGGCTCTTATTATGGCCGCTTTAATCGCTTTTGGAAGAACGGAAATTGATAATATTTATCAGATTGACAGGGGATATGAGAGGCTGGATGAGAGACTGCGATTATTAGGAGCTGACATAAAACGCATAGATTGAAATTATTACCATTGACTATTGACCGTTGACCATTGACAAAAATTAATTGTCAAAAGTCAGATGTCAAAAGTCAAAAGTCAATTTGTTCACACGTAAAATTGGCATTGATTTAGGTACTACTACCACTATCGTCTTTGTGCCGGGACGCGGATTTATCATTAATGAACCAACGATTGTAGCTTTAAGCTTACCTGATAATTCAGTTTTGGCGGTTGGCAAAGAAGCCAAAGAAATGGTTGGCCGGACACCGGCTGACATCGTGCCTTATAAACCGCTAAAAGACGGAGTGATTGCTGATTATTATATTACCAAGGCGATGCTGAGATATTTTATCTCCAAGGCCTGCGGTAGTTTAAATATCTTTAAGCCTGACGTAGTGATTTCGGTGCCGGCTGGCATTACCCAGACTGAACGCCGAGCGGTTATTAACGCCGCCCGGGAAGCCGGTGCTCGGGAAGCTCATGTGGTTAGAGAGCCAATATTGGCCGCTTTAGGCGCGGACATTCCTATTAATTCTTCTTCAGGGAATATGATTATTAATATCGGCGGCGGCACTTCCGAGGTGGCGGTAGTAGCCCTGGGAGGTATTGTTTCCTGGGCCTCTCTCAGAGTGGCCGGCAACAAATTTGACCAGGCCATTATGGACTATATTAAAAAGAAATATTCTCTTTCAATTGGCGAACAGACCAGCGAGACAATAAAAATTGAAATTGGTTCAGCTCTTTCCACCAGACACAAATCAGAATTTTCAATCAGGGGAAGAGATTTGACTTCGGGCCTGCCAAGGAATTTAACAATTAATTCCAATGAAGTGGCCGAAGCTGTTAATCCTTATCTTGTTGATATTGCCTCAGCAGTTCAAAATGTCTTTAGTGAAACGCCAGCCGAATTGGTAGCTGACGTCATGGAAAAAGGAATGATTCTTTCCGGCGGCGGAGCCCAACTGGCTAATTTATCTGAATTTTTTAAAGGAGCTTTAGGAGTCAATACTTATGTGGCTGAGGAGCCTCTTTTCTGCGTCGCCAAAGGCGCCGGACTAATACTGACTCATTTAGATGTTTATAAAAGGACATTATTGGAAAAAAGATAAAAGCAGAAATGTTTTTAAATACCAATCAACAATTAGCGGAAAACTTCAAAAAACTAATAGCCAATGATAGGCTTTTCCATGCTTATCTTTTTTTTGGCGGAGATGAAAGAAATCGTCAAGAGAAATTTGTTTTCGCTCAATCTCTGGCTAATTTTTTAGAAAACGGAATCTTTGAGGAGCCGGTTAAATTATTAAGAGAAACCTTGATTATAAAAAAAGAAACTATTGGCATTGATGAGATTCGATTTCTGAAGTATTTTCTCTGGCAAAAACCAACTAATTCTATCCGAAGAGTAACCATTATCAAGGAGGCGGAAATTTTAACTCCGGAAGCTCAACATGCCGCCTTAAAAATGGTCGAAGAACCGCCGGAATCAGCTTTAATTATTTTTATTGCCAATAGCGAAGATAGTTTATTTCCGACTTTAAATTCTCGGCTCCAAAAAATTTATTTTCCCCAGACGCGGATAAATCATGGATCTAAAGATCGGCGAGTGCTCCGCGGATCCCTCGCGGATCTGCGTGAATCCGCGCTTTCTGACCTTGAAATTGATCAATTCTTTGAGAATTTGATTATTGATTTCAGAAAAGAATCGATAAAAAATTCTCAACAGCTAAAAGAAATATTGAAGCGCCTAACTTTAATAAAACAATTTAATACTAATAAGCGTCTACAATTGAGGGCTTTAATTTCTAATCTACCCAGTAGTGAAACTTCGACTTGAGTTTTTCTAAAAGAAAAACTCTTTAAAAAATAAACTGTCGAAGTTCTACTACTGGGTCTACCGAATATTAATGGATAAGGGATTTGGTTTTATAGTAATTATATTAATTTGGGGAGGTTTACTTTATTTCTTTTTTAAAACTCCGCTGTTATCTAAGTTTAGCGGCAGCAGCCTTTTAGGTTCCAGTTTTTCAAGTTTCAGCAGTGCCTTAAACGAACAAAAAGGAATTATTAATATTTCTAGCGAAACGAAATTTCAAAATGCGATTATCCATTTTAACAAAAAAATAGACATTTTAGATATTAAAATTTTTCCCGAAAATCCGGAATTAATTTTTGCCGGCTCCAACCACGGTTTGTTTGTCAGCCGCGACGCCGGCTTAAACTGGTACAGTTTTTCCGATATAGAACACAAAATAAACTCTAACACTATTGTTTATAAAATATTATTTAATTCGATTGTCAGTAGTCAGCAGTCAGCGGTCAGTAGTCAATCTTTCATTTCTGTTTTTCAAAACAATAAAGGAGTCGTTTACAAGAGCCAAGATAAGTTTTTTTCTTTGGAAAAAATTTTGGAGCTTGATAATGAGGCGGTTTATGACTTTGCTCTTTATGGCGATAATCTTTATTTGGGCTTATCTAACGGCCGGCTACTCCTTTATTCTTTAAAAAATAATGAGGTCCGGCTTTTAACAACTTTAAATTCAGCCATTACTAATTTAAAAGTTAGCCAAGACGCTGAGGGGTTAATTTATTTAACTCTTAAATCAGGCGGGTTTTGGAAGAGTAAAAATAACGGCCAATCTTTTGACCGGTTGAAATTTTTAGATGACTTTCGCGGAGCCGATAAAATTAATGAGTTTTTGCTGAGCCAGACAGGGGTTTATGCGGCTACTGATTACGGATTGATTCGGTCTTTTAACAGCGGCGAGACTTGGCAGGTTTTCAAATCTTTACCAGCGGAAAAGCCAAAAATTTCAGCTTTGGCTTTTAAAAAGAACCCCGGCGAGATTTTTGCCGCCTCTAATGGTAAAATTTACAGAAGTCGGGGTGACGGCTTAAGCTGGCAGATTTTAGAGCCGGAATTTAATGACAGAGAAATCTCGGTCATTAGTTTAGACGGTGATAAAATTATTGTAGGAACGAGGGATTGACCTCTGACTACTGACTACTGACCTCTGACTATTGTCAGAAGTCAGTAGTTATAAGTCAGAAGTCAAACCACCGTGGATATTCTTAAAACTCTTGAAATAAAAATTAGTGAAACATTAAAGCACTTCAGGGACCAATTATCCGGGATTCGCGGCAGTCGGCCGACTTCAAAATTAGTTGAAGATATTTCAGTAGAGTATTTTGGCCAGAAATTAGCTATTAAACAATTGGGTTCTATTAATATTATACCGCCGCGAGAAATTCAAATTTCGGTTTGGGACAAAAACGTCGGCTCAGCAATTTTGAAAGCGATTGAATCTTCAAATTTAAACATCGGCGCCAATCTTGAGAGTAATTTAATTAGAATAAATCTGCCGCCGCTTTCGGGAGAGCGGAGGCAAGAGCTGATTAAAGTCGCCAAAAAAGAAGCCGAAGAAGCCCGGATAAAAATTCGTTCAATCCGCGACGAAATTAATAAAGAGATTAACCGTCAGTTTGAAGAGAAAAAAATCACTGAGGATGATAAGTTTAAACTCAAAGAAAAAGTTCAAGAAAAGATAGATAAAGTTAACAAAGAGATTGAGAGGATTTTAGAAAATAAGATTAGGGAAATAGAGGAATAAAAAGCTCCGCTTATAACAAAAATGATAGTAGGTATAATTGCGGTTATAATTTTTCTTTCAATTTTAGTTTTAATCCATGAACTTGGTCATTTTTTGGTTGCTAAAAAATTCGGACTTTTGGTTGAAGAATTCGGCTTTGGCTTGCCGCCAAGAATTTGGTCAAAAAAGATAGGAGAAACTATTTACAGCATCAATGCCTTGCCATTCGGCGGATTCGTAAAGATTTACGGAGAGAACAGAGAAGATGAAGTAGTTTCTAAGCCAAGTGAAGAAATATCAGTTGCCCAAATAGAAGAAAAAATTATTGATTCAGAAAATCAATTAATCATAGATGAGAAATTGACTATGGAGAAAATTACTGTTCCTAATCACCGGAGCTTTAGTTTTCTCTCCATTGGTCGGCGCGCCCTGATTATTTTTGCCGGCGTTTTAATGAATTTTTTGTTTGGCTGGCTACTCATTTCTATCATTTTTTCTATTGGCATTTCCCAGGCTGTCTTAATAACCAAGGTAGAACCAAGTAGCCCGGCCGCGGAAATCGGACTTCAAGCCGGGGACAAAATTCTCTCTGCAGAAGCGGACTTCGTCCGCCGAAGCGGACTTCGTCCGCCGAAGGCGGATAATTTTATAAAATTTATTGATGAACATCGCGGACAAGAGATTGTCATAAAAATTGAGCGCAATGGCGAAATTAAAGAGTTTAAAACAGTGCCGCGAATTAACCCGCCATCAGGTGAAGGCGCTTTGGGAATTGCTTTAATGGAATCCGGACTAGCTAAAAAGAATTTATTAGCTAGTGTTTGGGAAGGACTAAAAACTTCAATTGGAATCGGGCAAGCGGTTTTTGCGGCAATTTTTAATCTCATTACCAAAGCTCTTGTTGGTAAGGCTACTTTGGAACAAATCGCTGGCCCAGTAGGCATTGTAAAAATAACTAGCCAGGCGGGGAGTTTGGGATTTGTTTATTTACTTCAGCTTTTGGCTTTAATTTCTTTAAATTTGGTGGTAATTAATATTTTTCCTTTTCCGGCTTTGGACGGCGGCCGGTTGCTGTTTTTATTAATTGAGAAAATTAAGGGCTCGCCTTTGCCGATAAAATTTGAAAAATACGCCAATGCCGCAGGCATGGCTTTCTTACTGTTTTTAATGCTCGTTATTACTATAAAGGATATAATAAGATTTTAAGATTATTTTTACTATAAATTATGCTTCAATCCCAACTTTTCACCAAAACCAAAAGAGAGGCGCCCAAAGATGAAGAAGCGATAAATGCCCAGCTTCTTATTCGAGCCGGTTTTATTGATAAACTGATGGCTGGAGTTTATACTTTTCTGCCACTCGGTTTGCGCGTTTTGAAAAAAATCGAAAATATTATCCGAGAAGAAATGGAAGCCATTGGTGGCCAAGAAATTTTGATGCCGACGCTTCAGCCAAAATCAAATTGGATAAAAACTGGCCGCTGGGAAACTTACGATTCTTTATTTAAATTCACCAGTTATTATTCCGAAAATGAATATGCCCTCGGTCCGACTCATGAAGAAATTATCTCGCCCTTGCTCAAAAATTTCATTCTTTCCTATAAAGATTTGCCTTTATATCTTTTTCAGATTCAGAATAAATTCCGCGACGAAAAGCGGGTAAAATCCGGCTTGTTACGGGGACGGGAATTTTTAATGAAAGATTTATATTCATTTCATCGAGATGAAAAAGATCTTGATAGATACTATGAAAAGGTTAAAGCCGCTTATTTTAAGATTTTTAAGCGGCTCGGTCTGGGTGATTTGACAATTTTGACTTTCGCTTCTGGCGGCACTTTTTCAAAATATTCTTACGAATTTCAGACAATCACATTGGCTGGTGAGGATAAAATTTATCTTTGTGAAAAATGTCGAGTAGCTGTTAATCAAGAAATAATTAAAGAACAGAATTCCTGCCCGGAATGCGGTAATAAGAAATTAAAAATGGAGAAAGCAATTGAGGTAGGAAATATTTTCAAATTAAAAACAAAATTTTCAACACCGTTCAATCTAAAATATAGAGATGAAAAAGGTAGAGAAAAGGAAGTAATCATGGGCTGTTACGGTATTGGGCTTACTCGTTTGATGGGTGCAATTGTTGAAGTTTGTCACGATGAGAAAGGAATAATTTGGCCGGAAGCGGTCGCGCCATACAAGATTCATCTTATAGAAGTCAGAAGTCAGAAGTTAGAACTTAGAAGTTTTGTAAATAAGATTTATCACTCTTTACAAAAAGCTGGCGTTGAGGTACTATACGATGACCGTCAAGCTCTAAGCGCTGGTGAAAAATTTGCCGATGCTGATTTAATTGGCATTCCTTACCGGCTGGTTATCAGTGAAAAAACCGGAAACAAAATTGAAATTAAAAAGAGGAATGAGAAGAAAATAAAATTAGTCAGTGAAAAAGAACTGATAAAATTATTAAACCATTGACTATTGATCATTGATGACTACTGACTACTGACCACTGACTATTGACAATAATTTTTGTCAAAAGTCATTGTCAGAAGTCAGAAGTCAGAAGTTAAGTGATACTCGATTATTTTATCAAAGATATTGGGATAGATTTAGGAACAGCTAATTCTCTGGTTTATGTGAAAGGCCGGGGAATTATCCTTAATGAACCCTCGCTCGCCGCGGTAAATAATAAAACCGGTCAAGTATTGGCTATTGGCGAAGAAGCCAAAAAAATGGTCGGCCGGACGCCGGCCCATATTTCGGTAATTAAGCCCTTGGTTAATGCCGTAATTTCTGATTTTGAAATCACCGAGGAAATCCTTCGCCATTTTCTAAAGAAAGTTAATAACAACCGAATTTTTAACTATTGCCGAGTAGTTATCGGCATTCCCACTAATTTAACCGAAGTGGAAAGAAAATCCGTAGAAGATGCGGCTATTTCTGCCGGAGCTGCCAAGGTCTACCTTATTGAAGAGCCGGTTGCCGCTGCTTTAGGCGCCAGATTGCCGATTGATGAAGCCGTGGCCAGCATGATTATTGATATCGGCGGCGGAACCACTGAAATTGCCGTTATTTCAATGGGCGGAATAGTAACAGTCAGAAGTTTGAAAATTGCTGGCGACAAATTAAATGAAGACATTATCAGATTCATCCGTGACGAATTTAAATTAGCCATCGGTGAACCAACCGCTGAAGAATTGAAAATAGCCATTGGTTCGGCTGCTCCCCTTGAGGAAAGATTGGACTTGGCAGTTCGGGGCCGGGATATGACAACTGGCCTGCCAAAAGAGGTTGTTGTTAAGGCTAGCCAGATAAGAATAGCCATCGCTCGCTCTTTGCGTTCAATCATTGAGGCTGTTAAAGAAACTATTGAAGCGACTCCGCCGGAATTAGTGGGCGATATTTTAAAACAAGGCGTTCATCTTTGCGGCGGAGGAAGTTTACTGAGAGGAATAGACCAACTGATTGAAAGAGAGATTTCGGTTAAAGCGGTGGTTATCGAAGACGCTTTAACCTGCGTGGTCAGAGGAGCGGGTATTGCGATTGAGGATATCCGGGGACATTCACGATTTTTCGCCAATACATTAAAACCAATAGAGATAAACATATAAATGCGATACTAATATACGAATGCATACTAATGATACGAATGAATACTAATAATTTCATTCGTATTCATTAGTATAATTCGTATCCATTCGTATATTGGTATCGGTTAAGCGAAGCGATGGGTGGCGTACCAGTAAAACATCATACTAAATCTAAAAAGGGAAGACGCAGGTCGCACCTGGCCTTAAAGCCGGCCCAAATTTTTGTCTGCCAAAATTGCGGTTCTCCTGTTTTGCCGCATAGACTTTGCGGAAACTGCGGGAGTTATAAAGGGAAAATTATAAAAGAGCCGAGACTGAAAATTAAGAAATAAAACGATGGCAACAAGACATTTAGTTCGTTCAATAGTTCTTCAGTCATTGTATGAATGGGATTTTTATGAGCGTAAAGCAGACCTGGCAAAAATTATTGAACGCAATTTAAAAGAATTCGGTCCGGGAATAGATGAGCCGGAATTTGCCTGGAGAATAGCCAACGGAATTATTAAAAACTTTGCTCATTTAAACAAAATTATAGAAAAAGCGGCACCCGAATGGCCATTGAATCAAATTTCAACCATTGACCGAAACGTTTTAAGAATAGGAATATATGAATTATTATTTGCTGACCCCGATGAGGTGCCGGCTAAGGTAGCCATTAATGAAGCGATTGAGTTAGCAAAAAATTACGGCGGGCCGAATTCCGGAAAATTTATTAATGGAGTATTAGGAACAGTGTATAAAGAATTAAAACACTAATAACCACGAATATAAACACTAAGCACCACGAAAATTTTAGCGGTCATTCGTGTTACTATTAGTGGTACTTAGTGTAGTGAGCGTAAGCGAACATGAAAAAATCGGCAGAAAAACAAGAACGCGCTTTGGGAATGAAACTCTTTTTAAAAGGGGAGCGTTGTAGTTCGCCGAAATGCGCGATGGTAAGAAGACCTAATCGACCGGGGATTCATGGTGGTAAACGCCGGAGAGCTATCTCCGAATATGGCGAGCAGCTATTGGAAAAGCAAAGAATTAGGGTAAATTACGGACTTCGGGAAGCCCAATTAGCTAAAATTGTTAAAAATTCTTTAAAAAAGACCGGCGCTATTAGCGAAACGATTATAAACGAGCTTGAACGGCAACTTTCAAATGCGGTTTTTCGTCTGGGACTGGCGCCTTCCCGGGTTATTGCCAGACAATTAATCAATCACGGCCACTTCTTAGTTAATGGGAAAAAAGTTACCAGTCCCTCTTATTTTGTAAAAGCGGGGGATATAATTTCTATCAAACCATCTTCTCAAAACCTCTTGATTTTTAAGGATTTATTGATTAAAATTAAAAAATACGAACCACCAAAATGGTTAGGCCTTGACAGGGAAAAATTAGAGGGAAAAGTCATATCATTGCCTAAAAATATTGAGATACCCTTTGATATCAATTTGGTGGTAGACTATTACTCGAAATAATAACAATGACGATGACAATGACGATGACATAAATAAAAAACTGTCATAGTCATAGTCATAGTCATAGTCGCCATGGAGTACACTCGTCTTAGCGAAACCGTCAAAATTAAGAAAATTTCCGAAACCGATAAGGAAGGCGTTTTTGAAATTGAAGGACTTTATACAGGCTATGGATTAACTTTAGGCAATGCCTTGCGTCGCACTCTCTTTTCTTCATTAGCGGGTGCAGCGATTACCCAGATAAAAATTAAGGGAGTAGAACATGAATTTTCTACGATTCCCGGAGTATTAGAGGATGTAGTGGAAATAACGTTAAATCTTAAGAAAGTTCGTTTCCGTTTTTATGCCGCCGAGCCCCAAATTTTAACCTTAAAAGTAAAAGGAGAAAAAAAGGTGACCGCTAATGACATTAAAACCAATGCTCAGGTTGAAGTCGTTAATCCGGATAGCCACATCGCTACTCTTACCAATAAGAACGCCGAGCTTGATATGGAGCTGACAGTGGAAAAAGGGCTGGGCTATGTTCCAGTAGAGGCTAGAAAAATTGAGAAATTACCCATCAAAACAATTGCCATTGACGCTATTTTTACTCCGATTGTCAAAGTCAATTTTAATATTGAAAATATGCGCGTCGGCGAACGCACTGATTATAACCGGCTAAGAATTATAATTGAAACTGATGGCAGCATTTTTCCCTCAAACGCTCTTCATAAGGCCTGCAATGTTTTAAAAGACCACCTTGAGAAAATTTTGGCCGTAGAAGTTAAAGAAGCGGAGAAAAAAGCCGAGGCCGCTAAAATTAAAGAGAAAAAAGAAAAAAAGAAGAGTAAAAAGACATGAGGCATCTCAAAAAAGGGAGAAAGTTTCATCGGAAGAAAGGGCAAAGAACCGCCCTTTTTAAAAGTTTAATTAATAATTTAATTTCAGAAGAAAAAATAGAGACTACTGAAGCTAAAACTAAAGAAATTCGATCAAGAATGGAAAAATTAATTACTATTGGGAAAAAACAAAATTTAGCAGCCCTCAGAACTCTTTTAAGTCGCCTTCCTAAAAAATCAGCTGAGAAACTTTATTATCAAATTTCGCCCCGCTATCAAAACCGCAAAGGTGGATATTTAAGAATTATCAAAGGCGCTAAACGAAGAAAAAAAGATGGAACAAAGATGGCAATAATAGAATTTGTGTGACTCTATTGACTTTTAACTATTGACTAATTACTATTAGATAGTATAAAATTAAAAAGTCGTAAAAAAACAAAAGCGTAATACCAATATACGAATGCGTGCGAATGATACGAATGAATACGAATTTGTATTATTTGTATCATTAGTATGAATTAGTATATTAGTATCACAATTATTTGTATGGCGGAGAAAGCAAAATTTGAACGAACAAAGCCGCATATTAATGTTGGAACTATCGGTCATGTTGACCACGGTAAAACCACTTTGACGGCGGCTATTATGCATGTTCTTAAATTAAAAGGTCTTATTAATAAAGCCGAAACCGTTGACCAAATTGACAATGCTCCGGAAGAGAAAGCCCGAGGCATCACTATTGCCCTACATCACTCGGAATATCAAACAGACAAGCGGCACTACGCCCATATTGATGCTCCGGGACACGCTGATTATATTAAAAATATGATTACTGGCGCGGCTCAGATGGACGGAACAATTTTGGTGGTTTCCGCTACTGATGGGCCAATGCCTCAGACTCGGGAACATATCCTTTTGGCTCGCCAGGTGGGCGTGCCGGCAATTATTGTTTTTCTTAATAAAACCGACCAGGTTGATGACCCGGAACTTATTAATTTAGTTGAAGGCGAAATTAGGGAACTCTTGAAAAAATATAACTTTCCCGGAGATGAAATTCCGATAATTAAAGGCTCGGCTCTAAAGGCCTTAGAAGTGAAATCAGCCGACGAAGAAGCGGCTAAGCCAATTTTGGAAGTAATTAAGGCGCTTGACGAGTATATTCCCGAACCAGTCAGAGAAATTGCTAAACCCTTTTTAATGCCCATAGAAGACATTTTTTCCATAGAAGGCAGAGGAACGGTAGTGACCGGTCGAGTAGAACGGGGAATAATTAAACTCAACGAAGAAGTGGAAATTATTGGCATCAAACCGACGCAGAAAACTGTCGTTACCGGAATTGAAATGTTCAACAAACTTCTTGATGAAGGTCGAGCCGGCGATAATATCGGAATCCTTCTTCGCGGCCTTAAAAAAGAAGATGTTGAACGTGGCCAGGTATTAGCCAAACCCGGCAGCGCCACTCCTCATACAGAATTTGAATCAGAAGTTTATGTTCTTAGCAAAGAAGAGGGCGGCCGACACACCCCTTTCTTTAAGGGTTACAAACCTCAGTTTTATATTCGGACTACTGATGTTACCGGCGAGATAATTTTGCCTGAAGGGATTGAAATGGTGATGCCTGGAGATACTATTAATTTGACAATTAAATTAATAGCGCCGGTGGCTTTAGAGGAAAAGCAAAGATTCGCGATTAGAGAAGGAGGTAAAACTGTTGGCGCCGGAGTAGTCACGAAAATTCTTAAATAGAATTTTTAAAAATCTTTAACAAATTGGCATGCCCAGTAGTATAACTCCGAAGCTGCGCTTCTATTACGTTTATGCTTTAGAGAGTCTAAAAGATAAAGAAAACTATGTAGGTTTTACCACAGATTTAAAGAAAAGAATAGAAGCGCACAAAAATGGATTGATATTTTCTACCAAACACCGAAGACCAATTCGTTTGATATATTTTGAGGCCTGTTTAAATAAAGAAGATGCTTTAAGGCGTGAAAGATTTTTAAAATCATCAGAAGGTCGATTCTATATCAAGAAAAGACTTCGAGAGTATTACAAATTTTTGTAATCGGAGTTATACTACTGGGCATGCCCAAAAAAGAAAAAGAAGCCGAGCAACAAACAAAATTGCGTTTGAGGATTAAATCGTACGACCACAAATTGATTGACAGTTCCTCCCGGCAAATTATTGATATTGCTGTCAGAAACGGCGCCGAAATTATCGGCCCCATTCCCTTGCCGACAGAATTTAAACGCTACACCGTTAACCGCTCAACCTTTGTCCATAAAGATTCTCGGGAGCAGTTTGAGCTTCGGGTCCATAAGCGCTTGATTGATATTTTAAATCCCGATTCCAAAATCATTGAGGCCTTGTCTGATTTGAATCTTCCGGCCGGTGTTGACATTGAGATTAAAATGATATAAACTTTAGTTAGTGAGTGCTGAGTTTTCCTTATCCCTAGTCGCAAGACCGGGGAAATCTAAGGAAAACCCTTCCAGTCCCCTCCGACTTCGGTCGGAGGGGTTTTTGGTTTACCAAAATGGTGTTGCGGGATTTTAATAAATTTGGCATACTTTTAATGCGGCCGCGGTACGAGCACTCACTAAGTAAAAAAAGCTGGAGGTCACCAACCGCGGCCGCATTTGACGTAAACTTTATTATTTGCTACTATTTAAAAGCCGAAAATAATATGTTAATATTGATTTCGGAACAAAATAAAAGCGTTTAAGAGATTTAGCCAATCAAAAATTAAAACAGCCGGCTAAGTCTGGCTGTTTTTTTTGAAAATTAAGATGTCATTCATTTTAGGTAAAAAATTAAAAATGTCTCAGATTTGGAAAGATGATAAAGTGATTCCGGTGACTCTTGTTCAAGCCGGGCCAATAACAGTGACCCAAATTAGAACAAAAGGAAAAGATGGCTATGAAGCAGTCCAGGTCGGATTTGATGCCACAAAAAAGAAGTTAAACAAGCCGACAAAAGGTCATTTGAAAAATTTAGGGAATTTTAGATACCTAAAAGAATTTAAACCAACAACCAACAACCAACAACTAACAACATATAAGGTTGGAGACGTTTTAGATGTCAGTCAATTTCAGGAGGGCGATAAAATAAAGATTAGCGGTTTGAATAAAGGACGCGGTTTTCAAGGAGTGGTAAAAAGATATGGTTTTCACGGCGGTCCTAAAACTCACGGTCAAAAAGACCGCTTGCGAGCTCCCGGCTCAATCGGCGCTACCGCCCCGCAGAGGGTAATGCCGGGAAGAAAAATGGCTGGCCGAATGGGTCAGGAGCGGACAACCATTAAAAATTCAGAAATTGCGGGAATTGATAAAGAAAATAATGTTTTAATGCTCAAAGGAGCAGTGCCGGGAATGAAAGGCACATTGTTAGAAATTAGAACATGAAAGTAGATGTTTTTAATCAAAAAAATGAAAAGGTAGATACGATTGAATTGCCAGACAGAATTTTCAATATCAGATGGAATCCTGACTTGGTTCATCAGGCCTTGGTAGCTCAGTTGGCTAATCAGCGGGTGGCTTGGGCTCATGCCAAAGGCCGGGCTGAGGTTCGCGGCGGCGGTCGAAAACCTTGGCGGCAAAAAGGTACTGGTCGGGCCAGACATGGCTCTATTCGTTCACCTTTATGGAAAGGAGGCGGTGTGACTTTTGGACCAACGAAAGAAAAGAAATTTACTAAAAAAATTAACAAGAAGATGAAGCGCTTAGCGATTTTCAGTATTCTTTCTAAAAAAATAAAGGACAATGAATTAAAGGTAATTGATGAATTTAAAACTGATATAAAAAAAACCAAAGAATGGGGGGAAATTTTAAAGAATATCTTAGATTTAAGATCAAAGACCTTGCTAATTCCATCGGTTGCTAATAATATTCATCGAGCAATTGCCAATATTAGAAACGTTGAGGCCATCAATGCCAAATCATTGAACGTTTTTGATTTATTAAAAGCCAAAAATATTATTCTGGAAAAAAAGGCAATAGACGAAATAGAAAAGCATTATTATAGTCAATAGTTTTTGGTTTGTGGCAGTCGGTTTAGTCAAGGGTCTTAGTCAAAAAATTAAGATCCGAGACCTATCCAACGTTCCACGCGTGGAACGTTGGATAGGTTGGTAAAAAATCTAAGATTGGAGATAGAAACCAAACTGGCAGCCAAGACCAGAAACCATAAACAATCCAGCGATGTCTATTTTCAATAAATTAAAAAAGAAAAAGAATGAAGCGCAGATTAATACAAAAAAAACGCGGATAGAAATGGATAATATCAGCGAAAATCTGCGTGTTAATCCGCGCCAATCCGCGTTATTAATAAAGCAGGCATGGATTACAGAAAAAGCTACCAATTTATCTGGTCTTAGAAAATATATTTTCATCATTGATAAAAAAGCCAATAAACCGGAGGTTAAGAAGGCCATAGAATCAATTTACGGAGTAAAAGTAGAAAGCGTGGATATTATCAACACAAAAGGTAAGGCGAAAAGATTGGGTCGAAGCCTGGGCAGAACCTCGGCTTTTAAGAAGGCAATTGTAACATTAAAGGAAGGAGAGAAAATTGATATTGTGCCAACATAATATGAAACAATACAAACCCACAACCCCATCACGACGATTTATGACAACCGTTGATTACGGCGTTTTAAGCGCGACTGAGCCATTTAAAAAATTATTAAAAAGATTACCAAGACATTCGGCTAGAAACATTCAGGGGAGAATCACGATGCGGCATCAAGGTGGCGGCGCAAAAAAACTTTACCGGCTCATTGACTTTAAACAGGACAAGTTGGATATTCCGGCAAAAATAGAAAGCCTGGAATACGACCCTTATCGGACCGCTTTTATTGCCCGTGTTTTATACAAAGATGGGGAGCGGCGCTATATTTTAGCTTCAAAAAATATGAAAGTTGGCGATGAAATAATCAGTTCAACAAACGCTCCGTTAAAAGAAGGAAATAGGTTAATGCTTAAAAACATCCCGGTTGGTTATCTGGTTTATAATGTAGAATTGAATAAAAATAAAGGAGGACAACTGGCGAAATCAGCCGGTTCTTATGCTGAAGTATTAGCCCAAGAAAATGGTTTTACTAATTTGAAACTCTCTTCAGCTGAGATTAGAAAAGTCCATTGGGAGAATTTTGCCTCTTTAGGACAAGTTTCCAACCCTGACCATAATTTAGTAGTCATCGGTAAGGCCGGCCGCTCAAGACACTTGGGAATTCGGCCAACGGTTCGGGGTTCAGCGATGAATCCCAGAGATCACCCTTATGGCGGCGGCGAAGGAAGAGCTTTGCGGGGCACAAAACGGCCGAAAACAAAATGGGGTAAAGTAACTGGCGGCCGAAGAACCAGAAAGAAAAAGAAATGGTCAAATAAAATGATAATTAAGCGTAGAAAATAAAAATATGTCACGTTCATCAAAAAAAGGTCCCTATATTGACCCGAAATTACTAAAAAAGATATCTAAATTAAAGCCCGAAGACAAGGTGATTATTAAAACCTGGTCTCGGGATTCGGAGATTTCGCCAGAGATGGTCGGTTTTACCTTTGGCGTTCATAACGGTAAAGATTTTATTCCAGTAAAAATCACTGAAGAGATGGTTGGCCATCGGTTAGGAGAATTTTCAGCGACCAGAAAGTTTATTAGACACGGAGGAAGAATACAGAGAGAATTAGAGAAAAAAGTAGAGGAAAAAACGTGATACCAATATACGAATGCGTGCGAATGATACTAATGAATACGAATTCGTATCTATTCGTATCATTAGTATGAATTCGTATATTAGTATCGCATTAGCGTAAGCGGATGAAAACACAAACAGCAAAACTGAAATATTTAAAGATTGCTCCGCGAAAAGTACGATTAGTAGCTAATCTTTTGAAAGGATTGTCGGTTAATGAAGCCGAAGCTCAGCTTTTAATGAATCCCAAAAGACCGAGCTTGGCCTTACTTAAACTGCTTCGTTCAGCAGTGGCTAATGCGAAAAACAGCGGTCAATCGAATCCCGAACGCCTTTTCATTAAAGGAATAAGGGTTGACCAAGGACCAATGTTAAAAAGATATCTGCCGCGAGCCATGGGTCGGCTAAGCCCTATTCAAAAAAAGAGCAGCCATATTACTTTGATTTTAGCGGAATCAGAAAAATTAAGGATGCCGCGATTTAAAATAATAAAACCGGAAAAAATTTCAAAGAAAGAAAAGGTCGAAAAAACCAAGAAAAAGATTAAGGTGGAAAAACCGAAAATGCCGGAGCCGGAAAAAGAGAAAATAAAGCCGGCAGAAAAACCGGGTTTTATAAGGAGAATATTTAGGAGAAAAACAATTTAAAATCGCAGAACAGACGCAGAACTAAAACGCAGAACAGACGCAGAATAATTTCCGCGTCGGTTCCGCGTAAATCTTAAAAGTTCCGCGTCAGTTCCGCGAGAAGTGTATGGGGCAAAAAATAAGACCAAATTCATTAAGGACAGGAATCACTAAGGGGTGGTTGGCTAATTGGTTTCCAAAAAAATTCAGTTTCAAGACCTCTTTAGAGGAAGACGTTTTAATAAGGGAAATAATAAAAGAGAAAATCGGCAATGCCGGTATTGATAGAGTTTTAATAGAAAAGGCCGGCAATAACTACAGAATTTTTATCAAAGCATCTCGTCCGGGTTTAATTATCGGTCGAGGCGGAAAAGGCATTGAGGACTTAACTAATTTTTTGGAAAATAAGTTAAAAAAACTAAGGAAACAGAAGGGAATCTTGGAACAGATTTCTTTAAGTTTAAATATTGAAGAATTAAAACGGCAAGAAATTTCTGCCGCTGTGGTTGCTCAAAATATTGCTTGGGATTTAGAAAAAAGATTGCGCTATCGTCGGACAATGAAAAAATATTTGGACCAGATATTGCAAAACAAAGAAGTTCAGGGGGCGAAAATTTTGGTTAAAGGAAGATTAAACGGAGCAGAAATCAGCCGAGACGAACATTTAGAACAGGGAAAATTACCGCTTCAAACTCTTCGAGCCAATATTGATTACGGCACGGCAACTGCTTTTACCACTTATGGAACGGTTGGAGTAAAGGTTTGGATTTATAAAGGAGAAGTATTTGATATATGTTGATACCAAAGAAAGTTAAACATCGAAAATGGCAAAAGGGAAGGTCACGGAAGAGAAAGGTTGAAACAAGAGGCGTTGCCTTATCTTTTGGCAGTTTTGGGCTCCAGGCCCTAGAAAATTCTTGGATTAGTTCAAAGCAAATTGAAGCCAGCCGGAAAACCATTAGCCACTTTACCAAAAGAGGCGGTAAGATTTGGACGAGAATTTTTCCTGACAAACCAGTAACAAAACGACCACCAGAAACCACTATGGGCGGCGGTAAAGGCAGCGTTGAATATTTTGTTTTCCCGGTAAGAATAGGAAGAATAATTTTTGAAATTGATGGTTTAAGCAAAGAGATGGCTGAAGAGGCATTAAGAAGGGCTGGTCATAAGTTGCCAGTTAAAACCAGGATAATATCAAAATTATAAGGAAAAATATGAAGAAAAAAGAAATTCAGCAATTAAAAACTAAACCTCTCCCCGAGCTTCAAAAAGACTTGGCAGATTATCGTGAAAAATTAAGGAAATTGAAATTTGATTTAGCGCAGGGTAAAGTAAAAAATATTAGAGAGATTAAAGAGACAAAAAAAACAATTGCGAGAATATTGACAATTATTAACCTAACATGAAAAGAAAACTTCAAGGCATAATAGTTTCCGACAAAATGGATAAAACGCGAATAGTTGCGGTGACGCGGTTAAAGAAACACCCGCGGTATTTAAAGTACTATAAAGTAACGAAAAGATTTAAAGCTCACGATGAAAAGAATGAGTATAAAACGGGGGAGAAAGTTATTATTGAAGAGATGAGACCGCTTTCCCGCGACAAGAGGTGGATTATAAAGGGTAAAATAATGCTATGATACAGGAAAGAAGTATTTTAAAAGTAGCAGATAATTCCGGAGCCAAGACTATTCGTTGTTTTCGCATCTTAGGGGGAACGAGACATCGTTATGCTAGAATTGGCGATATTATTGTGGCTTCGGTGCAGAAAGCAGAACCGCGAAAAGCGATTAAGAAAAAAGATATTGTGAGGGCGGTTATCGTTAGACAGAAACAACCCTTACGTCGCAATGACGGCTCTTATGTCCGTTTTGATGAAAATGCGGCGGTTGTTATTGAGAAAAAAGAGCCGAAAGGGACGCGAATTTTTGGTCCGATTCCTCGAGAGATGAAAGAAAAAGGTTTTGAGAAAATAATAACAATGGCAGAAGAAATAGTGTAACTAATAAGATGAAAATAAAAAAGGGCGACACCATTAAAATAATTACCGGCAAAGACAAAGGCAAAACCGGCAAGGTATTAAAAGTTCTTCTCAAGAAGAATAAAATTTTAATTGAGGGGCTAAATCTCTACAAAAAACATGTCCGACCAAAACGGGAAGGGGAAAAAGGGGAAATAGTTTTGGTGCCGCGGCCAATGGATGTTTCAAATATTATGCTTGTTTGCTCTTCCTGCAATCAAGCGACTAGAATTGGTCATCGTTTTGAGGCCGGAAAAAAAGTCAGAATTTGTAAAAAGTGTGGAGTAGTAGTATAGAAGCGGATAAACGCGGATGAATACGCGGATAAACGCGGAAAAAAATGGATAAATCAACAGTTAAAAAAATTAAAGAGGAGCTCGGCTATCAGAATGATTTAGAGATTCCGAAATTAGAGAAAATTGTAGTTAATGTCGGAATCGGAAGATTGAGTCAACAGCCAAATTTTGAAGATAAAATTTTGCCGGGATTAATTCAGGATATTTCATTAATCAGCGGTCAGAAGCCAGCTACCTGTAAAGCAAAAAAATCAATTGCCGGTTTTAAGATTCGAGCCGGCCAGATTGTTGGTTTAAAAACGACTCTTCGAGGGCGAAGAATGTATGATTTCTTAGAGAAATTGATTAAAGTAATACTTCCCCGGGGCCGGGACTTTCGAGGAGTTAGTCTTAAAAGTATTGATGCTGAAGGAAATTTAACTATGGGGTTAAAAGAACACACTGTTTTTCCCGAGATAAATCCCGAAATTTCCAAAGTTGACTTCGGCTTAGAAATTAGTATTGTAAGTAATGCCAAAAATAGAGAAGAAGCAATAGAATTGTACAGGTTATTAGGAATACCATTGAAAATACACTAATGGCCACGAATAGGAACACTAAGCACCACGAAAATATTAGTGGTACTTCGTGTCTATATTAGTGATACTTAGTGTATTCGCGAAGCGAATATGGCTAAAACATCGGTAATAGCAAGAGCAAAAAAGGTTCCTAAGTATTCAACGCGAATTGTCAGGCGATGTTTTAAATGTGGCCGAAAACGGAGTTATCTTCGAGATTTCGGACTTTGCCGCATCTGCTTTAGAGAAATGGCGAGCCGAGGAGAGATACCGGGAGTTAAAAAGGCAAGTTGGTAATTTCCGCGTCTGTTCTGCGTATTATTCCGCGTCTGTTCTGCGTTAACTAGTTTCACTCGCGGAACTGACGCGGAACTTCACGCGGAACTACGCTGAAGTATTATGTATATTGACCTCTTAATAAAACTCAAAAATGCTCAAGCCGTAAAGAAAGAAAATGTGAAAGTTATCTATTCAAAGATGGATGAGAGAATTTTAGAATTGTTAAAAGAGAATGATTATATTGAAGATATTGAGAGAAAAGGAAGGGGGACTAAGAGAGTATTAGATATTAAGCTGAAATATCACAATAACAAAGGCGTTATTGAGGGAATTAAATTTATCAGTAAACCATCGCGCCGACTTTATATCGGCCATAAAGAAATAAAGCCAGTCAGGCATGGTTACGGGTTGCTGATTCTTTCAACCCCGAAAGGGATTTTAACCGGCAAAGAGGCAAAAAAAATGAAAGTCGGAGGGGAAATACTGTTTGAGATATGGTAAGACACTGATTTATACGGATTTTAGCTGATTAATACGGATTTTAAAATAAAATTATCAGCATAAATCAGTTTCAATCAGTATTTATCAGTGTCAAAGCGAAGCGATGAGCAAAATAGGTAAAAAACCAATAGTTATTCCTGATAATGTCGAAATTAAAATCAGCGGCAGTTTTTTAGATTTTAAAAGCCATAACAGCAGCATTAATCTTAAAATCTTACCTTATATAAAAACCGAGCTCAAAGACAAAATGATTTTTTTTAGTCCGGAAAATAATTCCAAACAAGCCCGAGCAAATTGGGGAACAATGAGATCTTTGGCTGCTAACGCCATTACCGGTTTAACTGAAGGATTTAATAAAGTTTTAGAAATTGAAGGAATTGGCTATCGAGCAAATATGGAAGGAGACAATTTAATTTTAAATTTAGGACTTTCCCATCCTATTAAATTTGTGTCCCCAAAAGACATAAAAATTTCGGTCGAAAAAAATACTGTCAAAATTTCAGGAATCGACAAGGCCTTGGTGGGTCAAGTGGCAGCTCAAATCAGAGCATTTAAAAAACCAGAGCCTTATAAAGGAAAAGGTATTAAGTATCAGGGGGAGGTAATTCGCCGGAAGGCCGGAAAGAAGGTGATGGCAACAGTAAAGTAGATATGAAAGAAAAGGCATTAAATTTAATAAGATTAAGACGAAAAAGGCGCAGCCGGGCTAAAATTTTTGGTACGATTAATCGGCCGCGATTGTCGGTTTTTCGGAGCAACAGTTATACTTATGCGCAATTAATTGATGATGAAAAGGGAGAGACTTTAGTTGGCGCCTCAACAAGAGAACTGACAACTGACAACCAACAACTAACAACTAAACAAAAACAGGCTGAGCAGTTAGGCGAATTGGTTGCTAAAAAAGCCGCTGAAAAAGGTATTAAGAAAGCAATTTTTGACCGGGGAAGTTACAAATATCACGGTCGAGTAAAAGCCGTGGCTGAGGGAGTAAGAAAAGGAGGACTACAAGTTTAAATTTCTAATTTCTAATATCTAATTTCTAAACTATGGAACAAAAGAAGAGAAGTGAATATAAAGAAAAAGTTATAGATTTGCGTAGAGTAACGCGGGTGGTAGCCGGCGGTAAAAGGTTTCGTTTTCGAGTCACCGTTATAATCGGTGACGAGAAAGGAAAAGTGGGTGTAGGAATCGCAAAAGGATTAGACGTTTCCCGAGCCGTTGATAAAGCTAAATCTCTTGCCAAAAAGAAATTAATAACCATTCCGCTTTGGGACAGGACTATCCCTCATGGGGTTGAGGCAAAATTTAGCGCCGCCAAAGTTATTATCAAGCCGGCCAGAAAAGGCCACGGCCTTAAAGCCGGCGGAGCCGTCAGACAGGTTTTGCTTTTAGCCGGTGTCCGGGATGCCACCGCCAAGTGTTTGGGCGGGACAAAAAACAAATTAACTAATGCCATGGCAGCGATAGAAGCGTTGAAGAAACTAAAGATCGCTAAACAGACGCAGAACTAAAACGCAGAACAGACGCAGAATAATTTCCGCGTGTTTCTGCGTAATATTCCGCGTCAGTTCCGCGTGTGAGCAAAGTGAACTATGCAGCTCCATCAACTTAAACCCACAACTAAATCAAGGAAGAGGAAACGCGTTGGTCGCGGTGGTAAACGCGGCACTTATTCCGGTCGGGGAATGAAAGGACAAAAATCGCGGGCCGGTCATAGGATTAGGCCGGCTGAACGCGACTTAATCCAGCGTTTGCCGAAACTGCGCGGCTTTAAATTTAAATCACTAAAATCAAAACCAGTGGTGATAAACCTTAGTGATTTGGAAAAAAAGCTCAAAGACAATATAATTAATAGACAAACCCTCTTAGAAGCCGGCCTAGTTAAAAAATCCGACAAGCAAATAAAAATTTTAGGCGAGGGCGAAGTAAAGAGGGCCTTTCAAATTGAGAAATTAGAAATATCTCAAAATGCTAAAAAGAAAATTGAGGCCGCCGGCGGCCAAGTATTATTACAAAAATAGATATTCTGCGTTAATCTGCGTTGATATCCGCGTTAATCCGCTTCTACTCGTGATGGAAGCAGAAAGACGCCGATAATAAGCAGAATTACGCATAAGAGATAGAATAGGTGAACAAAATCATCCAAATTTTCAAAATCCAAGACCTGCGCAACAAAATTCTGATGGTGGCTTTTTTATTGTTGGCTTTTCGGGCTTTAGCCGCCATTCCTATTCCTTCTATTGATGCTTTCCGGTTAAGGGAGTTTTTCGCCGGCAATCAGTTATTTGGTTTCTTTAACATTTTTTCCGGCGGCGGTTTGGACAATTTATCAATTGTGATGTTGGGTGTCGCTCCATATATTACAGCCACTATTATTATGCAGCTTTTAACAATGATTTTCCCTAAATTGAAAGCAATGTATTACGAGGAAGGAGCTATCGGCCGGGCAAAATTTAACCGCTGGTCCCGGTACCTCACCGTGCCCTTAGCCATACTTCAAGGTTATGGATTTTTGAATCTTTTAATTTCTCAAAATGTTGTACCTCATTTAGGATTTTTTGATTTGATAAAAAATGTTATTATTATCACTGCCGGCACAATGATTTTGGTTTGGATTGGAGAACTGATTACTGAGCGGAAAATCGGTAACGGCATTTCTTTGATAATTTTCGCTGGAATCGTCAGTCGGCTGCCAGCAATTTTGAAAGGAGCGATTTTTACTTACAATCCGGAAGTTTTGCCTACCTATCTTGTTTTTGTTATTGTGGCGATAATTGTTATTGCCGGTGTGGTCTTTATTAATGAAGGCGAGAGAAAAATACCAATTGCCTATGCTAAGCGGGTGAGGGGAATGAAAATGTACGGCGGCGCCTCAAGCTATTTGCCGCTCAAAGTTAATCAAGCCGGAGTTATCCCCATTATTTTTGCTATTTCCATTTTGCTTTTTCCCCAATTTATTGCCCAGGCCAGTTCAATTTTTTCCAAAGATTTGTCTCTAAGGCTCACTGAATTAGTAAATAATCTTTTTAATAATCAATATCTTTACAGTTTGTTTTATTTTGGATTGGTGGTCATTTTCACTTATTTTTACACCGCGGTCACTTTTGACCCTAAAGAAATTTCTAAAAATCTTCAGCGCGCCGGCGGATTTGTGGCTGGCATCAGGCCGGGTGATTCCACTTCCAATTTTCTTTCCAAAATTATTAACCGTTTGACTCTTTCCGGAGCAATATTTTTAGGACTAATAGCAATTCTGCCTCAAATTACAAGAATGGTTACCGGCATCGCCATTTTAACCATTGGTGGCACTGCTCTTTTAATTGTGGTTTCAGTAGCCATAGAAACAATTCAGCAAATCAATTCCCAATTAGTGATGAGGGAATATGAAGAGATATGAAATGTTTTTCGCATAATTTTGCGTTAATATTCGCAACCCTTCGCTTCTATGAATTCACCAAAAATAGAAGCGAATTTATGCGAAACAAAACGCGAAAAAGTGCGAAAATAATATAATGAAAGTAATTATAATCATGGGTCCGCCGGGTTCTGGTAAGGGAACACAAGCAAAACTTTTAGCTGATAGATTAGGTATGATTCATTTTGATACTGGAAAATACATTGAACAGGTGGTTTACGACAAAGCGAAGAGAAATAATAAAATTATTCAGGAACAGCGGGAATTATTTGAGTCGGGAAAATTATGTAGTCCTAGTTGGGTGCTTAAAATTACTCAAGAGCGGGCGAGTCAATTGGCGAAGGTTGGTTTAAGCATTATTTTTTCCGGTTCTCCCCGAACATTTTATGAAACTTTTGGCAAAGAACCCGAAACCGACAGGAAAATTATAAAAAACATAAAACTGACACGAAAAGTTAAAAGGCAAAAAGGCTTGATGGACGTTTTAGAAAAATATTATGGCAAGAAAAATATTTTTATTTTTAATATTAAAATTTCTGAGAAAGAATCAATTAAAAGAAATAGCCACCGTTTGCTTTGTTCCGTTTGCGGAACCCAAATTTTAGACTTCAAAAAATTAAAAATATTGAAACCTCAAAAGGCAGAAATTTTAAGATGTCCATTTTGTGCTGGTAAATTTTATCGTCGGGTCCTAGACAATCCCGAGACAATCAAAACCAGATTAAAAGAGTATCAAGAGAGAACTCGACCTTTATTCTCCGAACTAAAAAGACGGCAATATAAAATTATTTCAATAAATGGCAAGCCGCTGCCAGAAAAAATAATAAAATCAATTTTGAGATGGTTAATTTGAAATCTCCGCAAGAAATTAAAAAAATAGCAACTGCTGGCATAATTTTGGCTAAAGTTTTAAAAGTGGTTGTTAAAGAGGCAAAAATTGGAACTCAGTTAAGTCAGTTAAACAAATTAGCTTATCAATTAACTAAAGAATATAAAGCCCAGCCGGCTTTTTTAGGTTATCAGCCGGACGGCGCCAGCCGGTCTTTTGGCGCTTCAATCTGCGCTTCGGTTAATGAAGTTGTAGTTCATGGCTTTCCAAGCGATTATAAACTTCAATCCGGCGATGTTTTAAAAATTGATTTCGGAATAGAGTATCAACCCTTCGATAAACTCAGGGTTGACCCTGAGCAAAGTCGAATGGGTCAAGGATTTTTTGCTGACGCCGCCGTAACTATTGGCATCGGCAATATTTCTCAAGAAGCGAAGCATTTAATTAAAACTACTCAATTGGCTCTAAAAAAGGCAATTAAACAAGCAAAGCCAGGCAAGACCCTGGGCGATATCGGCTGGATTATTCAAAAAACTGCCGAAGACAATGGTCTAAAAATAATTAAAACTTTAACCGGCCACGGTACCGGCAAAGAACTTCATGAAGAGCCGACTATTTATAATTTCGGCGAGAAAGGTGAAGGTATCGAATTAAAACAGGGAATGGTTTTGGCAATTGAACCAATGCTGGCTATTGGCACGGAAAAAATCATTCAAAGACCAGATGAAAGCTGGGCCACGGCCGACGGCTCTTTATCAGCCCATTTTGAGCATACAGTGGCAATTACTGAGAAGGGACCAAAAATATTGACTAAACTATGACTATGACAATAACTATTGACTATTAAATAAAATAAAAATATCCTTTTTAAAAGTTGTCATCGTCATAGTCAAAAGTCATAGTTATAAATATGAAACCCTATCTCTCCGTCATTATTCCTGCTTATAACGAAGCCAAGCGATTGCCTTTGACTTTAATTGATATTAACAAACATCTTAAAGATGCTGATTATTCTTATGAAATTATCGTGGTTGACGATGGTTCAAAAGATGCGACCAAGGAAGTAGTTCGACGATTTTCTCATTTAATTAAAAATTTGCGACTCATTGATAATAAAGAAAATCACGGCAAGGGTTGGGTGGTGCGGCAAGGAATGCTTGAAGCTAAAGGTGATATTCGGCTTTTTATGGATGCTGATAACTCAACTTCAGTTGATCAATTCAATAAAATGATTCCTTATTTTGTAGAAGCGGAACAACGCGGACTTCGTCCGCCGAAGCGGATTTCGTCCGCCGAAGGCGGAAAAGTACGCGGAACTACGCGGAAAAGAGAAGGATATGATATCGTAATCGGTTCTCGCGATATTGAAGGTGCTAAAATGGTGCCGCCTCAGCCGTGGTACAAAAGATTAGCCGGCGATTTGGGAAATTTAATTATTCAAGCCCTGCTTTTGCCGGGAATTTGGGATACCCAATGCGGTTTTAAGGCATTTACCGAAGAAGCAGCTAGAAAAATTTTCCCTTTAATGAAGATTAATCGTTGGGCCTTTGATGTTGAGGTATTGTCTTTGGCAAAAAAATTAGCTTATAAAATAAAAGAAATCCCGGTTACCTGGATTAATAATCCGTTTTCGCTTGTAAAACCAATGGCCTATTTTCAATTTTTCTGGGAAGTTTTAAAAATAAAGTGGTGGATAATAAATAATGATTACAAGATTGAAAAATTAAAAGATTGAAAAATTAATCTTTAAATCTTTTAATTAGCAATCTATCAATTATATTATGCAGTATCATCTCACAAAAGAAGGTTTAGAGAAATTAAGAAAAGAGATAGAATATCTTAAGAAAGAGGGCCGCCGGGAGATTGCTGAACGGTTAAAGCGGGCCCAAGAATACGGTGACTTAAGCGAAAATTCCGAGTATAGTGATGCTAAGGAGGCTCAGGGTAAACTGGAAAGCCGGATTTTTGAACTGGAAGAAATAATCAGAAACGCGGTCTTAATTAAAAAAAGCCTTCGGAAAGACACCGTAGGTATTGGTTCAACCATTGAAGTTCAGAAAGGCTTTAAAACTTTCCGATACACAATTGTTGGTTCCCGGGAAGCTAAACCAGAAGCAAATTTAATTTCCAATGAATCGCCGTTGGGAAAGGCTTTCTTGGCTAGAAAAATCGGGGATACGGTTGAGATAAACACTCCTAGTGGAAAAACAAAGTACAAAATCGTGAAAATAGAATAAATGCGATGCTAATATACTAATTCATACGAATTATACTAATGAATACGAATTTAAAATTATTAGTATCTATTCGTATCATTAGTATCCATTCGTATATTAGCATCGGTTCAGCGAAGCGATGCTCCAAGACATTATTAAAGAAAGACAGCGAAAATTAAAAAATCTTAGAGAAGCCGGGGTAAATCCTTATCCGTCAAAAGTCAAGCGGACGGTTCTCATTAATGAAGCCGTAAAAAATTTTGCCAAATTATCAAGTTCCAAAAAACAAATTTTTATTGCCGGCCGGATAAGAGCATTGCGCGACCAGGGCAATTTGATTTTTGTGGATTTGTGGGATGAAAGCGGAAAAATTCAAGGCGTTCTAAAAAAAGACAAAGTAAATAACTTTAAAGTCTTGAAACAAAATTTAGATATTGGAGATTTTTTAAGCATTGGTGGCGTTCTTTTTAAAACTTTAAAAGGCGAAAAAAGCATTGAGGGCCGACAAGTTGAAGTTATTGTCAAAAGTCTGCGTCCTTTGCCGAGCCAATGGCACGGATTAAAAGACGTTGAAGAAAGATTCAGGAAGCGTTATTTGGACATTATTTTAAATCCGGCAGTCAAAGAAAGAATCGCTGTTCGTTCCAAAATCATTGAGACTTTGAGAACCGATTTGGCCAAAGAAGGCTTTATTGAAGTGGAGACACCAATACTCCAAGCGATTCCTGGTGGCGCCCGCGCTCGACCTTTTATTACTCATCACAATGCTTTGAATTGTGATTTTTATTTAAGAATCGCTCCGGAACTTTATTTAAAAAGATTATTGATTGCTGGTTTTGAAAAAACCTTTGAAATTGGAAGAGTTTTTCGCAATGAAGGCATTGACCGTGACCATAATCCGGAATTCACAATGTTAGAACTTTACTGGGCTTATCAGGACTGGGAGGGCTTGATGAAATTTACAGAAAAATTGCTTAAAAAATTTATTCCCGGTAAATGGGGAAAAATTACCTTTAGCGACGCTGTTAAAAAATACGCCAAGAAAAATTTAAAAAATCTCCGACCCGAAGAAATTGAAGAAATTTTCAAAAAAGAAGTGCGGCCGAAAATCATCAAGCCAACCATTATCACTCATTATCCTAAATCAATTTCTCCTCTGGCTAAATCCTGGCATGCGAAAAGCGCGCCTCCGCCTGCGGCTTCGGCAATGCGAATGCGCCCATGCGAATTTAATCCGGAATTAACAGAGAGATTTCAGCTAATTGCCGATGGTATGGAAATAGTTAATGGTTTTTCTGAATTAAACGACCCCCTTGATCAGAGAGAGCGGATGGAAGAACAAGAAAAAAAATACCGAAAAGGCGACAAAGAGGCCTCGCGATTAGACGAAGATTTTTTGGAGGCCTTAGAGTATGGAATGCCGCCGGCGGCTGGACTGGGCATCGGCCTTGACCGATTGGTTGCCTTAGTAACAAAGAGTCATAATATAAAAGAAGTAATTGCATTTCCAACGTTAAAACCTAAGTAAATTCAAAAATTAAAAATCAAAATGCAAAATTTAGGTATTTCACTTCGTGAAAATTTTAACATTTTACATTGTCATTTTACATTTTGTTTTCGCTTTTAGCGTTTTCGCCGAAGGCGAATCCCCGGAGGGTCTATCCCTGAAAGGTCTTATTTACATTTTAAATTTTAGACATGTTAGACATAAATCTCATTAGAAATAATCCAGAACTTGTAAAAAGGGGTGTTGCTTCAAAGAATATCAATCCTAAATTAGTAGATGATTTTTTGGCCCTGGATGAAAATTGGCGGAAATTGACCAAAGAAATTGACGATTTGCGCGCCGGACAAAAGAAAGAATCCAAGTCATTTGCAGTTTCAAAAGAAGCTTTATTGAGAAGTGGCGCTATGACGCGTCATAGCGCACAGTTTAAACCATTAGTTTCAAAAGAAGCTTTATTGAGAGCAGCTAAAGAAATAAAAGCCAAAATTCAAAATTCCGAAGCCGACCTCAAACAACTTGAAATAAAACGGGAAGAAATTTTAGAACAAATCCCAAATTTGCCGCTGGACGATGTGCCAGTCGGCAAAGACGAAAGTGAAAATGTGGTAATTCGGGAAGTTGGAGAAAAGCCTAAATTCAATTTTCAGCCAAAAGACCATTTGGAATTGGGTAAATCCCTGGATTTAATTGATTTTGAAACCGGCGCCAAGGTCTCTGGTTCTAATTTTTACTATCTTAAAAACCAGGCCGCTCTTTTGGAATTGGCTTTGATAAATTATGCTTTTGATATTTTAACAAAAGAAGGTTTTACTCCGATGATTACGCCTGATTTAGCCCGGCAGAAATTTTATACTGGCACCGGCTATCTGCCCCAAGGACCAGAAGCCCAGACCTATGAAATTAAAGATTCTGATTTAGGTTTGATTGCCACGGCTGAAATTACTTTGGCCGGCATTCATAGCGATGAAATTCTGGATGAAAAAGATTTACCCAAAAAATATGCCGGTTTTTCACATTGTTTTCGGTTGGAAGCCGGCAGTTATGGAAAATATTCAAAAGGGCTTTACCGGATTCATCAATTTTCAAAAGTTGAAATGTATGTCTATTGTCTGCCGGAAGAATCGGAAAAAACGCATCAATATCTTTTATCACTTGAAGAAAAAATTTTTCAAGGATTAGGCATTCCTTATCGCGTGGTTGAGATGTGCACTGGTGATTTAGGGGCTCAAGCCGCCAAAAAATATGATTTAGAGGCCTGGATGCCGGGCCGCGGTGATTGGGGAGAAATTACCTCAACCTCCAATACCACGGATTATCAAGCCCGAAGATTAAATATCCGATACAGAAGTCAGAAGTCAGAGGTCAGAGGTCAGAAGTTAGAATATGTTCATACCTTAAACGGCACAGCCATTGCCATATCCCGAGCCATTATTGCCATCCTTGAAAACTACCAGCAAAAAGACGGCTCAATTTTAGTGCCAAAGGTTCTCCAAAAATATTTGAATTTCAAAAAAATCGGATAACCGCTTTATATTGAAAAGTATTGACAGAATACTATAAATATGCTATTCTGCTTTTAGTTTCATTAATAAATTCTAAGGAGGTGATAAGCATGTTGGTCAGCCCATGTAAAAAGTGCGGTTGTACTGAAGACAGGAAGGTTTGTTCTCAAAGGTGCCAGCTTCTGGCAGAATACAGAGAAGCCCTCGGAAATCCATTTTTGAGGCTACAGTCCCTGGGTGTTCCGATGCCTACTCGAAAACTTCCTGTACCGAGGTATGTAGTTGAGCAGGAGGATTACTATCATTAAAAGCCTGCTTCTGCTTAACTAGATGACCCTCACCCTACCCAAACGGGCTAACGCAAGTTAGCCCCTTTTTTGCGCCAAAATCCTATTTCTCTTGAGGATTTTTTGAATTTGCGGGAAAATGCTGAATCATTGACAGAATAGCTGAAATATGCTATTCTGTTTTTGGTATTATTAAAAATGTTTCATTATGCTGACTATTTAGGCACCTATAAAAGTTTCTAAATGGTTGCCACAATGAGTAATAAATCTAGAGAAAGGAGGAAGAATTATGAACACGTTAACTCTGTTAGAAGTTTTAGACTTTCTTACAAGGGTGGTAGCGATATTTTGCGCCAACATGTTTTTTGTCGTATGCTGTGACGTCATTTTAAAAAAGTCATTTAAGAAAGTAGGAAGAATTATCTTCTGTGCAGAGTGCGTTTTGGCTATCTTTGTGTTTGTCTACATCGGTTTAAAAAATGTGCCGCTGAAGTTTTTTGCCCTTTGAGAAGTAATGGAAATTATCAAAAAGTATAGTCAATAGAAAAGAAAGGAGGGATTCCTATGTCAAAGAATTATCTTGCATTTGTTGTAATATATAATCTGCTCCCGACAGATTATACCGATGAGCGGGTAAAAGGGATTGAAGACACCATTAACTGCACAATTTCATCTGCGGGAAATGGTACTTTTGAGGCGAATGATGACAATATGCTTTTCTCTTTCCCGCCAGATCCATCCGTGAAGTCACCCGAGATACCGGTAGGAATAGATGTCAGATTCCGTTCTTTGAGTCTGTCGTCTAAAAAATGCCGATTAATGGAAGGCAAAATCAGAAATGCTCTTTTAACACTACCGGGCATAGAAAAGAGAGGCGATGTGGCAGTGATCGTTTCGGCTCCATGAGATATGGTAGTTGAGACAACAACAAAGATTAACCCCAGCCGGTTCCGAAAGGAATCGGCTGATTTTTTTATTTAAACCCCCAATTTGCCAAGTCCAGTAGTGAGCCTGCGATTGCTTTAACTCGATTTATGAAAGGCTTTCCAATGGAACATAAATCAATCATAATAAATAAAGCCAATCAATAATCAGAGCCACGATGAGTTAAAGATAAACCTGCCTGCCGGCAGGCAGGTTACTATCGCGGGTCTACTACTGGGCAAGCCTGCCGGAAAGTGGAATAATGGAGGAAAATACGGGTCTTAGTTGACATATGTCAACTATTGACTTGTAGGTTGACAAGAATTATCATTTAAACATATGCCCAGTAGTGAAAACTCGACAGCTTTTTTGAATTAAATTCCAAGATTTTCACTGCTGGATTTAAACAAAACATCAATTCAAATCATAAATGAAATTAAGGGTCATCAAAAAAGAATTTAATTAAGTCGAGTTTCTACTACTGGGTATGCCCAGTAGTGAGCCCGCGATAAAATTTAACCCAATTTATTCATTACTGGACAATAATAAAAGTTAGAGATTATTAATTTTGATATTACCGTAAACCTCGCGATAGGTTAAATTTAATAAATTGTCTCCCTGCGGGAGATCTCTCGCAGAGAGACTATCGCGGGTCTACTACTGGGTATGGATAAAAAATTTCTTTCCACAACCGAGGTAGCGTTGCTCTTGGGCATCAGCCGGCAGGCAGTTTTCAAAAAAATAAAGTCCGGCCAAATTAAAGCCCGAAAATCTGGCCGCCATCTTTTAATTAACAAAAAAGATTTGGCCAAAACCCTGAGTAGTACCATAACCAAAGCCATGGAAAAAGAAATGAGAAAAGCCGCCTTGAGAGTGATAGAAAAATATAGCGAGATTATAAAATCATTAGGAGAAGAATAACTCTCGTCAACTATTTTAAATTTGGTTGACAAGAAAAAAACAAGGGAAAGAAACCGAAGGAAAAACGGAAAAAACGAGAAGAAAAATAGATTAAATAGTTATGACGAAAATCAAAGATTTACTATCCCATCGGAAAGTGAAATAATGGAGGGAAATAAATTGACTACCCTTCGCGACCCGAAGGAGATTGCCGAATTTTTCAACGGCTCACCTGTTCGAGTAGGCTGAGCCGTTGAAAAAAAGTAAATTTATACCCTGGCCAACAAAAATTAGGCCAGTTAAAATATAAACATTCCAATATTCTTGAGGATGTGAGAATGAAGATAGGATTAATTCACACCAATGGTGGAAAAATTGGGTGGGCCGTAGATCTTGCGTCCGCCTGCGATTCTTTATATAATTATTAATATAAAAAGGTCGGTAAAATAAATCATCAATTTTTTATAAATATGGCGATTATTCCTTGGAGACCTTTTTCTGATTTGGAACGCTTCTTTGGAGAAGATTGGTTTTTGCCTGTTTTGCCAAAGATAAGAATGGTCGAGCCAGCCATGGATATTTATGAGACCGATAAAGAAGTTATTGCCGAAGTGAATGCGCCGGGCTATGATCCGGAAAAAATTGAAGTGTCGGTAAAAAACGGAATGTTAAAAGTCAGCGGCAATATGGAAGAAAAAAAAGAAGAGAAAGATAAAAATTACTGGCGGAAAGAAATTCGTAAAGGTTCTTTTGAAAGGATGACGCAACTTCCGGCGGCGGTTGCCGAAGATAAAGTGGACGCGACATACGAGAAAGGAATTTTAAAGATTGTGATGCCAAAGATAAAAGAAGCGAGAGTTCCGGAGAAGAAAATCAAGGTCAAATCAAAATAAAAAGCCCTACCAGGGCTTTTTATTGCGGCTGGCATCCATCATGGATAACTTTTATGCTAAAATAATTTTATGAAAAACTACGCTAAAATTGGCAACAGAAGAGGTAGACCGGCTTATCGCACTCCGAGCCGTTTTATTTACAAAAAATCTCTTGAGGTCAAGAAAGCCGTGGCGCGGACTTGGAATTTAGCCAGCCGTTTGGAATTCAAAAATATAAGAAATAAAAAATTTAGAAAACCAAAATAATCTAAATAGTCTAACAAAAAATTAGGAGAACAACTCATTGAACAATTCCATCCTCCTTCGCCAAGGCTACCGCCAAGGCTACGGACGGACAGGTAGAATTGTTCAATACCCTTACCAACAAAAACAACAAAAATAAGCAAATAAACTGAGCTGGCTTTTTATTTTTTCTGATTTTATGTTAAAATTTTTTAATGGACTTCTATCTTGACGAAAGACAAAGGAAAAAACGCCGGCGAAAGTTAAAGATTAAAATTTATATAGGTCTAATTCTTTTTTTTGTTTTAATAGTCGGCGCCGCTTATTTGATTGTTTATTCGCCGCTTTTTAAGATAAAAAATATTGATATTACACAAATTGGCACAGATGGGAAACGGATTGACACGGATAGCGTTATCCAAGAGTTGAAAGATTTTTTTACCAGCCAGTCAAAATTCACTAAATTTTTAGGTCCTGACAATATTTTGATTTGGAATAATGAAAAAATCGGGGAAATTTTGAAAAATTATCCCCAAATAACGGAATTAATAATTGAAAAGGATTATCTTGAGTGGGAAATAAAAGTAATTGTCAAAGAGAGGGAAAAATTCGGCATCTGGTGTCTTATAACGCGGATAAACGCGGATGAGGCAGCTGACGCCGCTACGCGGATTAACGCGGATAATATCAGCGAAAATCAGCGTAATAATCAGCGTGAATCTGCGTCCTGCTGGTGGTTTGACAAAACAGGCATTATTTTTGAGGAGGCGCCCTCGGTTGAAGGCAATTTGATCAATAAGGTTGATGATTTTTCCGGCCGAACTTTGAAACTTAGAGAAATAGTTATTAAAGGAAATCTTTTTTCTAATTTAGTTAAAATTTTTGAAGTCCTGGAGAAGTCGGATTTAAAAATAAAATCGCTGAGATTAGAAAGACTTGAACTTCAGGAAATAATCACCGATTCTCCGGGAAATTTACTTCCGAAAATTTATTTCAGTTTAAGAATTGACCCGGGGTTTAGTTTACCGGCGCTGGAATCCTTTAAAAATCTCGGTTTAGAAAAAATTGAGTATATTGATTTACGGGTGGAAAATCGGGCCTACTACAAACTTAAATAAAACATTAAAAATCGTATATTGAACAATCGTTCAATCTTTAAAATTATTGCGGAATTATACCTACTGGCTTATAATTCTCGTATTTTATTTTATATTTCTGACACCATTCCGGTAATTCATTATACGGAATTTTCTCTTTGTGATACATATAATCGCAGCGTCCCCTGGCGGCATTAAGCGAAGGAACATCCCAAGCGCCGGTAATCTGTCTAGATTTATAACCCCACCACACAATACCTTCGTAAATTGGAATAATTAGAGCGATTAAAACAACTCCAATTATACAAATCAAAGCGATGACGCCGAAAATTATTTGTACTATTTCTTTTATTTCCATTTTTTTCGTCAAACTCCTTTATATTCGTATAGGGGAATATTTAATTTGTTGTTTAAGACAATTTATTTTAGTCAACAAACTCACGATCGTGAGTTTGTTGACTAAAAGTGCTTAATTTTATGAGAAGCGGTTTTGTTATTTATTCTAATTTGTAAACAAAGATAGATTTTCCTATTCGGAAATCCGGCTGATACGGATTTTTTATTTCTTTGAGCCATTGATATTCATCCTCAGGATTGCGGTTTTGGCCGGGATGCAATCTGCCAAAAGCGCCTTGTAAAGTATTGATTGAAACCGCTAACCAATTAATTCCGTAATCTTTCGGGCTACCTTTATTTGATTGCCAATATTCAATCTTATCGCCTAGATAATACTTCGGATTGCCGCCGCCGAAATAATCGACTGCTATTTTTTCTATTTTTGTTTCATGTTCCATATTCCATGCTTCAACAAAAGATTTTAATCTTTTTAAATCTTGACCCCAATCATAGTTGGAATCAGTCACATATCTATAACCATTATCAGTCCCGCCGCCAAATTGATTGAAATAGGAAAGAAAATAAGGGGCGGTGAATAAAGTTTCGGTCAGATACCAAGCGAGTAAAGCCCCGATTAAAATTCCTTTTAGGGAAAGTTTTGCAAGAGTGGCGAGCGAAGCCAATATTTTTTTCCAAAAACTGCCTAGAATAACTATTTTTCCATTCATCCATTTTTTTAAACTGCTGGCAGTCAGAATATAAATGAAGGGCATAGTGGGCAAAATGTGCCGAACCCCAATATTTAAAGAACTGTTGATGCTGTAAGCCCAGTATAAAATTATAAAAACGAACATTGAAAATTCTGAGAAATTAGTACCGAGATAGTCCATCAAAGTAGAAGCGGATTGACGCAGATAAGAACGCGGATAAACGCGGATTTTTTTAAATATATTCCAGATACTTAAAATTAACGCGAAAGCGATTAAAATTAGAGAAGGAATGGGTTCTTTTAAGACAAAAACAACCGGAAAATAATACCACCAGCCAGCCGCTGAAACTTCGCCCAAGAAATAAGCGGTGTTGCCGCCGGCCGAACGCTGGAACACCATCAAAACTCCCAAAAGATATTGTCCGATTGGTCGTAAAATTTTATTTTGGCTGAGCCAGATATTAATTTCTGCTAGGCATCTGGCTCGGCGAGATAAAGAAACGCCAGAATTTAATTTACAACTTTCCCAATTACGATCAGGATGGCCGGCAAAAGAAGTCAGAATAAACGCCGTGTCAGCCTTTTGTTTTTCAACTGGATAATTTATAGTGAAAAGAAAATAAACTAAATAAACAAGAAAATAGCCGATGACAAAAATGATTATCAGATAAAAAATATAGCGGCAGAAAATTTTAAGTTGCTTTTTATTTTTAAATTCCCAAAGGCAAAAAACAATAATTAGAAATCCGAAAAACGGGACAAGCAAAACAGCAGAAAATTTCATTAATTGAGCAATGCCAAAAGCGATACTACTAAAAATTAAATGGCGGCGGCTCGGCTCCAAAAGGAATTTTATAAAATAATAACTGGCAATAAAAATTCCCAGAGCCGCGCCGATATCAGTGGTGACATAATGGCCATGAGCCAGAACCGTTGGAGAAAAACCAAAAAGAAAAGTTGGCAGCAAGGCCCACCAGCGGCCAATCAGTTCTTTTGCCCAGATATAGATAAATATTATTAAAAGAAGAATTAATAACATTGGTCCGAGCCGCGACCACTGAATAATTTTATCGGCGTCATTGCCGGATTCATAAAGAAACTCGGCGCCGCTGGCCCACTGGCCGTTTACGTCGGTTTGCCAGCTGGATTTACTGGTCGGGAAATTCAATTTTTGAAATAATAAAGGCAGAGCAGCCAAGGCTTTAACCAATGGCGGATGCTCAGGATTTAAGCGATAATCTAAATACCGAACATAGCCGTAGCCAGCCGGAATGTGAGCTAATTCATCCATCGTGGCTGATTCCTGCCAAGAGGCATTGAGCATCAAAATAAAAGATGCTAAAACCGTCAAGCCGACTAAAAACCAAGGAATATATTTAGACATAGATAATGGGCAACTAAATCCGATATTAAATTATAATATAATCTATGGTAAAATTAAAGTTAAAGGTCGTTTAATTTGTTTAACGAAAGAATATGGCCAAGAAAAAAGCTAAGAAAAAAACTGCCAAAAAGTCAGCTGTTTGTAGGTGCTGCGGAAAGCCGATGCCAAAGTGCGTCTGCTAATTAAATTGTGGAGAGATTATCCTGGACAAAGCATTCTAAGGCAAAAATGAGATTTTATCATTTTTCAAAGCAGCGAGTGCAGCGGGTTTTGCATACGCCGAAAAGAATAGAAGAGGGAATTGCGCCGAATACGATTGCCATGATGCAAGTAGCCGGCAGCCAAAAACATCCTTATGAGATTTGGGTGATGGTTCAAAAAAACACGGATAAACGCGGATTAAAATGCGGATTAACGCGGAAAATAACTAAAATTATCAGTGCCTGGAAATATCCCGGTCGTACAAAACCCGGCCAGCCGTTGCCGGAAGAAATTTTAAGAGAAATAAGAGAAGTAAGAATTTAACTATTCTTGCTCTCTGAACCAATTCGGATCCTCTTGGCGCCTTCGCCTTTCTTCTTCAGCTTCTTTCTGTGTCGTCCATCCGGGTCCTGCAGGATGAGTTTCGTATCGGCGTTCCGGTTTGCGTGGCGGCTCAGCTGATGGCCATTTTTCTTTTTCGAATGGCATTATTATTAAAAAAAATTATAAAAAGCGACCTTGTTAGATAAATATAACTCTATTTTATGAAATTATCAATCGGCATTGTCGGTCTTCCTAATGTCGGCAAATCCCTGCTTTTTAAAATCCTGACCAAGCAGGAGGTTAATATTGCCAACTATCCTTTTTGCACGATTAATCCTAATGTCGGGGTGGTACCGGTTAAAGATGAACGCTTGGAAAAAGTGGCTGCTGTGATGGAGTCAAAAGAGATTCTGCCAGCGGTTTTGGAATTTGTTGATATTGCTGGCTTGGTCCGCGGCGCTCATCAGGGAGCGGGCTTGGGTAATCAATTCTTGTCGCATATTCGCGAAGTTGACGCGATTATTCATTTAGTCCGCGTTTTTAAAGATAGCGAAATTGTTCATTTTGAAGGCAAGGTTGAACCATTGGCTGATTTTGAAACCGTTGAAAATGAACTAAAAATGAAAGATGAAGAAGCCAAAGAAAAAGAAAATCTTTTGAGTTTAAAACCACAACTGGTTTTGTTAAACGGCGAACCATCAGAAACCCCGGCAGATTTACTTTCGGCAATAAAAGAAAAAAGATTTCCTTATTTAACGCTGAATCTTAAAAATGGTCTGATTAAAGAGGATTTACAAAATATATTCAAAGCATTTTTTGTACTACTGGATTTAATTACTTTTTACACCGCCAATGAAAATGAGGCTCGTTCTTGGTTTATAAAAAAAGGCACGCTGGCGCCTCGGGCTGCTGGCATTATTCATACTGATTTTGAGAATAAATTTATCAAAGCCGAAGTGATTAACTGGCAGAAGTTAGTTGAAGCTGGTTCTTGGCACGCTGCCAAACAGAAAGGCTGGCTTCGTCTGGAAGGCAGGGAATATGTCGTCCAAGATGGCGATGTAATATTAATAAAACACGGCTAAATAAAATATAATAATAGCAGCTATCAATTATGGAGTTTAACGAAGTAATAAAAAATCGTTTTTGTTGCCGGGATTTTCAGGAGAAAAAAATTGAGCCGGAGAAGATTCAAGCGATTTTAGAAGCGGCCAGTTCAGCGCCGTCAGCCGGTAATTTACAAGCCTATCATGTTTTTGCGGTTTCCGATGAGAAGAAAAAAAAGGAATTAGTCCGAGCCGCCCTCGGTCAGATGTTTATCGCTGAAGCGCCTTTGGTTTTAGTCTTTTGCGCCAATCCGGAAAAATCAAGCGCCAAATACGGAGAGCGGGGCAAAAATTTATATTCAATTCAGGACGCGACCATTGCCGCGGTTTTTGCTTGGCTCAAAGCGGTTGATTTAGGCCTCTCCGCTTGCTGGGTCGGCGCTTTTGATGAAGAAGAAGTGAAAGAAATTTTAGGCGCTGAAGAAATTTTGAAGCCAGTGGTAATTATGACGATGGGCTATTGTGGAGAAGAAAAAGAAGAGCGAAGGCGTGAAAAAATAGAAAAGCATTTAAACTATTCCTAAAATGCCAAAACAAAAAATTATTTTAAAAGGAATTCCGGCCAGCCCAGGAATTGCGAAAGGAAAAGCAAAAATAATTTTAGACCCCTCAGAGAACCATAAAATGAGAGAAGGGGATATTTTGGTAACGGAAATGACAAATCCTCTTTTCGTTCCCGCTATTCAAAAAGCAAAGGCAATAATAACTAATGTCGGAGGCTTAACTTCTCATGCCGCGATTATTTCAAGAGAACTTGGCATTCCTTGTGTGGTTGCTACAAGAAAAGCAACCAAGATTTTGAAAGATGGCGACAGAGTCAAGATCGATGGAACAAAAGGAGAGATTTTTTTGATTAAGTGATATGTTTGAAATAAAAAATTTAGAGAGAGAAATTAATAAACTATTTTATACAACTGGAATTTTAATTTATGAAACCGATATGCAGCACGGAGATGGCAGAAATTATTGGCCGTTTCATCCCGTGCTTTTAGACTCTTTGGTTGCTCCCTTTGTTTTTGAAGAACTTTATAGATTATTTAGAACTTTAGAAAGACGACGGTATTCTTTAGAGAAAATAGCTGGAATTATAAAAAGTCCAACTAAAATCGCCAATTATCAATACCTTTGGCCTAGTAGTACTTTAAAATTGGTTTCTTCTGAAAAGAAAAAATATTTAGCCGAAATTTTTGTTAAATTATTGAAAATTCTGAGAAATAAAGAAGCCTATTGCGAAAAGTTTCGTAATCCGGTTCGGAATGACAAAGAAGTAAAAAAATACATTAGAGAAAACAAAAAGTACTTAATAGAAAAAAACAAGAAGCCAGAAATGGCAAAAATTTTAGCAAAATTGGAAGGTTTAGTTATGTCTTATTGTGAAATTCTTTATTATTACATGCTGGACCTCTCGCGGCTGTTTCACGGTCCTTACCAATATCAAGATAAAGTGATTTTTGCCAAAGAATTTTTAGATTTAAAGGCAGGCAAAATGTGGGACCTAGTCAAAGATTTTCCTTTCGACCATTTTCAGGAGGTGGGAATTTATCCGAAAGAAATGCAAATTCAGGTTTTCTTTATGGGGCATTCCCATACCAAGCCCTCTTTCCCTGAAGCCATAGAATCTTTTGTTTTAAAATTAGACGGTAAACCCATTACTAATCTTAGGGAGATGAAGCAATATTATAGAAACACCAGTAAAGCAGTTAATAAACTTGTAAAATATGTGAGCGCCAATATGAAGAATGAAGAATTTTTACTTAAGCGAGGTTTAGACCTTTTCTTTTATCCTTTAAAGTCGTTATATGAAGAAGTTGGAGAAGATTGGCGAAAAATTTTACCCAAAGTCTATGAATTTGCTGAGAAAAATAAATCTAAAATAAGAATTCCTAACCCCTGGGGCGATTGGGATGTTTACAAAGCAGCGAGGTTTTTATTTAAGGTGATATACAGAAATAATTATAGAAGACCAATTGGCAAAAAAGAGATTGAATTCATAAAAGAAATTGAAAAGAATTCAAGAAAGATTTACGAGCAGAGTCCTTTTCCTTCGGAATCTTACTCTATAATATCCGCACTTTCTTATTTGTAATAAAATAAAAAAATGCCTACTCATTAAAAACTGTAGGCATTATGGATTCTTACTAAATTGTTAAGGTACTCTTCTATTCTAAATGAGAGGATATCACCGCGATACATCGCGCAAGGAATCTTTGCGTTGGTATATTTTCTGAATCTTTCTTAGCTTGGAGACTTTTTACAACCGAAGGGGCACATTGTGAATTTTTAGCTATCTCTGCTAAGAATCTATCCCCAACACACTGAGCTGGCATTTCCAGAATTGCTTCTACTATTTCATTTCTTTGTGCTTTCTTTAGGGCAGTTTGAAACTTTTTTAATTCAGGTATTTTATCTGTTTTACTAAACAACAAACCATCTTCCCAATTCCTATACAATTTTAACAATCTATTTTGCATCAGCCATCACCTCCATTTTAAATTTTTTTATGATAGAATTATATAATAAGTTTAATCAGAAATCAATACATGAGCCATTTTATTCTGTTTTTTAATCAATTAACCAAAGAAAATATAGATATTGCTGGCGGCAAGGGAGTAAATTTAGGAGAAATGGTAAAGGTTGGAATTCCGATGCCGCTGGGATTTGTAATTTTAGCTCCGGCTTTCGATAGATTCTTAAAAGAAACAGATATAAACGTAGAGATAAAAGCGATGAGGAACAGAATTAATATTAAAGACATTAAATCAGTAGAAGAAAATTCAGAAATCATCAGGGGTTTGATTATAAAAGCCAAGATGCCCAAAGATATTGAAAGAGAAATTTTAGCTGCCTTTAAAAAACTAAAAGCAAAGTATGTTGCAATAAGAAGTTCGGCTACGGCCGAAGATTCAAAAATTGATTCTTGGGCTGGTCAACTTGAAACTTATTTAAATACCACTCAAGATAATCTTTTAGAAAACGTCAAAAAATGCTGGGCTTCGCTTTTTACTCCACGGGCAATTTTTTATCGTTTTAAAAAAAAATTAAATGGAGTAAAAGTTTCTGTGGCGGTAGTGGTCCAAAAAATGATTCAATCCGAAGTTTCTGGAGTTTGTTTTACCGTTCATCCAATTACAAAAGATAAGAACCAAATGATTATTGAGGCTGCCTGGGGCTTGGGAGAAATACTTGTTTCCGGCCAAATTACACCTGACACTTATGTGGTGGAGAAAGGCGGTTTAAATATTTTAGATATTAATGTAAATACTCAGAAAAAAATGATTGTCCAGGCAAAAAAAGGAAATAAAATTATAGTTGTGCTGAAATCAAAAAAAGGGAAACAAAAACTCTCAACAAGGCAAATTAAAGGATTAGCCAGACTTTGTCTCAAGATTGAAAATCACTTCAAAAAACCTCAGGATATTGAATGGGCGTTAAAAAAGAATAACTTTTACATTCTTCAGGCTCGCCCCATAACAACCCTTTAAATTTTTATGTACAGAAGCGGAATAGCAACATTCACACTTGATTACGGCAAATGTCCAGCGTGGCTTTTTGAACGGATGGTTAAATTGGGTCGGGAGATGACGCGGGTGATTATTGACGAATACGGACCAGAAGAATTTATCAAAAGAATTGCTGACCCGGTTTGGTTTCAATCCTTGGGCACGGTTTTGGCTTTTGATTGGAATAGTTCAGGTATCACCACTATCTTGACTGCTGCTCTCAAAGAAGCAATTCGCGGTCAGGAAAAGGATTTGGGAGTTTTTATTTGCGGCGGCAAGGGAAAAACCTCGCGAAAAACTCCGGATGAAATCACTAACTGGGGAGAAAAGTTAAATCTGCCAGCGCCAAAAACACAATCACTGGTTTATGGTTCCAAAATGGCGGCCAAAGTTGACAGTGCCTTGATTCAGGACGGATTTCAAATTTACCACCATAGTTTTTTCTTTTCACGAGGCGGCGCTTGGACCGTTGTCCAACAGGGGATGAATGTAGGAAATCAGACTGCCCGCAGATATCACTGGCATTCGGAAAATATTAAAGATTTGGTTTGCGAACCACACACCGGAATAATCTCTGACAGCCGGCAAAAAACCGTCTTAAACTTAACGGCCAAAGATAGCGAAAAGACCCGGGATATTAGCACCGAGTTAGTGGCTAGCGGTTATCATACTTTAATCAAAGACGTTCAGCTTTTACGAAAACATTCCTCGGAATTACATAAGATGTTGGCTTTAAAAATCAGTTCGCCAGCCGGAGACGCGGACATCGTCAAATTATTAAAATTAGAAAACATTGAGTTTAGCCATCATCCGGTGGAATTGGAAGATTTTTCCAAAAGCAAATATCTGGAGAAAATTCTCTGGCAGGTTTGCGAACAGCAGCCGGAAAATTACGAAAAACTTTTGGCGATTAAAGGCGTGGGTCCGAAAACCATGCGGGCCTTGGCTCTAATTGCGGAAATAATTTACGCTGCCAAACCTTCTTACGAAGACCCGGCGCGTTACTCTTTTGCGCATGGCGGCAAAGATGCCACGCCCTACCCAGTTGACCGAAAAACCTATGACCAGACGATTGCCATAATGAAAAATGCGGTTCAAAAAACCAAACTGCCATTTTCAGAGAAAAGAAAAATTATCTCCAAACTTGAAATATAACATTTATTGGCGATCGCCAATAAATGTTATATTTTTCGCACTGCTTCCATTAATGGAAGCAACAATATTTTGCTGAATAATAAGATGAACTATGAAAGCTTTTTTTATTTTGCCAATCAAAATTTCTTTCCATTTAAAAAGCATAAGCGTTTTAAATGGAAACATTTGAAATCATTTTAAAGTAATTAAATAGCTGCCCTCCGGGATTTGGTTCATTTGACTCGGCAAAATATAAAAAATATTTTTCTCTTTTTGTTTTTCCGGGCTGAAAGTGTCGGTGATAAACATTATGGTTTGGGCTGGCATGGGAATGCCGCGGACATCAATACCCGATGCTTCAACTACGACATATTTCGGCAGTTCTTTGGGTAAATTGTTTAAATCACGGCTGATTTGAACGTAATCAGCGTTGAAAGCCCCATAAACATTGGGATTTTGAGCCCATAAAATAAAGTAGGTATAATAGGCCTCGAAGACGAATAAAGAAAGTAGAAAATAGAAAATAGAAAGTAGAAGTAGTTTTGGTATTTTTGTATATTTTTGTAATTTCTCAGCAATCTTTTCATAAAGCCAGATGCCGCCAAAACCAGCCAAAATAAAAACCGGCGGAATCAGCAAAATTGAGCGTAAGGCGTGAGGAAGGGCTTCATTAGAGACAACAACCGGCAAAGCGGCAACAATCAGCCAGGATAAAAGAAAAACAGATGTGAAAAATCCGCCGCCTGTTTTCGTGCGGAATGTCTCGGAGGCAGGCTGAGCTTGGTCTCCGACGAAGTCGGAGTCAGCCTGCCGAGAGTCAAGGCCGCTCCGACCCGCTGGAGGTCGGAGACGGCCGGTTCCGGTAGAAAATAGGCGGCGGATTGATAAGACAACTCCCAATATAAATAATATCCCTACTGGCCAGAATAATTCCGGTCTGCCGGCGTAATTGTGTCGCCAGTTCCAGTCGCCGATAAAATTAAACATCCCGGCGGTTTTTAAAATATTCATTGATAAATCTTTTAGGGGGGTAGGGGAATTAAAGATGGAGATTTGAGTTGTCCGGCCAAAGAAATCCTGAGGGTTGTGTAGGAAATATAGACCCAAAGGCGCGGCAATAATTATTGTAGAAAGTAGAAAGTAGAAAGTAGAAAGTAGAATTTTTTTGCGGATTTGAGGTTCTTTATTTTTCAGCCAGTAGAGAAATAAAATTATTAAAATTAAAAGCGGAGTAGCACGGTAAGCAATATAGGAATAAAAGCCGAGGCCGTAAAAAATTCCAGCAAGAATAGAAAAAAATATTATTTTTAATTTTGGGATGTCGGACGTCCTATGGACGTCTGACATCCATAATATTGAATTTAAAGATTTCAATAGAAAATAAATTCCCCATACAAGAAAAAATGGCGCCATAATGGCCCGAAAGCCGATGCGGGAAAAATTAATATGCCAAAAACTGGTGGCGAGAAAAAAAGACGAGAGTAAAGCGATGATTTCAGGATAAGTGAGCCGGCCGCCTGTTTTCGTGCGGAATGTCTCGGAGGCATCCGAAGATTGGTCCCTGAGCGAAGCGAGGGGTTCGGATGCCGAGAGGTCAAGGGCGGCTTCGGCCGCTGGAGCCGAAGAACGCCCGGTTCCGGTAGAAAATAGGCGGCCGGCGAATAATTCTTTGGTCAAAAAATAAATTCCCAGTACGGTCAATATCCCGAATAACGCGCTTGGTAGTCGCAAAACCCAGGACTGGTTGCCGAAAATCGCCAAAAATATTGCCTGAATATTTATAAATAGTCCTTCTCGGCCATTATTTTCCGGATAGAAAACTTTGAAATTGCCGATTGATAATGCCTCTAAAGCGTTGTTGCCATTCATTGCTTCATCGTGATAAAGCCCAGGCGGCACTTCGGTGAGATTGTAGAGTCTCAAAAAAGCGGCTATAATTAAAATAACAATGACCAATGACCAATGACTAATGACTAATTTTTTCATATGTTTAATCATAACATAATAGAAAAAGATATTGAAAGATTAAGCAGGGAAGTTAAAGAAAAGCGAAATCTGCCGGAATATAAAGAATTAACTGAAAAAGAATTAGTTAAAAAATCACTGGAGCCGATGATTAAGTTGGTGCCGCAAGCTGGCGAACCAGTTGTCAAAAGTCAACAGTCAACAGTCAGTAGTCAAGTCTTGCCTAATTATCTTAAAGATTCGCCAGCCGAGATTAAGCTTCAGGTAGAAAAATTGGTGGACGCGGTTTTTCATCAAGGATTGGAAAAAACCGTAAAAGAGGCCAATCGAGCTGGAGCTTTTATTTTGGATGCTTTTCATGATGCCTTGACAGATAAACTTTATGAGGAACTAAAACAAAGAAAATTAATATAGTATGTTTATTTGTAAAGGAGCCAAAAAGTGCGAAGATTGTGGTTTAACTTCTATTTATCATCTTCAAACCTGGCTGGAGGGATTAATAAATCAATTCACGCCATTTTGGTTATTAAAAATTTTACCCAAAAAATTTCAAGAATTTTTTAATGTCTTATTAGAAAAAATTTTTATTTTTCTGAAATTGACCTCCCTAAAGGAGGATTTTAATTATTCAGATATTCAGCCCCGGTCAGCTTGTTTTATTAAAGAAGCAAAAAAATACGGGATAGAATTTAAAGCCATTTATGGCCCGTTCGGCTACACCAGTTATTTTCAGGCAAAATTTAAAAATAAAAGTTTTCACTTTGACAGCTTGCCGGTGGTGGATTTTTTAAACAAATATCCAAGTCAGATTATTGACGATAAAAAATTAGCCAAACAATATCTTAAAAAAGGAAATTTTCCAGTGGCCGAAGGCAAGGCATTTTGGTTCTGGCAAAAGAGAAAAGCCATCAACTACGGCGCAAATAAGCCTGGATTTCCTTTGGTTGTTAAACCCCGAGACGGCTCAGTCAGCCGGCACGTAACAACTGATATTAGAAACGTTCAACAATTAAAACAGGCAATTAACAAAGCAATCAGCTATTCACCTTCATTTATTGTAGAAAAATTTATTCCGGATACTTTTGTTTTTCGGGCCACCGTGATAGATTTTGATTTTGTGGCCTGCGTTAAACAGATTCCGGCCAATGTCATTGGTGACGGTCTTCACACCATCCGCGAACTTATTGATATAAAAAACAGCAAATTTAATTTTTATAAAATAGTTGAAAATGAAACCACGAAAGAATTGTTAAAAGACAAGGGATATGATTTCTCCAGTATTCCTAAAAAAGGCGAAATGGTTTATCTCCAAAAAGACCCTTTTTTGAAATTAGGCGGCGACCTTATTGAAGTGACTGATTATTTACACCTTGATAATCTTCAATTGTTTCGCGATATCGCCAGATTTTTTGACATTAGAGTCGTCGGTATTGATTTTTTAGCTCAGGACATTTCTGTTTCTTGGAAAAGTCAGACCGCTGCGGTTTTGGAATTAAACAGCGCTCCCTGTATTGAGATGCATCATTTTCCGTCTTCAGGCAAACCCCAAAATGTGGCTGCCAGCCTTGTAAATTTGGTTTTTCGTTATTATTTATGCCAGGTAGTGAAAACTCGATAAATTTAACACTCAATTTGTTGAGCTTTACTGCGAGGGCATTACCTCAATCTAAAAGGAAAAGTTTATTTCTAATCGATGCTAATGTGTTAAATTAAAACAAATTGCCATCGAGTTTCTACTACTTGGTATGCCAGGTAGTAAAAACTCGATTGCTCGCTAGAGCAAGATGTCATGGCTTCACTAATTCACTAGCTGGTTAATAATATGAAATCTATCAAAAGGTCATCTAACGCGAGAATATTTTAATCGAGTTTCTACTACCTGGTATGAGCATTTTTATTTACCTTGCTTTATTATTAATCAGCAGTTTAAGTATTGTTTTTTTGTCATTATTTATTATCTTTGCGTTTGACTCCCTGCTTTTTCGTCATGATTTAGCCACCAGCCGCCGGCTAATTAAAACTATTTATAAAATAATTTCCGATTATAATCTTGAGGCCGGAAATTTCTATGATTTAGGATGCGGCCGGGGAACATTAATTTTGGCCATCAAAAGAAAATTTCCAGATTTTTCGGTTTGGGGCATTGATAAAAACATCATCAGGATTTTTTTCGCCAAATTGAAAGCCTGGCTTTTGGGCCGGAAAATCAATTTTAAAAGAGGAGATATTTTAAAGATGAACGCCTCGGATTTACAAAATGCCGATGTGGTTTATACTTATCTTTGGTACGACTTGATGCCTCCGCTGGAGAAAAAATTAAAAAATAATCTTAAAAAAGGCGCCATTGTTATCACTAACACCTCAAATTTTCCTAATTGGCAGCCCGCGGAAACCTATATTACTTATCCTAAAAATCCGGATTTTGAAAAATTGTTTGTTTATATCAAAAAGTAAAAGGCCTACGGATTAAGAATATGTATTTATATTTAATTCCTATAATTATTCTCATTATTATCTGCGGGATTGCTTTCTTTTTTGTTTCTAAGATTTTGCGAAAAAAACGGCTATCTCAAGCCCTAAACTTAAAACTCCTTTTAGTCCGGCTAGCCCAAAAGCCAGCAAAAGATTTTACGGACGAGCTCAATCTTTCGGCCCAACTTTTTGGCATTTTATCAGGGTTAAAATCACCATTTGCTTTGGAAGCGGCGGTTCATCAGATTGGCGAAGAAATTCATTTTTATGTAGCCATACCAAAAGAATCAGTGCAATTTGCCAGCCGCCAGATCGAGGGTTTATGGAAAGAGGCGAAGGTGGAATTGGTAGATGATTATAATATTTTTAATTCAACCGGAATCAGCGAGGGAATCTATCTTAAGCAAAAATTCTCTTACGCCTTGCCGGTCAGGACTTACAGCGAAGCCAATCTTGATACTTTTGGTCCGGTTTTAAGCGGTCTTTCAAAAATTAATGAAGTAGGAGAAGGAGCAGCGATTCAAGTTTTGGTGAGGCCAGCCCCGGCCTCAGCAAAAAAATCAATTTTGCAAATGATAGATAATCTTAAAAGAGGAGAGAGATTTGAAGAAGTTATAAAAGGCGGATTGATTAAATTTAAAGACATTAAAAAAGCGATTAAACCAGAAGAAAAGGAAAAAACTGAAAAAATAATTGATGAAGAAGCGATAAAAATTTTAGAGTCAAAAATCAGCCATCCGCTTTTATCCGTTAATTTAAGGGTTTTGGTTTCGGCCCCCAGCCAATATCAGGCCGATACTATTTTGGACAGCATCAGCGGCAGTTTTTCACAGTTTAGCGCTCCACTGCGTCAGGAATTAAAAATTATCAAACCCCGTAATTTTCAAAAATTAATCTATCAATTTTCTTTTCGGGAATTTGATGAAAGTCAGACAATGATTTTAAATACAGAAGAATTAACCAGTTTGTTTCATTTGCCAGCGTCATCAACAGAAGTGCCGAAAATCAAATGGCTAAAAGCCAAAGAAGCTCCAGCGCCAGCCAATTTACCCACTAAAGGGACGCTGATTGGCGAAAGCGTTTTCCGGGAGGAAACAAAACCGGTTTATCTTACCGAAGACGACCGCCGACTTCATGTCTATATTGTCGGACAAACCGGCACCGGTAAATCAACACTAATGACCAATATGGTCATCAGCGACATTAATCAAGGCAAAGGAGTTTCCATTATTGACCCGCATGGCGATTTAATTGAAAGAATTTTAAGTTTAATTCCGGAAAAGCGCTTTGAAGACATTATTGTTTTTGACCCTTCGGACCGGCAAAAACCCTTGGGAATGAATATGCTGGAATACGATTTTAACCGGCCAGAAGAAAAAACCTTTCTTGTTAATGAGATGCAAAGTATTTTTAACAAACTTTTTTTGCTGGAAACAATGGGCCCGATGTTTGAACAATATATGAAAAATGCCTTGTTGCTTTTGATGGAGGATGCAGCCAATGAGCCAGCCACTTTGATGGAGGTGGCACGGGTTTTTACGGACGCGGATTTCCGGCAAAGAAAATTATCAAGAATCTCTAATCCGATTGTGATGAATTTTTGGGAAAAGGAGGCGGTCAAAGCCGGCGGCGAGGCCTCTCTCGCTAATATGACGCCCTACATTACTTCTAAATTTAACAATTTCACGGCCAATGATTATATGAGGCCGATTATCGGCCAGGTAAAATCCGCTTTTAATTTCCGCCAGATTATGGATGAAGGAAAAATTTTACTGGTCAACTTGTCAAAAGGCAGGATAGGCGATATTAATGCTAATCTTTTGGGAATGATCATTACCGGCAAAATTCTCATCGCTGCCTTGTCCCGGACTGATATTCCTCAGGAAAAGCGCCGCGACTTCAATCTTTATATTGACGAATTTCAGAATTTTACTACTGAGTCCATTGCCACGATTTTATCCGAGGCTAGAAAATACGGTTTGAATTTAACAATTACTCATCAATTTATTGCTCAACTGACGGAAAAAATCCGGGACGCGGTTTTCGGCAACGTCGGCAGTATAATTTCTTTTAGAGTAGGCCCTCAGGATGCTGAATTTTTAGTAAAACAATTCGGCCCGGTTTTCAGCGAAAATGATTTAGTTAATATTGATAATTTTAACGCTTACGCGAAAATTCTTATTAATGGTCAGACCTCCAAGCCGTTTAATATCAAAACCCTGTCCCTGGAAATCGGCAACCGAGAAGCAGGGGAAAGAATTAAGGAATTATCCCGACTTAAATACGGCCGCGACCGCCAGGAAGTGGAGGAAGAAATATTAAAGAGATTAAGAGAATAGTATGATAATTAGAGATAAAATAAGAGAGGAAGAATGGCGGGAAATATTAAAGCAATATCCGTCAATGATAAAATTGGTCGTGGATATAAAAAAGGAAGTTTTGGCCATTGGTTGCGAATTACATATTGATTGTATGGACGAGCTTTTAGATGATGGTTCAGACCCAAAAATGATTTGGGGTGCCAATATTTATCCGGATAAAAGCATTGATTTTGTTTCTTTAATAAACATTCGTCCTGCTGCTAATAACCGTTCAATGAAAATTGAAGATGTTGAAATTCAAAAAAAAATTGAATCAGTAATTAGAAAACTATTATGACTATTGAGCGTTGGAAATCTTTTTCTAAAAGCCGGCAGATGTTGATGATTGGTTCGGAAATACTGCGGGCTAAAAATTGGCAGGGGAAAGACCAAAATAAATTTTTGTCCGCCATAGAAAGAGCTTTAGAACTAATTGATTTTTCATTATCTGATATCAAGTGGCGCAATTTTTATCAAATCTTATTGGGCCTTCGCGAAGAATTAAGCAAGTTTTATGTGAATGAAAATCAATATGATATAGGGGTTTTGTATGAAGTAATGTAAAATCCAATGTCAAAATTCAACAATCTATGTCAATAGCTAAACTGTGGATAAATTTTTTAAGAACTCTTGTCATATTTTTGATAATTTTTAGCTGGGTTTTTTCCGGCTGGCCGCAAATTTGGCAAAAGCCGGCGTTTCCGCCGGAGATTTAAAGAGTATAATTTTATGATAAAATTATACTATGAAAACATTTGCATTTATTGACGCTTCCAATCTTTTTTATGGCGGAGAAAAAAGTCTGGGCTGGAAGATTGACTATGCAAAGTTGTTTCAGTATCTTAAGGATAAATATTCAGTAAGCAGAGCGCTCTATTTCGGCGGGGTGGAAATTCACGATTTTCCCTATAACTATCTAAAAGACGAAACAGTGCCGATTGAAGAAGTTGAGCGGCACCTTACCGAATTAATTCGGACAAAAGGAGAACGAATGACCGAAGCAATGCTTTTACTTGTTAATCGCCATATCCAGCGAGCGCGGTTTTATCTGAAGTTGAAACAATTCGGCTATGAATTGCACTTGAAACCGGTCAAGCTTTACGAGCAAGAGGATGACACCACAAGGCGAAAAGCAAACTGCGATGTTGATATGGCGTTTTGGTTGATGCGGGAAAAAGATAATTTTGATAGAGTTGTTATTTTATCGGGTGACGGCGATTTTCTGCCAGTGTTAAAATATTTAAGAGAAGTCGGCAAGGAGGTTATTGTTTTGGCTCGCGGACCGCGAACAGCGCGGGAAATCAGGCAATTTGCCGGGAGTAATTTTAGGGATTTTACGCGATTGGAAAGCCGGCTCAAGTTTATAGAAAAGTAAATGGGGCGGACATACGAGATATCCACCCCACGTTTAGTAATTTTAGTATAGCAAACCCACAAACTATGTCAAGAGCCAAGCTGTGGATAAGTAAGGTAACAGAAATTCCGTAGAAATTTGATGGAAATACAATAGAAATTCAATTGTTAACATGGAGAATAAAAATTATATACCATTGGAGAAATTAGAGGTTTATCAGCTCGCCAGAGAGCTTTCCCGCACGGGGTGGAAAATATACGAACAGCTTAATTGGCAAGATAAAAAGATAATTGGTGACCAATTTATAACGGCAACAGATTCTTATGGCGCAAATCTTACTGAGGGGTATCTTCGGCACCACTTTTTAGATAAAATTAAATTTTACTATAATGCAAGGGCTTCATTGAAAGAAGCTGGAGGGTATTGGATTGAGTTGTTAAAAGAACGCGGGAAGGTTAGCGAGGATGATTATAAAAAATATGTTCGCACTTATCAAGATGTTTCTGTAAGGTTTCAAAATTTTATTACAGCGACATATAAAGCAAAAACCAACTATGAAATTCAATAGAAATATAATAGAAATGCGATGGAAAATTCCATTGTATTTCAACTTGATTTCGATTGGATTTCAATTGAATTTTTAAATCAATGTATAAATTTCTAAAAATTTCTATGAATTTCACTCGCAAAGCGAGTAAATTTCTACGAATTTCTATTGTTTTTCTAATTATTTTTTCTTGGGTTTTTTCCGGCTGGCCGCAAATTTGGCAAAATCCGGCGATTCCGCCGAAAATTTAATAAATTAAAAATAATATGCTAACAATTTTTATTGACGAGTCCGGCACTCTACCAGACATAAAAGATAAATTCATAGTTATCTGTGGGGTGGGCGTGGAAAAGATAAAAGAAGCAGAGAATATTTTTAGTAGAATTCGAACCTCTCTGCGTCAAAGAAAGATAAAAGTTCAGGAGATAAAATTTTATTATGCTGGACAAAACACTAAACGGCAATTCCTTTCGGGATTAGTTTCGGCAAACCTTAAAATTTTTGCTTTAGTAATTGAGAAAAAAGGAAGAAAAATAGCTGATATACCGGAAAATTTCGGTATATTAGTTGCCGAGTTAGTTAATGAAATGATTTTTTGGTATAAAGTTAAAAAGATTAATCTGGTTTTAGATAGACATTTTTATAGAAAAGTGGATGAGGATAGACTTAATAAACTTCTCAAATCAAAAATTAATAAAGATGTAAAATATCAAATTAGGCACGTTGATAGCAGGCAGAATTTTTTAGTGAATATTGCTGATATGGCGGCCGGAGCTATTTTATGGAAGTATAGTGGCAAAGATTTACAGTTCTACAATTTGATTAAAGAAAATATTATAATAGAAAAAATAGTTAGTTGGCCGGAAATAAAAAGGAAAAATCTACTTTAAAACAAAAAATTCACCTGAACCGGTGCGAGCACCCATCCAAGTGAATCTACTATAATAATAGCAAACCCATATTCTATGTCAATACCCAAGCTGTGGAAAAGTAAATTTTCAAAAATAAGCCGATTCCTACTGATTTTTGTTTTGATATTAGTTTGGATATTCTCTGGTTTCCCGCAAATTTGGCAAAACCCGCCAATTCCGCCGAAGATTCAAGTAGCGCAGGCAGACACAACTGGACAAAAATATCCGACTCTTGGAGAGACAGTATCAGAAGCACCTTGGTCTGATAATACTTGGACTACGCCGACAAACATCTATGCTGATGATGCGGCTACGGCGAATGTAACCGCAGCTACTTTTGATAATGGCGATCAGACTTATGTGCTCAAGGCAACTGGTTTTGATTTCAGCGCCATACCGGACAATTCCACCATTAACGGCGTAACAGTTCGCCTCAATGCTTGGTATAGAGCCGGACAAGGTTCGGGGTCAGTGGATTTATGCCAATTGCTTGACACAGCCAAAGCAAAAGTCGGCACGAATAACTGTTCTACGCCAGTAGCCCTGACTACAGACAATACAACAATTATTACTAAGGGCAGCGCGTCAGATTTATGGGGAAACGCTCTAACTGCTGCCTGGGTGAAAAATGCCAATTTCGGCGTTGCAATTGGTATTATAGCTACTGCGAATAATGCTGATGTGGATGTTGATTATGTAACTATTGAGATAGACTATACGCCTCCTCCCACTTTTGAACAATCTGCCTACCGCTTATTTAATAATTTAGATTCCACGGATGTGGGCACGGCTTTGGCGGTGCAGGATACAGCGGCAACCTTGGGCTCAACCGGCGCGGCGTTCAGATTAAGGATGCTTTTACATATTGGAACAGCTGATTTGGCATTGAACGGCCAGAATTTCAAACTTCAATTTGCTCAACAAGGCGCGGATAATTTATGCGACACGGCTTTTTCTGGTGAGACCTACGCCGATGTTACCGCGGCAACTGCTATTGCCTATAACGACAATGCCACACCGGCTGACGGCGTTGCTTTGACCTACAATGCCAATGACCCAGAACACGGCACAGATATAAGTGTTGAGCAAACCTACGAGGAATTAAATAATTTTACTAACTCCGTGGCGGCCATTCCCGCGGGCCAAGACGGCAAATGGGATTTTTCTTTAAAAGACAATGGCGCCTCGGCAAACACCACTTATTGTTTCCGGGCGGTCAAATCCGACGGCACGGTTTTGGATTCTTACACCGTAATTCCCCAAATTACCACCGCCTCGGCTGCCGTGCCTACTTTTAACCAATCCGCTTACCGCTTTTTTGAAAACGCGAATGGCACCCAAGTCGGCGCCACAACGACCGCGAGTCAAGATCAAGCGGCAACTTTGGGCTCAGCTGGCGCCGCTTTTCGCCTGCGCAGTCTGCTGCATATAGGTGGAAACACTCTACCGGTGTCGTTTGATTCAATTTCGTCCAAATCAGCGGTCCTGCCTACGGCAAGATACACCTTATCCTGCGCCGAAAACTCTAGCACGCACAAGATTTACTGTTTCGGGGGATATGATGCCTCTGGCAACCTCGCCCAAATCGTTGAATACGACCCGGCTAACGACACGCTGGCAACCAAAACAGCAGTTCTGCCTACGGCAAGACGCCAGTTATCCTGCGCCGAAAACTCTAGCACGCACAAGATTTACTGTTTCGGGGGAGTTGATGGTAAGGGCAACCTCGCCCAAATCGTTGAATACGACCCGGCTACCGACACGCTGGCAACCAAAACAGCAGTTCTGCCTACGGCAAGATACGCCTTATCCTGCGCCGAAAACTCTAGCACGCACAAGATTTACTGTTTCGGGGGATATAATGACTCTGGCAACCTCGCCCAAATCGTTGAATACGACCCGTCTAACGACACGCTGGCAACCAAATCAGCGGTCCTGCCTACGGCAAGACGCTCCTTATCCTGCGCCGAAAACTCTAGCACACACAAGATTTACTGTTTCGGGGGATGGGACACTAGCTACCTCGCCCAAATCGTTGAATACATATCCTCCCCCTATATGTGGTTCAAGCTTCAATTTGCTCAGCGAGGCGCGGATAATTTATGCGATACTGCTTTTTCCGGCGAGACATATACTGATGTTACCACCACGACAGTGATTGCCTATAACGACAATACCACGCCAGCTGACGGCGCCAACCTGACCGAAAATACCAATGATCCGACTCATGGTACTGATACCATTGTCTACCAGACCTATGAAGAATTGAATAATTTTACCAACTCTCGAGCGGCCATTCCCGCGGGCCAAGACGGCAAATGGGATTTTTCTTTAAAAGACAATGGCGCCTCGGCAAACACCACTTATTGTTTCCGGGCGGTCAAATCCGACGGCACGGTTTTGGATTCTTACACCGTAATTCCCCAAATTACCACCGCCGCGGCTGCCGGGGCAACAGTTTCGTGCAGTACCAATATTGCTTCCACTGATTTCGGCACCTGGACCGATACTTCCATAAAAACATCTTCGTCTAACGCTTCAACTACAATGTCCTGTAGCGGCACTACTTCCGGCTGCACACTTTATGTCAAAGACGCGGGTAGCGGCTCAAATCCGGGATTGTGGAAAAGCACTTCGCCGACTTATCTTATTGCTTCGGCTGACGCGACTCTTTCTGCCGGCACTGATGGTTATGGTATTCAAGCGACTTCAACTGCGGCCGGTTCGGGCGGAACTTTAAGTTTTAATTCCAAATATAACAAAACCGGCAATAATGTCGGCGGTCTGGTCCTTACAAATACTACCTTGGCTTCATCAACTGTTGATATTACCGGACGCGAAGCAGTGGTAACGCACAAAGCGGCAATCAGCAGCACCACGCTTTCCGGGAGTTATGGGGATACGATTACGTATGAATGCGTAGTTAATTAAAATAATGCGAACTATGCGAATAAGTGCGAATACCTCGAATACCGCGAATAAAATTGTTTACCCCGAATTGTCTTATCAATTGACTGGGATTGCATATAAAATTCAGAACGAGCTGGGTAGATTTTGTACCGAGAAACAATACGCAAACGCTTTTGAAAAAGAATTAAAAAGGTTAAAAATATCATATGAAAGAGAGAGATATTTACCAACCTTAATGGGTGGTGAAAATATTGGTAAAAATTGGGTTGATTTTGTTATTGCGGGCACAATTGCGGTTGATTTGAAGGAAAAGCCATATATTGAACGGTCTGATTATTATCAAATGCAAAGATACCTGAATTTAGTGAATTTAAAGCTTGGTTTAATTATTAACTTCCAAAATAAGTATTTAAAACCTAAACGCATTCTAAATTCGCAGTATTCGCATCATTCGTAGTTTAGCATTATGTTTATAGTTATCCCCAGTTGCAATTTGCTTTTGGGGATTTATAATTTATAATAATAAATATACCCATGGGTATGGCAAAAAAGAAGTTAGCAAAAAAAGCAATTGTCGCGCCGCTCTCTGAGCGACATTTCGGGGTGGTTTTGGAAAATATTGATTCCAAGTTGGATTTGGTGATTAAGCTCATAGAAAAATCTCTAAAGAGATTAGATAATTAAAAATGATGCTAAAAGATAAAAAATCAAAAATGACTTTGGAAAAATTAGGCCGGCTTACCCAGCAAGGATTTTTAGGGGTTGAAGGAAGATTGACAAGGGTCGAAGGAAGATTGATAAGGGTTGAAGGAAGATTGAGAAGGGTTGAAAACGATGTTCGTTGGATGAAAAATAATTTCAGCGAACTTTTTACCAAACTTGATAAATTTATCGCCCTTTATGAAAAACAAGAACAAGAATTATTAATGTTGAGCGCTCAACTTCGGAGATTAGAAGAACGAGTTGTTATTTTAGAAAAATCAAGATAGAATAGATACTAAAGATACTAATTGATATTTATTGATACTAATTGATACTTATGGAAACTAAAAAGAAAAATTTAGATATTGTGTTTTCGAGAGAGAGAGAGAGAGAGAGAGAGTAAACCGGAACTCGCGGGTTTTTATTTATTTAAACTGTGTAAAGGCACTGTTTTAAGACAGCCGCCTTTTTGTTTTTAAAGGTCGTATTAAATAGAGATTAAAAACTAAATAAACATTATGCGCGAAAATACTTTGATTTGGATAATGGGCAGTGTGGCGATAGTCATCGGCTTTTTGCTTGTAAATGGATGGTTTTCAACTTATGAAACTTTTGTTTATCCGGATTATGCCGCGGCAGCTACTTCGTCGGCAGTAACAGTAAGCGCGAGCATTCAGGCAGTTATAAGCTGCAGCACCAATACCGGCTCCACTGATTTCGGTACTTGGACAGATACTTCCATAAAAACATCTTCGCCAAATGCTTCAAGCACGATGTCTTGCGTCAACTCGGCAACTGGTTGCACTCTCTATGTTAAGGACGCTGGCGGCGGCGGAAATCCCGGATTATGGAACTCCACCGCATCTGCTTTGATTGAATCGCCCAATGCGGCTTTTAGCGCCACTTCTACGCTTACGGATGGCACCGAGGGTTATGGTATTCAGGCAACAACCACAGCGGCTGGTTCAGGAGCCACTCTGACAATTGCCCCAAAATATCTCCAAACCGGCGATACTGTAGGAGGTCTTGCGACTACTACTAGCGTAACTTTGGCAAGCAACAACGCTACTTCATCAAACCGCGAAGTAGTGGTCACTCACAAAGCCGCGGTAGCCAGCGTTACGCCGGCCGGAACCTACGCTGACACCATTACTTACGAATGCACGGCTAATTAAACGCTGGATATTGATAGATATTAGTGGATATTAATGGATATTCATTGATATTTCATTTGGTGTTTTTATGAAAATTTTTACGAGAAAAAGCGTTTTTGTTCCCGCAATTTTATTGGGCTTAATAATGGGTTTATTAATTCTGCCTTCGGGAACTCAAGCAGTTACAGTTGGGCCGGCGAAGATTGAGTACAAAACCGATCCTGGAGCGACAATCTCCGGAAAGCTTTTTGTTGTCAATGAGGACCAGGAAGCACGGACATTTTACGCGGCGTTTGAAAAATTCACCGAAGTGGACGGACAAAAGAAATTTTTACCGAGCGAACCAGCAGAGCTTAGCGAGTGGTTCAAAATGCAGAAGAGCGTCAGTTTGAAAGCCGGCGAGCAGAAAGAAATTCCTTTTACCATTGAGGTTCCAAAAAACGCGCCGCCCGGAGGTCATTTTGCGGTAATTTGGTGGGGGACGGCGTCGCCGGATGCCAAAGAAGTTGCCATTGTTACCCGGGCCGGCATTTTGGTTTTTCTTCAAGTTTCCGGAGAAGTGAGTGAAAAAGGCGAGGTTATTGAATTTTCTTTGCTGAATGGAAAATTTGTGTTTCAACTACCCGAAGATTTTGTTGTCAATTTCAAAAATCAAGGCAACACTTATTTAAAGCCACGGGGCGAGCTCATGGTAAAAAATATCTTTGGTTCAACGATTGCGGCTTTTAAAGTTAACAGTAAAGAAAGAATTATTTTCCCGGAAAATAGCCAAATATTGGATGTTGCCAAGAAATTTGACAAGCCACCTTTTGCTTTCGGATTTTATAAGGCGGAACTGACGCTTCAATGGGGTGAGAAGCAAAACGATATTTTGAAAAGTATTTGGTTTCTTGTTTTTCCGTGGAAGACGGTTCTTCTTGTAGTCATAATTCTCGCGGCGATTTTACTTCTTGCCACGAAGGGAGTCAAGAAATACAACCAGTGGGTTCTTAAGAAATATTCCACGAATGGCGACAAATAACACACGAATGCCAACTAATTTTTTACCAATGAATGAAGAACACTTTACAAAATTTCCTATATTCGTTGCTATTTGTTATCCTATTCGTTTCTATTAGTGGACTATCTTATGCTACTTCGGTTAATATCTCCGCGGATGTTCAGGGTTTGTGCGGCAACGGCAATGTAGATTCAGGAGAACAATGCGATGGTTCTAATTTAGGCGGGGCAACTTGCGTTAGCCAGGGTTATACCGGCGGCACTTTGAGTTGTAACTCAAACTGCACTTTTAATACTTCTGCTTGCACTTCCGGCGGCGGAGGCGGAGGATATATTGCGCCAGCTGTCATAACCCAGGTTATTTTTACCGGTAGAGCTTATCCTTTAAGTAAGGTGGTCGTGCTAAAAGATGGGCAAATTGCGGTTTCCACGATTGCCGGGCCAGATGCTCGTTTTGAAGTATCTCTTACAGAACTTGCTACTGGAAATTATATCTTTGCTGTTTATGGCGAGGATAGCCAGAGCAGGCGTTCCTCTTTATTTACCTTTCCGATTTACATTACTTCCGGCGCCACTACCAAGGTGAGCGGCATTTTTATTGCTCCGACAATCGCAGTTGATAAAAGCGAGGTCAAACGAGGAGACAATATCGCTATTTTCGGCCAAAGCGTGCCAAACGGAGAGATTACCGTTGTCATCAGCTCAGAGGAAGAATTTTTTGGAAAAACTGCCGCCGATCCGAATGGCGCGTATCTTTACAATTTTGATACTACTCCACTGGATATGGGTCAGCATTTTACAAAATCCAAAGCAGCTCGCGATGGCGCGATTAGCTCTTTTAGCAAGGCGATTAGTTTTGCGGTTGGCACAAAAAATATTGCGGCCGAATTGCCAAAGGTGGTCGTGAAAGGCGACATGAACAATGATAGGCGAGTGAACCTCGTTGATTTTTCTATCGCGGCGTATTGGTATAAACGTCCTCTTAGTACCGCCTTTAAGGTAATCGAGACAGAAAGATTAAATGGCGACGCTAAGATTGATTTAATTGATTTCAGCATTATGGCGTTCTATTGGACTGGCTAGTTCAGTAAATTCAAAAATTAAATATCAAAAATCAAAATGGCAGATAAAAATTCAAAAAGAAAAAAAATAATTTTACATTTTGCATTGTCATTTTGCATTTTGATTTTTGCATTTTGCATTAAAGGCGTAGTATATGCGGCAGAATTAAATTTAACTTCTCAAGCTCAAGAAATAAATGTTGATCAGCAATTTCAAGTTGATGTCATTCTCAATACCGAAGGAGAGCAAATAAATGCGGTTGAGGGTAAAATTGTCTTTCCAGATATTGTAGAGTTGAAAGAAATTCGTGATGGGAATTCAATTGTTAATTTCTGGATAGAAAAACCACAACTTACTAGCCTACATGAAATAGTATTTAGCGGTATCACCCCGGGCGGCTATTTGGGTAAGAAGGGTTTACTTTTTTCAGCGGTTTTTCAGGCAAAAAAGAAAGGCGGGGGGCTAATAGAAATTCAAAATGCAAAAACACTACTTAATGACGGAAAAGGCACGGAAGCCAAACTGGAAATTTTCAATTTTCAATTTTCAATTTTCAAAGAGGCACCGGCTATTCAACCTTCAGCGCCGGAAATAAGAGATTTAGAGTTGCCTGAAGATTTTAAGCCAGAAATTGCTTCCGATCCAAACGTTTTTGACGGGAAATATTTCTTGGTTTTTGCTACACAGGATAAATCATCGGGAATTTCCCATTATGAAATAAAGGAGTCGCGGCAAAAATTTTTGAAGATACTTAAAAAATGGGTAATAGCCGAAAGCCCCTACGTCTTAAAAGATCAGAGATTAAAAAGTTATGTCTATATAAAAGCCGTTGATAAAGCTGGCAATGAAAGAATTGCCGTGGTGGAGCCAAGATATCCAATGAGATGGTATGAGAATTGGTGGATTTGGATTATAATAATATTGGTAATAATTTTCTCATTCATTGCGATTAAAGGGAATTTATGGAAAAAACAATGAGAAACAAGAAACAGGAGACAAGAGACAGAGGACAAGGGACAAGAAAACTATTATTTGCTTTCCTTGTTGCTGGTTTCTTGTTGCTTGTTGCTCCGTCGGCAAACGCGGCGTCGCTTTATTTTTCTCCCTCTTCCGGTTCCTATACTGTTGGTCAGAATTTTTCAACAAGCATTTATGTTTCAAGCGCGGAGCAGGCGATGAATGCCGCCTCCGGCGTTATTACTTTTCCGCAAGATAAACTTGAAGCCATCTCTCTTTCAAAAAGTGGGTCTATTTTCAGTTTATGGGTGCAAGAGCCGTCATTTTCCAACAGCGCCGGCACGATTAATTTTGAAGGTATCGCTCTTAATCCGGGGTTCACAGGAGCTAGCGGAAAACTTATTACGGTAAATTTTAGAGTAAAAGCGGCTGGTGTTGCCATGCTGAACTTTTCTTCCGGCTCGGTGCTCGCTAATGACGGCAAAGGAACAAATATTTTAGCAAGTTTGGGAAATGCGCAATTTAGCTTGGGCTACACTGGTCTATCTGTTCCCGAAGCTACTACTCCATCTATTGCAGTAGGGACGCCAGTGGCTCCGCAGATTTCTTCTCTTACCCATCCTGACCCAAATAAATGGTATTCAAAAAATACAGCAAAATTTATCTGGTCAGTAGCGTCTGACGCTGTGGCGGTTCGGCTTTTGTACGACAAATATCCCAATAGCCAGCCAAGAGTGGTTTATGAACCGGCAATCTCAGAAAAAGAAATCACTAACTTAAAAGACGGCGTTTATTATTTCCATGTGCAGTTTAGAAATAAAAATGGCTGGGGCGAAGTTGCGCATTTTCGTTTTCAAATAGACACCCAGCCGCCGGAGCCGTTTACAATAAGATTCATTGACACTAAAGAAACCGACAATCCTCAGCCAACCATTCTTTTTGATACCACCGACGCTTTATCCGGCATTAATTATTACAAAATTAAAATCGGCGAAGGAGATTTCTTCCCCTTATCAGGCGAAGCCGTCAAAAACAATCCTTACACTCTGCCGCCTCAGGCGCCAGGCAAAAGAAGTATTTTAGTTCAGGCATTTGACAAGGCTGGCAATTACACAACAGCCACCGAAGAATTTATCATTAAACCGATTGAAGCGCCGACAATTACTAAATATCCTGAGGAATTAACTGAAGGCGAGGCATTGAAAATTGAAGGCAAAACCTATCCTGAGGCTTTAGTGACAATCTTTTTAAAACTTGAAAATGGTAAAGGAATAGTGAGTAATGAAGTTAGAGCTGATAAGGAAGGAAACTTTAGTCTTGTCTGGCCAGATAAACTAAAATCAGGAATTTATACTTTTTGGGCTGAAGCCACTGATACTCGCGGTGCCAAAAGCGAAAAATCCGGCACCTATTCTTTGGTAGTAAAACAAGAAGCATTTATCAAAATCGGCTCGTTAATAATTGGTTATCTGACCGCTATTATTTCGTTATTAGTTGTCGGTCTCAGCCTTTTCTTCCTTGGCTGGTATCTCTGGTTTAGATTTACTCGTTTTAGAAAAAGAGTGAAAAAGGAAACCCGCGAGGCTGAACAGGCGCTTCATAAAGCATTCGGTTTGTTAAGAGAAGATATTAGAGAACAAATTAAAATGCTTGAAAAAACACGAACGAGACGACAGCTCACCGAAGAAGAGGAAAAAATTATAAAACAACTCAAAAAAGATTTAGATAACGCCGAACGATTAGTGCGAAAAGAGATTGAGGATATCGAAAAAGAAGTAAAATGATAATATACTACCTTACTAAAGTTAGTTGACGACCGTCAAACAACTTTAGTAAAATATAATAATGGCAAGGGGTGAAATTATTCCTAAAATTTTAGAAATTCTTCAAGCCGGAACAGAAACAACGGTTGATTTATTTGATATTTTTACCTCTGGTTATGGAGAATCGTATCGAAAAATGAAGTCTAGTATAAAGTATGGGCCGCCGCAATTTAAAACTGATTGGGCTTTTGAGTATCGTCAGCTTCAACAGTTTTACTCGTTATTAAACCAACTTAAAAATCAAGGCTTTATAAAAAAAGGGAAAAACAACAAAAGAAAGTCAGTTTGGAAAGTTACTAAAAGAGGATTAGAAAAATTAAAATTAATAAAAGAAAAGAAAAATTCTAAGAAATTCATTGTTAATTATAAGAAAGAAAAAGACAATAAATTGAAAGTGGTTGCTTTCGATGTCCCGGAGAAAGAGAGATATAAACGAGCTTGGCTAAGAGCGGTTCTTGTTTCTTTGGGTTTTACATTGCTTCAAGAAAGCGTTTGGATAGGTAAAAATAAAATTCCAGAAGAATTTATTCAAGATCTACGCAGACAGGGAATGTTATCTTATGTTCATATTTTTGAAATCAGCAAAAAAGGAACTATTGGCCAAATATTTTAATCTACTAAAGTTGTAAAACGACCGTCTAATAACTTTAGTAACTAATTTTGATAATCAACCGAAACAAGCCATAAAACTACTAAAATTAGTACAAATTAATGCAAATATTGTATTTAACTTTAAAAATTGATAAAATAAAATAAATGCCATCGATGCCCAACTTTTTGCCAGCGTAGCTCAGTGGCAGAGCAACTGTTTCGTAAACAGTAGGTCGTCGGTTCAAATCCGACCGCTGGCTCAAAAAGGTGTGGGGGTAAACAGGTCGCGAGCCTGCCCCGTAGCAAACCAAAGGTTTTGCTATCGGGGTTCGAATCTCGCCTCCGGCTCATATGATTACTAAAGTGATTATTCCAGCGGCTGGTTTGGGCACAAGATTTCTGCCCCAGACCAAAGCCATGCCTAAAGAGATGCTGCCGGTGGTTGATAAACCGGTAATTCAATATGTGGTTGAAGAAGCAGTGGTTTCCGGCATTAAAGACGTCATCATCATTACTGGCTGGCAGAAGAGGGCGATTGAAGACCATTTTGACCGGTCACTGGAATTGGAAAAATATTTAAAAGAAAAAGGTAAGGAAAAAGAATTGACTGAAATAAAAAGAATAGCCGAGTTAGCAAACTTTATCTATATCCGACAAAAAGGGTCTGTTTACGGTAACGCTATTCCGGTTTTGACTGCCCAGCCGGCGATTAACAATAAAGATTTTGCCGTTTTGTGGGGCGATGAATTTATTTACGCTGAACCGCCACGATTGGCCCAGATGATGGAGGTCTACAAAAAATACAAAGGAGCGGTCATTTCCGCTGTCCGCATTGAGACAAAGGATAGTTTGTCGCGTTACGGAATTGCGGATTTGGAACCAATTGAGGGTAATGTTTCTAAAATTAAAAAGATTGTTGAAAAACCCTTACCTGCCGAAGCCCCTTCGAATTTAGCCACTCACGGTGCTTATATTCTACCGCCGGAAATTTTTAAAATTATTAAAAATTTAAAACCCGGCCGGGACGGAGAATTTTGGTTGCCAGACGCGATTAACGAATTAATTAAAAGTGGTTATCCTGTTTATGCTTGCGAAGTTAAAAATGCTAAATATTATGACACTGGTAATAAATTAGAATATTTAAAAACCGTGGTTGAATTTGCCCTCCGCCATCCTGATTTTAATGATGAATTTAAAAATTATCTTAAAAGTCTAGATTTGTAATTTTAATTACTAATTTTCAATGCAGTGTGTAATTTTAGCCGCTGGCCGAGGAGTGAGAATGGGCGAGTTAACCAATGATACCCCTAAACCGATGCTCCGCATTAATGGTCAGCCGATTTTGGAATATACTTTGGCTAATTTGCCGGAAGAAATTTCGGAAATTATTTTTGTCATCGGCTATAAAGGAGATTTGATAAAATCGTATTTCGGAGACGAATGGAAAGGCAAGAAAATAAAATATGTTATTCAGGAAAATTTAAACGGCAGCGGTGGCGCTCTTCATTGCGCCAAGAATTTTTTGAAAGAGAAATTTTTGGTTTTAAACGGCGACGATTTGTACGACTGTTCGGATTTGGAAAAACTTATCGCTAATGAACCGCCCGCACTTTTAGTTAAAAAGGTTAACAAGCTGGGTCGTCTTGGCGCGATTAAGACCGACGCTAACGGCTATCTTTTGGAAATTATTGAAAGCGGGGAACCGAGAGATGAAAACCTTAATTTGGTTAATATCGGTGCCTATCTTTTGAATAAAAATTTTTTTGATTATCAATTGGTGAAAAAATCGACGGAAATTTCCGAAAAAGAATTCGGCTTGCCTCAGACCCTGGCGAAAATGGCCAAAGATTACAAAGTTAAAGTGGAAAAAGCAAAATTTTGGCAACCGGTCGGTTATCCAGAAGATATTTTAAGAGCCGAGAAAATCATCAATCAATTTTCTTCTAAATTATGAAAAATGTAGTCACTATTGGAGGCGGAACCGGTAGTTTTGTTTTACTTTCTGGTCTTAAAAATTACCCGGTCCACTTATCCGCGATAGTTTCAATGGCTGATGACGGTGGTTCCACTGGCGTCTTACGCGACGAATTAGGAGTTTTGCCGCCCGGCGATATTAGACAGTGTTTAGTGGCTCTTTCGGATTCTTCGGAGAAAATGCGAAAGTTGATGAATTATCGTTTTGAGAGAGGAACATTAAAAGGGCATAATTTCGGTAATTTATTGTTGAGCGCTTTAGAAAAAATTAACAAAGGTTTTTTGAAAGGATTAGAAGAAGCAAGTCGAATCTTGAATGTGAAAGGAGAAGTAATTCCGGTTACTGATGCGGGTGTTAATTTATATATGGAATTGAAAAATAGTAAAGTTTTGAAAGGCGAGCACCAAATTAATAGTAATTTTGAGATAGAAAAAAGAGGAATAAAAAAATTCTATTTAAATCCAAAAGCAAAGGCTAATAAAAAAGCAATTCAGCGCATTAAGGAGGCCGATATGGTTATTATCGGACCGGGCAATCTTTACTGTAGCATCCTCCCAAATTTTCTGGTGGAGGGAATTTCAGAGGCTGTTTGTAAATCAAAGGCAATAGTTGTTTTTAACTGTAGTTTAGTAAATAAAAAAGGTCATACAGAGAAATTCACCCTTGATGATTATGTAGATGTAATGAATAAATATCTGGGCAAAGAAAAGATAAATTTTATCACTTTCAATTCTTTGAAACCGTCAAAGAGATTGATAAAAAAGTATCAAGGACGAAGAGAATTTCTTATCCCTTTTATCAGAGAAGCGAGGACCAAAAGAAGTTATAAAATCATTTTGACTCCGTTATTAAACACCGAGGCGCCAAAATTCAGCAAAGCCGATGCTTTAGCAGAGCACCGGGCTTTTATCCGTCACGACCCAGACAAATTAGCTAAAACTTTGATGTTTCTTTTAGAATTAAAAGAAAACAAAAATTTTATTAAGGCAATTATTTAGTCAACAAACTCACGATCGTGAGTTTGTTGACTAAAATAAAATATGAAATTTTTTGTTGATTTTGACGGCG
>Ga0315282_10000406_pt1 | contig 85545 bp, 84 predicted proteins | sample YL17G07_20_MG_FD_203693 | JGI IMG/M metagenome (GOLD analysis project Ga0315282, IMG submission 203693) | Sediment microbial communities from Yellowstone Lake, YNP, Wyoming, USA - YL17G07_20 | ecosystem: Environmental > Aquatic > Freshwater > Lake > Sediment | place: USA: Wyoming | collected...
TCTTTTTAATCATGTCCGTCTCCTTATTAGCATTTTCATTTAAAACACCATATAAGGAGACGTTATTTTCTATTTATTGTCAATGGTTTATGATATTTTTTATGTTTGTTTTAGAATTCTCAGTATTAGTTACGCTCAGATTATTAAATTCGTATTGTGCCAATTCCTCTTTGACGTAATCAGGTATAGAAAGATGACCATCGGGAAGTATTCCTCCAATATATTCGATTGTTTTCTTTGCCTTTACGCTCATTTTAATTTTCCTTTTGGTCTTGTGACGGAAACATCGCAGATACAACCAGTTTTGACAGAATCTCTTTTGGCACATATTTTGCCAACCCATTAACAAGATCAACATCCGTTAATCCGGCGGGAAGAACGAGAAGGGTTGAAAGCCTCTGTGTACTGTCATTTTCAAATCCACCAAGATCAGAGTATCGCATCTTTTTTACGCTTAATACATTCGGATCGTGAACGAACATTAATTTTTTGTCGTCATCGTACCCTACTACAACAACCGCATGATAGTATTTACCACTTGCCCGATAACCTATAATCGGGGGCCATTTGTTTAAAACGGCTGACTTTATTGTATCAAGGTCGCAGTTGTGTATGACAAATGACGGTAAACCATAATCTTTAGTCGCTATCTCCTGCATCTGAGAGAATGATGTCCCTCCACCAGCACCCCTGCTTGTTAGTAGCCTTACAATGTCCGGTTCAGCAACATTCTTGCCCCTATAATTGAGTACCATCCTTAAAGAATCAGGTGCGCAGTCGGTGCCTTTTTGCTTGCGCGGGTTATGTGGAACATCATGGAGTTGAAAGGTTATTGGAAGAGAACCTTCTGTTCCTTTTAATCTTTCTAAGCCTGTTTTTTTTGATACAGCATTTGGTTGACTTAGGAATGCACATCCAGATATTATAAAAAAGCTAGATAAAATAATTACTTGGTAAAATCTTTTCATGGTAATCCTATGATTTAACTTCGTCAGGAAGTAGTTTGAGGATGAAATCCAAAAACTTTTCTGTATTAGCATAAACCTTTTCAGCTTCTTCTTTTTCTGGCATTGAAGCATCCCCTGGATACCGTAATTCAGTTGCGTAAGGAGTAATAAGCTTTGCAATTTCTTTCCAATCAGTAAATATAGGCTCCAATTCCAAACACATATCCGTAAGTGCCACAAGATTATGAGTTTTTTCAAATTCAACATCCTTATACGTTAAATATGCTTTAAGAGCTTTTTCAACTGCTTGTTGACAATGATATAAAGCAGTATCAAAGAAAGGTTCTTCATTGTTTATTAGGACATAAGCAGAACCAATATCGTGTTTACTTTTTATAAGCCATTGATTTATTTCTATACGCTTTGGTTCATTCATAAAGTACTCGACCTTTTCTGACAGCTTTACTTGCCAATGAAACTGGAACAGTGACTGACTGATCTACCTCCTGATGGGTCATTATAATTAACTCAACTGGAGCCTTTAACCCCCAAAGATAGCCATAAGCCTTCTGCGCTCTGCGATAGCGTGGCTCATCTGATTCAGGTATTACAACTAGCAGATCAATATCGCTATCTTCGTTAGGTACGCCATAAGCATGAGAACCGAATAAGATAATTTTTTCTGGATGTAAACCATCAACGAGACGTTTAACTACATCATCTAATAGTCCATCAGGTATTTCTTTCATAGTCTTGACTCCAAAATAGTCTTTGCTATCGAAATGTCTTCAGGAGTTGTGATCTTTATATTCTCGTAGCTTCCCATGATGAGCTTGACTTTGTGACCAATCTGCTCTACCAGATATGCGTCATCTGTTGCCTGTATGTTGTTTTCTCGTGCATAAAGGTGTGCTTTCATAATAAGGTCATATTTGAACGTCTGTGGAGTCTGAATCGCCCAGAGCTTTCGCCTATCCAGCGTTTTCCATACAAACCCATCATCGTCAGATTCTTTGATAGTATCTTTAACGGGAACAGCCATAATTGCTGAACCATATTGATTCGCACCATCTATGGATTTGAGAATCATATCTTCGGTTACAAATGGTCTTACTGCATCATGTATCACCACTACATCAGTATTAGACGATAATTCTTGTAAAGCGTTGAATACTGATTCTTGACGTGTATCTCCGCCTGTTACAACGCTTAAAGGTTTATCTATTCCATAAATCCTTACGACATCATGAATACACCGTGATTCATCACCCTTAGCAGTGACAACGACTATACTGTCTATAAATGAACATCGCTGGAAAGCACCTAGAGCATACGCAAGTATAGGCTTTCCAGAAAGTTCCATGTAAGGCTTTTTAATTCCACCCATTCTTGCTCCAAGACCAGCGGCGGGTATAATCGCAGATATTTTTATAAATTCATTTAGATTACCATATTTTACCATAAAATCAGAATTTTGGAATTATCGTAGAGTAGTCTATGGATTTACTATTTACATCCCATTTACTAACTTTCATTATGTGATTCAGAAACAACTCTGTCTATTGTTTCGGAAATGTTATCCAAACCATGAGCATCTTTTTTTTGAAGCCATACGAAATACTCTATATTACCCGATGGACCCTTGATCGGTGAGTAGGTTATGCCTTTAACTATGAGTCCAGTATTAATTGCCATGTCACACACATTCTGGATCACCTTACGATGCACATTCGGATCTTTGACAACACCACCCTTGCCGACTAACTCCCTGTCCGCTTCAAATTGAGGTTTTACAAGCGCCAGTATCTCTCCTTCTGGAGCAAGTAACGAAGCTAACACAGGAACTACCTTATCTAACGAAATGAATGATACGTCAATAGTTGCAAAGTCAATCGGTTTTTCAAACTGCTCAAGCTTTATATACCTTATATTTGTTCGCTCTATTACTCGTACTCTTTCATTATTCCGAAGTTTCCAATCAAGCTGACCGTATCCTACATCAACCGCATAAACGAAATCTGCGCCCTTCTGGAGAAGGCAATCAGTAAACCCGCCTGTTGATGCCCCAGCGTCTATTGCAGTCCTTCCATTAATATTGATATTGAATTCCTCTATCGCTTTCTTGAGCTTAATTCCGCCACGACTGACAAATGGACATGAATCAGACTGTCTTAGAACAATATTTGAATCAATAGAGACTAGCTTCCCCGGTTTATCTACGATCTGATTATTGACGAGAACGTTTCCCGCCATGATAAGTTGTTTCGCCCTTTCACAGCTAGATACCTGACCATTTTGTACAAGCAAAACATCAATTCTCTCAGATTTTTTGGACATAGCGATCACTACTTTGAAAATATATCCGCAAATAACTCTATAATAATCTAAAAAGCGGGTTCAATAAAGGATTTGTGAAGATTCATGTAAACTAGCAGATAACGCACCTTCATCAGGCCCTAACATTTCCAAAACGGACTTCACAATACCTTCGGACGTAAGACCATATCTGCTAAGAAGTGTCTTTCTATCGCCATGTTCAACGAAATGATCTGGAATACCAATATGCTTTATATTTGCAGCAACCCCAGATTCATCAATCATCTCTGCAATGGCACTTCCGAAACCACAGGCTAATGTGTGTTCTTCTATGGTAACTACTTTTCCGATCCGGGTAATCAAAGGAAGGAGTAATTCTCTATCAAGAGGTTTGACGAATCTTGGGTTTACGATAGCAAGTGAAATACCAGTCCTTTCTAATATCTCAGCGGCCTCAATGGCAGGATAAACCATAGAACCAATAGGTAACAGAAGCACATCAATTCCATCCTTGAGCAATTCAGCTTTACCTATGGGTATAGGGACAAGTTCATCTGGAAAAGGAATGCCGATGCCTTCACCTCTGGGATAGCGTATTGACACGGGGCCATTCCAATCTACTGCGGTTTTGAGCAGATGTTGAAGTTCAGCTTCGTCCTTTGGAGCCATAACAACCATGTTAGGTATATGTCTCATGTAGGCAAAATCAAAGGTCCCATGATGAGTCGGTCCGTCAGCGCCAACGACCCCGGCTCTATCCAATGCAAAGATTACGGGAAGGTTCTGTAAGCATACGTCATGTATCACCTGATCGTAACCACGCTGCAAAAAAGTCGAGTAAACAGCAAAGATAGGCTTCATCCCCTGCGATGCAAGTCCGGCAGAAAACGTCACTGCGTGTTGTTCAGCGATACCTACGTCAAAACATCGGTCGGGGAATCTATCCTTAAACTCGTTGACGCCAGTGCCATCCATCATTGCCGCAGTTATAGCTATGATCCTCTCATCTTCAGATGCCAGCCTTACGAGGGCATTGCTAAAAGCATCCGTGTAAGTAATTTTTTTGATCTTTTTGGTTTCTTCACCTGTCGCCGGGTCAAAAGGTGCTGCGCTGTGGAATCTAGTGGGGTCTTTTTCTGCAAACTCATATCCCTTCCCTTTTTGTGTGACAACGTGAATGATCATCGGTCCATCAATATTCTTTACTCTCTGGAAGATTCTAATCAGGTTCACGATGTTATGCCCGTCTATGGGACCGAAATATCGGAATCCCAGCGAATCAAACATTGTACCGTCTATGAGCAATACTTTCGCAGTTTCCTCTAGTTTTTTCGCAAGTTTCGTTGCACGCTTACCAAAGCTTTTAACGAGTTCAGCAATGTCACTTCGGAAATGGTTATACGCCGGGTTTGTCCTAAAACTATCAATCTGCTGTAAAAAGCTACCAACGGTAGGTGAGATAGACATTTCGTTATCATTCAATACCACAATCATATTAGTTTTTGTATGTCCTGCATGATTCAAAGCTTCAAATGCCATTCCACCTGTCATTGAGCCATCGCCGATCACTGCAATAACATTGAAATCCTCTTTTTTTAGGTCTCTTGCTTTAGCCATGCCCAATGCCGCTGAAATGGATGTGCTTGCATGCCCTGTTCCAAAGCAATCGTAGTCACACTCTGACATTTTTGGGAACCCGCTTAATCCTGAACACTGACGTATGGTATGGAAAAGCTCACGTCTTCCTGTAAGTATCTTATGTGCATAACACTGATGACCTACGTCCCAGATAACCTTATCCTTCGTCAGATCAAAAGTGCGAAATAAAGCTATCGTTAGTTCAACAACACCAAGGCTGGAAGCGAGATGTCCTCCGGTTTTCGATATCGTTGAGACAATCGTCTGACGGACTTCTTTGGCTAGATCAGTAAGTTCCGCAATTTTTAGTGTTTTTAGGTCTTCGGGATTGTTTATACGCTCTAAAACCGACAATGTCTTTACCTCCATCAGTCTTAAAATTTCCGCTCTATCATATATTCCGCCCACACAAGCAGTAAGTCTTTATATTTGGATTGTGGTATTATGTCAAGATGAGGGATCGCATCTTCCACGTACGATCTAGCAAGCTTTTTCGTATACTCTATCCCACCCAAGTCTGTGAGTAGATTCTTTGCTTCTTCGATGTCACTCTCACTTGCCTGCTGATCACCCATTATGTTTGAAAGCTTGTTTTTCTGTTCTTCATTAGCATTTTTGAATGCGTGGTTAAGTATTATAGTCCGTTTGCCCTCTCTGATGTCTGAACCAACAGGCTTACCGAGTTTGTCCTCATCTCCGACAATGCCAAGAATGTCATCTTGTAATTGAAACGCTTTACCGCACTTGCCTGTAAAGTTAGAAATCGCTTTTACAAACTTATGTTCAGTATCTAATGTATTTAACCCAAGCATTGAACCAGCCTTTCCAGAAAACTCATAAAGAACGCCTGTTTTTTTCCACATAACTTTCATGATCTGAGCCTCATTCAAATCGTCTATTGGTATCTTTGAATACTGAATGTCCATTACCTGTCCTTCGATTAGCTCCCCCTGTAACCTCATCTCAAAATCACCAATGAGATACAAAACAAGCTGGGAATTAATACCATTATTTAACGCAAGCTCTGACAGCATAGACACCGCCCATCCCTGTTGCATATCTCCAGCAAGGATCGCTATGGAGATGCCATAGTGCCTTGCATCCGCTTCATCGTAACCAAGTTCAGCCATTGCCCTTTTACGGAATTCCTCGTGGACAGTAGGTCCACCCCGTCTTTTGTTATCTCTATCAATTATGTCATCGTGAACTATAGTCCACGTATGGAATATCTCAACAGCCGCCGCCGCAGGGATCATATAATCTTCGTTACCACCAACTGCCCCACATGCGAAAAGCAATACAGATGGACGAAGAGCCTTTCCGCCGTGTCTCAGGTAACTATAAACCGAGTCATGTATATGCTCAGGACTAAACGTCCGCCGAAATCGGCTGGAATTTAAATAATCGTATACTTTTTCTTTTCGGGTTAGCAATTCTCTTATAAGTACGTCGTATCCCATATCACCCTCTCAGAGTTTGGGTTCACAAAAACCTCATTCTGATTCATCATCTTCAGATAATTCTTCCTCAAATGGTTCCGCAATCAACTGTCCATCGTCACCTTTGATAAGTATTTCGACTTTTCGTTCAGCCTCGTTTAATAGCTTTGCGCATATCCTTGATAACTTTATTCCTTCCTCAAAGGCAGACAGGGATTCTTCTAATGATAAATTACCTTGCTCTAGTTCCTCAACGATCTCTTCCAATCTGGTCAAGGCGTCCTCAAACTTAATTTCTTCTGTCATGATTGACCCTCATTAATGGGAATATTTACGTTTCTTTGCGTCAAAAATGTGGATCATCTTGATACATAGAATTAATCTGCTTTTCCCCAAAGTTCTCTTTAGTGTTCTTCCCGATCTCCATAGTTCTCTCCATAGAATTCAACCTGCCCTTTGCTGTAAAGTCCAAGATTCTTAATCTGTGTTGCGACTTTAAAATGTGTTCTACGGATGTTGTTGTAGGCAGACCCAAAATCCCGGTCATTTAACACCTGCGGAGTGATTTCCACATCGAAACCTCGTTCTATTGTTTGGCATGTTTCATTACGCCTCAAAGAAAAGCGATGATTTTGCAAACTAACTTCAACCAAATCATTATCTCTGATTTTGTGAATATGCAGGCGATCGTCTAAATAAAAACGTGGTTCTACCTTACCATCGAACCTTTCTTTTGGGAAGCCATTGCGAACATACACATCCGAAGGGATCTTATCAAAGAAATAGATAACGGCTTTTGTACCTGATATGCTGCCGTTGTATCTTATCCTTTGAACAATAATGCCTTGTGCTTGTATGACCTGTACTTCTTTGACAAATTCACGGGAGAGCAGTATTTTATCCTCGCTTATTTTCCAGATGGAATCGGCATCGAATGCTATAACTCTTCCCCATGTCGGATCTATAAATTCCATATTCTCATTCACCGATGTGTTTATAGAGATGAGCAAAAGCTCATTCTTAAACAAATTTCCTGGTGATACTTGATGTAGTTTATAGCACCCCTGTGTATACACACCCATGAGAATAGCTGCACCAGATTTTACCATAATGCCCAAGAACTCTCTCCTCATAATTTCTCTTAGTTCCATATCTTCACTATCCCAAATCACACTTGTAAGATATTGTAGGATGAGCAATGCCCATCTACTTTGGAATTTCATGGAGTAAGGGTGAAACATTTGTCTTGCAAACGTTGGGTATAGATACGTTCTTAAAAGCAAATGCTTCACCCCTACAATGCTATTACCTGTTGAACCTTGCAGACAATTTCACCATCGCTCAATACAACATCAACTTCATCACCAATAGAAACACCAGAAATACCCCTTATTGTTTCCATATCTGGATATTTACGGCATAGGCTGTAACCTCTTTGCAGAATTGATAAAGGACTAAGGCTGTTGAGTTTTGCCAATGCTATCCCAAAACGCTCTTTTTTCTTATTAATGATTTGTTGGTTAATATTTATCAGTCTTTGCTGAAGATTTGCGACTTTATTCTTTGCCTCAAAAGTCTTTCTTGGTACACCTGCGTATAGAAGCCTGCCCTGATATTCTGACAGGATACGTTTTTTCCGTTCAATAGAGTTGCTCAGAACATTATAAGCCCTTTGTAATAAATAATCTATATTCTGCTGGAAGAACTGTATACGATTGCGGGCATCAGATGACATTAAACGTCGCTGATTAGTCTCTAATTGCCTTTGCATCAATTCTATCTGATTAGAAATACTGAGATACAATCTATTCTTTAAGCTATCCAGAGTTCTTACAAGGTCAACTTTATTTGGTATCACCATCTCTGCGGCGGCGGATGGCGTCGGCGCTCTATAATCAGCGACAAAGTCCGACATGGTAAAGTCAATCTCATGACCAACAGCAGAGATGACAGGAATTTCGCTTGCGTATATACTGCGGGCAACTACTTCCTCGTTAAACGCCCATAGGTCCTCAATAGAACCACCGCCTCTACCCACGATCAGCACGTCAATCCCGCCGATCTTGTTCATGGTATCAATGGCTTTTGCAATATCGTCAGCGGCGCCTTCGCCCTGAACCAAAACAGGATGTATGATTACATGAACATTATAAAACCTTCTTCTGAGAATCGTCAATATATCCCTGATCGCCGCTCCTGTGGCAGATGTGATAACACCTATATTTCGTGGCATAAATGGGATCGGTTTCTTATGTTCAGGATCAAAAAGTCCTTCTGCCTCAAGCCTTTGTTTTAATTGTTCAAAAGCCAGTTGCAGTGCGCCAATCCCTAATGGCTCAACTCGATTACCTATTATCTGGTAAGTTCCCCTTGGTTCATAGACAGTAAGCCTTCCCTGCAAGATCAGGCTGATACCGTCCTCTGGTATAAATTTTAGCTTGTCCGCCAGTGATTTGAAAATAACGCAGTCAACCTGACTATTTTTATCTTTGAGCTTGAAGTATAGATGTCCCGAAAATGGTCGGCTAAGGTTGGAAACTTCTCCTTGGACCCAAACTTCACTTATGGGGCTTTCCTCAAAAAGAAGCTTGATAAGCCTTGTGAGCTCGCTAACTTCATAAATGTGACGAGTTTCAAAAAGAGACATAAAATACAAGGTGATGAGTAGGGGCAATCCCTTGCGGTTGCCATTAAATAAAGGGTAGGTGCAAGACCTACCCCTACATTATTTACTTACAGCTTCTTGAATTCTTTTGATTGATATAGACTTTCCAGTGAGAGTGTCAATATCAATAACAACAGCAGAAATGATTACATCCCCTTTAGGCACTTCAAACTTTACCGGCATCTGTGTCAAGAATTTATGGATTACCAGTTCTGTTTTTGTTCCGATCACAGAGTCTATTGGCCCTGTCATTCCTACATCAGTTATATAAGCGGTGCCGTTTGGAAATATTGTCTCATCGGCAGTCTGTACGTGCGTGTGAGTGCCAATAACAGCGCTTACCTGCCCGTCCAGATACCGACCGAAAGCTATCTTTTCAGATGTTGCCTCTGCGTGAAAATCCACAATAATTATGTTCGTTCTCTCACGAATCAAAGGCATAATAGTAGTTGCTACTCTAAACGGGTTGTCCAGCGGTTGCATGAAAACGCATCCTGATAAATTAAGGATCGCAACAGTAATTTCTTCTTTAGAAACTAAGATTTTTTGAAACGTATAACCCATACCCGGCACGCCTTGAGGATAATTCGCTGGTCGGATTATCCTGTTATCTATACCTATATAATCCAGCATTTCTTTTTTATCCCAGACGTGGTTCCCGGTGGTAATAACGTCCACTCCACATAAGAACAACTCACCTGCTGTCTCTGGTGTAATCCCCAGACCGCCAGCGAGGTTTTCACCATTGGCTATTGTCATATTCGTTTGATATTGTTCCTTCAGTCGTGGTAAAATATTAGCAATAGCCGATCGCCCTGGTTGTCCGATTACATCACCTATAAAAAGAATTTTTAACATTAGATTTTATAAATATTGTTTGTTATTTTGCATACTCAACAGCACGAGTTTCTCTAATTGCAGTTATTTTTATCATTCCCGGATATTGATGAGGCAGTTCCTCTTCCAATTTTTTAGCAATATCCTTAGCAAGTTGACTAGCGCCAAAATCGTCTACTATCTCGTGTTGAACAATCACCCTTATTTCACGACCCGCTTGAATAGCATAGGCTTTATCAACTCCGTTGAAAGAATCTGCAATTTCTTCAAGCTTTTGCAGACGTTTTACATAATGCTCAAGGGTCTCACGCCTGGCTCCCGGGCGAGCGGCAGAAAGGCTATCAGCCGCATGTACCAGAATAGCAAGGACAGTATGAGGCTTTACAACATCCTCGTGATGCGCTTCGATAGCATGAATGACATTGCCCGATTCCTGATACCTGCGTGCCAACTCAGCGCCTATCTGAGCATGTGTACCTTCATGCTCATGGTCAACAGCTTTGCCAATATCGTGAAGTAAACCGATGCGTCTCGCTACTGCTTCATTCTCATGCAGTTCTGCCGCCATCATTCCCATCAGTAAAGCAACTTCCTTTGAATGCTGTAAAGCATTTTGACCATAGCTGGTTCTGAATTTAAGCATGCCAAGCAATTTAATTTCTTCGGGATGCAGTCCATGCACATTCACTTCGAGAGCAGTTTGTTCACCCTCTTCTCGGATCTTTTCAGCAAGGTCCTCTTTGGCTTTTTCTGTGACTTCTTCTATCCTCGCAGTATGTATTCTACCATCCGCTATTAACCTTTCAAGAGCAATTCTGGCTATCTCTCGTCTTACAGGATCGAACGCGGATAGAAAAACTGTACCAGGGGTGTCATCAATCGTCAAATCCACACCTGTAGCAGTTTCCAGCGCTCTAATGTTTCGCCCCTCACGTCCTATGATCCTGCCTTTCATCTCATCATCACGAAGAGCAACGGCAGTAACAGTAATTTCTGATACATGATCTACAGCACACCTTTGAATCGCAAGACTTATGATCTCTCTGGCACGTTTGTCGGCGGTTTCGAGTGCCTGTTCTTCGATTTTGCGAATCATCATAGCTGATTCATGCTTGGCTTCGTCACGCATACGCATAATGAGTGCTTCCTTAGCCTGCTGTGGTGAAAGCCCGGATAACTTCGAAAGTATAGACCTTTGCTCATTTTCAAGTGTTGCTAATTGCTTTTCACGCTCATCAAGTGCTTTTTCTTTCTCTCCAAGTTTTTGCTCCTGGACATTGATAAACTGTTCTTTTTTATCTATGATCTCAACCTTGTTATCTATGTTCTCTTCTTTTGCTATAAGCCTTTTTTCAAGTTTTATCTGTTCGGCTCTTTTTTCCTGAGTTTCTTTTTCAAAACTAGAACGAAGCTTATATAACTCATCTTTTGCTAGAAGTCCAATCTCCCGCTTCTTGTCTTCAGCTTCTTTATTAGAGCGAATTAGGATTTCTCTTGCCTGTATCTCTGCAGAATTTTTTTTCGCCCTTCCGACAAGTTCACGTATTAGATAACCCAATGCGAGACCAACGAAGCAGAAAATGACTGAAAATATTACCTTGTCTATGGAAATACACCCCCAATCAAAGAAAACAGCATTTAATAATTATTGATTTTTCTGTTTTCTCAAAGTTATTCGCCGACTGAAGGCTCATATACTCAAGCTTAGTTTACTCCTTTTCAAAACTTGTGTCAAGATAAAAATCCTGTAAATTCGCTTGCCATTCACGTTGGAATCTGTTATCCTTTTCTATATAAAAATTTTTATTGGAAGAGCAATATGCAAGAAGATGATTTTTTAAAAGAAATTCGGGCATCCCCGGGGTATCCATCAGCAGAGAGATCTGAAAAAGGGGCAGTTGCAGTCATTGAGTGTATTCAGGAGATCCCATGCAATCCCTGTGAAACTGCGTGCAGGTTCAAAGCTATAACCGTTGGAGAACCGATCACCAATCTACCTCGATTAATAGAAGATAGATGCAGAGGATGTGGGGAGTGTATTCCTGCATGTCCAGGGCTTGCGATATTCCTCGTTGATAATACTTATTCACCAGAGGATGCGGCTGTATCAATGCCTTATGAGTATTATCCATTGCCAAAGGTTGGCTCAATCGTGGATGCGCTGGATCGAAATGGCCGAAAAGTCTGTGATGGCAGAATCATAAAAGTCTCTAATCCGCCAAGAAATAACAAGACTGCTGTTGTAACTGTAGTTGTAAAGAAAGAATTTCCGGATACGGTAAGGAACATAAGGTTAATTTCATCTAATCTCTGTCCGCTTCTTTACTAATGTTCTCTTGGCACACTGATTTTATTAACTCAAACATTACAAGGAGGTTAAACTATGGCTAATGAAAAAAAGATACCTATCGGGCTTCAGCTTTTTTCTGTGCGTGAGGAATGTAAAAACCTGCCTAACGCTTTGAAGTCTGTGGCTGACATCGGTTACGTTGGTGTGGAACCGTGGGGCTACCCCGGTGACAAGCTCGAATGGATGGGATGGAAAGTAAAAGACATCCGTAAAATGCTTGATGACAACGGGCTTAAATGTTGCGGGATTCATCTTGCCACAGTCGCATTGCTGGGCGATAACCTATCCCGTACCATTGAACTGAATCAGGAACTAGGCAACAAGTTCCTTATCATCGCCGCTGACAGCCAGAGGATGGGCGCAGTTAATACCATAATGGAACTAGCAGGTATTCTGAATGATGCGGCAGAAAAATTGAAACCATTGGGTATGTTTACTGGATACCATGCACATGGTTTTGATTTTGTAAAGATTGATGGACGTCTAGCGTGGGATATTTTATTCAGCAATACCAACAAAGATGTTGTTATGCAGATGGATATTGGTAACTGCGCCAGTGGAGGTGGAGACCCAATTGCCGAATTGAAGCAATTTCCCGGTCGTGCAAGATCGGTTCATTTGAAAGATTATGGCGGACCCCAGGATTCTGTCATCGGCGAAGGCGTAGCGGATTGGGATGAGATATTCCGTCTCTGCGAGACTATGCACAATACGGAATGGTATGTGGTAGAAGAAGGAAGTAGAGATGGACTAGGGTTCGATATTTCCAAACGAAGCCTTGAATCGCTAAAACGAATGGGTAAGTAGTAATGCTAATTTGCAGATGCGAAGAAGTGACAGAGGAAGAGATCAGGCAGGTAATACGAGACGGCGCCAATACGATAGATGCTGTCAAACGACGGACAAGAGCAGGAATGGGATTGTGCCAGGGACATACTTGCTCCAAGCTGATGGCACGGATCATATCTGAAGAAACAGGAAAATCCCTTGCTGAAATAAATCTCCCCAATGTTCGTCCTCCTATACGACCCGTCTCTGTAAGGTCACTTTCAAAATCAGAATTCTAGCCACTGAAATACACAGAATAACACAGAAAAAAGAATTCCGTGAAGTTCCGTGCTATTCCGTGGCTAGTCAAAACTTGGCAATAAAAAAAATTAATCATACCGAAAGAAAGGCACATAATCAAGCTAATGAGAAATCCTTCTATTGATTCAAACCAAAATCAAAAATCCACTCCTAATCAATCTTCGACAAACGATACATCCCCATTGACCAAAAAGAATAAAGATGGGTGGCGATTTGCCGCTTTCTATTTCATTTCTTTTATGGCAGTATCCTTATATGGAATATACGGCAACCTTTATTTCAGGCGTCGTGGTGTATCTAATGTTGAGCTTGGCATATTAAACGCTATTCCAGCGTGGACGGGTATTTTTGCGCCTCTTTTGTGGGGATTCATAAGTGACGCATGGCGACAGCGTAAACTCCCAAGCTTTCTTATGCATATTATAGCGGCGTTGATGTTTCCATTGTTCTGGTTTTGGAGTGGTGAGTCTTTCTTAATGCTTTGCCTGCTGATGGCAGTTTTTACCATCTTCTTCAGTGCAAGCATCCCCATAGCTGATGCGTGGACACTCGATCACATTTCCCGTAAAGGCGGAGACTATGGACGGTTAAGAAGCTGGGGTTCTGTTGGATTTATAGTTCCTTTACTTGCATCACTCTACTTTCTGAAAAATACCGAAGTATCTAAAGCAAGCGATCTCCTGCCAATATTCTATGGTTTTTGTGCATTTCGTCTTATATCAGCATTTTATTCCCTAACACTCCCTGAATATCACGCCAAAGGCAAGAAAGCTAAACTTGACTGGGGAAGCCTTAGAGTTTATCTGCACCCGTTTGCTCTTACATTTTTTTTCGCTATATTTATGAGTAGATTCCTGTTTGGACCATATTATACCTTTTTCAGTATATTTCTTGATGATCAGGGAATATCCGATAACCTAAAGGGAATGTATTGGGTTACTGCGGTAGCGGCGGAGACTGGACTTATTGCTGTATCTGGTTCGCTTTTGAAACGCTTTGGCGCTGTGCCAATGCTGTTATCAGGATTAGCGGCGATGGCTTTCAGGATGTTTATCTTTTCGATTGAACCTGCTTGGTACATCATCCTTGCGGCGCAGACGCTTCATGCTCTAACCTTTGGGGCCTTCCACGTTGCATCCATCCAGATCATCAACAGGATCACGCCAGAAGCTTTCAGGGCAAGCGGTCAGACTTTCAACGGCGCACTGCTTGGAATAGGAAGCCTTGTTGGAGGTGTTGTAGGCGGAATATGGGCTGAGAGTTATGGATTGGCAGGACTATTCCGCATACTAGCTATTACCTCTGCTATAACAACAGTCGTAGTCTCAATCTGCTTTGCTATCTGGCGCGAGAAGAGTAATCAGGCTTTATAAGATACGGCTCATTTTCTGCAAAAATCAAGGCAACAAATAAGCAAGTTTAAGAAAATAATATCAACTTTTCTGGATTCCCGTTTTTCACGGGAATGACGGCCCATGACCTTGTCATTCCAGCGAAAACTGGAATACAGTCTTTAGCGATATGTCAAACAATAAACCTACAATACTTTCTTAAACTTGCTTAGGAATTTTTTCTTATCTCTCTGTCACATTTTCACATTCTGCGGGAACATATATAGTGATGAGTGATGAGTAATCAGTAGGAGTGTATAAAGTGCGAACAGAAGATGGTGCGTTGGTTTATAAATGCCTTAATGGCGAACCAGAGATGTTCTGCATACTGGTAGATAAATATAAGGCGAGTATCTATGCCTTAGTATATAACAGACTAAGGAATTTCCATGATGCAGAGGATGTGACACAGGAAGTCTTTCTCCAAGCCTTTAAGAATCTGCGCAAATTGAAAAACTGGGATAATTTTGCGATATGGCTTTCTTCGATAGCTTCTAACCTGTCGAAAAGGTGGATACGCTCAAATTTTAGGCGACCTGATCGTGAATTCATCGAAGATAAAGACCTGAAAACGATAGAAGAACCTCCCATTGAGTCATACCAAGATAGCGAAATATCCGAATCTCTCCGTGAAGCACTTGACTCTTTACCTGAAATCTACCAGCAAGTATTAACACTCCATTATCTCGGTGGAATGAGTGGTATGGAGATTGCCAGAACACTTGGCATATCTCACGATACCGTAAGACAGCGACTTTCGAGAGCAAGAGCGCAATTAAGAGAGGAGATGATCGCAATGATGAGTCGTACTTTCCAACAGCAGAAATTATCAGCAAGCTTTACTTTTCGCATTGTTGAGTTAGTAAAGAAGATAAAGATAAATCCAGTCACAGAGACAAAGAACTTACCCTGGGGGCTATCGTTAGGTGCGGGTCTTATATTTGCAATTCTGATGTTTGGTCAGCATATACAGATAAATCTACCTGATATTGCGATGGGATTACCGCTTCCAAGCGAGATGAAAGTATTAAAAGTTGGTGAAATTCCAGTTGATGCTGTGAAAGTTTCAACAATAGCGTCTATCGGAAACAAGAAAGATGGAAAAGGTGTTGCGCCCGATCCCAAAGGTCAGGATAATGCCTTCTTCATGGCTCCGCAAGACGAAGGTGGAAAGTGGGAGAGAAGGAAAGATATACCAAGTGCCACTAGGGGGGCATCATCTGCTGAAATAGAAGGAAAGATATTTATAATAGGTGGAAAACCAAATGGGTCAATAAATCAAATGTATGATACAACATTAGACTCATGGGAACAAAAAGCAAACATGCCTGCCTTTAGGTGTAACCATACAACTACTGTATATAATGGTAAAATTTATGCAATCGGTGGTCAGGATTTAAATTTCAATTGCTTTTCAGAAGTATATGAATATGATCCAATAAATGATAAGTGGCAACAGAAAGCAAATATGCCTTCTCCAAAATCTTTCCATTCGGCAGTAGTTTATAATAATAAAATCTATGTATTCGGTGGGGAAAATCCTGAAGGAGTTCTCTCTCTTTCAATATATGTATATGATCCTGCTATTAATCAATGGGATCAATTGAAAGACATCCCGGAAGAATTCTTTATGGATGGTAGTGTTGCAATTAACTATAAAGATAAGATATATTTTTTTGGTGGTCAAGACGCAAATGGTGGTTGGCTAAGTCATGTATCAATTTTTGATCCTTTAAAAGAAAGTTGGAAATGGACAAAAGATAAAATTCCTACCCAAAGATATGTTCCTGCTGCTGGAATTATCAATAATAAAGTTTATCTAATTGGTGGATTTAATCAGGGTTGGGTAACGTTGTCTGAAGTTGAAGAATACGATATTGATTTAGACAGATGGACGACTAAAACTGAAATGCCTTCAACAAGAGGTAATTTTGGAAGCCAAGTTCCTGCAGTTAATGGTAAAATTTATGTAATCGGAGGGCAAAGTGTTGGGGGGGATAATCCATTATCTACCAATGAAGTATATACTCCTGATACCATAGAATCCAAAGGCGTTGACCCAAGCGGAAAACTCCCAAAAACATGGGGAATGCTTAAAGCAAAATAGGTGTTGAATGTTGACGTACTTTGACTAAGGATTCGTGATTAAATAACTTCTCTATTTTAGGAATTTGGTATTGCCAAAATAACATTTTTGAATCCCCCTTTATCCCCCTTTTTCAAAGGGGGAATTGCTAAACTCCCCTCTTGAGAGGGGTCCGGGGGTGTGTTTCTTATTGAGTAAGTTATTTAATTATGGATCCTAAATATACTTTGTATGCCAGTTTTCTATCTCAAGTTCAGGAATTCTATCAAAATGGGAGACATTATTTGTAACCAATACCAAATTCCTGCTTTTTGCAGCTCCAGCAATCAAAATATCTGCTTGAGAAATTAGCATGCCTTCTTTGCGTAAATGCACGTATATGTCAGCAGCTGATTGAACGGCATCTTTATCTATCTCTATCACATTATTGTGTTTTACAAAATACTCAAGCTTTGCTAATTTGCTTATTGCACCTGCATATTTTAACCCACTTAAAACTTCATAATAGGTTATAATACTAATGTTGAGCCTTTCAAACTCTTTCAAGTATTTTTGAATATTTTCCAATACAATTGTATCTTTCTTGAGCATAAATGAAAATATATCTGTGTCAATTAAACTTGGTCTCACAAGTTAAATTCCCTTCCATCAAAAAAAGATTCACGAGTATTATATATTTGTTCTACTGATTCAATTTCTTCAGAAGACCAATCGCTAATGAACTCTTTTAGATCAAAAGGCTCTATATAAACATTCTCGTTAAGAAAGGTAATAATTACTTCCTGTGGTTTTCCATCGGGGATGTTGACTTTCTCCAAAATTTCTACTTTTTTACCGTCGTAAATACCCTTAACTTTCAACATAATTTATTCATCTCTTTTATTGTTGTGTGACATTGACGTTGACCCCATTCTTTTCTTAGTCCATTGACATATTCTTGAACATCAATTCCATCCCATATTTCTTTACCCAACCCGTGTAATTCCATAATATTATGCTTTGGATTTTCAGCTATATGATCGTTTTGCATTGCCAGATCACGTGCAATAAGTTCTATCAGAACCAATCTTTCTGAAGGCAGTAGTGGTTTAATATGTTGTTGATAGATTTGCTCAGTTTTATTTATTGCCATTATTATTCACCTTATCTTCATAAACCTTTATGCGTGTGATACTACCTTGCCGTTTCTGGCATATCCAGCGATAATTGAAGATTCATTGTCAAACTCATCAGGCGTCATTGTGATAATGTCAAGAGGGATCATAAATTCTCTTATCGTCATTATTTCCGCATCTTTGGTCATTTCGCACTTTTCAAATATGTCTTTATTCTGAAAGTCTTCTGAGATAATAACAATATCAATATCACTTTCTTCATTAGCTTGCTCTCTGGCCTGAGAACCAAATAAAATAATTTTTGAAATATTCAATCCTGAATTTATAAGACGCTGTTCTAAGAATTTAATAGCATCTGTAACTGTGTTTTTATCCATTATCATAATCAGCTTGTTTGATCCATTCTTCTGTATGTTTGTTCAAGTTTGCTTTGTCCGTTTGATAAGGGACACGACAAGCCGTGTCCCTATATTCAATCTATTATTTGAGATTAGCCGCTACCTCGTTCAGACCAAGAGATTTTAGCTTATTCTGACTAGGAACCATCGTGACCGGATCCCAATCCAGCAGTTCAAGATACTCCTTTACCATCACATCAATGTCCACTGATATGTCCTTCAACGGTCCTCTAGCAAGAGGCGGTCTGCCGATCAATCTGCCGGGAACTTTTATCTCAAGCGGATTGTATCCCTCACGGAGATTAAAAGCATGGCGTATGGTGCCGATCCTCTCACCCGCTTCGTAACATTCTTTAAGCGTATAACTCCATCCAGTGATTGCACTCATGAATTCGGGAACAGAATTGACGTCCATAGAACTATATCCAAACATACACAGTCCTGCGGCGTTCACGACGTGCATAAGGTCAACCATAGCTTTTTGGAATTCAGCCCTGCCTGTGTAGACTGTTTTCTCAAATTTTCCGAAATTAAGTCCGCTACCCGGACCGATGAGTTCTCCGCCCTGTGTATGACGACCGGGAGTCGCATCGAGAACGTAAGTAGTCGCCAAACCGGGTGTGAATTTTGGGTCGTGCATGGGGACTTCCTGACCGCCTACGTGTACAGCATATTTTTCTGAACCTTTTCCGATCTTTTCGGATGCCGCCTTCATCCCATCGGCAAGAACAGCGCCAAAGCCTTCACGTTTAGCAAGCTTCTCAGTCATAGCGACAATAGCTTCGGCGTTACCCCATTTTAACTCGATTCCTTCTGTGTCTTCCTTTGTTATCAACCCGTTTTCATAGCACTCTATAGCGAAAGCTACTGTGCAGCCTGCTGAGATAGTATCTAGTCCCATCCTGTTACAGATGTCGTTTGCCTTGATGATAGACTCAACGTTGTCGTTCAAGCACATTGTGCCAAAACTTCCTAAAGTCTCATACTCAGGTTTATGCGTTATAGTTGCAAAAGGACCAGAGACGACCTTCATGTGACCGCCACAGGCTATCGGGCAGTGCCAACAACCGTATTTTTTCTCCTGATAATTTATGACTGCATCGTCGCTGATTGCTGAGGCATTCGGGAATGCCTCTGAGCCTGCATCACCCCAGTTCTTGCAAGGGGAATCACCGCTCTCTGAACACCCGGCTGTGAGCCCGGCTGTTCCATATTTCTTTAGAAGATCACCAAAACCAGGACCGATACTCGCTATATAACCCCGTCTTAAAGCGTTGGCTTCTTGCTCATGGGCAAGAGGCACTTTTATATCACCAATAACAGCGACAGCCTTCAGTTTCTTGGAGCCCATGACAGCGCCAAGCCCCGATCTTCCTGCGGCACGACCTTTATCATTTATAACGCAGGAGACCAGAGATAAAGATTCACCAGATGGACCAATACACGCTATGTTTGTCTTTTTACCATGCTTATCTTTGAGCATGTCTTCAGTTTCGTTGGTGTCTTTGCCCCACAACCAATCTGCATCTTTCAGTTCAGGTTTGCCGTTGTCAATGAATAGATAAATAGGCTTCTTCGATATGCCAGTGAAAAAGACACCATCATAACCAGCGAATTTGAGATTCGGTCCGAAATCTCCGCCGGAGTTTGCATCTCCCCACGTACCTGTAAGGGGAGATTTTCCTACTACCACATACCTCGATCCAATAACCGCCGGAGTACCAGTTAAAGGACCTGTTAAAAAACCAAGCATGTTCTCAGGTCCAAGTGCATCAACTCCCGGCTTTTGCCGATCATACATGATCTTTGCCGCAAGTCCATAGCCCCCAATGAATTTACGAAGAATATCCTCACCAAAAAACTCATCTTTCATTTCTCCGCTTGAAAGATCAACGAATAGGATTTTTGCTGAATCTTGACCCATGTAACCTCCAACCATATTTTTCTCCTTTCTTTACGTTTGATCATTAATTTCTTCGCTGTAAATAAATGAATCACATGACTCGCAATGATAACTTTTTATTAAGATTTCCTTAATATTTTTGGGTTTGGTTAGTTTTTTCTGTTGTATAGATTCCTCTATGCTATGAACATCAAACACAATGTTTTCCAGAATATCATTGACTTGTTTATCTTGAATAGATACCCGCACGTTACGGACAGTTCTACATACTGGACAATATTTCATAAAACTTCACCCCTGATCGTATTTTAACACGTATGAGTTTGTTTGGCAAGAAAAAATCAATATAATTAGCGTATTACATCTGCTTTGATCATATTTGTTCTGCCCGGAATACCTGTTGGAACGCCTGCCGTTATGATGACACTATCCCCAGATGCAACCAGTCCAGTTTCTTTTGCAGACGACACCGATTTTTCAATCATAATATCTGTATTCTCCGAATCTTCGACTTTTAACGGCGTGACTCCCCATGATAAAGCTAATCTTTTAAAAGTCGTCTCTAAAGGCGTTACAGCGATTATTTTATGTTTCGGTCTATATTTTGTCACCATTCGGGCTGTGTAGCCTGATCGAGTACAGCAGATGATCGCTTTTGCATTAATATCCAGTGCAGTGTAGCAAGCCGCATGACCGATTGCGTCAGGAACTGTATGATTAGTTGACGAACTACGCTTGCGTAGAATTTCCTCATAAGGCAAGGCAGATTCGGTGCTTAGAGCTATACGGTTCATCATCTCAACAGCTTGTATCGGATGCTTGCCAATGGACGTTTCACCGGATAACATCACAGCATCTGTACCGTCAAATATTGCATTTGCCACATCAGTGACTTCTGCACGAGTTGGTCGGGAGTTTTCTATCATGGATTCAAGCATCTGTGTTGCAGTAATGACGGGCTTGCCTTTTACGCCTGCTTTGTGAGAGATCATCTTCTGCATGATAGGCACCTGCTCAATAGGTATCTCTATCCCAAGATCGCCACGTGCGATCATAATACCATCGGCTACGTCTATTATCTCATCTATGTTGTCAAGCGCCTCGTGTTTCTCAATTTTTGCTATGATTGGTATATCAAGACCTTTGTTCTGGATGACGTTTTTTACAGGTATCAAGTCCCATGCTCGCTGAACAAAAGACAATGCCACAAAATCAACGCCTTTTTCTATACCTAAAGCTAGATCATTAAGGTCTTTTTCTGTTACTGCTGGTATATTCAATGAAACACCCGGGAAGTTTATTCCCTGCTTTGATCTCAGTTCACCACTAGAGACTACCTTACAATTGATCTGGTTTTTTTCAACGCTTATAACCATCAACTCTATGCTTCCATCAGCAAGGAATATGTGATCGCCTGACTTTACCTTCTCTGAGATGACCCTGAAGTAGGTTGTTGATACCCCATGCTCATCGCCCTGTATTTCTTCTTCTATGAGTGCGAAATCAGCACCTTCCTTTAACACTACTGATTGGTCAGAAACTAATTCTCCCGTTCTTATTTTAGGTCCTGATAGATCCTGTAATATTCCTATAGGTAAGTTAAGTTCGTTTGAAATTTCCCTTATGTCATCTATAATTTTCGATTTTTGCACATGATTACCGTGAGAAAAATTCAGTCTTGCAACGTTCATCCCTGCGTTTATAAGCTTTCGGATCATTTCTGGTGACTCGGTAGCAGGGCCAATTGTACATACGATCTTTGTCTGTCGTTCCATAAAATACTCCAGATTTGCCCAATGATTATACACCCCATAAACTCCTGTGAAGTCTATAGAGTGCAAATGAGAATCCTTATAATTATTTTCTCTAATTATTCTCAGATATGTATAGCACCTTCACCTGCGGAAAGGGCGGCTTCCATGATTGCCTCAGAAAGCGTTGGATGAGCGTGGATTGTCTTACCAACGTCTCCTGCGGAATACTCCAATTGTTTTGCCATGCGTATATTTCCAAGCAACTCAGACGCTTCAGGACCTATTATATGCGCACCAAGCAACTCATCAAACTCAGTATCCACAACAAGCTTCACTACACCCTCAAAGTCATCAAGGGCGATAGCTTTACCATTTCCGAGGAACGGGAATCTGCCGACTTTGACCTTGTAACCTTTTGCTTTCGCCTGCGCTTCCGTCAAACCAAAACTTGCTACTTGAGGATGGCAATAAGTAGCTCTTGGCACATCATCATAAGATATTGGCTCAGTCTCACGACCAGCAATATTTTCAATAGCATGTTCTCCCTGTGCAGACGCTACATGAGCAAGCAACGGAGGTCCTGTAACGTCTCCGATGGCATAAATACCCTCCACGTTAGTAGCCATCTTGTCATTAATTTGTATAAATCCCTTCTCTATCTTGATGCCAAGATTTTCCAGACCGAGATTCTCGCTGTTTCCCATAACTCCAATGGATATAAGCACCTTATCGCCTATAACCTCTTTATCACCTGAAGGTGATGAGTATTTGACCTTACCTTTACCGTTTTCTATGGTTATCTCCTTGACAGCACTGCCGGGGGCAACCTCTATGCCATATTTAGTCAATGACTTTTCCAGTATGGTGCTAATTTCTTCGTCTTCATTTGGCAGGATATGCGGAAGCATCTCAATTATAGTAACTTCACTGCCGTAGGTTCGGTAAAAATAAGCAAATTCGACACCAATAGCGCCTCCACCGACTACGACCAGTCTTTCTGGTGCTTTCTGTAATTTCAGTGCATCATAACTGCTGATGATAACTTCACTATCGAATTTTTGACCGGGGATTATGCGGGGACGCGCGCCTGTTGCAATGATAATGTTTTTGGTTTCGATCAGTTTGCCTTCTGGACGAATTTCTACCTGACCCGCTTTAGGAATATAGCCATCACCTTTGAAAACGTCAACCTTGCTCTTTTTTAGCAAAAACTCTACGCCCTTAACCAGACGATCTGAAACCTGACGGCTTCTTACCATAGCTTTACCCAGATCGTATTGCATATTATCAAAAGAAATGCCCCACTTTTCTGCCTGTTTAACGTACGATAGAACTTCAGCGTTCTTGAGCAATGACTTTGACGGTATACATCCCCAGTTAAGGCATACCCCGCCAACAGATTCGCGCTCAACTATTGCTGATTTCAGACCCAGTTGTGCTGCACGTATAGCAGTAACGTACCCGCCCGGACCTGCCCCAACGATTATTACATCGTATTTACTCATAACCCGTTTCCTTTCTATTTGAATTCATACTCTATGTTTTAGTCTGCGCCATTATTGCATTTATTGTGAATATCTAACCTTTTAGCAACAAAGCCAAGATATTTGCCAAGTCCTATGTCTCTAAGGTGATTTCTTGAATATATAAGAAGTGATCTTGACATTACATTCTCGTTGTAATATTGAATTGCGCTGAGAACTAGACTTCGGAAGGACGATTCATTATCGCATAAATCGTAACTTTTACACCCACCTACCCAATCCACTACCTTCCGTTTATTCTCATCAATACGGACTATAATAGGATATGCCTGACATATAAGGGGTCTATTTTCGTATATACTGCACTTTTGCTCTTCATTCAAAAAAACACAATCCTTTTTGTCAGGATCATTTCCAGACATATTTGGACTTGTGAATTTTGCATTCTCCCTGTCACATTCCGAAGTGGAAAGGTCCACGCGTTGCGAAAACGTTCCAGCGATGAAACGATCGAGACCTACATCAATGAATCTGACTACATCGTAAAGGGAAATACCAACTCTTGCCAGACAGCATTTGTCCATACACCTTTCACAATTGGGAACTGGAAACATGGTTTGCAGGTTCCCTTTATCTTCCATAGCAAAAATAACTTCCTCCGGCTTTATAAGTATGTTACCGAGGTCTAGTTCAGATGCTAATGCTTGAATTTCATCTAGTTTCATATAAAATCCTAATCACATCAGTCCCACTCATTGAGTGAATATATATTTATCTCATTAAACGAAGGAATTTTATCACGGTAAGGAATTATTTCTGCAACTATCCTTGTATTCTTTGTTTCTTTTGGTAACCGAATTGTCAGGTTGCTTATACCTTCATTCTGTGCCTGTGGTTTCGGCGGTTGGGCTGATATAACCTTAAATTCGGCATCTATTGGTTCTTTAATCTTTATAGCAAGATGTGAGTCATCTTGTGTCAGGATCGCTATTTTACCATCTATTTTTATATCTGCTGAGGTATGGAATCCCCAGATAATATTGATAGGTTTGTCTGCTTCAACTTCATCTTGTATTATCACTCGTGATCTGTCAACGATGGCGATACCTCGAATGACACGCTTTGCTACTGAAGTGTAAGCTGATGAAAGGTCAGCGACTGCGAAGGCATGATTCGGTTCAGATTTAAATTTTACGATCGGCGCCTCTGCTTTTGGATCCTGATTTTCACCGTTGATCACCAGAACATTATGTCCCTCAGTTTTTAGCCGATAGTACGTCCATCGGTCTTTGCCAAAATAGTTAGGCAAATTATAGTCATCACCGCCGAAGTCAACAGCCCATCGCTTACCAAGAGCATCTAATACAAATGTACCAAGATCAAGATGGCTGTGGTTCGCCTTATTGTCTCCGCCTTTGAATCCGACAAATATAGCGTCTGGATCCTCATAGGCGCTGCGGAAAAATGCTACGTTGACCCGCTTGAATAAGGCGTCAAGTGAAAGCGATTTATAATCATATTCACTCGTATCGAACCACCACAATGCAAGTGCATCAGCGCCATGCGAATAATGCTTTTCGTGCCACGTATACGACGGTTGATTAAACTCCGTTGCCATCCAGAACATCTGTGCTGCACTGCCTGCGCCGCTTCCTGCATCAGCAAAATTAAACGTCAAGCCCGTGGGACTAACAAAGTGCATACGGAACGTGCCTGTCTCAGGGAATCCCTGCATTAACGACAGCCCGAAATCATTACCAAGAGCAGTTTTTAACCCCGCAAGGAAATATACATTATAACGGGTCGCATAGTTCCAATAGCCGGGACCTTCGGGCCATCCACCGTCAGGGGCAAACTCAGCCATTGCTTTTGGTATAGACTTGATCGCCTGATCCAGAATATACTCACCCCAAGATGGTTCTTCATCAGCAATTGCCAAAGCACCGAGAACTATCCCGCCGTTGCAGACCTGATTCCAGTTGTGATCACAAGTGACCCACCATTTCCAGGGTTTTTCACCTTCGTAGGCTTCTCTTGCTGGTTCAAGACCTTTCTTGATGATCGCTTCTTTTATAATAAGGCGTTCCTCATCAGTCAGTGAATTATAAAGCCAATCGTATCCAATAGCAAAGGCAAGAGTCATCTCCGCAGTATCAAGGAAATGCTCTGGATGCCAGTCTTTAAATTTTGCCACTGCTACAAGCTCTTTCTTTGCTCTATCGAGATATTTGCTATCACCGTCCAGTCGGTACATGGTAGCAAGAGTAAAAATACGGTGCAGACACCTTCGACTGATGTGAAGCAATCGAGGACCGATTAACTCATATTCAACAGGAGGTTGATCAAGAATCTTATCTGCTTCTCTTTTGAGCGATTCGTATATAGTTTTAGCTTGAGAATTAACTTGAATTAACTCCTTTATTCTTTCTGTATCGCTTTCTAATGCGATCAGACGTGGATGCTCTTTGCGAATATCTTTTAACAACGATCTTTCACCTCCACTTTTAATGGAAAAAGCATTTTCTGATCAAATAGATTTTCTTGCTCTACTAAATCTTCCGAATTTCTCTTGATCTCATCTATTTGTCCATCCAATCTTTTGTTTATCACATCAAAATATAGTTCTGATATGTCCATAGTGATATAATGCCGTTTTAATCTCTTTGCAACGTAAGCGGTTGTTCCTGTTCCACCGAAAGGATCTAATACTAAATCGCCTTCATAAGTACCAGCTTTTATTATTCTCTCCAGCAGGTTTTCGGGCATCTGGCACGGATGTTTGCCTATCCTTTCCTTAAATGTCCCACAGACTCTTGAAAACTCCCAAACGTCATCAGGAATTTTGCCCTTTGGATTCGCCCTTCTATCGTTATAGACCATTTGTCGTGCTGATGGTATTCTAATATCCTCGTCATTAAATGTAAAATTGCTTCTGTGCTTTGTAAAATAAAGGATATGCGTATGCGCACGGTTAAACTTTTTGCGTTGGTTTTGCCCAAAAGTATAGTACCAAATAATCCAATTTCTGAAATGCAATCCTTTCCTCTTGAGGATTATATTTATTTCTGCAACAAACTCGTCACCTATGGCAATATATATTGAGCCGTTATCTTTCAAAATCCTGCAAGTTTGCTCTATCCACTTTTCAGACCAATTATAGTAATCTTCGTAACTTTGGCTATCACTGTAATTATCGTATTTTATCCCGATATTGAAAGGAGGGTCAGCAAATATCAGATCAACTGTTTTATCTGGCATTTGGCTCATTATTTCAATACAATCACCCAAATAAACTTTATCTACTTCCATTTCCCATCCAAATTAGCAGATAACCCATCTCTGCTTTTCAAAATGGCACTGTAAGATATATAAACACTGAGGCACATAGGAAGGATGAGGGATGAAGGATGAAATAGGAATACTTGTTTTCTTCCTTTTCATCCATCATCCTTCCGCCTTCATCCTTCATCCTTTTCTCCGTGTCTCCGTGTTTATTTTCATTTTATTTTTGGCAATGCCTTCAAAATATCGCGATTACAGGTATCTTGCTTATGCTTTATTGAATTGCGGCAACCACTTTTTCTCAGCCTCGAACATCTCGTCAACCATCTCTTTGATACGAGGTAGCGTCAGCATCGAACCAGCAAACGGGTCAACAGAAACAGCCTGATAAATGAGTTCCTTGTTACCAGTCAAACTTGCTTCAATCGCTAGTTCCTGAACATTGACAGACATGCGATTGATAGTTGCACAGCCTGTTGGTAGCGGACCCGGTACAGTTGGCTGAATACCGTTTCTATCTACGAGACATGCGACTTCAACAATACAGTTCTGCGGTAAATTTGGGATCAGGTGTGCAGATGGTGCTGTCGGTGAACTACCCGGCGGACCATAATTCGGGATGTTTCCGTAGATAACTCGTTTAGTGTCCGTTTCCATTGAGTGTACTATATATGCGGCATATTCGCCTGAACATTCCAGAGGTGCCTTTATATCTTCTATCCATTTCTCCTGACCTGTAAAATCGTGATGTAGGCATATCTGGTAATAGTCCCAGCGTTCTTTGATATAGGAATCTATCATCTCTTTATTCTTTCGGAACCACATAACGTATTCACTGCCGTGATGGCTGGATTCTGTATGGAAGTAACCAAAAGTCCGCATTATCTCAGTTCGCACTCTTTCGTGATAATAGATGTCGCCGTGATCTACTGCAAGGTTGCTTTTTTCACCCTTAAACGTATCACCAAGACCAACTCCCGGACCCGGTGATGGATAACGCTCAAACATGACCTTGCGAAGTTCCGGATAAACGTCTTTGCCTTTATGATAAAATTCAGTAAACCATGCCTGATGGTTGATTCCGTAACATTTATAATTTACTTCGTTATAAGGTATTCCCAGATGTGATGCAAGCATCCATGAAGTTCCTTGCACACTGTGGCAAAGCCCAACGCATTTGATACCAGTGCTTGCAACTGCCCATGTATTGATGGACATCGGGTTAGCATAGTTAATCATCAGCGCATTCGGACAAACTTCCTTCATATCCTTGCACACATCCAGATATGCAGGAATAGACCTTAAACCACGAAATACGCCGCCGGGACCAAGCGTATCACCGACGCACTGATCAACACCGTATTTGCGGGGTATCTCAACGTCAGGAGTGTATGCGTTAATCCCGCCGACCTGCCAGACCACGATAACGTAATCTGCGCCGTCAAGAGCGGCGCGCCGATCAGTAGTAACCTCCATCTTTGTCGGAAGACCAAGCTTTTTAATCGCACCACCCAAAAGCCTGTATGAGCGATCTAAGTTATCTTTGTTAATATCCATCAGTGTGATGGTAGAATCCTGAAGTTCAGGGAAGGACAAAATATCGAAGGTAATACGAGCAGGAAAATTGAACCCGCCTGCACCCATGAAAGTGATTTTTGGCATTTGTTATTCCTTTCTTTTGTGTGTTAATTAAGCAAGTTTAAAAAAATAATACAATATAATACCATCCAAATCAATACTACAAATTTTATTCAGGAGCAGTGATTGAATTATTCAATTCCGTAATCAATTTATCAATCTCTGCCCTTTTGAGTTCCGCAGATGATGAACCTTTTACAGCATCAAGATAACTTTTTATTGCCTGTTTCATTGCCTGCTCATCTATTCTACCACTCTTAAATGCGATCTTCACCTTATCAAACGTATTCTCAATCGCTTTCCTATCAATTTCTTTTGGTAAATTTGTTAGAACATTCTCTTGAGTGTTGGAAATTATCCTCAGCATAAACCATTCTCGTATCGTATTACGCTTGGCATGTATTCCCACACCTAAAGCTAACATTATCACAAATACAATGATAACTGGAGTCAGACATCCTTTCAAACATCCACGTTTTGGAATTAGCTCACCAGATATTAGTCCTTCAGAATCTACTTCAGTTAATTCTTCTTCCGGGTTCTCAGTAGTTTTTTGATCCGTTTCCTGTTTTGCTGTTTCTGCTTTCTCTTCTTCAGGTGATTTATCGTCTTTTTCTTCTTCCATGAAAGTCTCTCCATTTCATGATCATAATTCAAAAATATTATGCCATAAATATACACTGCTGACCATTAGAAAGTCAAGAAACCTTTTTGAACTTGCTTAGTTGGCGATAATAGAATGGCATGAAATTGGAAGGTTGATATTTAGAACTTCACGGTCAGTTTCACATAGAAAGCACGATTTACACCAAGATGTGATGGACTAAACTCACCGTTTTCATCACCTGAGAGTATTTGGCTGTAAACTTGCAGATCAGTGTTCTGGAAAAAATCATAATCTAACCCTGGAGAGATGATTAAACTCTTATCAACCACGTTCCATATAGCGAAAAGGTTGGCTTTGAGAAAAATATCATATTGATATACGACCTGTGAATACAAATAATGTTTATACTTAAAATCCTCAAGAAGAGAAAAACTGCTACTCGGAAGTTTCGTCTCCTTCTTTAATCCACGACCATTATAGAAATACTCCCCAAGCACTATCCACTTACCCATAAAAGAATAGTCCAAACCTAGAACTGACTGTAAATAATCCTTAAAATTTTCGCTTTTGAATGAGTCTTTGTTATATGTAAACGTCGTTTCAATGTGATAACCTAGCTTAATGTCACCCTTCATGTCTAGCCCGAATATATGGTTCCTTGCATTTCCATCATACTGATAGCTCAAAGCCACGTCTGACTTGTGGAAATTGGTGCTGAGTCTAGAAGCGAATTTGCTGTATTTCAGATGTTCGAGATTGACTTCACCGTTTATAATCTCAAAATTATCAGCAGGTGCAGCCACAAATTCAAGGGCGGAAAGGTCATTAAGAGATACCTTTGCGAGTAAGGCATTGACCCCCTCTTTTCGCCCGCTCAGGCTTAACGGGTTCGGTTTGTTGAAAGTATCAGTCGGTTTGAACAGGTAACTGCTTCCCCATGCGATCCGTTGTTTTCCAAAGACAATATCAGCTTTATGGACAGGAAACTTCATATAAAGCCTGTCAATGTAAAAACTGCCGTCTTTCAGGGATTCGGATAATACAGGTGATAAAGATGACAGATACCCGTACATTGTATAGAATTCGAGTTCAGAAACCAGTTTAACGCCTTCTGTAAGGCTTTCACCTTTGAGGTGCAGTGCGCTTCTATTGCCATATCGGAATGTATCATTACGGTTGATCAGTGATGTCTCATTATACGCTGACCCTGATAAACTGATGTCAGAATACGCATTAGCACATGAAAGCATGATAATTATGACAAAGCTAATAACTATTTTTTTCATTTTGCAGTAATAACTACTGATTTACCGAATTATTGCTAATAATAGCACACGGACTAACACATATACGACTAATTTTCGTTGATAACTATAGACATTCAGAAAAAGAATTTTAATCACGAATTTCACAAATTAGCGAATTCCACGAACTACTTCGAAAATATATCCGCGAATAACGCTAATAAACACAAATTGAATCAAAAGATTTGTGAAGATTCGCGTAAATTGGCGGATAAAATAGATTTTCATAATTCGTGTAATTCGCTAATTTGTGAAATTCGTGATTATTCCGTCTAAAAAACATTATCTGAGCATCTATACCTTATTTCTCCAGATTACGCTTTGAGAAAGTGTCTTCGGGTATATTTACACCAAAGTTTATGTCCGTCATCTCAAAAGTCGTGGAACTGTCTTTGACCAGCTTATTCATCATGATCAGCTTGGCTGGAAAGTATCTATCGCCGTATTTCTTTACGTTATCCATTATTGCCTCTTTTAGTAATTTCCCGGATAAAGCAAAAAGTTGCATCTTCATCTCTACAAACTTTTCCTTATCTATCCACAGCTTGCGTTTGGCATAGGTGATGTTTTTGTCTTTCGCAATAAGTTCCAGCATGTAACAATCTATATCGTTTACCTTTTCGCTTCCAACGACGCTGACTGTATACTTCTTGATCAATTCCTCATTTTCCATAACGTCCTCGTAAGAAAAGTCACTTCCCATCATGCTTTCCCTTAGCATGTGACCCGATATTTTAGTGATGCCCTCAGCATCAGGGAAGTATATCCAGAGTTCACCGGCAAGCTTGAGATACTTAGTTCCTTTATCCTCAGAATTTGTGAACTCAATAAACGATTTATCTTCACCTTCTGCAAGAACGTGCATTGTCTTAACTCTTACCTTGTCAGATTTCTTTATGGTCATCTTACCGTTATATTCTATTTTATCGAAAATTTTATTTTTATCAGCTCGCTTTATAATCTCGTCACCGCTCAGTGTTTGAGACTGGGCAGAGACGACAATGAAACACAGAAAGATAATAATTATAAAGCTACACACGAAAAACATCTTTTCCTTCATAATTATCATTCCTTTCATCACTTCATTTTCCCCAGGATGAATGCAATAAGGAATCCTACTGAAGTGACAAATCCCACTATTGCCCCCCCTTCTTCATACGCTTCGGGCATCATAGTACTTGCCAACATAGTAAGTATTGCCCCTGCCGCAAATGCCTGTATGCCACCGATTATATTATCCGAAGAATCAGCAAGAAGGAGATAGCCAATCATCGAACTTAATGCGGATATTAGAACAACGCCACTCCAGAGCAATAATACATAAGTTTTAGAATGACCTGCTTTTTTCATACCTGTCGCCGCAGAGAGAGATTCGGGTATATTGCTCAAAAATACAGCGATGACCATGACAAAACCTACAACCCCTCCCTTGACAAGACTGACTCCTATCGCAACTGATTCAGGGATTCCGTCCATCAATGCGCCTATGACAATTGCCATTGCTACACCTTCTGCCTGTTGACCGCCAGATCGTTTTCGGTGTTTACCCCCTGCTTTTTGGACAATGTGATCAGCGATAAAAAAGAGAAGTGACCCCAAAAGAAGTCCTACCGCAGTCGCATCAAATCCGCCAATTTTGTATGCTTCATCCATCAAATCAAATGCTACTGAAGATATGAGTACCCCTGCCCCCACAGCCATGATGAGAGCTATCATCTTTTGCGAGGTTGGCGCAAATAAACCTATCAATGCCCCGATCAAAAGAGAAACTCCACCAACAAATCCCCAAAATCCCGCAAGTAATGAGCCTTCCATTATATACTCCTTAACGCCTCCACCGGTTCTATTTTAGCCGCCCGACGGGCAGGCACATAAGCTATTACAGATGCAACTATAACACCAAAAAAGAACGACCAGAGCAGAAGAAGCAAATCAAAGCGTGGATATATAATATCAGTTGACATTAGATTAGTAGTACCGCCTCTTAGAGCATATAAATTAACTCCTACTTTTGAAAGCAGGAGATCGAAACCTCCACCAACTAAGGTTCCCAAAAGCGAACCTACTGCACTGACAATAGCCGCTTCCAGAGTAAACAGCAGAACGATCTGCCCGCCAGTCATCCCAAGCGCGCCTATTGTGCCGATCTCTCTGGTGCGTTCAAATATCACCATCATTGTCGTGTTGATAATGACAGTGGAAGCGAGGATAAGAAAACCAAGATAAATATAGCTATATATCTTCTGCCCTGTCTTGATCAAACCAAATATTCCTTCCTGCTTTTGCCAGGGAATTACAGCGTAATGTGAAGCATTATTTTCCCCTTCCTGCTTCTGCAATATATCTTTGATCTCGTTAGCGATCTTCTCAGCATTCTCTGGTTTATCAACCATGACAATCAGTTCACTGGCACCGTCACCCATTTCGAGCAACCGAGATGCAGAACCGATGGGTATATAAAACAGCTTTTCATCCAGTGCAGATATTCCATATTTGAATATCCCTATCACTGTGAAAGTCATACCTTTCAATGAGTCATAAGCTGTACGTGATACAATAGTAAGCTTTTCACCTAGCTTTATCCTAAGTTTGTCGGCTAGACCACTGCCAATAATGATTGATCTGGCATTATTATCCGCTTTAAGGTACTCACCACTCACCATAATCTTGTTATATGGAGTAATTGTGTTTTCCTCCTCTGGATCAACGCCAATTCCCATAACTGAAACGCTTTTTCCCCCAAAACTTAATAAAACCCCGAACTTTATGCGTGGAACTATGGTCTTTACTCCCTTAACAGATTTTACAACGGGAAGCATTCCTTCGTAGCCTTCGCCTTTGAAACCATTGACTGTATACTCAAGCGGCATCATATCCTCTTTTTCGTAGTATTTTGTGTTCTCGATCTTTATGTGACCAGTCTCTATTTTGGTGAGTGAGTCAAACATAGAATCACTAAGCCCGCCTATAAAGCCGCGCATAATCACCACGAGCATAATAGCTATAGAAATAGCGGAAGCAGAGAGTATGGTACGCCTTTTGTTTCTGCCAATATTTCTGAAAGCCATTTTCAGTATATATTTCATTTTAAGCTCCATCTAAGTATTTCTTAAAGTTGTTTACGCATCATGCGGTTCTTAATGCCTGAGTTATCTCCATCTTTATAGCCTTACGTGAGGGATATATGCTTATAAGGGCGGGGATTATGACAGAAAACACGAAAGCAAACACGTACGCCCCAATATCCCAGATGCCTCTCACGATGTTCGTGATTCTATAGCCAATATCTACATCTTCATCATATATATGGCTCATATCCCATCCATGATATACCAGATAGAAATTCAATATGAACCCCATGAATATACCAAGTAGCGCCCCAAATAATCCAATTGCGGCACCTTCAAAAATGAAACTCCATAATACTTCCGTGTCTCTCATCCCTAAAGCTCTCATCATACCTATCTCTCTTATGCGCTCAAAAACGCTCATCAACATAGTGTTGATAACACCCACAGCAGAGATAATAAACACCACAAATATTAAAATATAACTACCCGTTATTTTAGTTCTGCTCAATGTAAGCCAATCTTTCCCAAGTTCCTTCCATGAAATTACCTCCAACTGAGATAAATTATTAGCTTTCAGTATGCCATCTAACCTATTGAGTATTTTATCTATATTACCATTTTTGATGCGGATGCCTATTTCTGTTACACTTCCCATCATATCCAGATCATTATCTGCCACATCTAATGGAATATAGGCGAATGTTCTATTGATGTCAGGATTCGGTGGGTCCATTATTCCCACAACGTCCACCGATATGGTCTGGTAGGTATCGTTTTTTGTGCGCGTCAGTATTGTCAGAGTATCTCCCAGCTTTGCCTCCAGCTTCTTTGCGCTCATTCTACCGATGATAACACCTCTTTCACCTGCTTTCAGGAACCTTCCGGATATAATAGCATGAGGTAGTTTATAGACATTCTTATCCTTGTCAGGATCGATCCCAACTACTGTGAACGGCCTTTCATCGCTGGTATTTTCATTGACAATACTAGCTCTGAAGTTGATTCGCGGCGCCACTGATATATCATCAGATTTGATAAGCCTTTCTATACTTTCATAGTTATCTATTGCTTTATCGAGAAGCAGAAATCCCTCGTCAGACATCTCTTTATAAAACTCATTGTTGTAGATTTTCAGATGGCTTGATTCGTAATCAATGAAGTTCCGCATGGATTCATAATGGACGCCTTTGAGCAGTGAATCCATGACAACGAACGCCGCTATACCGATGGATATTGCAGTAAAAGTAATTATCGTGCGTCTTTTATATCTCCATATATTTTTGAAGGCAAATCGTATAATAAATCTCATGGTTCTACTTCCTTTCATCCGAGCTGATCTGACCATCATGCAGACGCACAACTCTTTTTGCCCGATCCATAACTGCCGGGTCGTGAGTAGAGAAGATAAAGGTAGCCTCTTTTTGCACGTTTAATTCCTTCATCAGATTTAATATCTCAGCGCCGGTTGCAGAATCCAGATTAGCAGTCGGTTCATCTGCCAATATTATTGAAGGTTCCTTAACCAATGCTCTGGCGATAGCAACACGCTGTTGCTGTCCTCCTGATAACTCCCTTGGATAGCGATTCTCTAGTCCTCCCAATCCCACGACATTAAGTATACCTTTTACCTTTCTTTCTATCGAATCGCCATTTTGTCCCAAGAGTGACAATGGAAAAGCCACATTTTCAAAGGCTGTGAGTATTGGAATAAGGTTAAACGATTGGAACACAAAACCAATCTTTTCCCTGCGGATATTCGCCAATTCCTTTTTGCTGTATGTACTTGTATCAATCCCACTGATAAATACTTTCCCGGAGGATGGCTTATCCAGACAGCCTATCAGGTTAAGTAGAGTGGATTTTCCGCTGCCGGAAGGACCAGCGATGGCAGTGAACTCTCCTTTTTCAACTTCCATATTAATATCTTTTAGTGCATAAACCACAATGTTTCCATCTTCGTAATTTTTATTAATATTTACAAGGCTTAGTAAGATTTGCATAAACGTCCCTCCTTTCAGTTTTTCATTCATAGACTATTGATCTGCAAAACGCCACCAAGCAAATGTGCCAATCAATCCCAAAACAGTGGAGAAGAAAAGAATAATAAAACTGGCAACCCCTAGCTGCATACCTTCTGTTCCCGCTCCAACACTATATACACCCGGAATCGCCCATGGGAAATATGGTCCAAGACCTACTAAACCAGTAAATTGCGCTATTATAAGAGTAAGAATGACAAAACCCATAGGTGGTAAATAACCACGACCATAACTGGCAAAAAACGCTACCGGGGTGCATAGTAATATCGTAAGAAGAGAAGTTACAATATATTTGTAAGCATTTTGAGATACAATTTCACTCGACCATCCAGAAATATGGATTATTCCTCCGACTATAAGTCCAAAAGCTAACAAAATGAATGAGAGTAGAACACACCATATAACCACAACTATAAATTTTGATAAAACAATAAACGATCTTGAGACTGGCAATGCAAGCAAATCTTTTACAGTACGGTCAGAATATTCACGACCAAAGACCCAGCTTGTAACAAACCCAAACCCGATTAACCCAATTCCAGATATGGATTGAGTGAGTAATCCGAGATAGGTTGGCCAATCTGCCTTTCCAAATCTTAACATAGATGCTTTAGTTCCTATCATACCTAATTTACTGGATATTTCTGGATATTTTTGAACAAACATTAACAGACCCATCATAAAAGCTATGAATATAAACGCCAGAATGGTTATCCAGAGTATTTTAGACTTGCGGATTTTCAGGCTTTCAGCCCAAAGAGTTGCCAATATACTCTTCATTTTGCACCTCTATTCACTCCAATGGTTCTTAAAAAATAGGACTCCAGATCCTCCTCTTCAACCATTAATAAGGTTGGAGGCAAACCAGCATGTACTAACATTGTTGCTATATCCTCTGGATGATTTATAGCTTTTTCGCTTTTTATTTCCAGGGTTCCTTCTTCAGATATATTCACTGAATAGCCATCTTTAATAAGCATTGATCTAACTGCCTCTTTATCTATAGCATTGAGCAGAAGATGCTTGCGACGAAGCAGGTCTAACTGATCGGTGTCTAATTCCTGTATCAGGCGCCCTTCATGAATAATTCCAATTCGGGTAGCAAATTTGGATATTTCACCTAGAATATGACTGGATATAAAGATGGTTACTCCATGATTGAATGCAAGGTCTCTCAGTAGTTCTCGGATTTCAAAAATACCAGCGGGATCTAGTCCATTGGAAGGTTCATCCAATAACAATATATCCGGGTTATGTAAAAGTGCCTTTGCCAGTCCAAGACGTTGTGCGTTACCTTGAGACAGGTTTTTTGCCTTTCTATCTACATACGAGCCTAGTTGTAGTTTATCAATCACTGCATCAACGGAGTTCCTATCGGACATAAAACGCAGTCGGCGTGTGATTTCAAGATTTTCCCTGACAGTAAGGTCGGGGTACGAATATGGTATTTCCACCAGATACCCAACGTTCTTCCATAACTCGTGATTTCCAGCATAAACTCGTTTGCCATACAGATAGGATGTTCCGGATTTAGGGCGGATCATTCCAAGAAGCATGCGAATGGTTGTTGTTTTACCCGCACCGTTGAGTCCTAAGAATCCATAAATCTCTCCTTTGCCGACACTCAGGGAAACGTCATCCACAGCATGTATTTTACCATAATGTTTAGTTAAATTGCAGGTTTTAATAATGTCATCCATAGTCTCTGACTTAGTAACTCCTCAATTGAAACGCCAAGTGCCTTGATGATTTTTGCCATTGTCTGCACACTTGGCTTATGTAAATGTAGCCAACTGAAAAACTCGCCACGCTAAGATGCTTTGACACGAAGTATTTCCTTTATGGTTTTTTTATCTACCATAGTTATAAAACCTTCTGGTAATCCAAGAATTCTTTCCACAGCGTTTTCATACAACGATATGTTTTTTTTGATCAGAGTAATGTTTTCTGGTTTCTTATCCAGTTCAAGATAAAGTTTGGCAAAAGAATCATTCAATGCGTATCCTATCCTAAGTATAAGTTCAGCAACTTCTTTAGGGAAAGGAGTACTAAAAGTTCCTTCGCTTACTCCCTGTTTCGTTACTTTCACAAACTCAGGAGTCGCCAATTCCAAATTTCTTTCAAACATTTTATGTTTGATGATTATATTTTCCTCACGGTAAATAAATTTCAGAATCGTCATGAAAATATCCCAGTTGGATATTTTCCAGGCCCATGTAACAATAAAAGCCTGATTCAGTTTTTGTAGAGCATTGAGTTTTTCGTCATCCACAACTTTCTTAATAGCTTCTAATACCTGAACGGCAAATCGTTCCACCAGACTATCCAGCAATTCTTCCTTAGAATCAAAATAATAATAGAAAGTACCTTTGGATATTCCTACCTTCTCTATAATTGCGTTGACAGAGGTTTGCTCATATCCGTTTTCGTAGAAAAGCCTTTGTGCTGTGTCAAGGATCTCTTTTTTTCTTTCGTCATAGTCCTTTGATATTCTTACCATTTTTATATATCACTCATCCTTTCTCCTAGACTGACCGTCAGTCTATACCGACCGTCAGTCTATATATTGAAATTATAATACCAAATTCTCCTCTTGTCAAGTATATTTAATCCTTGACAATCTATATACATAGAATTATAATATATATAGATTAACAATATAGGAGGTGATTCTATGCGTATAAAAACTGAGTTGATGAAAGGTAATCTTCCGCTTCTTATCCTGTCTTTACTATCTAAAGAGGAACTATATGGGTACGAGATAACCAAACGGATATCAGAAAGAAGCGATGATCTGATTAATCTCAAAGAGGGAAGCCTTTACCCGGCGTTGCATCTTCTGGAAAAACATGGATTAGTAACTGCATATTGGGTTTCTCAAGAAGGAAAACCTTCCAGACGTTATTATAAGATCACTCCCAAGGGTCAGGAGGAACTTGCGGAAGAAAAGAAGAACTGGAAAGACTTCACGTCAGCCGTTGGGCGTATTCTGGAGATACAGTATGAGAGAGTTTGATCAGGCAATTCAAAAAATTATGTCAAGCGTGAAATTGCCAGACCGACGCAAAAAAGACATTCAGCGTGAGATCGAGTCTCATTTATACGAGAAGATGAACGACTTGATTCAATCTGGTTATACACAGCAAGAAGCAAAGAGAGTCGCTATCGAATCGTTTGGAGACTCAGAGAATTTTGGGGAGGAATTCAACAGGGTTTATAAGGAGGAATTCATGATGATAGCTGTCATTCAAAACCGAATAGTTATTATAAGCAGTCTTGTAATAGGCATATTTTTCACAGTATTTGCCGTAGCTATTGCCTTAAAGGAACTTGCTACCATTCCGTCGGGACCAACTACATGGCATGATTATAACGGTCCTGCGTTTGGTTATCTAATGGCAGGAGTTCCAATGTTGGTGCTTTTCATCGGGACCATCTATAAATGGGTTATCCAAAAAGAAAAGCCATCCCTACTCATTATGTTTACGATAATATCATATCTATTAGCGATACTTTTCAACATCGGCAGTACAAAGTAAGGTCAAAAATTCAAACTATAGGATATTATCAGATTTTGTGATATAGTATTCATGAATTGAAATAATATTGAGATAACTGATAATGACAACAATAGCGAAAGGAAGAAATATGAAAGTATTGATCACAGGAGCCAGTGGGCGACTGGGAAGTTACGTCGTGCGTGAGTTAGCGGACAAACACGAGCTTATACTTACATCAAGGCGTAAACCGCCAGAGGAAATATCAGCTTTTAACTGGATTCATGGAGACCTTACAAATTTTGAGGATTGTCAGCGCGCTGTAGAGGGAGTAGAAGCCATCCAGCATCTTGGAGCGCAGCCGTGGCCAGTGGATCATCCTGAACAGCGTGCCGAAGCAGAAAAGCGCGGCATACCATTCGATGCAACGTTTAAGAGCAATATGCTCGGAACGTATTACCTCATGCAAGCGGCAGTAAAAGAGGGTGTGAAAGTTGTCGTCATGACAGGTAGCAACTGCGCTCTTGGGCATGGTTATCGTATCAGCAATACACCGTTCCCTATTCAATTTCTACCAATAGATGAGACGCATCTCTGCTACCCGGAGGATACTTATAGCTACTCCAAGCGTGCAGACGAGGATTTGTTAGCCAGTTATACCCGTGCTTACGGTATCCGCACTTATGTTACACGTCCTGCCGGGATAACACCGGAGGAAAGGCGTATACAGATGGCAAAACATGCTGGTTCGGCTGGCGGATGGAATACCTGGATGTGGTGCTGGGTTGGTAGTGAAGATGTGGCAAGCGCACATCGCTTACTAATGGAAAAGGCTGACGAATTACCACCGCATGATGTATATTTCCTAAATGGAAATGATACCACTGCTTTGGAACCCTCTCGTGAATTGGTGGAAAAATTCAAGCCAGAGCTATTGCCATTGGCAGAAAAAATGGTCGGACATCAATCTTTTCTATGCAATGAAAAACTCAAGAAAGCTGTTGGTTGGGAACACAAGACATCATGGAGGAATTTACGATGAGCGGTATAGTACGAATTGGTGTTGTTGGCGCCGGAAGTTTGGCTCTACGTGGCACATTACCGAATCTTACACAGGAAGACGTACAGGATCGGGTGAAAGTAACTGCTGTATGCGATCCTGCTCCCGGGCGTGCAAAAGCGGCGGCTGAAAAATTCGGTGTGCCTGCCTTTTATGAACGCTATGAGGATTTACTAGATGCAGGTAACGTAGATGCTGTAACAATTGCATCTCCCATTGGTATTCACTACGAACAGGGCAAAATGGCGATTGAGTGCGGATTACACGCCCATTTTAATAAGACGATGACAACAACTGTTGATGAGGCGGATGACCTGATCAATCTCGCAAAAAAACATGGCGTCAAGCTGGTAGCATCACCGGGTCAGATGCTGCGCCCATTGAATCAGAAGATCCGTCAGTTGATACAAGATGGCGTTTTGGGAACACTCACATGGGCGGCTACGGGATCAGCTTTTGGTACGTATCACGAGCAGGAGTCCGTTCGACAAGGAGATGATCCACTCTCAAATATCAACCCATCATGGTATTTCAGGCGTCCGGGCGGAGGACCTTTGTATGACATGACAGTTTACGGGTTACACTCTTTGACTGGTATTCTTGGACCTGCTAAACGTGTCACTGCCTTTTCTGGTGTGCGTGTTCATGAAAGAGAGTTTCGTGGTGTGATGTATCCAACTGACATGGATGATAATACGATTATTACTCTGGACTTCGGGGATTCATTCTTTGGTTTAGTATATGGAGTAGCGGCTGGCGGTTTGCCTAATACTTGGACGCCTATAATCTTCGGAACGAAAGGCGTTATCAGTGGTAATACTTTGAATGGTCAACCAATTCATGCGGATGGCGAGAACGATTCTTTACCGCATGTAGTTGGTATTCACAAAACACTTCAGGAGTCGCATGTATTTGAGGATATAATGCAACTGGTGGATTGGATAAGAGAAGATAAGCCAACTATTGTCACGGCAGAACATGCGCGCCATGTTATCGAGATATTCGATGCCGCATACCGTTCTGCAAGCACAGGTCAGGCGCAAATATTACGGACAACGTTCTAACTTGACAATGTTAAATTAGAAAAAAAATGCAGTTGTAGCCCAGCTTTCTAAGCAGGCAATTCCTTATATTATCTTCAAAAACCAAGCTGGAAGCTACTTTTAAATCTAACATTGTCAAGTTAAAGAAATGGACAGTTAAGACAGGGGATTGGAGTAAGATACTGACGCAGTTGTCAATCCATTTTGAGGACATACTGGCAAAATACTTATGAATATTTGGATAGAGAAAGCTTACACAAAACCCTTGACAGACCCTGAGTTTGGCTACTAATTGCCTGCTTTCAGATTTGCCCATGTTGTAATGACTTTATTATGTGTATTAACTGCCGAAGAACCATCTTCTATCTTTGGTCCGGTTATTATAAAGTCATCATATAACACACTAAGAGCATCCTGAACACCTAGACCTACTAAACCCGACGGAGAACGATTATCTGATAATTTGCCTATCAGTTCGCCATCAAGATAAAAGAACATATTTTCACCTTGAAGTTCTGCTTTAACGAGATACCATTTTTCTAATTCAAGTGATTTATCCTGTGATATTAGCATCTCACCGTCTGAAAGCCGAAATACTTCAACAGTCTTGGTGGCAACGTGAAGAGCGAAGACGTAACCTTCATTACCACTACGGCGCAATACTAATGCGCCTTTGGTACATACGAGAAGGTTAGGCGTAACGACGTTAATCTTGCATTGAATAACATAATCGTCCCAATCATTACCGATCTCGATCCAGCGCAATGGTAGAATCGAAATCGGTTGAGCGTTACGTCCCTGTAAAACACCATTTTCAACGGTGAAGTTGTCTCTATCGCCTTTCCACGTTTGAGCCAACACATTACCAGAAAAATCATCAGACCATGTTCCTGCAGAAGCTACTGAAACTACTATACTAATGAATAGAATAACACTAGCAATTTTTAGAATAATATCAAAAATACTTATCTGCATCGTCACTCACCATTCCTTAGCGTTTAGAAAATGCTATCATTGCCTTCATAAGTTCCTGACTTAGATAATCAGTGAAACTTGTATCTACAGACCCATAAAATCGTTCAGCGGCTTTTACAACCGTATAAACTCCTATTTGTACAAGCTGAGAAAATGGCGTTCCATATTCAAACGCATACCAGTTAGCGAATTTCACCACTAGATCCATGCAGGTTTTAACCAGTTCCAGTTTTGCAACTATATCTCCTGAAACTATTCTGCATATTGCTTCCTCTTGCTCTGGAGAGAATGACACTTTGCCAAAATCTTTATATGTGTGTGTGCTTGCTATTTGTATCAAGGCTAACCTTCCCTTTTAGAGGCTTGTAATACCATCTTTGAAAACAAATATGGGTAATTGCAAAAAGTATGCCTAAGTAAGAAATATAAGCAGAAATTCATATTTAATATGACTGTGTATAGTTCAATGCAAAGCGTTTAACAAGCCAAAAATATTGATTATTCCTGATGTGATAATGTTTTTTTGTGTTTTAATAGCCAATTCTTAACTAAAAACTGACGCACTTATCAGAAATCTGACTAAACAGTTTTAAGTTTTCAGTTTACAGTTTTTAGCTAGAAAAACTCTATAAACAAATGGTTCTGATAACTAAAAACAAATGGTTCTGATAACTAAGAATTGTTTAAGTTTTGATTGATCTTTGCTCAAGCAACATTTATAATAGAGTTGAGTAGAGATTTAATTTAGTGTGATTCATGATTAAAATAATATTACCTTAATTTTGAACCATGCTAGATTTTTTAACTGAAAACTGATTACTAATTTACCTATAATAAGTGAGGAAATCATGAACTCAACAATATATAGATTCAATCTGCAAAATTATCTACAAAAACCGATAGATAATGATAAATCAGCTAGAGAATGTTGGGATATAGTTCATCTGGTATCGGTATTACAAGGACTTGTCAACCGTGATATGCCCATGCTTTATCTACGTGCTATTCAACCCGCAGACGACTTCTGGTGGGATTGGATGCGTGAAAATTGGTTAAAAGATCGAGAAGTGACCGATTTAGCTACTATTGATGAGTTATTAGATCAATTCCAGAGTTTCCATAACGGTGTGATAATCTACGACCCTAAAGTGTCTGCAACGTCAAATGTCGCTTCGACCATCGCAGGTGTTGAAAACCTGCTTCCAGTGAGATATGATACGGATCAAGAGTCTTTGTTTATGAAATTGGTTGGTTCTGGAAGGCTTAAAGCTGTCCGATGGCTTCTGAAAGAGGATGGTACAAGCATTTTCACGACAGAATCCACAGGAAGCGCCAAAGCCAATGCCTACCTTTGGGCAAAGCAGAACTATCTTGATACAGGTCTTTGTAACCCCTGTAAGCTTGCATATTACCTTGATTCTTATTGGCTTAAAGTACCAAACATCGCCGGTACGCAAAATCACACACTCACGAATCATGATTACTTTGTAAGCAACCATGCTTTCTTCTTTGATCTGGGACCATGGGATGATGAATCTCCGATAGATGAGCCTGATCAACCTGAAGGTACCGATGCCAAAGTATTACGGGCAATATTACTGTCTGCATACAATCAAACTAATGAAAAGATTATGGTCCATGTTGGAGGATTCGTTCCTTGGGCGTATAAATATACTAATCACGGCATAGCTGGCGGTAAGCATGACCCCGTACCGTCAGAATGGCATTACGCAATGACACTTTCAGCCTACAATGCCTACATGGATGCTGATGCTCTTGGGTTGGGCGCTATGGCTAACGCATCCTTCTATCAGCATTACCCGCTGGAAAAATATTACCCACAAAATCCGAAACCTACATTGGAGTCGCTTCGAGAAAAGGGATTGATAGATACAGATGGTAAAGTTATCAAAAAGCGGTTTGTGACTTTGTACATCGGCGATTATGACTCATCTGCATGGCTTTATTCATGGATCCCAAACATCTGGAACGATCCAAAACGTGGCGAGATGCCGATCGGATGGGCATTTAATCCAAATCTAGCTGATCGTTCTTCTGTTGCAATGATCTATACTCGACAGACACGAACGTCGAATGATTTTTTCATCGCAGGCGATTCTGGTGCAGGCTATATAAATCCGGGTATGCTTCAAGAGCCAAGACCGATCTCGGAATTGCCATCAGGATTAGAGACATGGAAAAAGCATTGTCAGAAATATTATAAACAATGGGACATCTCGATAACAGGATTCATAATTGATGGATACGCACCCGGATTGAATGAAAATGGTATGCGTATATATACTGAATTCTCTCAGGACGGCATAGTTGCACAAAAAATTGATACACAGGGAGTTTTTGAAGGTATGCCATTCATCCGTATGAACCTTGATCTTGATGGACAAACGGAGGATGTTGCAAATACTATTGCATCTCGTTTCGAAGGCGATACACCGCAGTTTCTTATATTCCGAACGATACTGAAAACGCCGTCATGGCACGTTGAAGTTAGGGATCATCTGCGCAGGATTTATCCTGATGCAGAGATCGTTGATCCTTATACGTTCTTTGCTTTGCTTAAACAACACATTGAATAATGAGGTAAATTATGATCTACGCAGTTCACGCTTTAATTTCTATTGCAATATATGGGTATATGCAGGATGTACCTTATGGAGTTGTTAAAACGCCATGGGAAGCAAGACTGGGCAACCATCGTGTCAAAATTAACGTCTCACAAAAGGCTGATGCTGTGCTTGTGTATATACCCTGGCGAAGACGAGATCCATTCCCAGAGAAAAAGGCTGTCCTGATCTTTGGCTCAACAGGAAAACAGATAACCAATGTTAAGACTGTCGAGGTAAACCGAGAGTTCGGTAAGATAATCTTTCAGCCTGATATGGTCGGCGAATACTACGTCTACTATATGCCATACACTGCTAATACATTGCCCTGGGGATATACAACGGAATACACTCCACCACAAAACACAGCAGATCAGGCATGGCTTGAGAGTTTGCCTAACCCTGAGCAATTGCCCTGTGCGGAAGTCCTTGAGATGCAGGCACGAACAGAATTTGATCGCTTTGACCCGATGGAGATTATCGCAACAGCAGATGAAGTTAAAAAGCTTGTAGAAGACAATCAAAATCGAACATATTTACTATTCCCCGAAGATCGCAAGTATCCTATACGGATGACCGATGATCTGCCTTTGCGCTGGATACAAAAAGGTGCAAGCACGGAATTCTCTGGAATATCACAGCAGGATGAATTCTACGTTTTCCAGATCGGCATCTATTCCATAAAAGAGCGCCTTGAAGATATTGATATTTCATACAGCGAACTGGTATCAGGAAAAGAGACGATCCCGGCTGATCAGTTCCGTTGCTTCAACAAGGGTGGGATTGACTGGCTTGGTAGAAATATAATCAAAACAATATCAGTTGACGCTGCCAAGGTTGGCGCACTATGGTTTGGCGTTCAGATTCCAGAAGATGTTGAATCAGGAATTTATCACGGAACGCTGAAACTCAAACCCCAAAATGCAGAAGAAAGCACTGTGAATCTAGCTTTGATTGTTTCCAATACGGTTGCGATAGATAACGGCGATAATGAGCTATGGAGACAATCAAGGCTGAAATGGCTTGACTCAACAATCGGTCTGGACGATGAAATCACTGACCCTTATACACCCCTGAAAATTCATGACAAGACAACAGAATGTCTTGGGAGATCAGTCAAACTTGCCAATACAGGTCTGCCTGAAAGCATCAAAAGCGATTCAAGAGAAATACTCGCAAATTCTGTAAGCATGATCGTTGAGACAGATGGTGGGCAGATTACATTGACGGAAAGTCAGATCAATCTTGTCAAAGAGACATCGGGAACGGTTGTCTGGAATTCATCATCTAAAGGCGAAGGGATTGATATAGAATGTGAGACTCGCATGGAATTCGACGGATTCCTTAACTTCCACATTTCATTGAAACCTCAAAAATCAATGAACGTTAAAGACATTCATCTTGATATACCCATCAAGCGTGACGTGGCAATGTATATGATGGGAATGGGCTGTAAAGGCGGTTATCGTCCCAAAGAATGGAAATGGGTTTGGGATGAGAAACTGGCTAACAACACCCTATGGATCGGTGATGTAAATGCTGGGATCCATTGTAAGCTAAAAGGTTCTGAGGATATATGGGAACTTTACAGCTTGAAAGCTTCTGGCATCCCCAAAGACTGGAACAACAACGGAAAAGGCGGTTGCATAGTTTTTGAAAAAGACGATCAGGTTATTTTGCGCGCTTATTCAGGCGAACGCAACATTAAACAGAATGAAAAGCTCGATTTCTGTTTCAGTCTGTTGATCACGCCTTTGAAGCCATTAAGTCCTGCGCACTGGAATCAGCGATATTATCACGCCTACATCTCGATCAACACCGTCAAGGAATCTGGTGCAAATATAGTCAACATCCATCATGGGAACGACATAAATCCGAATATCAATTACCCATTCGTATTTGCAGACAAGATGGCTTCATACGTAAAGGAAGCCCATGAAAACGCTATCAAGGTCAAGATATACTATACCATCCGTGAACTCAGCAACTACACTGCGGAGATATGGGCGCTTCGTAGTCTTGGGACAGAGATATTTACTGATGGCGGCGGTGGCGGACATTCGTGGCTTCGAGAGCATCTTGTTTCACATTACGCATCTGCATGGCATCATACGTTCTCAGATACCGAAGTTGATGCGGCCATAGCGACAACAGGCTTATCTCGCTGGCACAATTATTATCTCGAAGGTCTGCGCTGGCTCATAAAGAACGTTGGTATTGATGGGCTTTACCTCGATGGAATCGGCTATGATCGTGAGATCATGAAGCGTGTCCGTAAAGTCATGGATAGAGAGCGCTCTGGTTGCCTAATTGATTTCCATTCTGGAAATAACTTCCATCCGCAGTATGGTTTATCGAATTGCGCAACCCAATACATGGAACACTTCCCCTACATTGACAGCCTTTGGTTTGGTGAAGGATTTGACTACGATGAATCACCTGATTTCTGGTTAATAGAAATATCGGGAATACCATTCGGATTATACGGCGAAATGCTTCAAAACAACGGCAATCCGTGGAGAGGCATGATCTACGGCATGACAAACCGACTCGGATGGGGAGGGGATCCAAGAGCAATCTGGAAGATATGGGACGATTTCGGCATACAGGATGCACGGATGATCGGCTATTGGGATCAAGCCTGCCCTGTTAAAACAGATAGCAAAGATGTCCTTGCGACAGTTTATCGCAGAAAAGGAAAATCTCTTATCTCGATAGCAAGTTGGGCGAAGGAACCTGTAACCTGTAAACTAGATGTGGATTGGAATTCACTTGGTTTAAATGCTGATAAAGCGACCTTTTTCGCCTCTGAGATTCCAAACTTTCAGTCGTCAAACATTTTTAAGCCATCAGATTCGATTCCAATTGAACCGGGACGTGGCTGGCTACTCATCGTTTCAGAATAAAAAGATCATTACATATTGGTAGTCGCTTTATGCCTGCGAAATCGCACCCTAAAGGGATGTGACTACCAATATCATCTCTTGTTTATATCATACAAATATCCTACCTAAAAAGTGTTTATCCAATAAAAATGATCAACAATACTAACAGAAAAACTCGTATAACTAACAATATAATTCAAAATACAGGCAAGTTTTTCATGTAATTTTGCATCTATAATGTAACAAATAGGATCTGGAGGAAGCATGAAAACAACAACTGATCAGTTAGTAAAAGAATCGCTTGAAGGACATACTGATTCATTTAGCCTTTTAGTGCATAGATACTATGGACTTGTTTATGGTCTGGCGTACCATATATTGGGAAACTTTGACGATGCTGAAGATATTGTGCAGGAAGTATTCCTGAAAGCGTATTTGGAACTATCACAACTAAATGATCCATTGAAATTTGCCGGATGGCTTAGACGGATTACGATTAACTTCTGCAATATGTGGATTCGTAAACAGCCAACAAACAAAGAGAAATACGATATATATACCGTATCTGCCCAAAATGGATTTGATCCTTCGACAGACATGGAAAGGCAAGAATTATGTGATACTGTGCAGAAAGCATTGAATTCTTTATCTGAAAAGAACCGATTAGCTGTTACGCTTTTTTATATGGATGGTCTATCTTATAAACGGATCAGTGAGTTCTTGGAAGTGCCATTGACAACAGTAGAAAGCAGGATGCACAAAGCCAGAAAGCAACTGAAAAAGGAGATAATGAAAATGATTGAGCAGGATTTTAGCAATGAGAAGATTGATCCAGAATCCAGTATGAATGTAGTTAAAGGAACATTAGAGATAATTCCATATCCTGGGTATATACCCGGTTATGGGTTTGTTCGGTTGGGAGGACAAAAAGAAGACGATATATATGTGTCTCCTGCCCAGGTCAAAAAATTCAACCTGAAAAATGGAGACGCTGTTGAAGGCTTAGTCCGTCCACCAAAGAAAAACGGTGATAGAGAGGAGCATTATTCTGCAATGTTATACATATACACAATAAATAACGAGAATCCTAGATCGAAAGCACCTTGCTAGTTCAAAAAGCTGGGATATTAGCAATTTTTCTAATGGTCAAACGGGCACAGTTAATAATTATGGTAACATATTTCAAAATTGTCTCTAATAAAATTTTGTCATTCCAGCGGAAGCTGTAATCCAGTATTTAGCGATATGTCAAATAGAAACATTAATATCATTTCTTAAACTTGCTTAGAATAGTCAATTTTGCACAATAAATCAAGAGAAATGGTATAAACTGCCAGTGGAATATTAATTTTTTATGAATATCATTTCAAAGTAAAGAGGTATTATTGTTTCATCTGACCCCATTTTGTTGGAAGTTTGCCTTGTGGAGAAATCCATTTCTCCACAAATGGCCAGCCTTCAGGTGTATATTCCTCCACAGCCGCAGTCATACCATCAGCGGCGATACCAACATAACATAAATTTTCCCATACATAACAGCGGATGCTTGGTAGCATCTCATGATAGCATGACAGTTTTCTTTGTCTATGTATCACCCTCTAGTTGCGGATCCATGAAGATGGAATGCACCCATAAAAACGGCACTAAATTAAAATGGAAAATGAACCGTTCTCTATCAGTCTTGAGTTTTAGTTGGTGAGTTTCTGTCTTCTCATCTGAAAACTGAAAACTGTTCATCAGAAATTTTCTTTTATCTTCCTGATTGCATTAACTATATCATCCATATCTCCCTGATCGCCAAGGAGCATGCTCTGGAAAAGCCATACCCCTTCTTCTTGACAGGCTTTTTCTGTCACAGGGCAACTGACTTTTGAGTAGTCCACTTTACCCTTGTAGTATCCACATGATAACGGACATTCCTCTATGGGAGCCTTGAATAGATCGTCCTTGTAGAGAGGATTATATCCAGGGGAACAAGGTATCCCTTCGGCTGATAATGCCTGCAGGAATCGTGATCTTGGGACATCATTGAACTTACTAGAGTCATATCTGAAAATAAATAGATGATAAGCGTGAGTTGTAACTCTCTTATCACGTTTCTGAGGTTTTATGCCATCAATTTCGGATAGTTTTTCAGCAAGGTAAAGTGCATTGCGATTTCTGGTCTTAGTTTGCTCATCAAGACGCTCCATCTGTGCCAATAATATTGCCGCCTGCCATTCGGTCATCCGCAGGTTTGCACCAAGCAGGGGATGTTCGTACCATGCGCCTTCACGCACACGCCCGCAGTTGTGATAAGACCAGCATTTATCTGCTAACTCTCTATTATTAGACGTGACGATCCCACCTTCGCCAGCGCATAAGTTTTTGCTAGACTGGAAACTGAAGCAACCGATGTCGCCGATACTTCCGACTTTGCGCCCCTTCCATTCTGCCGAATGCGCCTGAGCGCAGTCTTCAATAACCATCAGACCATGTTTTTTGGCTATATCCATAATTGCATCCATGTCTGCAGGACATCCGCCTATATGGACAGGTATAATCGCCTTCGTTCTTTCGGTGATAGTTTTTCCAACTTCATTCGGGTCAATATTATACGTCTCTGGATCAATATCTGCGAAGATTGGAACAGCATTCACCATGAGAACTGAGCTAGCGGTTGCCATGAACGTATAAGGGGGAACGATCACCTCATCGCCGTGACCGACACCAGCCGCCTTCAAAGCTACCTCCAAACCTGTAGTACCGCTTGTCAAGCAAGTAGCAAACTCAGTGCCTACGTACGAAGCAAACTTTTGTTCAAATTCAGGCACTCTTTTACCACCGATGCCCCATTGACCACTTTCCAGAACGCCTTTAAGTGCGTTAAGTTCTGTTTCGTCCCACACAGGCCAGCTTGGGAAAGATTTATTTCGTGTTTTTTCTCCTCCATCAAAAGCAAGTTTCGACATCTTTATCCTCCACAATTAAAAGTAAGGGCGAAGCATTTTCATATCAATACAAATGGCAATATACTTTGATCTAGCTGAAAATGCTTCGCCCCTACACCTCGTCACTCAATTCGGGTAATCAATAGACCATGTGCCATTAGCATTAAGGCTAGGGTTTTTGCCCCAACACTTCATGGTATTATCAGGCGCATTATGTTCTTTAAGATACTCTATAAGCAGGTCGTGCATTTCCTTTACCACTGCCTCATTATCTGACGCAATGTCATTTTCCGCTAGAGGGTCAACACTCAGATCGTAAAGTTCAGGCGTACAATTAGCACCAACAGGCGCATATCCCCATTTAGACGTGATCAAGAACGGTGTGCAGGCTTTACTTGGAACAGAACCAGCCTCTTTTGCGACGACATGGCACCCGGTTACAATTACATCTCTGTGATGCCCTGATCCAGATCGCAGAGCATTCGCAAAGGACTTGCCATGAAAAGCCTCCGGTGGATTTGCCTCCACGCCTGCGAGTTCACAGACTGTTGGAAGGAAATCTATCGGCTGTGCAAATAGATCAAGGCTATTCCCTTTCGGAACGTCAGGAGCAGATACAAGGAATGGTATGTGTCCTATCTCTGGATAAATGGGCCAATAGCGATCATCGTCATCATTTATATTGCTTTTGCCAGTCCTTGCGTGTTCACCTATTGACATGCCGTGATCTGTGGTAACGATAACAACGCTGTTTTCCCAGAGTTGAAGATCATCAATCTTTTGAAGTATTCTGCCAACCCAACGATCAATCAGTTCTGATTCTGCGGAATAGTGCGCTCTCAGGTTCATTAGTTCATCATCTGTATAGGCATCGGAACGACCATAGTTTGGGTGAATCATGGGTATTCCATCATAATCAGGGGTGTATCTTTTAACCATGTATTCAGGCGGGTCCCATGGTTCGTGAGGATCGAAGAAATCCGCCCATAAGAAGAATGGACTGCCTTTATAATTCTCCTCTAGCCATCTCGTAGCTATCTGACTGGTCTTTGCAGGGAAAGATTCAGACTCAAATTGCCAATATCTGTTGTGCCATCTATGCGTATCTGCCAAAGAGTGTCCCTTATACAAAGGGTGCATACGGGTTTTCTTTGGCGGCATAACCGTCTCGATGGGTTCATTAAGGCGAAGTAGAGCTTTATCGCCCTCTTGCCCTCTGCTCTGAAATGCGGCGTCAAACCCATATTGGAAACGGGCATTAAAAAGGTGCGGGCAATCACAGATAAGCTGTGTTGAATATCCTTTATTCGCAAGAATCCGTCCTATATGGTTCCTTCCACTCAGGTCTATTGGTTGCCAGCCATAAGCAGTCCATCCGAGCCTTCCAACTGCTATATCTGTTCTGTGTGGTATAGTCGGGAAACTACCTGTGTAGAATCCTTCAACAGATGTTGCACGCTTATCGGCAAAAGCATCCAGTTCAGGCGTACGGACAGGCATAACCTTAGACCGGCCTTTCAGATTGTCATAGCGAAATGTGTCAGTGATTATCAAAATGATATTACGCATATTATCTTTTCTCCTCATTTAACTGATAATATTACTCTATAGACATTCAGAAAAAGAATTTTAATCACGAATTGCACTGATTGGCAAATTACACGAATATGAAGAAAATCTATAGGTCAATGAGTCTATGGGTCTCTAGGCTTAAAACTCAAAAACATAAGGACTTATAAATCTATTGACCCATCTCTATTCGTGCAATTCGTGATTATTTTGTTTTTATATCATGAATTTTGTATCTTGTATCTTTTCTTTTTTATCCGTGAAAATCCGTCGTATCTGTGTTTATCCGTGTGCTATTCCATAGAAGCGACTGCGTGAAGTTTTCTACCCTTTTTGACCTCAATTATCCAGCAATTGTCACCACTTGATTTTGTGAAGTCAGCATCATCTTCAAACTTAACATCAAGATTGTATTTTTCAGGATTAACCGGAAGCCGAACCTCGGCAGTAACATCCTCTGGTAATTCAATCTGTATGTCAAATACATCACCCTTCTGCCACCAGACGAATATATTTCCCTTTGGCGTTGGCATACGCCCCTTTGCCCATTTTAGATCAGCAGGTATCGGTGCAATCAATACTTTTGAGAAACCGGGTTCTAGTGGTCTGATACCTAACTGATACGTGCTAAGGAAATACGTCGGCGCCGCACTCCATGCGTGGCAGTGGCTTCGTGTCCAGCGATTGCTGAGTTCGTGTCCGGGGAACGTTTCCCAGCAGGTCGTTGCGTCTTTGTCAAGCATGAATCCCCAATGTTTACGTGAAAGGTCAAGAATCTTCTGGAAGTCACCGGTATGTGTCAAAGCCTCAAACGTGAAGAACATCATAAACGGGCTACCAATTTTGACAAACCCCTGCGGCGCTTCTGCCATGTAATTTCTGATTATCTCTTTTCTATCATCGGTAGCACAGTCGCAGAGAAAAACAACCGTATTGGTCTGCTGACTTATCACAGGACTTAACGACCCATCTGCTCTGATACAGTCAATATAAGCTTGTTTTTCATTACTCCAAAGACGTTTGTTAATACCTGCTTTCACTTTTTCTGCAACTTGAAGATAATAATCTGCGTCTGAACCTTTACCCAGAATCTTTGCGACTTTCGCTGTCCTGCGATATGCCTCAACTAGCCATGCGTTCTGATGTGTGATAATGCCTGCGCCGGGCGTATCCATAGGCGCCCAGTCCAGCATGTTCCACGCCTCGATATCAAGTAATCCGTCAGCAGTAAGCATTTTCTCAAAGCTACGTGCTTGTTTTTCCATATATGGATATATCTCTTGTAGGAAGTCCATATCGCCTGTCGTCTGATAATACTCCTCACATGCCAGCGCCCATAACAAACTCCATGCAGTAAGTATATTTTCCCAACCGCTAGGCACCTGAGACTCCACTACTGGAGACCTGTTTAACGACTGCGCCGCAAGCAATAAGCAATGACGTGTCAGAGCATATTCACCAAATGCTACGTGATTTACAGCACCTTCGTTGCGTGAATCGCCGACCCAGAACGTCTGCTCATAAGTCGGACAATCCACAAAAGTATCCTCACTGCAAAGCTGTGTCGTATATCTCCCAATGCGCCATATCTGGTTCAGAAGGTGGTCGTTACAGAGAAAATCCCCTCGATGAACGACAGGATAAGTATTGAGCAGGGAACGTACCTGACGGATGTGCATTGGTTCAGTAAGGTTACGAATAGTGAGAATGAAATAACGTCCACCCCTGCGGACAACCGAATGGAAATTCTGCCAGCCTGAACGAGTGATGTAGCGCATTGTGTTATTCATACCCCACGTATAATCAAGCACTCCATCCTGATAAGACTCAAAACCAAGCCAATCCATTATAACGCCTTCGGGTGCATCAATATCAAAATCAAGAAAACCAACACCCATTTTGCCAAAGTCCAGTATTAATTCAATATCAGAACTATCCTCTGCGGGATATATGGTAGTTACGTCATTATTGGCTAAACACATTGCATCTACATAATCAATCTGAGGTTTTTCGTTAGATGGCTTTGCCCAGATGGTTAGGCCATATACGTGTGCGCTATTCTCGTCTTCTTGCTTTATAGGTTTTGTATATTTGGTGTATGGATTTAAATCATCTGCGCTCTTAGCGTTCCAGACGGCGGTAAAATCAGGTTCACTGTTGGACTTAAAGGGCCCAAATGTAGAAAAACGAGCATTTTCAACACAAGGTGCGACAGGTTCAAGCAATATTGGTGATTCCACAGGGAAGTTCGTTGACCATTCGTGATACGTTGCTGTAATGTCCCAGATCAATAGATTCTCACCGGGATTCAGCTTAAACGTCAGAGAGGAACCGCCTGCCCATCGGCTGAAATAATCGGGAACTCTATCTATATCTTTGCCATTGACCCTCAATCTGCCCGTTGCATTCACCCAACTGCTCTGGAATTTGAAAGTAACCTCAGTTTCCCTATCAACGTTGATGGTTGTAGTGATGAAACCACAGAGAGGACGGGGGTTAGCGTCAAAATCGTCAGGAAGAAGGTTGCTGCGAAGATTCATTGCCCAGACTTGATCTGGTGGATTTACAAGACGGGAACTGACCACAGATACCGGGTGCATCGGTTCTTCGGTAAGAAAAGGTATCGGTCTTGGAACAAGATTTGTCCATGGTTTACAGCCAACGTCACCGATCTCAACAGCATCTTCCCATTTAAAATCATCAAAACATATATCCTGCCAGCCAATAGGTTCAACTCTTGCGTCAAAATGCTCAACCCATGCCTGCTGACAAGCTATCCTTGGTGTGTGACGATCATAAGACGGATGCTCCATCACCTTCCATGAATTATCTGTACCAACGTATTCAACTTCACCATCAGTTTTTGTAATTTCGACTTGGGCTACCAGACCAGTAGGCGCAGGCAAATATTGAAAAGTTCCCACACCGTAGTGAGTCACAAGAACAGCGATGACGTTCTCACCTAAATACAGAAGGTCGCTTAGGTCGTAAGTGTCGTAATGATAAGAAAAGTGCCAGCTACGGATTGGCCCTTGCCCAAGCCTTTGCCCGTTCACCCAGACGACGTACCTCGAATCAGCCGTTATATGCAATTTAGCTTCACTTATCTCTTCAGCGAGATCAAAGGTCTTTCTAGCACAAAACCAGAAGTTTTGAGACGACTCGTTGCCTTTAATAGTTATCCATTTTCCATTCCAATTCATATTTTCAACTCCATGTAAATCCAAAAAGCGTTGATTTTAGCTAACATTTATGATACCATACTTAATGTAAATTTACAGCAATTATAATAACAGGTATTAATGTGGTTGTCAAACGCCAAAAGGAAGCGAACAATTGGTATGCAAGGAGTGATGAACCGTGAAACAGAATGCACTTGTATTTTTGTTTATACTCGTTCTTGTATCCACAGCCTGGGCAACAGATGCTCAGAACATGAAATTAGTGGGTCGGTATCCGCTCGGGCCAGCACATGATATCTGTGTTGTTAGTAATTATGGTTACCTCTGTTCTGGCGGTGCTATGGTTATCCTGGACGTTAGCAACCCATCACAGCCAACAGAGATCAGTTGGATCGCTACGCCAGGGATTGCATTTGATGTCAAGGTGGCTGGACACTATGCCTATGTGGCTGGTATAACTGATCTCAACGTGATAGACATATCTGACCCAAAGAATCCAAAAGAAGTAGGGTACTGTGGGATTCCTGTAGAAAAAATGGAATATATAGCTGATCACGCTAGAGTATACGTGGCTGGTAACCATGCTTATGTGGTTAATGGAAAAGCTGGTCTTCAAGTTATAGATGTATCCGACCCAAAGGATCCCCATATAGCTGGGTCCTATGATACCCCCGACTATGCAAGGGATGTCTGTGTTTCTGGTAATTATGCTTATGTAGCTGATGAAACTGCCTTTCGTGTGATAGACGTATCAGATCCAATAAACCTAACGGAAGCAGGATTCTGTACTACTGATGGAGGAGTCTGTGTAAGGGAAGTTTATGTAGATGGCAACTATGCCTATGTATCCGGTCTCCGCGTAATAGATATATCCGATCCGAAGAACCCGAAAGATGCGGGATCCCTTGATGTTATCTACCAGGGAAATGACAGATGGGGCGGAAAAGGAAGCATGAAATATTACGCTAGCGAGGCACTTTATGTTTCTGATGGTTATGCTTACGTTATCTATTATGCTGATTATGTCTATGAGGCTGAGTATGGGAGTGTTCTCCGTGTGATAGACATATCCGATCCCAAAAGACCAAGAGGCGTGGGATACTGCGATTCTGGTTTTTGCGGACCAGATCGAGTATATATAGCTAACGGTTATGCTTATCTGCTGGAATATATGGGGGACGAGGATCCCGATCTTTGGGTGATAAATGTATCCGATCCTAAGAACCCAGAAAAAGTTGGGGAATATGATACTCCTGAGAGTGCAGAATCAGTCTATGTAGCTAATGGTTATGCCTACGTGGCGGAGGTTTCTCATCTCGATGAAGGTGCCATGAGTACCGCTATTCGTGTAATAGACGTATCTGATCCAGGCAAACCGAAGGCAGTAGGGTACTGTCATGATACAGACGACACAGAAGGGGAGTGTGTAGGTGATGAGATTTATGTGGATAATAAGTTTGCTTACATAACTTATGGAAAATACGGTCTCTGGCTGGTAGATATATCCGATCCGAAAAATCCAAAGGAAGTGGGGAGTAATGTGATAGAGACACGCGATCCATCAAGCTATGATCCTTACAGCGAAGCAAGTGGATTCCATATAGCAGATGGCCATCTTTGTGTAGCTATTGGAAGAGATGGTCTCTGGGTGGAAGATATATCTGATCCAAATAATCCAAAGAAAGGAGTCTGGTACGATCTCCCCTACAATACAGGAGGAGTCTATATCCTTGATGGCTATGCTTATGTAGTCGGATCGGATAGTCTCCGTGTGATAGATATCTCTGATCCAGAGAACCCCAAGGAAGTAGGATCTTGTGATATGTCCGGCTACTATGGGAAAGGAGTGGTTGTGATCGGTGGCTATGCTTATGTGTTTGATGCCGGAGTAGACGGGCGAAAGATCCCGGGTATTAGCATTATAGACGTATCTGATCCAAAGAACCCAAAAGAAGCGGGATTCTATAATACTCCTAGTCATGTATATAAAGCCTATGTAACTAATGGTTATGTTTATTTGGTTACTGATCAGGTTCGAGTGTTAGATGTATCCGATCCGAAGAATCCAAAGGAAGTGGGATCCTATTCCACCGCTGGTGGCGCATCGGGAATTTATGTTTCTGACGGTTATATTTACGTAGCTGACGGTGAAGCAGGATTTTGTATCTTGAAATATACCGGACAGAATCCTAAAGACCAACACTAAAGGCAAATCGAACATTGTATAATATGGAGTGCGTAAGCGTCAGCTTGCGCAACACTAAAGCTATCGCTTTAGCACTCCGTAAATAATTTTGAAAGGAGTTATTTTTGATTTCGACCCTTTCTTATGTATTAGGCTTTCTGACTTTCCTGTATTTACTCATATCAATTATACTGATCATCGGAACATCAAGACTAAAGAAAAAAACTATTAAAAGCACTGTTCTCCCGTTTGTATCTATAATCGTGCCTGCGAGAAACGAAGAGAATACGATTGAAGATTGTCTTGATTCGCTGTTGAACCAGCAATATCCGTATGATAAATATGAGATAATCGTTGTTAATGACCGATCCAGCGATAAAACTCCAGCCATAATCAAATCTTATCAGGAACATCATAAGATTATCAAAAGTCTGGACATAGAGTCCAATATCTCTGGACTCACGGGGAAACAGAACGCCATCAATGAAGGATTAAAGCTTTGTAAAGGTGAGATCATATTTAACATTGACGCAGATTGTATCGCCCTTCCTACGTGGTTGAAACAGACAGTTTCCTATTTTTCACCGAAGATCGGTCTGACAATAGGTTTTAACATCCCATACAGCAAAGATGGATCAAAGTCAATTTTTGCTGATCTACAAGCACTGGATATGCTCTTTCTTATGGATGCGGCGGCAGGCTCTATTGGCGTAAACGTTCACGTAAGCTGTGCGGGGAGCAATCTAGCTTATCGAAAAGACATATTTACGGATATGGATTATCATCATTTAGGGTTTACTGTTACGGAAGATACTGCGCTGATCCGATCTGTTTCAGATAATCCTAATTGGGATGCAACGGTTGTTTATGACAGAGAAACTGCGGTAATGACGCCTGCTGAGACCAGCTTAAAGAGCTTTCTTACCCAACGTATACGATGGACATTAGGTGGATTGGCTACCAGATCATGGACTCTTATCCCTTTGTATTCTACGTTTTTTTATCACTTTTGCCTTGTAATATCCATATTACTCGCATTTTTTATCGAATCTTTGGCAGGTATTGTTATTGCGTCCTTTGTCGTTAAGTTGGTGATGGATTTTATAAGGTGCTGGCGTGTGTGTAAAGAATTCCAGAGATTTGATCTATTGCAGGTTTTCCTATTATATGAATACTTTATGATGTTTTACAGCATTGTCTCAGGTTTCAGCAGTTTATTTATCCGAAAGATACAGTGGAAAGGCGATACATACAAAGTTTATAAACGGTAATACTGGTAGGTTGGGTCTCGTTCCTCGACACAACCTACCATTAACTAATGATATGACAAATAAAAAAATCAATAAGTTGAGACTATATATAGCAATACAGCGATTTCGTCAGATAGATAGGGTTAATCTGGCATCTTATATCTGCCTTATAATTATCGTAGGCATATATGCTTACATCCAGATCACAAACTTTAACCCCGCCTATCTGGAAGTAGATCCCGATGGATACCTGCTACTTGCGAAGCGCATAGCGGAATTTAAACCGTTAGCAGTGAAGGACGATGACCATTTCATGTACCAGTCTCACGTATGGGTGGAGAACAAGGAAGGTGAAGTTGCCCCAAAGTTTGCACCGGGCTATCCTGCCCTTATGTCCATAGCGTATCTTTTGGGCGGTGATACTGCTATGTTCTTTGTCAGTCCGATTATGGGGGGATTGGCTTTAATTGGCTCTTTCCTATTGTTCCGGATGTGGATGTCACGAGCATCGGCGTTGTTTGGCGTTTTCTATCTTGCGATAAATGCTATGGTGCTTGTATATTGCAATTATTTACTCACTCACGCATCGGACCTGTGTTTTGCGGTATGGGGAATGTTTTTTCTCTGGCGATGGAAAAGAGGATTAGGACGATTCTCTGGCACACTGGCAGGACTTCTGCTAGGTGGCGCCGTGACGATCCGTCATACATCGGCATTACTTGCTCTGGTGCTTATTGCAACAGTTACCGCCAGATGGATCGAGTGTTTCAAGTCAAAATGTAGCAAAAAGCATCTATTGAAGGACACAATTATACTTATTGCGTCTTATAGCATATTTCCGATAATTCTAGCAATCTATGACTGGACAATATTCGATTCTCCATTTGTTACTGGATATGCTCTCAGTGGCGAACAGAACGCTTTCAATTTGAAAAACATCCCTCAGAACGCGCGGATACTTGCTACCGGGATGAATTATACTGCCTTATTTCTTCTGTTTCCAATTGGACTTGCGGGAATGTTTCTTGCTTTGGCGATTGGTGAGAGTGTTATGGTATCGCTTTGGGTTATCTCACTTTTTCTGCTTTATTCCTCTTACTATTGGGCGCCGAATGGCATGGCGTATTTCAGATTCCTGATCGCAACGTTTCCGGCTATCGTCGGTTCCGGGTTTGCGCTTATGGATAAAGCGAGTGCTTCATGGATAAGAAAAACAGTTGTTTATTCGCTTTTGTTGGGATTCTTGATATTCGTCACTTACTGGGATACAAGGTCTGCTGTGGAAGGCGTAGTGAGTAGCTATCCGTCTCTCAGTCTGGCATATTCTGCAAAAAGAACCGCAAAGATATTAAACGATGACGCAGTAATATTCTCACAATGGCCTGCTTTTTGCTATATAGGAACAAGACGGCATTTCAGGCATTACGATTTGAATATATTTACCGCATCTTATGGTGCAAGTTCGTTTACTGAAAATACAGAACCAAAGCGTCAGCCTATCCGTAATGATCGCCTTAGAGCATTCTACAAAGGACTTAGCGATGCCGATCTGCAAAAGAAAAAAGTGGAACTGATCCGTAATTTTCTCTCTGACGGTCGGCAGGTTTCTTACCTGCTTCCACAGTATGCGATAAAAGGAGAGCAGAACGCTATCGGTAAAGAATTTCGGTGGAACTTACTTGATAACTGGATATGTTATACAAAAAATGATAATGGTATATGGCAAGGGGAAATATGGGAGCTTTATGAAATAGCAAGGGAGAGCTAGACATGAAGAAAAATGCAAAAAAAAATGCAAAAAGTATAATCGTCTTTGTATTCTTGGTTATACTTGGTGCTGTGCTATATTATTACTACAGTCATCATGTAGTTTTAGAGCGTGATAAGATAAAAGACCTTAAACTGCCATCTGAAATAGCCACAACACCAGATGCTTATACAGGTGAAATAATACTTGCTTCATGGAACATAAGAGTTTTTAGCGATAAAGAACGGAATGACAATGAACTTCGGAGGATATGCCAGAACCTGATTAGATACGATTTTATAGCCATACTTGAGGTGAAAGATGAGCAGATTCTAAAGCGCACACAGAAGATGCTTGCCGATATGGGTAGAAGCTATGATTACCAAGTCAGTGAGGGAGTAGGAAGAAAAGTGAAAGAACGATATGCTTTTCTATATGATACCACAAAAATACGTGTTACAATACCGGGGCGAGTTTTTCCTGATAATAGGAATTATTTCATAAGAGAACCCTATTTTGCCACTTTTCGTTCAGGAAAGTTTGATTTTACAGTTATTGCAACTCACATCCTATATGGTGATAAAATTTCTGACAGGCGTGCAGAAATTCAGCATTTGGCGGAAGTTTATGAGCAAGTTAAGGATGGTAATCCAAAAGAAAAAGACGTTATTCTGGTGGGAGATTTCAACCGTGAGCCTACTGACAACTTGGCTTTCTCTAATCTTCGCAGTATACCATCAATGATAAATCTTTTCAATCCTCCACAGAAATCCGTCATTTATGATTCCAACCTTTACGATAATATATGGTTTCAGGAAAAATACGTGAAGGCATACACAGGGGAAAAAGGCATTGATAAGTTTGACGAAACTGATTTTGCCAATAACGACAAAGCGGCAAGCCTTGCTGTTTCTGATCATCGTCCTGTGTGGGCAATTTTTAACACAAGGGTGGATAGTGATTGAGCGAGAATCCGTTTAATTATTCAATATTCAAAGGAGTATTTTTATATGAAATACATAATCTATTTTCTCGTTTTGCTTACAATTATCTTTATCGTAGGATGCGGAAGTGACATTCCCACTACTATATCTAATGAAACACTTAAAGTTAATGGACTCAATGCGACTCAATCATCCATAGGTATTGGAGAGACAACAACAATAGAGGCATCAGTAGACTATTCCGGGGATACAACCGTATTGATGTATACGTGGACAGCAACAGGTGGAAAGGTGGTAGGGAACAGTAACAGAGTTACATACGAAGCGCCAAATACCCCGGGAACCTACTCCATCAGCGTTAAGGTTACAGATGGGGCTATATCATCCGGTGATACTATAGATATTGTGGTACAGCAAACAAACAATCCTTCGATTATACTTGATCTTAACACGCATTGGCCTGCAGAGAACTTAAAAGATAAATTGGCTTATGACGTCAACGTAACAAAAGTAGTCAGCGGAAAGGTTCTGCTTCACTTTGAAATAACTCAAGACAATGATAATTTTGATGCCTTTCTTAGTATTCAAATTGATCAGCAGACTGTCCTTCCAGAAATGGCTATTGGAAACGAACAACCATCAACTGGCAAAGTCACTACACGAGACGTTGATGTTTCTGGTGCCATCAAAGCGCCGGGTCGCTATGTGGTAGCACTCTATATGAGACCCGGAAACAGAGTACAGAATGGCTGGTTATTGAATGAAGCAAAGTTAACCGGAGTAGAAGGTTCTTCAGACCCCCAACAATAAAAAAATAGGAGGATAAAATGAGGCTAGGGTTTCTTGTAGTAATTGTATTTTCATTATGTTTTTCATTATATGCGTCTTCAGACGCGGGAACTGGACAAATGGGAAGTATGGAACTCCGCAATGCAGTATTCTCACCCGACAGTTCCATACTAGCAGTAGGTGTAGCAAATGGTATTTACCTATATGATCCGTTTTCACTCATTGAAATAACCTTCATAGAGACGATTGCTCCTTTGACTCCTAGCAGTTTCAGCCCCGACGGAACTCTGTTTGCAAGCGGAAGCAATGATAACACGATAAAGCTGATAGACGTCAATACACGTCTTGAAATTGCCGCTTTGACAGGACACACTGGCAGGATTTCGTATGTGGGATTCAGTCCCGACGGAAATATGCTTGCAAGCGGAAGTGAAGACGGTATAGTGAAGCTATGGGATGCTAAGACACGGTTGGGAATTGCTACTCTCAAGGGACATAATGGCAAGATTCTCTGGGTCAGCTTCAGTCCAAATGGGAAATTTCTCGCTAGTGGGGATACTGAAAATACTATGAAATTGTGGGACCCAAAAACATATCAAGAATTAGCTACCCTAAAAGGACGTCTTGATTGGATGCTATCTCCCAATTTCACGCCTGAAACAGCCCTTGTACCAAGAAGAAAAATCTTTTTGGAAACACTAAAACTCAGTGATATAAGATTTGCCAGTCCTATGGTTACAGCAGGGGATACAACTACGATAGAAGCAACATCAGATTACAGCGGTGATGGAACGGTGCTAACCCACGTATGGACAACAAACGCAGGTACTATATTGGGATCAGGAAGCAAAGCCACTTATAGAGCGCCAGAGAAAGCAGGAACTTATTCCATCAACGTAAAAGCCTCAGATGGTGCTGTTTCATCAGAAAGAACCGCAGAGATTGATGTAGAGCAGGGAGCGCCTGAATCATCGGTTTTACTTGGAAGCAATGCCTTTTTCCCTGCACAGGCACTCAAAGATAAGCTGTCGTATAACCTCAAAGTCACCCGAATACCCGGCACAAAAGTCATGATACATTTCGACATAACCCAAGATAGTGATAAATTCGACTCATTCCTCAGCATAGAGATAGGTGACAGGGTTATTCTGCAGGACATGGCAATAGGTAATGAACAACCATCAACTGGAATTAGAACGATCCGTGATATTGATGTTACAAACGTAATCACAGAACCCGGCCAATATACTATAACTTTCTACATCCGACCCGGTGATAGAACAGAAAAAGGCTGGTTAATGAATGAAGCAAGAGTGATCGGGATCGAAGGTTCTGTGGAATAGATTTAGAAAGGACAATGGTGATGTCAGAACGTCAAAAAGTGGTGACTGTGTTTGGTAGTTCAAGGGTAAGACCGGAGAGCAATACATACAAGCAGGCGATTGAAATCGGCGTATTACTGGCTGAAGCTGGATTTACTGTATGCAACGGAGGGTACGTTGGCATTATGGAAGCCTCATCTAAAGGGGCAAAGCAAGCTGGTGGAAGAACGATAGGTATAACAACAGAAGTTTTCAAGCAAAAATCCATTAGTCAATGGATCGATGAGGAGATACACACTGAAAGCTATATAGAAAGGATTAAAAAGCTGATACAGACAGCAGACGCCTTTGTTGTACTCAAAGGTGGTATCGGCACTATGTCTGAATTATCGCTGGTGTGGTGTCTAACTGTTATCGGAGAGATACATAAACCGATAATACTCGTTGGGGATTCATGGCAAAAGTTGGTTAAAATTCTACAAAAGCATCTGATTCTAACTTATCAGGAATTGCAGGTTATAACCATAGTCAAAGAGCCAAAAACCGCTGTGGAATTATTAAAAAGACTAATTCTATAAACAAGGCGGTTCAGAAACGAGTGCAATGTTCTTTGGACCATTAAAACTTAGAACGACTCTTTCAAAACTGACGGAATTCTGATTATAAAAATCCTCGATAGCCGTCAATAGTTCCTCTTTTCCTCTCTTTTGATCGTCCCAAAAATTACAGCACGGAATCAGTACCATAGGTTTTATCAGTGCAGATTTTGCCAATTCACGTAAAGCGTGATCTGGATGCAAACCTATCAGAAGGTCATAATAATGGGACATGTCTGCGGAAAATTCTTCCTTTCGGTGATTAATGCCTTTTAGCGCAATTGGACGGGGGTCGATCAAGTCACAAACAAAATTGCCTTTTTTAGATAATATTCGGGTCAAAATTCCTTGTCCACCGGCAACGTCAGCGATATACTTCACCTTTCCGCTGAATCTCTCCATCACAAATTCAGCGACAACCTCGAATCTATTCGGATCGCCATAAAGAAGATGCTGTTTTCTGCTCATAATACCTAATACACTTAGGAATTTAGCCACGGATTAACACGGATATACACGGAATGGAGAAGATACATAATTATGGGATAATATTTTACTATAGATGTTCAGATAATGTTTTTAAAACGGAATAATCACGAATTGCACGAATGATCGAATTACACGAATAGAAATAAGAAAAATTTGTGTAATTCGTTAATTAGTGAAATTCGTGTTTAAAATTCTTTTTCTGAATGTATATATCTTGTATCTTGAATCCTGCATCTTGCATTGTTTTCTTCCTATCCATGAAAATCCGTGTTAATCCGTGACTAATTATCATAAAAATAACATCATGGTCTGATAACCGTTCCGTCAGCACGGCGTATCGGACCCCATCCACCATTTAGCGGATGCTCCGGGAATGGGAACTTCGCCGCTAATTCCTCATTAACGTCAATACCCAGTCCTGGCAAGTCATTTGACCACATATATCCGTCCCTAATCTCCGGACAGCCCGGAAACACTTCGCGAGTTCGCTGACCAAAGACGTGCTGTTCTTGAATACCGAAGTTGTAGCACGACAGATCGAGAGCCAGATTCGCCGCATGACCTACTGGTGAAACGTCACCGGGGCCGTGCCATGCTGTACGTATACCAAAGAACTCACAAAAAGCCGCAACTTTCCTCGCAGGACTTATACCACCATACTGAGACAGGTGAATTCTGATAAAATCAAACAGCCGATCCTTGATCATCGGAACAAATTCACACGAGTTGTTGAAAAGCTCACTGATGGCAATTGGTGTGCTGGTCTGCGGTCTGAGTATTCTCAGATATTCAATATCTTCGGGGGCAAACACATCCTCAAGGAAGAATAGTCTATATTTTTCTAGTTCCTTAGCCAGGTTGATCGCCTGAATCGGCGGGATGCGCTCATGAACATCGTGGAGTAGTTCTACCTCATCACCGAGTTTATTTCGCAGGTAGTCGAACATCTTTATTATAGTGTTGACATAAGGAGTTGGCTCAAAAGTATCCTGATTGGGTGATATTGGTCCCCAGATCTTTCCTTTTGGTGTCCCACCGCCGGAACCATAAGTTGAATAACCGGGGATAGAAACCTGCACCCTTACGTAACGGTAGCCTTTTTCCATAAACCTATGCACGTCATCAACGAGTTCCTCAAAATCCCGTCCGCCAGCGTGACCATAAAGTGCGGCGGCATGTCTGCATTTCCCGCCGAGAAGCTGATAGACTGGCATATTTGCACGCTTGCCTTTAATATCCCACAGAGCCATATCTACTCCGCTAAGGGCATTGTTAAGAACAGGTCCATTTCGCCAATACGAACTTACAAATGCAGATTGATATATATCTTCAATGCGATCCGGGTCTTTGCCAACGAGAAATGGCTTCAAATATTCATCAACGGCAGTCGCAACAGCAAGCGGTCTTTGCGTAAATGTTGCGCAACCGAGACCATAAAGACCTGGCTCATCAGTCATAATCTTTACAACTACAAGCCTGATCCCATCAGGCGCAGTCATAATCGCCTTTACGTCAGTAATCTTTAAAGGGCGTAGTCCATTCGACATAGCATATCTCCATTGTCTATGATTCAGCCTTAATTATCTGCAACACAAGCCAATGGATTGTTTATAACATATTATACCTTCTATGTCAATAAAATTGAGATAGGAAAAGCTGTTATAGAACCTACAGTTGACGTTATACTCCCCAATTGATAAAATTCATCTATTCAACCCCAAGCATAAACTTCTCATCCGCAGGATCTAAACACAAAGTCACAAAGAATTATGAGTTAAATGCAGGAAGATGCAATTTTTGTAAAACAGACACTTGCAAAATGCTCTCAAATAAGTTCATGGTATCTGCCCATCCAGTAAACTAGCAGATAGTCAACTCCGCTGTATTGGACGTTGATACCATGATGACCCGCCCTGCCGGGAGGACGATGTGCTTCTTCCCCCGAATAATAATTCCATCCAAACTCTTTCGGAGGACGATATTTAATCGGAATATAGCTTCCCTTTCCATCGGGTAGATTTGCATCTGGTTCAAGTATGTATTTTAGCGACCTTTTCGCCTTAGTTGGAATATCATGTTGTTTCAAGTATTCTCTTGCGTCTTTATCCCATTTTTCTACGTTCAGATGAGAGACGTCGTATTCCAGCAGTTCAGCAATACCCTTGCGCCCCGCTTCGCTTTCGGGATGGCAGATGGCATAGTCAAACATCAGATAAACGTTCCCATGTTTGCAGGTATCGTCATACAAAAGCTCTATGCACCGCATGATGTGGTGAAGTATTTGAGGGTTAGTTTCATATTGGATGATGTGATATAAGGGTGAATCTTGCTGATAATGCTGAAAAAAAGGATTGCCAGAAACTCTTGCATCCTTCAGCGCATGACCAAGAAAATAGTGCGGATCGATCAATTCAAGATATTTTCGCTGATAACGTTCTTTTCGGGTAATATGATATGCAGATTTCAAAAATGACAGCGCAAATAAAGGTGAAACCCAGAAATTTCCATGTATGCAAGGTTCGCCATCCCAGTCCACAGCCATCATATTGTTGTCAATGATCAAGTCAGTGATAGCCTGAACATCTGACTCTATGATTTTGCGCTCTTCTGGAGAAGCTACATGATCATAGTAAGTGGAAAGACCAAATATATGACCGCTTAACTGATCACGGCTAATATCACCGATCCAGTAAATGCCATTTTTATTACGATGCCAGCGTTTGCGTCCTGATCCAAGATCACCTTCAAATTCCTTACGGTAATGGCGTGCTACAACTCCCGGAGTACCACTGATATTCGACAATTTGTGCAGAGCAAGCCATGAAGCCTGAGCATAGCGTTTTGCTTCATCATCCCCTGTAATTGCGTAACGGAACGATTCTGCGCCAACGTAAAGACCTGTAAGCCAATCTGCATCTTCCTGCCATTGATTATGTGATGAAGTCAACGGGTATCTGGTGTCAACAACGGTTATGATCTGGTCGTGTAACATGCACTTCTCATGGATAAGGCTTTCTATCTGCTGTGCCTTTTCTCCCAACGTTTGGTTGAATATACCCGCATTTCCTCCTTTCCCAAAAAGTGATAGAGGGGGATTTAAGATTGTAGAATTTTCACCACGTATGTATTGCAGATATCCCTGATAAAGTTGACGCCATTTCTCTCCTCTTTCTGAATCCATATCGTGATAGCTGAATCCGATCCGTGCTTCTGCATTGCTTGATGCCTGAATTTGCCTTTGCAGTCTTTCGATGTTGGCAGGATGAAGGCTAACAGGGTCATGATCTTCTAAGTTTCTAATCACTTGATATAGTGAAGTTTGCACCCAAAGCTTAGGGCAACCATTCAAAAGGTTAAGATCATCTGCGATAGCTTCCGGAGATTGGCGATCAACGCCTACTTCGTCTCTTAACATTAGTATGTCTAAATTGGTTTCTTTTACAAGCTTCTTCCACGAGTTCGCCCATTTTTGATGCAGTGCCTTCTCTCTGGCAAGCCATTCCTGATCGTGTTCATCAAATTCATAATGACGACCTTCGGGTATCAATATAGGCTTGCGTGTTGAGTAAAGCACCTGTTTTCCTAGAGAATGGCAAAGAGAAATGATCTTTTCCAAAAAAGATATTTCAGGTGGTTCATTCAGTTCCAAAGGGATGTAAACACCTGTAAATGACTCATGATTTCCATAGAGTTCCAAAAGTTCAGTTACAGCATTGCAGGAACGTTCAGAAGAATTTTTGATTGGATCGTAATGTTCCTCTGTGAGTGTTCGGCAAGCGTCCAGACCAAGCCATATTTGCACATTTAACCCATCTGCAACACTGAGCATATTTTTAATCAGATCGCCAAACGTGACCCATCCCTGTTGATATAAGGACGATGGGTACAGGCTATAACCATAAGCTGTCGTCCATTGAAAGACGATCTGATTGATCCCAAGTTCCGCTATGCGCTTGAGATGTTTTTCAGTAGAATCCCATTGCAGTGCCAGCAATGGTTGGATAAAAATACCGTCTAGTTTGATTTGCTGTGCCATATCATCTCCCTAACCATTTCCCTTAATTTGAAGGGATATGTTCTTTAGAAATAGACATTCTCACGGTGTATTTATGATAAACTCACTAATTTATCCTCAGCGATTAACGCATCCCAATACTCCTCTCAAGAGGGGAGTTTTAACTGATTCTCCTTTTTGGAGGAAATTAAGGGGTTGGCAGAAAGTTGCATAACCAAATTGCTAAACTTCCAGTTTCCAGCGATCCTCACTCTGTTGTTCCCCTCACAGACCTTTACCTCAAATTTACGCCCATAAACTATTAAAGCAGCAAATAGTCTGGAAAGGTAAAAGCCTGTTCCTATCCTGATTAAAAAGCTGTTCTTTTTAATTATACCAATGATAGTCAACGGTATAATAGCGATAATTTCAATCGCAAGAAACAAAGGCATAGCAAGCGGGAGAAAAATCGGTATCTTTATTTTATTAACGTGAATTGTAAACCAGAATGCAGGCATCATATCTCATCTCTCTTCAATGCTAATTCTGACCTTGGTATTCCCATCATTTACCTTGACCAGATCAAATTGTTCCATCTGTTCCATTTCATCAAAGCCTTCGTCCAATAGCTCTTTGAGTGCATTTACATCTATTTCTGTTTGTGCCTTGATTTTTCCCTCGACTAGCGGCATAATCTTCAAAGCCCATTTAGCGAGTTTTATTGGTACAGTAACCTCAACTTTTGGTTCTTCCTGATCACCTTCGATAACAACTATTTTTAGAATACGTCCTTCTGCCATTTTAAGTACCTCCTTAATTAAATTCCAATCTTAAAGATAAAATTTTTTACAATTTTATATATTGCAATGATTTTGCCATTCCCAGACTTGGTGATAAACCAGATTAATTCTTTGGTTTATTTTATAAGCAATATTTTAAATCCCCCCTTCCCCCCTTTTTCAAAGGGGGAATTATTCTCCCCTTTAGCTAAAGGGGAGTCAGAGGGGATTTGATTCTTTTCATTTAAGCTAGAAAATTAATTTGGTCAAGCACTACTGATCACTATTTTAATCTGTGCTGATCCGTCTTATCCGTGTTAATCAGTGTGCTATTTCCTAAAGAATTAGAGACAGGATACTGTATTAAAATACCGCACCTAGACTTACGTGAATTTTGCCTTTAAGGACTGAATCGCCTTTAGCCAAACCGTAATCTATACTTATCAAACCATTGACGGATTCCAGACGCATCCCAAAACCATATCCAGATTTCAATGAGCTTAGACCATTATGCTCTGATCTATTATACACTGTTCCGCTGTCGAAAAACATAAAAAACTGTGAATTTCGACCAGCCAAAAAGCGATATTCTAAATTTGTGTATATCCTTCCTTCCCCTCGAAACATATCCTCGTTGTAACCTCTAAGCGTGTTTGCCCCTCCAAGATAAAATAGCTCAGTCAGTGGAATATTATTTCCCCATATCCTGCCAGCGTGTATCCCAAGAGCAAGCACCTGCTGACTGTATATCTTAAAGTATTGGTTTAAGTCAACCCAGGTTTTAATAATCTTGAAATCACCGCGAGAAAATTCAAATCCTATGCGATCCAGCCTGCCTTTGATGGGATTGACAAAATAATCTCTGCTGTCACGTTTTAGAGTTAATATAATACCATACTTACGCCCATTTGAAAGTAATGGTTCTTCTAAAGGATGAGGGATGAGGGATGAAAGATGAAATTCTTCTTTTTCATCCTTAAAACTAAGAAGGGAGCCATTATTATTAAGAATTGTATTATCGTCAGGTTGTAAGACCGATGAGTTTATCTTTTTATAAGTCAAACCCAGTGAACCCTCAATGAATTCTATCATGCGTATCGTACCACTTAAACTTGCTTCTCTTTCGGTTACTTTTTGCTGTGTTGGAGTGTCTGACTTGCTCGTTGTCTGAAAGTGAATTCCAACGTCAACTGGTGATCCAAGTAACCATGGTTCCTGATATGTTAGCTCATATATGTCAGTAAGCCCAAATCTTGTTAAGATGGATATTTGCCTGCCTGTCCCTAAAAGATTCATCTCAGTCGCTTCTAGTATGCCAACGAGTTTGCTTTCTCCATCCTCCGATGGGTTATATCCAAGCAATCCGTTGAACCTCCCCGTTGGTCCTTCAATAACTGAAACATTCAGGTTCACACTATCATTTTCCGCCTGTGTAAACGATATTGGATTAACACTTCGGAAATAACCAATGTTATTCAATAATCTCTCGGTCTCATCAATATTTCTCTGGTCAAATGTATTTCCAGAACGAACAGGAAGCTCTCTTAGGATGATCTTCTCTTTCGTTTTTTTCAGTCCGTCTATCTGAATCTTTCCAATCTTTACAATAGGTCCGGCGTTTATCTGCACTTTCAAATTAAGTTTGCCATTCTCCACGACGAAATCAGCAGGAGAAACGCTTGCCATTGGATAACCATTGTCGCTGTAAAAACTTAATACTCGATCTACGTCATTATCGAATACAGATTCATCGAAATAACGACTTTTCCGAATGTCAAACTTTTTCATTAATTGATCCATCGGAAAGACATAATTCCCGACTAATTCGAGTTTACCCATTTCGATCTGTTCGCCTTCATCAATGTTTACCTTTAGGATAACCTTATCTGTATCTGCAATATTATATTCCCACGTGATTTTTGCAAAGAGATAGCCAAGTTTTTTATATTCGTTTAGTATATTATTAAGAGCATTTTCAATTGAGGATGGGTCAAAAACCAGTTTTGGACGAATGTTTAGAATTGTAGCAAGTGCTTTATTATCTATAGCTTTGTTTCCACCAAAAATTACCTGCTGAATATATTGCGGTTTTGGGGTTGGCGCAGCTTTCTGCGGGGATGATTCCACCGGTTGAAGCGCAAAAGTAGATTGGAAGTTGAAAATCATTAATAAAAGAGAAAAGAAGAGAATCCTATACTTTATCATTTTGCTCTATTTGAAGGAATGTATGAAAATCTTTTCTGTGGAAATATTGGTTAATTCCACAGAAAATTATAAATCCTCAAATATGGTTTTATCATCTATTGAATTTAATATTAGCCCAGGTTGTTGTTATCTTACCCCTTGAATCAACAGCAAGCGGGGCTTGAACGAATTTTAGTTCAGCAAATAGACCGGGGTTAGTCCACGATCCTTCTCCCTTTTTGACTTCGTTAGTGCACCAGATCAGCTTGTAATCCCTATCTCCACCATTATCGTCATCGTTATACTGAACATTGAAGCCTATTATTAAACCGTTCGTTGGTTTAATATCCCAGCCTGAATTCCTAAGCGGAACAGCGACTTCAACATTCCATCCGTCTTTAGTTAGCGTGCCTGTTGCTATTGTCTCAGTTTTGGGACCCTGCGTAATACCTACACATCCTCCAAGAAGTGCGGCGGTAGTTTTAACGTCAGGGTCAGCACCAATTGTATCTGCACCAATTGTGATTTGAGCATCATTAATGTCGTAAGCGCCAGCTTTTTCGTTACCAGCATCAATATAAACCTCAATTGAATCATCCTTGTAAACGTTACAGGCTAAGTCTTCACCTTTCCGGACTTTATTATCGGTGATCTCCGCCGCAAAGTAGATGTATTCATCATCAGCAGTTACAGCAAATTTCACAGATGCGTCATCATTATTGGATGCTGGAACAGTACCATCTTTGGCTTCGATTATGTGCCATGTAGCATATCGCCATGGCTGATCGTTTAAGTTGCCATCCAGAACTATTTCGTTTGGAAAAGCACAAATTACAAGTTCGCCGTAAATATCACCGGAAATAATGCCTTTGATCAATTCACCTGCTTGCGCAACAGTAGAAAATATAAATACATCCACAATAAATAAAAAGCACAACAAAAACTTTCTTTTCATTGCTCGCCCCCCTATTTAGTGATGCGCCAGAGCCTTTCCAGACCGATATGTTCTATCAAGATAATTTAGGGTCTGGAAACCGATTATAACGATTCAATGGACATACTTATTTAATCACTCCCTCCGAATAAATATACATAATACTTGGCTGTTACCCTACAATTCATTATACCATGTATTTATCTGTTTTCAAAGTCAAATTAAATATGGGGTGTTGATAAGGTGTTTTATATTGTTGTATCTTTTCGCCTTTTGTTTTATGGAACTAACTTTACTTTTAGTTTAAGTTCTATTGGTAGACCTTCATTTGGTGCAACTAACAAGTTTTTGACTTTGTATGGGATGTTTACTTCCTTCTCCTCAGATAACTCGGTGGATTTACCTTTAAGCGTGAACAATATTGCCTTGCCTGCGGGGAGTTTTATATTTTTTGGGAATGAGACTTCTGGTAATTCACCATCTGACGTCAATTCATAAGTTATATCAGATTTGTTGTAAACCTCGATCCTGACTGAGCCTTTACCCTTGATCGTGACCTGTGGATTGCTGATCTCGATTGAACCATCGAATATTGGTTTCAGATAATCAGCTTTTCCAATGAGCATGTTTTTCGAATAGATAACGGTGCGATGGGCTAAAAGCGCCTCTTTAATACCTTCTATTGACCTTTCTTTTGCTAAAACAAGAGTCATGGGTCTGAGTTGCCCATTATTAATGTCGTAATCAAGGTTTATCGGATCATGAATGTCTGAATCAGCCATCATGGTTAGTTTTTTCTCAATACACCATTTATGAGCTTCGGGATAATAGTCCAGACCATTTACCACTTCAATGCCTTTTAGCCATCCCTTTTGATATAACTCTTCGTGTTCTGGATACCATACACATTTGCCTTCAGGTTGTGGAAAAGGTGGATGATTCCAAAAAATGAATGCGCCCTGATCAATCGCCGCTTTCATGCTATCTTTATAATCTTCGGTTTTCAATGGTGTCACGTCATTTAAGAAAATGGCATTGAAGTGACCGGGAGGCATACTTCTTGTGATCTCTGCGCCTTTGATAATCAGTAGGTTCATGGAATCTGCTGAGGGTTTTGCGATCTCATAGGATCTGTTGAAGTTTATCTTCATGTCTGCTTCGTGTGGTAGATATTCGATGTGATCAGTAATGGAGAATGCGTCCAATCCATTACGCCATGCTTCCTCTGCTCTGACAGTGGGCCATACGGTGCCATCAGAAAACACAGTGTGTATATGAAAGTCACATTTCAACATCACGTAATCGGGTATCTCTGGGATCCTTGGCACGATTCGCACTTCTTGAGTGAAACCAGAAATCACCAGCATAGAAGTTAAAAGCAAAGTAATCACAAGAATTGACACAAATTGCTTAACAGACTTGAAAAGCATTTTCTTCCTCCAAACTAAAAATGGTTATTCCGATCTGATTTGAAAGATAAAAAATTAATCACGAATCTCGTTCCGCCGAGTAACAGAAGAAAAGATTTCACGAATGAAAACAGGTCTATAAACCTATAACTCCATTGACCTATGGACTTTTCTTCAAATTCGTGTAATTTTTCTCATTGCATAGGAAATTATATGTAGATTCTCTCATGAAAGTCAAGGAAAAAATCAATGAGCATAACAAAGAGTGGGATCAAAAGCTTCTCCCTTTATAAAGACTGTCCAGCACCATACGACTATCTTACGTGCTGCTGCTATCAATGACCTTCTTGGGCTTACCACGCCCTACAAGGCGTTGGTAAAAGTCTTTCAGGGGATTGTTACCTTGAACTCCTCCAAACGCTAACTGGAAAACTCGTAATATTAATGTTAGATGAGAAAGAAGTATTCCTTATGTCAAATTCACGTTATGTTATTAGTACCTTCAATGCCCCTGACTCTTCTTTTTTCAAGGCGGATTGAAACGCATCGCTTATTCTGTCTATGGGAAACCGATGAGTTATCAGCGAATTTGCATCTAATTTCCCTCTGGATAACAGATCAAGTGCTATCTCAAATTCTGTTTGACCTTTCCACATCGAGTAGCTATACGAAAAAATGACGTCTATTTCGTATCGTAAGGCTCGCCAAAGCTCTAATTCTACCGGCTTAGTGAATATACCGACGACCACGATTTTCCCGCCGGGCTTTGCCATCTGGATAGCCTTTCCCATAGTGTTGGATGTGCTTCCAACGGTTTCAAACACTACGTCACAGCCTGATCCACCTGTGAACTGCATTATTTTTTCAACTTCGTCTTCTTTTGCTGAGTTTATAACAATGTCTGCACCAACTTTTTCTGCGATCTCAAGATTCTTGCGATGATGACCGATCAAAGCTAATTTTTTAGCGCCAGTTGCCTTTGCCACCTCCAGCGTTGATAATCCTATTGCGCCGTCGCCGATAACCGCAACGGAATCGGTTATGGTTGTTCCCGCTTTATGGACTGCATGGACTCCTACTGCAAGGCAATCTAATACTGCCGCATCCTCGTAAGATACGTTGTCTGGAAGCAGAAAAACCTTATTTTCTGATAATACTGTGTATTCCTTAAAACCTCCACCCGGGTGCGTCAAACTTGCGCATAAATGATAGTCTCCCACACGACAGAATTGACAGTTATCACAGCCCTGCAAAGGCTCTACACCGACTCTTTCGCCAACTTTTCTAAGCTTAACGCCTTCTCCGATGCCTGTTATGATTCCGCTCAGTTCGTGACCGCTCATTACTCTCCTGACACGGTTTCCGTCAGGTTTAGACCTATGGTAATGCAGGTCACTTCCGCAGATCCCCGCCGCTTTCACCTCAAGCAGAACTTCACCGTGACCTGGTATTGGTTTCTCGATTTCTTCAACTGTTATGTCCATTGGACCGTAAACTATACCTGCTTTCAATTTATATCCTCCATATATCTTCATTATTGATCTAAATGGGCTAAAATTGTATAATATTCATAGAGAATAGAACAATCTTACTAAAAAGAATCCACAATGTCTATACCAAAACGACACTAAAAAGCTATAAAGGAGACAAACTATCATGAAACCAGAAAGAGTAAATCTTACAAAAGAACAAATTGCTGAATTTTGCCGAAAGCACTACATTAAAAAGTTTGCTTTCTTTGGCTCTATACTCAGGGATGATTTCCGATCCGATAGCGATATTGACATTTTAGTGGATCTTGAGCCAGGGGCGCCTATAGGTCTATTTGAAATGGCAGATATGGAATTACAGTTATCTGATATGGCTGGAAGAAAAGTTGACCTTAGAACACCACAGGATTTAAGTAAGTATTTCCGTAATAAAGTCGTCAGGGAGGCAGAGGTACTATATGAGAGAAGCTGATATAATAAGACTTCGGCATATTCTTGACGCATCCCATAAAATAGTCTTTTTTGCCGATAGACGCAAAAGAAGTGAGTTGGATAGTGATGAAATGCTAACGTCAGCGTTAATCAGACAAATCGAAATTATTGGTGAAGCCGCAACAAAAATCTCAAATGATATAAGAGAACAATTACCAGAGATTCCATGGAGATCAATGATTGGTATGAGAAATATGTTAATTCACATGTATGACGATGTTAATCTTGATACCGTATGGTATACAATACGATTCAGTATTCCAAAACTTATAGATGAATTAGAAAAGATACCTGAATTAAAGCAAATACAGGACTAAAAAGAAACCTCTGGATAATATTTCTCTAAGTCGTTGTCCATCCGCCGATACAAGTTATACATTTTGTCGTATATCTCCTTTGATTTAACATCAGGAACACAAGCATCGTGAATATGTACCCATTGTTTCATGGCGTCATCCAAAGATGCAAAAGCGCCGACCCCTACCGCCGATAACATTGCGGCGCCCAGTGCTGTTGCCTCTGTAACCTCTGGTATGGATACTGTCTTTTGTGTTACGTCTGTGATTATTTGCAACCACAACTTGCTTTTTGTTCCACCACCTGTTGCAGTGATATTTTCAATATGCTGAATACCATAACCCTCAATTATTTGTCGGATAAGGTAGGCATTGCCCTCAAGAATAGCCCTAATTATGTGCTTTTTTTGATGCGATAGAGTGAGTCCAAAGATCGTTCCTCTGGCATAGGAATTAAATTTAGGCCATCTTTCACCCATCAGGTGCGGAAAAAATATCAACCCTTCAGACCCGGGCGGAACATCCTGCGCCAGCTTAACCATTTCGGCGTAATCCATTGACTTGTCAAACAACTCTCTGCACCATCTTAGACTGACCCCGAAAGTTGCAGTAGCGCCGCCCCAACTCAGCAAACCGTTCTCGTCAGATATGGAAACCCATGCGGCTGTTCCCATGTAAAGGCACACCCGCTTTGGAGTATAGATATTAACACCAATGAGAGTGCATCTAACATCAGATGAACCAATTACGACTGGTGTACCAACAGCAAGACCCGTTTTCTCTGATGCTGATTCTGTGACGTAACCAGCAATCTCGGTTGACCCTCTGATAGGAAGCATTTTGTCTTCTGATATTCCGATTAGTCCTAACATCTCGCTTGACCAGCACTTATTTCTGCCATCAAACAATGCGGAACCACCGGCGTCAGATTCATCAGTCGCAAACTCACCAGTCAACTTCATCCTTATGTAGTCCTTGCCAAACATGAATTTATAGGTTTTTTCAATTACCTCTGGCTTATTTTCCACTATCCACCTGATTTTGGGGGCAGAAAGATAGGTCGGGATCAGTCTGTCTGATGAATTCCTGTTCTTTATCCATTCACACTGAGATTTACACCGCTGATCCATCCAGAGCATGGCTCTATCTAATGGTTCTCCTAGACTATCTACCGGCAACATGACGTGCATCAATCCGCATACGCCTATACTTGCGATCTGTGATGATGGAACTTGATTTAATACCTCACAGATGCATTCAACTGTGAGATTCCACCAGTCATTAGCATCAGCCTCGATCCAGTCGGGTTTTGGGTAGAATAACGGCATTGCTCTATGGGCTTCTGCGACTGGAACACCATCAGAGTTAAATATAAGTACTTTACAGGCAGTAGTGCTGAGATCAATTGCCATGAAGTGATCTTTATTTTCCAATATTATCACCTGTTCAGAAAATAGAACCACAAATAATTCTAACAAAAAACTTACTCTCCAGCCTCCTGCAAAACATAATTATACAAGTCATTCTTTATCCAAAATCCAGCTTGAATTCTCAAATCATCCATAATGGGTTTAACTTCAATAATAAAACCTTTGTTTTTTGCTTGAATTAAAATCCCCAATATTCCAATACGATCGAGCCCTAATCGTGAAGCTACTTTACGTCCTTTTTGTTCATCGATTAGTAGAATATCAGATTTTCTCTCCACTGCTAAAGCAATCGCTTCCGCTTCACCAATATCCAACTCCAACAAAAGTGAGTTTACTAAAGATTGATTAATTACAACTTGCGTTTCAATCCAACCAGAAATTAATGAAGGTAATAATCTCCCCTTTGCACTAAGTCGCCGCTCATATTCCCAAAGCTCTTGAGAAACTGACTTTGGAATAATACTCTTTGATAAAGCTGTTCAAGAATATCCCACTGCTTGATAATACTCAGATTCAAAATAGGGGAGGTATTACTAACTATGATCATATTCTACCAATCCTTCTCAATGTATCCAAATCTTCTTTAAAATCCTCTATGTCATAATTAATGGGGATCCGACGGCTTGCTAGTAAATGTTGAAATTGCAATCTATCTAATCCAGTTAAACGACTAGCTTGCGCCAATGTTAATTTTTCTTTCTGGTAAAGTAGAATAGCAATTTCTTGCTTTAGCTCATCCTCAGTCATGTGAGTTGCTTCCAAAATATCATCTGAAATAGTTACACTCATATTTTATCACCCATTTCAGTAAGGATTATATCATATAAAAAAGATATAACAAAACATATCATTTCTGATCTGTATAATCTACAAATAGAGTGATACTTGTTAATCCATTTTTACTACAACCTTCAAGCCCTTCCTATCTGCAACAGTCTCAAATGCTGTCGCTACGTCATCTAATGGAATAACATGGCTTATAATCGGCTTAACTTTTACAATACCATACTCGATGAGTTTCAATGCCATAGTGAAATCATGCGGTGTGAAGTCGTGGCTTCCTGTCAGGATCAACTGCTTGTAATGGACAACATTAGGATCAAGAGCTATCTCCCCCGGTGGATAGGTTCCAGCAAAGAAGTTGACTGTTCCACAGATGCCTGCTATATCTATACCGAGTTTTGCCGCTTCAGGAGTGCCTACTGCTACGACTACTGAATTGGCGCCTCTGCCTTCGGTCATATCCATTACTCGCTTTACAACGTCTTCCTTTGTTGGATTTATGGTATCATCGGCGCCGATCTCTTTCGCGGTTTCAAGCCTGCTGTCTATGGGGTCGCTGACGGTCACTTTTGCGCCGTAGTGCTTTGCAAGCTGAATGTGAAGCATACCGATAGGTCCTGACCCTATGATTACAACATCATCTCCCATAGTTATGTTAGTGTTTCTGCTGCCGTTTATGCAACACGCCAATGGTTCAGTGAAGGTTGCCTCCTCGTAAGAAACGCTGTCAGGGATTATCCTCAGATTGCTTGCTATGGCTACTCCGTATTCACCAAAACCACCTCTAACCTTTTCATTTTGTGGTTTTTGACAGTAGTTGAATATCCCTCGCCGGCAGTAGTAGCACTTTCCGCATACGACTCTCCAATCAGGAACAACTCTATCTCCGACGTTAAATCCGTAAAAGTCTTTGCCTGTCTCTAATATCTGACCGACCCATTCATGCCCCAGAGTTCGAGGGTATCCACCTCCGCGTAAACCGGTGTATGATCTGACGTCAGTTGGACACACCCCGCAAGCCTTGATTTTTATTAGAGCTTGATCAGATGAAGGTTGCTTAATAGCCATCTCTTCGATTTTAACTTCACGAGGGCCATGGAGGACAGCAAATCTGCCTTTTTCAATCATTGTTCTCTCCTTTTTCTAATGACCATAACAATCTATCATGATCAATTCCTCAATAGACTTGCGTGGGCGTGCATCGGGAGACTCATCGGGATAGCCAATCGGAACTAATATCGCCGCTTCTTTAGATTCAGGAATACCAAGAATTTCTTTAACAGGTTCACGCTCAAACCAGCCAACCCAGCACGTTCCAAGACCTTCATCAGTCGCCGCAAGAATCATGTGATCTACTGCAATGGCAACATTGAACTCCCCGCCCGGGTTGCATACAGCGATCATTAATACAGGCGCTTCTGCTATGAATTTCTGATGACCCGCTTCAGTTGCAATACGCTGTCTTTTTTCCGCATCCTTAACAAAAATAAAGTTAAATTCCTGACGATTAGCCCCTGATGGCGCCTTACGTAATGCCTCGTAAAGCTTTTGTAACTTGGCTTCGGGAATCGGTTCTGATTTATATTTTCGGATTGATCTACGCTTTGTGATAACTTCTGTGAATTCCATTGCTTTTCCTCCTCCGAGTGATATTTTTATATTCAGGATTCCATCTTAATATTCTGTTATGATCCGTGAAAATTCGTATGCTACTTTATTATTGACAAGTTAATACTATTACATATCAGGCGCTTTGAATAATCCAAAGGCACGGATTTGAGGTGTGTTTTGGGATTGTAAAATGTTCAGCCGCACCTTGCTTGCTGTGACGTCTGGAAATCTATCGAGTTTTTTGTGTCCAATTGTCGTGCCTGTTGAAATGACCTTCCATTCTTTTCCATCCCATGCTTCGATGGTATAGGCTTCGATCTTTTGACCTTGCGGTATGTATTCCTTTACCATTGATACGTTAAATGTCACTGGTTTCTCTAAATCTATTTCTATCATACCGGTAGTTTTATATTCCGACATCCAATAGGTATCTTCACGCCTATCTACTACATTGGATGCTGGAAAACTTGCACTGTCAGCAGATGCAGACTTACCTTCAGCAAAGTTAATAGCAAACGTCTTATCTAACGCTTTACGGAATTCTTGAAGCCTTTGAACGTCAGGATCAGCGATAAGCCCTCGATTATTCGGCGGAACGTTCAGAAGCAGTACACTGTTGCGACCAACGGATTTGTAATAAATGTCAATCAGATGCTCAAGAGATTTCACCTGTGCGTCCTGACTTGCGTGCCAGAACCATCCCGGACGAATTGAAACGTCACATTCTGCAGGATACCATATTTTATCAGTAACACCCGGATGAAACGTTGGATTTGGATCCTGAACACTCCATTCAGTTTCTCGTGCATAACCATCTTCATTACCTACCCATCTTACATCAGGACCGCAGATGGCAATTAGCGCATTCGGCTGATATTTGCGGACTACTCCGTAAAATCCAGCCCAATCATATTCCTGCCTTTTTCCATTTGGTCCTTCACCGCAGGCGCCATCGAACCAAACTTCCGCCATTTCACCGTAATTTGTCAAAAGTTCTGCAAGCTGATTCTTGAAGTATTGGTTATAAACTGGCGAATCACCATAGCTTTTTTCGTGACGATCCCAAGGCGAAAGGTAAAAGCCCATCTTCATTCCAATTTCACGGCAGGCATCTGCTAGTTCTTTAACGACATCACCTTTGCCATTTTTCCACGGACTATTCTTGACGGAATGTTCCGTGTATTGACTCTGGAATAGGCAAAAGCCATCGTGATGTTTTGCTGTGAGTATCATATACTTAAACCCGGCGTCTTTGGCTACCTGAACCCATTGTCGTGCATCAAGGCCTATAGGATTAAAAATCTTTGGATCTTCTGTGCCTTCTCCCCATTCACGATCGGTAAACGTATTCACACCAAAATGCAGAAACATTGTTAGTTCAGCTTCCTGCCAGGCAAGCTGTTGAGGCGTTGGTTTTGCTAACATTATCTTACCCTCATCCTAACCTTCTCCCTTCAAGGTTCAAGAGTGGGAAGTTTTTAAAGATGTCATTCCCGTGAAAACGGAAATCCATAAAATCGTTGAAAATACTGGATTCCCACTTTCGTGGGAATGACAATTTTGCAGGTATAAAGCCCACTTTAAAAAACTTTCCGACCTTAAACCCTTCAAGGAGAAGGAATAATTTGTTATTTCCATTCAAGCAATACGCCGGTGTACGTCTGCGGTTCGTTTAGAAGTCCGTCGTAAGCCTGCTTTATTTGCTCTGGTTTCAGCCTGTGTGAGATCAGTGATTTAACGTCCAATTTACCGTTTCTAATCCAGTCGAAGATCATCTGCTGTTTGGTGAATTGGGATATGCCTTCCGCGCTTTCGGGATATATTGGTATGCACCATTCCAGAGCGCCGCGAATAGTTATCCATCTTATGTGAACATCACCAAGTAATTCTGTTAAATCACCTTGAACAGAGACTCTTGGGGAGCCAAGAATGATTATCTGTCCATGAGAGGCTGTTTCCTTGAGAGCCTGCATCACGACTGCGCTATGTCCAACGGCATCAACAGTGATATTTGCCATACCGCCATTGGTTATTTCTGCAATACCTTTGTGAACCGCTTCGGCGTCTCCTCCGAGAGTATATTCGATCCCACATTTTTCAGCCAATTTACGTCTGTATTCAACCGGGTCTATACCAATAACACGGCATCCCTTAATTTTTAGCAATTGACAGGCTAGATTTCCGACAAGACCAAGCCCAAAAACAGCAACCCATGGATTACCTTTTATCTCTGCGACAATAAACGCTGTTGCGGCAACTCCCGCCATCCTTGATGCAGTGGCGATACCCGGATCAATATCGTCTGGAACCTTTATGACTAAACTCGACTCATTTCCTCGAACGAATGAAGCGTGATTTCCATAAGTAAAAACTCTGTCACCGATTTTTGCACGTTTGGCTTGAGCGCCAACAGCCTTTACAATCCCAACATTGGCATAGCCCGATTTCCACGGGTAGGCGCACCAAGCGCCTGGCTGAAAAACTTTTGGTTCTTTTCCTGTATAGTTGGCTAGTTCTGTGCCTGTGCTTATAAAAGTATATTCAGTTTCAATGAGCAACTCGTTTGGTCCGAGATTCTCGTCCATCGTTGCTTTTTGAAGCTCAACTTGATTTTGCCCTGTTACAACAACCTGTTTTATTTCCAAAATCTAATCCTCCTTATTAAGACATAGCTTATTTTTAACGAGAAGTAAGGTGACACAATTTAAATCAAACAAAAGAATAACCACAGATGAACACAGATTCACACGGATTCAATTGAAGATTGGAAAATTCTAAGATTAGAAAATTAGTATCATAAAAGCATTTTAGAATCTTTGAATCTTGTAATCTTTGAATCTTAAAATCCAATCTGTGTTTATCAGTGTTTATCTGTGGTTTAATTCGTAATTCTTATTTTTGATTGGCTTCAAAAGTGTTCCATTATTTTTAAACCATGCCAAAAATTTCATAAATTACACCGCATCTGTTCCACTAGAGAAGTCAAAATCCCTTACTTTCATCGCTGGTACGACTATACCACCCGCAAGAGCAGGTTCTGACATCATTTCAATGTTATTCAGCATATCAAGAACACTCTGGTTGATCCTGAAATTCTTTATGCCATGAGTTATCTTACCATTCTCGATCCAGAACGTTCCATCTCTTGTCATGCCTGTGATTATAAGCTTCATAGGGTCAACGTAGTTTGTGTACCAGAATCTTGTTACAAGAATTCCTTTATCCGTAGAAGCGATCATTTCTTCCAGTGTGGATTTACCACCATCAATAACAGGGCAAGATGGATATGCGCCATAAGTATTTCTTCCACCGCCGCCGTGACCGGTTGGTTCCACACCGTGCTTTTTGGCTGTCAGGCGATCATACACCAGATTCTGTGCTACTCCATTCTTGATCAATTCAACTCGTTTCGTCGGTACGCCGTCGCCGTCGTAAGGTCGTCCCTGATGAAGCGGATGATATGGGTCACTAACCAACGTAACATAGTCACCAGCAATCTTTTCTCCAACTCTGTCTGTAAGAAAACTTCTACCCTCGTCAACTGCAAGTGCGTTGAAGCCATACAGCATAAATCCTATCAGTTCAGATACTGCGTCAGGTTCCAGAATGACCGTATAGTTTCCCGGCGGGATATTCTTTGGATTACGGCTACTGATCGCTTTGTCAATCGCTATCTGACCAAGAGATATAGCGTCAATTCCCGACCTTTTGAAAGAAGATTTATCCGCCCAGCCGGAACTGTCATCACCCATCGCAGAGACGCTGAAGTTTATATCAGATCGCTTATAGTACACAAAAAGTCCTTTTGACGTTGCCATTGCACTGATACCACTGCTGTCAGTGAATGCACCTGCTGTTTTTAGTCCATTTTTCTCGCAGGCTTTGACAACACCGGCAACTTCTTTTGCTCTATCCATTGGAGTAAGTTTGTCCATATCAGGGTCGTAGGCTTGCACATCCTGATATTTTTGCGGACCCATGCGGGGTAGCAATTCCTCATCAGGCGGGGCAAGTTTGGCGATCTCTATAGCATCAGCAACTACCTTTTTTATGGAATCATCGTCCATTTTGCTAGTGCTGGCTTCGCCCATACGATTCCCTAACACAACCGTCACAGAAAGGTAATCGCCGTCCTGCGAGACATTCTGGTGGATATGATTCTCTGCAAAACGTGTCAGTGAGTTTCGGGAACTACCCACATTAGCTTCTGTCTCATCCGCAGTGGATATAGACATCACTTTGTCCAGTATACTTTTGATTTCATCTTGACTTAGCATTGGAAACGCCTCCATGTATAACGTACATTTACGCTTTGAGATAATTGCTCAGAGTTTGTACAAAAGGAACATCCTTCATTTTCCGAGCAAGCTTCTCATCAGCAGTAATGAAAGGTACGCCTAACAAACTTGCTAAAACCACATAACTTGCATCATATACACTTACTTTATATAAACGAGATAGACGGATTGCTTCAATATATTCTTGCTTGCTCAGATCAAAGACATACAATTCAAATTCAAAAAGATCCAATATATCATCAGCAACTGTATCTTCTGATAATTCAGTTTTCAATGCCAGAATATTACTCAATTCATAGAATAAAAGTCCTGGCACAACTATTCTTTCTTTTTCATTGACATGTTCATTCAGAAGGATTAACGCAATATCACGGTCTTCTTCAACAAGGAACCATTTCAAGACTACAGAAGCATCTAGGACAATCATCTACTTTTCCTCGTCTCTCTGACTAGCTTTACAGAATCCAAACCTTTCAGAATCTCCGAATTGTTTTTTACTCGTTTCTGTAAACGGTCATAGACTTCACGTAAACGTTCTTTTCGTGATTGAGTCATTTGTTGATAGGTTTCATAAGGCAGTATTACCGCAGTTGGTTGATCATCTTTAGTCACCAATGTAGGTATGTGCTTTTCAAAAACCCGATCTAATATTTCTTTAGGTTTTTCCATTAAAGCTTGTTGACTTACCGTTTCCATAGTATTTTCCATTTCTACCACCTATTCCTTATTTACTAAGCTTTTCGATAGCTTCCTCAAATGCTTTTTTTACGTCCTCATCCTTTTCCTCTGCTTGTGCATTATGACATATAACGGTATATTTGATCAATGGTTAGAATAGCTTGTAATGCTTTAGCTTTAGTATATTCATTAGGCTTTGCTATTCCATGTAGCGCAGTATTCCGCGAAAAATCAAGTTTACCCTTTCCCATATCAAAAACTGCAAAAATTGTCTCCTTTAGATACCGAAAGAATATATCTGGAAACCCAAGGGATTTTAGTGATACAAATTTGCTCTTTGCTTTATATACGATATAATCTATTATATCGTTTTGCGTAGGATCTTTACCTTTTTCATTATAGTAGGCTATTCGAACAATACCTTCTATCTCTGAATAAAGCGTTTTGATACAGACTATGAAATCTCCGTTTAGATATGACCTAATTCCCTGTTCTATGGCTTCCTGTTTGTCCTTAATTATTGGAATTCTCCACCAATTATTGACAAAAAATGTAATTCTATTTTGCTCAAATCGGTCCATAAATTTATTTACTAATTGTTCCATTTTCTCTTTGCTCTTATAGTAACCTTTGGTGCTAGTTTATAGACTGAATTCAGCGATTGACAGATGGACAAAACCATTTTCATCTGGTTGAAATCCATGCCATTGAACCAATATGTTGAATA
>Ga0315282_10000407_pt1 | contig 85381 bp, 82 predicted proteins | sample YL17G07_20_MG_FD_203693 | JGI IMG/M metagenome (GOLD analysis project Ga0315282, IMG submission 203693) | Sediment microbial communities from Yellowstone Lake, YNP, Wyoming, USA - YL17G07_20 | ecosystem: Environmental > Aquatic > Freshwater > Lake > Sediment | place: USA: Wyoming | collected...
AGCGGTTCTCTCCCTATGAATACAGATATGTGAACAAACAAGGTGAGGCAAAGTGGGTTCTGGAAAGAGTCGTCTCCATCCAGTATCAAGGGAAACGAGCCACCCTGGGAAGCTTTATAGACATTACTGAGCGCAAGCGGGCGGAGGAAGCGCTGAGGCAGTCGGAAGAAAAACTGCGTGTCATGTTTCAATCTGTGGCAGAGGGCATTGTCGTCACTGACCTGGAAGGCAATGTCTTAGAGGCAAATGAGGCAGCAGCTCGCCAGGGTGGATACGACAACAAGGAGGAGCTGATAGGGCTAACCAGTTTTCAAACGATCTCACCCAAAGACCTTGCCAGAGCCATAGAAGATGCGAAAAGAAGCCTGGCAAAAGGATATAGGGGGGCAGGCGAGTATACATTATTGAAGAAGGATGGAACAGAATTCATTGGCGAGGTGAACTCTTCTTTCATCAAAGATGCGTCTGGAAATCCAGTTGCAATAGTTGCCATTATAAGAGACATCACTGAGCGCAAGCGGGCGGAGGAGGTACTGCGGCAGAGCGAGGAGAAATACAGGACAATATTTGAGTCCACCAAGGAAGTGGTGATTGTCAGTGCCCCTGATAACAGGATAGTGTCTGCCAATCCAGCGGCTGCCGCCATCCTGGGCTACAATAGCCCGCAAGAGCTGGTGGGCATGCGGGGGCCCGAGTTATATGCCAACCCTGGGCAGAGGAAGGCGGTTCAGGCGGCTTTGGTAAGTAAGGGTTATATAGAGGATATGGAGCTAACGCTAAGGAGAAAAGACGGCACGCTAGTCCAAGTCTTGGGCAGCTCCATAATTTACAGAGACCAGCAAGGCAAACCCCTGAGAGTGGAATCTGTTTGGATGGACATCACCGAGCGCAATCGGGCGGAGGAGTTAATCCAGTGGAGCTATGATATCCAAAGTATGATCAACCGCATTCTGGGCCTTGCGCTGCAGGAAGCCTCGCTTGAAGAGCTTCTCAGGCGCGCCCTGGACCTTGTCCTTTCGGTGTCCTGGCTTTCCCTTGAATCAGTGGGGAGTATATTCCTGGTTGAAGATAAGCCTGGGGTTCTGGTAATGAAAGCCCAAACCGGACTTGCCCGACCAGTGCAAAAGGAGTGTGCTCTCGTTCCCTTCGGTAGATGCCTTTGCGGGCGGGCGGCATCAACACGGGTGATACAATTTGCTGACTGTCTGGACGAACGCCATGAGATCAGATATGAAGGGATTGTCCCTCATGGCCATTATTGTGTCCCTATCGTAGTCGGTGACGAGGTACTCGGGGTAATGAACCTGTATTTGGGAGAAGGACGCCGCCGCGATCCCAGAGGCGAGGATCTCCTCCGCGCCGTGGCCGATGTGCTGGCGGGTATCATCAGGCACAGGCGGATGGAGAAGAAAGTGGCTGAATACCAGGAGTTGAACAGGCTCAAGAGCAACATTCTATCCACCGTCTCCCACGAGTTGCGCACTCCACTGGCCTCGATTAAGGGCTATTCCACTATGCTGTTGGACTATGAGCGGAGGCTGCGGCGTGAGGAGAAGCGAGAGTGTCTGGAGGCCATAGATAGGGCCACCGACAGGCTCACCGAGCTGGTGGAGCGTTTGCTTGACATGTCACGGCTGGAAGCCGGGATATTCCGGCTGGCCAAGCAACCATCCAGGATAGATCAGCTAATTCGGGAGGCTGTGGCCGATGCACAACTGAGGTCTCCGGAACATAAGGTGATAGCTGAGCTTGAGAAAAAGCTGCCCATATGGAATGTGGATGGCAAGCGCATCCGGCAGGTGCTGGACAACCTGCTGGAGAATGCCATCAGGTATTCCAATAAAGGGACTGAGGTGGTGGTTCGGGCCAAGACGAAGGCGGAGGGGCTGGAGATAAGCGTCTCTGACCAGGGAGTGGGGATACCTGCCGCTGACATAGGCAAGGTGTTCGATCCTATGTACCGTCTGGAGGAGAGGTTGGGACAAGACCCGCGGGGGCTGGGGCTGGGCTTGCCCTTATGCAAGGCGCTGGTGGAGGCTCACGGAGGGTGGATATCTATTGAGAGTGTGGTGGGTAAAGGCACTACTGTCCATTTCACACTGCCTTTGGCAGGGCAAGGAGGTGCACGTGCCTCGGAAACGTGCTAAAGGCATTGCTCTGGTGATAGAGGACGCAGCTGATGTGCGCAGATTTGCCTCCCTTGTGTTGGTGCTGGAGGGCCTTACTGTTTTGGAGGCTAATACTGGCGAGCGTGGCCTGGAGCTGGCCCGCCAGAACAAGTGTGTCCTGGTGCTGCTGGACTTGAGGCTGCCCGGGCGGGATGGCTGGTGGGTGCTGGAGGAAATGAAAGGGAATGCCAACCTCTGTGATATTCCGGTGATTGTGTTTACCGCCTCTGCTGGCGTGGATTTACAAGACAAGGCGCTGAGCATGGGTGCTGCTGATTACCTGGTGAAGCCCCTGAGCGCCGCCAGCCTGCGGGAGTCCGTTGCCCGTGTTTTGAAGAGATGAGGTCACCGCAACTCAAACACCACGCTGGAGATGCTACTCTATCAGGCCCAAGGTATCGTTCTACCTGAACGCCAAGAATGCGGTTGACATGTCAGGTCACTGTGGTAAAATATGGGCGAAAAAGCAAGATACTGGTTGCCCTCAAACTCGCAGTTTGATTCTTGCTGTATCTAATACGGGCCGCTAGCTCAACAGGCAGAGCAGCTGACTCTTAATCAGCAGGTTCAGCGTTCGACTCGCTGGCGGCTCACTTCAAAGCTGTTAACAGGTTCTAGCTTGGAGTTGCTAACAAAATTCCTATAATCCGGGCCTTAGACCTGAGAAAACCACCCAAGAACTCACCTTTTCGCCACTAAATACCTCTTTCCTCTAAGAACCACAGATTGCGGGGCGATTCGGATGATTGACAGCAGAAGGCAGGCGAGGTAAACTATAGCGAGTTTGGCGGCTAGAGGCCGGATGATTTGAGCCCAGGGTTTAAAGATTCACTTAGTTGTATTGTTTTTTGCTGAGCGGCCATGAGCCACGCCGTTTCCAGCGTGGCTTCCTTTTTGCCCGCGACATTTGCAGGAGCAACAGATGGGTGTGATAAGTCGGACTGACCCCCAAGTGGGGACCTTATTGAACCAGGAAAAAAGACGGCAGCGAAACACTATCAATCTTATTGCTTCCGAAAACTATGCCAGCCGTGCGGTGCTGGAAGCACAGGGCAGCGTGTTGACCAATAAATACGCTGAGGGCTATCCTGGCCGCCGTTATTATGGCGGCTGCAGCGAGGTGAATGAGATAGAGCGGCTGGCCTCAGAGCGGGCCGAGCAGTTGTTCAAGGCCGAGCATGCCAACGTTCAGCCTCACAGCGGTGCTCAGGCCAATCTGGCTGCCTATTTCAGCGTCCTGGACCACGGCGACAAAATCATGGCTCAGAACCTGGCCCACGGGGGACATCTCACCCATGGCAGTCCGGTGAACTTCTCTGGGCGACATTATAAGGTTATACCTTACGGAGTGAATCGGCACACAGAGCAGATTGATTATGATGAAATGGAACGGCTGGCCAAAGAGCATAGGCCCAAGCTGATAGTGGCTGGCGCTAGTGCTTACCCCCGCATAATAGACTTTCAGCGCTTCCGCCAGATCGCCAGTGAGGTGGGGGCTATTTTAATGGTAGACATGGCTCACATTGCAGGGCTGGTGGCAGCCGGAGTCCATCCTTCGCCAGTGCCCCATGCTGAGTTGGTTACCTCCACGACACATAAGACGTTGCGCGGGCCTCGTGGCGGCTTTACTTTATGCCGGAAGGAATTCGCCTCACGTCTGGATGCGGCTGTCTTCCCGGGGATGCAGGGTGGCCCCTTGATGCACGTCATAGCTGCCAAGGCAGTGGCCTTTCAGGAGGCAATGCAACCCGAGTTTGTCAGGTATCAGCAGGCGGTGGTGGCTAACGCCAAAACATTGGCTGCCGAGCTAAACCGGAACGGGCTGCGTCTGGTCTCCGGGGGCACTGACAACCACCTGGTACTAGTTGACCTCAGCGCCGCCGGTATAAACGGCAAGCAGGCTGAAGAGGCTCTGGAAGCTGCTGGCATCACTGTAAACCGCAACGCCATACCATTTGACACACGCCCTCCCCAACAGGCCAGCGGCATCAGGTTGGGCACACCTGCAGTTACCACTCGTGGCTTCGGCACAGAGGAGATAAAAAGGGTAGCCGGCCTGATACTCAAGGTGCTCAATTCGGTGGGGGATGCTAAGGTCGCTTCCCAGGTATGTCAGGAAGTGAGAGCTATGTGCCAGCGCTTTCCGGTGCCTGGAATAAGTGTTTGATTTGCTGCCGAGCTAGCTGTATAATGATATTCGCCTAAAAATTGGAGGCAAGAGGAGGCGATTGATTGCGCGATTATGAGATGGTATTGGTCTTGAGCCCGGAAATCAGCGATGAGAATGTGCCCGGGGCAATAGATAAGATTAGCCAGTTTATTACCGGCAAAGGTGGAGCGATTACTGAGGTAGCTCCCTGGGGCAGGCGGAAGTTAGCCTATCCTATAAAGCGGTTGACGGAGGGGAACTATGTAATGACTCGGTTCAAGTCTGATGCCAGGCTGGTCAAAGAGCTCGATGCCAATTTGAGGCTCTCTGAGGAAGTGCTACGGCACTTGATAGTGAGGTATGAGGCTTAACTAGGCCCCGTTTTTCGGAGAGGAAGGAGTGGTTTGAAATGGCGGGCTTGAATAAGGTAATGATCATAGGCAATGTGGGCACTGATCCCGAGATGCGTTTTACTCCCAACGGCAATCCAGTCACCTCATTTCGCCTGGCCACCAGTAGAACTTATGCCTCCAGTGATGGGGAACGCCGGCAAGAGACCGAATGGTTCACTGTAGTCACTTGGAACAGACTGGCAGAGACCTGCAATCAATTCTTGACCAAGGGACAGCGGGCTTATGTTGAGGGCAGATTGCGCACCCGCACCTGGGAGGGGCAGGATGGGCAGAAGCGAACTCGTGTTGAGGTGGTGGCCAACAGGGTGCTCTTCTTGGATCGCGGTGGTGCAGCCGCTCCCGCTGCTGAGGAGGCAGTTGAAGGGACTGAGACAGCAGAAGCCGCAGCAGAAGCCGCCGATGAGTTGCCCTTCTAGCCAACTGTCCTGAAGATAAAGTCTTTTTGATTTGAGAGGTTATGAACGCAACTGCAAAAAGGAACACCAAACCAAGGCCCAGGAGAGAGACTAGAGGCAGATATGTCCCCAAGCGCAAGGTGTGCAGCTTCTGCGCTGACAAAATGGCTGTTATAGATTACAAGGATGCAACGAAGTTGCGCCGTTATATTTCTGACCGGGGCAAGATAGATCCCCGGGGCAGGACGGGTACCTGCGCTAGGCACCAGCGCGCTCTGGCCACAGCCATCAAGCGTGCGCGTCACCTGGCGTTGCTCCCCTTTACTGGGTCTCACATCCGCAAGAGCGCAAGCACTGGCCTGCTGAGCTAATCGCTTTGCCGAAACAGCTGCCTGTGCTGTGCGGGAGAATCACTTTTGGCCAAGAAAAAAAAGCCAGTTCTTAAACGGGCGCCCACGGCAGGTGAACGCGCCAAATGGCAAAAACATAAGCGACGGCAGCGCCTCATCTTTATTATGGGGGTGCTGGTCATCGTGGCCGTACTGGCCCTGCTTGGCTATGGCTACTATGACCGAGTTTATCAACCTGACCATGCGGAAGCGAACAAGCTCCACAAAACAGTCATCCAAGTCAATGAATCCAAGGTCAGTCTGGAGTATGTCATTGACATGACGCGTTTTTACAATTGGCTGCTGCAGCAGCAACAACAGCAGCAGAGCACTCTCCAAAGCTATACGATTGATGATGTTGCGAAACAAATTGAGTATCATGAACTGCTGCGACAGGCAGCCCCTGAACTGGGGATTGCTCTGAAAGAGGGTGAACTGGAGACACAACTGAAGAGCTTCGTCTTACCTAAAGATGCCCCAGAGGATCTCACGGAGGCCCAATACTTGAAATATTACCGAGAGACGCTGAAGGCACGCCAAGTTTCTGACAAAGAATTCCGCGATTGGGTTACTGCTAATCTGCTGCTCCCAAAGCTTCAGGATTATCTTAAAGCTCAGGTGCCCAAATCAGCAGAACAGGTTCATGTCCAGGGCGTGCTAGTTGAGAAGAGCATGGCGACTGAGGTGGCTGACAGGCTGGTGTTCACCGGCGATAGCCTGGATACTGTAGCCAAGGGAGTCTCCCTGTATACCGCATCAAAGGATAATGGGGCAGACCTGGGCTGGCTACCCAGAGGCATCATGGGCACTAAGTTCGATGAAGCCATCTTTGCTCTGGAGCCTGGCGTTTTGAGCCAGCCTATTGATGATGAAACAGGCCAGAAAGCTGGTGGCGTCTGGATGGTGTCTGTTTTGGAGAAAGTGCCTGACAGAGCAATAGACGATGCTCAAGCGCCGAGCCTCGCCAACAAGGCTTTCAATGACTGGTTTCCACAGCGGCTACAACAGGGTCTGAACTCAGGGCAGGTGGTGGTCACTCTTAATGATGCCATCAGAACCTGGGCAACACAATACGTGGCCGAGCATCAGAAAACACAATGAGTCATCCAGTCGAAGATCATGACTGTGTATGGTAGTTATCTAGCATGAAATCAGGTGTACTGTCCAGATACTGCAATTTGCTGCCCATCACACCTCATACCCCTATGTTTACTCTGGGGGAGGGGGATACCCCCTTAGTGCGTTCCCAGTGGCTGGAGAAAAAGCTGGGCTGTGGTGAGCTTTATTTCAAGCTGGAGGGGTGCAATCCCACTGGCTCTTTCAAAGATCGTGGTATGGTGGTGGCTGTGGCCAAAGCAGCCGAAGCAGGTAGTAAAGTTATTATGTGTGCCTCCACCGGCAATACCAGTGCCTCGGCGGCAGCTTACGGAGCGCGCTTTGGCCTCAGCGTAGTAGTAATTGTGCCTGGGGGCAAGATTGCCAAAGGCAAACTTGCACAGGCCGTGGTTTATGGAGTTCGGATAATAGCCGTCAAGGGTAATTTTGACCAGGCGTTGAAGCTGGCCCGCCAACTTACGGAGAAACACCCCGTCACTCTGGTCAATTCGGTCAACCCCTATCGTATTGAGGGTCAGAAGACGGCTTCCTTTGAAATTATAGATGAGATGGGAGATGCCCCCGATTATCTCTTTATCCCCGTTGGCAATGCCGGAAACATTACAGCCTACTGGAAAGGTTTTGTAGAATATCACCGCGTAGGACAGGCTCGCCAGAGACCCAAGATGATGGGCTTTCAGGCGGAAGGTGCTGCCCCTATAGTGTTAGGCCGAGTTGTTCCTGAACCTCAGACAATTGCCACAGCGATACGCATAGGCGATCCGGCGAGTTGGCAGGGGGCGGTGAGAGCTCGTGACGAGTCAGGGGGGGTTATCGACTGCGTCAGCGATACTGAGATACTGAGCGCCTACAAGCTGTTGGGCAACCGGGAGGGGGTGTTTGGTGAGCCGGCTTCGGCCGCCGGAGTGGCTGGGCTCATCAAGCTGGTTGAGGGTGGCCTTAATGTATCGGGCCGACGAGTGGTCTGCATTATCACTGGCTCAGGGCTTAAAGACCCTGACACTGCCCTTAGCTGCGCCGAGTCTTTCCCCGAAGTCTCTGCTGACCTAGCCACTTTAGAGCAGACACTAGGCTTGCGTTAATGCTTAAACGCCTCTAAGGCACCCTAGGCAACTTGCGATGGCGGAGGGGTGGCTATTCTAGCTTTACCAGAAGGAGGGATGATGATTGACCAGCGCAGGATAGAACAGGCAATCGTTTCCATAATAGAGGCGGTGGGAGAAAACCCCAAACGAGAGGGTCTGGTTGGCACACCACGGCGCATCGCCGAGATGTACGCCGAGCTGTTCGTGGGCATGAGCATGGACCCCAAGGAGGAACTGACGGTAGGCTTTGAAGAAGGCCATCGTGAGATGGTCATCGTCAAGGACATTCCCTTCTATTCCCTATGTGAGCACCATTTTCTGCCCTTCTACGGTGTTGTGCATATAGGCTATATTCCCAATGAGGATGGGAGAGTAGTGGGAGCCAGCAAGCTGGCCCGGGTGGTGGAGGTGTTGTCCAAGCGCCTTCAGATACAGGAGCGCCTCACCACTCAGATTGCAGATGTTATTGTTGAAGCACTCCACCCGGACGGGGTGGCAGTGGTTATTAAGGCAGAGCATCTCTGCATGACTATGCGCGGTATCAAGAAGCCCGGGAGCAACCTGATCACCTCAGCCAACCGGGGTAATTTCCGCAGCAAACCGGCCACACGCGCCGAATTTCTCTCTCTAGTGCAGGCGCGGTAGACTGGGACTGTCTGAACTGGTTCATCTGGCCCACGTTATTCAGGCAGGCTGAAAGCCCAGATAGACAGCAAAGTCATTACCAACCCAAAGCCAAACACTATTGCCACCTCCTCCCCAATAGACATGGGGTGACCATAAAGACTGAGTGTTATAGTGGAGCCTGATGATGCAGAGGCTATTTCCACTCTGCTTAGCAACAATTGGCGGATCGGGGCAATGGCATAGGTCACCGGATTGATCTTCACCAGGGCATTCAACCACCAGGGCAGGTTACCTACCGGAAAGAAAGCCCCCGAAAGGAAAATCATGGGAAAGATAGTGGTCTGCATAACTATCTGGAATGATTCCATGGACTTCATACGAGAGGCGATCAGAATGCCCAGGCTGCCCAAAGCACAGGCCACCAGAAGCATAAGTGGCAACAATTTTAATATCTGAAAAACGCTGAGGCTCAAACCCACCACCGGGTAGAAGGCCAGCACCAGCAATCCCTGAAACATGGCTATGGTAGCCCCACCCAGTATCTTGCCCAACACTACAGAACTGCGGCTCACCGGCGCTACCAGCACCTCCTTGAGGAAACCAAACTCTCTGTCCCAGACGATTGATATCCCGGACATAAAGGCTGTCATCAGCACCGCCTGCCCGATAACCCCGGGAAACATGAACTTGGCATAGTTTACCCCTGGCTGCAGCGAGCCTATGGTGCGGCTAAGCCCGCCGCCGAAAACCAACAGGAATAGCAAGGGAAAGGCGATAGCGCCGAAAATGCGGGTTTTATTGCGGTATAACCGGAGCAACTCCCGGTACCAGATGATATATATTCCTCTGAGTTCTGCCATTTTTTAGTGATTCCCCCAAACCTAACGGCGCATGGGCCTCATTTGATCCTTCAATATCTCACGTGCTCCTGCTTCCTGGTCGCGGAGCTGACGGCCGGTGAGTTTCAGGAAGACGTCGTCCAGAGTGGGGCGACGTAGGCTGATACTCAGTATCTTGATGCTCAGCGCACTGACTAAGGTTGGTATGAACTGGGCGCCATTGGCTATTTCGAAACTCAATCCCCCTACATCGTGTCTGGCCTCAATCTGGTAGCGCTGTTTGAGTTCAGCTAGGGCTAGCTCATCATTGGCTGTCTTCAACTCTATGATGTCACCGCCGGTCTGTTGTTTCAGGGTTGCTGGCGTATCAAGAACCACGATGCGGCCATGGTCAATTATGGCGATGCGGTCAGCGTTCTCTGCTTCGTCCATGTAGTGGGTAGTCATGAAGATAGTCATCTTCTTCTCCTGCCGCAACCTGAGGATATACTCCCAAAGGCGGTTGCGGGTCTGAGGGTCAAGCCCCAGGGTAGGCTCATCAAGAAATAAAACTTTGGGCTGGTGCAGCAGGCCGCGGGCCAGTTCCAGACGCCGTTTCATGCCTCCAGAGTAGGTTTTCACTATACTGTGCCGACGTTCCCATAGCTCTACCATCTTCAGCGATTCTTCTATTCGGTTTTGTCTTAATCTTGGGGGCACATGATAGATAAAGGCGTGGAATTGCAGGTTCTCCAGGGCGGAGATGTACTCGTCCAGGCTGGGGTCCTGAAAGACCAGGCCGATGGACTGGCGCACCTGGTTCTGCTGTGTGGTTACATTAAACCCGTTGAGGATAGCCTGGCCTGAAGTGGGTTTGAGCAAAGTGCACAGGATATTGATAGTGGTAGTCTTGCCCGCGCCGTTGGGGCCCAGGAAGCCGAAAATCTCCCCTTCCTCCACCTCAAAGCTGACGTCATTAACTGCGGTGATGTCCTTGAACTTCTTTACCAGGTGCTCTACTTGAATAATGGCGGGCATACCTCACCCTAGGCCAGGTATACCTTACGGAAGGCTCGGATGATGAAGGTAACCCAAGGCTCGACATAAATGAGTAGGTAGTATACGAAGAGGGTAGTGAATGTCCCGAACGCCCAGCCTCCCAGGATGTCAAAGGGATAATGCACTCCGGCGGTAACCCGGGCGAAGCCCCACACCAGACACAGGAAGTAAAGGACTGACCCCAGCTTTCGGTTACTAATGAATACGGCGGTGGCCAGAGCAAAGGTTACCGCTGCACCATTGGAGGGGAAGGAGGAGTCGGTGGGGGGATAAAAGAGCATGTGCGCCGCATGTCCTACATAAGGCCTCGGTCTGAAAAAGATATCGTTGGATATCTTGACGAAACCGTTGGCAATGCCCATACAGGTAAGGGCGCGGATGAAGACCCGCTGATTACGCTCTCGCTGGGGCAGACTCCGTCCGCTAAACCACAACGTCACCATCAGCAGCGTCATCAGGATAGGGATAAAGTAGTCATTCACCGTCCACATGACGAATTTATCCAGAAGCCAGTTCCTACCAGCCAGGCTGTTAATCCATTCAAAAAGCTTGGTGTCGGCGTCAGCTATCATGCTTGTTTTCTTTTCTTCTGGAGGCTCCGTTTGACAGCCTGGAAATAGGTCATATGCTTCAGTGTTTCAAAACCCGGCCCCAGCGAATCCTCTGAGGTGGGAGGGTTTTGTGACTTCAACCGCCGGTTAATCAGGGATGATAAAATCACCGTTGCTATCAAGGCTGTGCCGGCAGCGGTTATCCAATAGGTGAATTGCTCGGTGCCCTCCAGCCCCTTGAGGTTGCGATCCTTCACTGTGAAGAACCAGGCGCTGGACGCTGACACTGCTACCAGAGCGAAGAGATAGGCGAAAATAGGCCGTTTAAAGAAGCACAATCCTCTGATCCCAGCATAACCGACAGCCGCCTGGATTATACTCAGGCAAGCGATGAAGTTGTATAGAACATAATCGCCGGTCATGTTGATCAAGTCAACTCCCTAACTCTGGACGCAACAAAACCACTCCAGGCGGTGGATGTAGCCTGTCGGAAAAATGGCGTGGAAAGTTTAATCGTGCGGGCCACTCTATTCAGACCTTTATTGCCTTATTATAGGCTGGCGTGCACCAATGGAGATACTTCTTAAGGCGGCCTCGCACTGCATCGAAATAGAGTTTCTGTAGGCGGCTGGTCACATGGCCGACTTGGCCATCGCTCACAAGACGATGGTCGATCTGGAGTACCGGTGTGAGGTGAGCGGCGGTACCGGTGAGGAAACACTCCTCGGCTATGTAAAGCTCACTGCGCCCCACCGATCTCTCCACTGTCTCAATGCCCAGTTCTTTTGCCGCTAGTTCCATGACTGTCTGGCGGGTTATGCCGATGAGGATACAGTCGGAAGGAGGCGGTGTCACCAGCTTGCCCCCTATTACCAAAAAGACGTTTTCGCCGCTTCCCTCGGAGACATGACCGGACTGGGTTAGCAGAATGGCCTCGTCAAAACCGTTCTGGTAGGCCTCAGTTTTGGCCAGAGCGCTGTTGACATAGAGTCCGGTGATCTTGGCTGCGGGCGGTATCATGGTCTCATCAATACGCCGCCAGGAGGAGACACAACACTTTATGCCTTTTTCCACATCAAGGTAATTGCCGAAGGCACTGACGAAGATAAGGAAGTGGTCTTCCAGGTTGTGCAGCCTCACACCCAGAACCTCAGAGCCTTTATAAGCCAGGGGCCGGATGTAAATGTCCTCCTGAAAACCACTCTTTTCCACTAACTCCACAGTGAGCCGGCACAACTCATCAACACTGTAGGGCAGCTTGATCTGGAGCACACGGCAGCTTCGTTGCAGTCTTTCGTAGTGTTCCTTGACACGGAACAGGTATATCTGCTTATCCTCGCTGTTCCAGTTGCCTCGGATGCCTTCAAAACAGGCGGTTCCGTAATTAAAGGCATGGGTCATAACCCCTAACTTGGCCTCGGCCAGCGGCATAAACTGTCCATGGAAAAAAGCGTAAGGAGGCATCACCCCGTCTCCTTTCTCAAAGTTAAAGCAATTATAGGAGTGGACGATTGCCAAAGTCAAGTAGCGCCTAACGGGAAAGGGCTGGGGTTTTGAGGACATAGTCGCCGTTTTCTGTGGCCATCACCTCTCTGAGGCGGAAGGTGAGCCCGCTCTGGAGCACGGTGAAACCGTATTTCTGGCGCAGGCGGTCTATACAACTGTTTAGCGGCCTGAGCTGCCAAATGGAGGTCTCAAACATGTCGGGCTGACCATCGGCTTGTATCAAATCAGATACCCCGATGCCGATAAGGCGTACCGGCTGCTGCCTCTGGGATAATGCCTTCTCCAGAAGTTCCAGGCCGGTGGTGAAGAGCTTCTGGTCAAGGTTGCTGGGCGCAGCAAGGCTGTGGCGCCGGGTGATAGTCTGAAAATCGCTGTACCTCAGCTTTAAGGTCACACAACGGGCGCAATGCCCCTGACGGCGCAGCTCGGCCCCCACTCGCTCGCTCAAGTAGCGCAGTGTGGCCTTGAGTAAGAATGGCTCCCTGGTGTCTTCGGCGAAGGTGGTCTCGCGGCTGATAGACTTAGCGGCGGTTGGCGGTTCTATCTTTCTGTCGTCAACGCCCTTAGCCCAGCGCTGAAGTAACTCTCCGCTAGCCCCAAGTAGGTGGCGCAGTCGGGATGGGGGCAGTTCCGCCAGTTGACCGATGGTGCTTACCCCTATGCTCCGCAGCAAGGCCTCTGTCTTGGGGCCAGCGCCTGGCAATTTGTCCAGGGATAGCGGTGCCAGGAAGGAGCGGTCTGCTGACGGAGCCACCTCCAACAACCCGTCGGGCTTGGCCAGGTCTGAGGCCACTTTGGCTGTGACCTTGGAGCCCGCTATCCCTACTGAGGCGGGCAACCCCAGTTCTTCTCTGACACGCTCTTTGATGTGCCTGGCGGTGGCCAAGACTGGGCCATAGAGCGGCTCGAAGCCGCTGATGTCCAGATAGGCCTCATCTATGCCTGCTGGCTCAATATCTGGAGTGAAGTCAGCCAGGATGGCCAGAAATTGCTCTGAGGCCTCCTGATAGCGGTGAAAGCTGCCAGGCAGGAAGATGGCTTGGGGACAGAGGTGGTATGCCCTGGTCAGAGACATGCCTGCTTTGAGGCCATAGCGACGTGCCTCGTAAGAGGCGGAGGCCACCACCCCGCGGCTGCCAGGACAGCCGCCTACCACAACCGGCTTGCCCTTGAGCTCAGGGTGTTCTCGCTGCTCCACAGAGACGAAAAAAGCGTCTAAATCGATATGAAGTATGCGCCTTAGCATCGCCATAATAGAACATTAGTTCTGATAATAGGATAGCTTGTCTCCTCTTCCTTGTCAAGGCTATTGATTTGAGAGTGTTTGGCAATGCTTTTCAACCCCCTCTGTCCCCCAAGAGTGGGGGACTTTTTGAATTGGGGGGATACCCCCAAACCCCTGGCAAAGGGGCTTTGCCCCCTTGCAACCCCCATTTGGTAAACTGTCTCTTGATTTTAGGGCAGGCCAATCTTATACTAGGGCGTAGAACAGCAGAGGAGGTGATGGTCATGCCGGAGGAAGAGATAGGGATAGTGACGGATTTCTTTGCCCGGCCAGTGGTGGCAGGCATCCAGTTGACCGCCAAGCTCAAGGTGAGCGACAAAATTCATATCAAGGGGCATAGCACTGATATGGAGCTGGTGATTGACTCGATGCAGATAGACAGGCGGGAGGTACCAGAGGCCAATCCAGGCGATTCGATTGGGGTGAAGGTGCCCGACCGGGTGAGAAAGGGCGACCACGTCTACAAGGTTGTAGGCTAGGCTGTTTCGGGACCTTGCCCGGTTTGTTTTGGTCTTTGTGTAGAGCTGTTTGCTTTTAGAGGGTGATTCTTTGCCCTTGCTGTGTTGTGCAATACTCAGCGTTTCACTTTCTGTCTTTGCCGCAAGCTATCTAAGGCTCAACCTGCTGGTTAGTCCTTACTCAGGATGACTGGTGTCTGGGAGTATCCCCGTAGAGGCGATTGGCCAATCGCCTCTATATGCCCCAAGGTTGGAGGATTCAGTGAGGTTGATTGAAACTTTTTCAGAGCTCTCATCTTGGGGCACGGGCAGCGATGGGGTATAATAGAGCCAAGGTATAATATGACCTCCCAGGTTTTCTACCGCAAATGGCGACCCCAGAGTTTCGCTGAGGTGGCCGGGCAGGAGCACGTCACTCGTACCCTGAAGAACGCTTTGAGCCAGGGGCGATTGGCTCATGCCTATCTCTTCTGCGGGCCTCGGGGTACCGGCAAGACCAGCACCGGTCGTGTGCTGGCCAAGGCGGTTAACTGCCTATCCGGTGGCAAGGGTGAACCCTGCAACACCTGTGACCTGTGTCGGGCCACCAGCGAGGGGCGGGCCATGGATGTCATCGAGATTGACGCCGCCAGCAATCGGGGCATTGATGAGATCAGGCAACTCAGGGAGCGGGTGGGCTTCACCCCCAGCCAGTCCCGCTACAAGGTCTATATCATTGATGAAGTTCACATGCTCACCGACGCTGCCGGCAATGCCCTGCTCAAGACCCTGGAGGAGCCGCCGCCCCATGTCATCTTCATCCTGGCCACCACCGAGCCTCACAAGGTGCTGCCCACTATTCTGTCTCGCTGCCAGCGTTTTGACTTTCGCCGTCTCTCTCAGACAGCAGTCATAGCTCGTCTGGAGTATGTCTGTCAGCAGGAGGGCATCCAGTGTCAGACGGAGGCATTGCGGCTCATCAGCCGGGCTACCACAGGCAGCCTGCGTGATGCCGAAAACCTGCTGGAACAACTGGTTACCTACTATGGCCCCAAAGTGGAGGTTGAGCATATCCGAGCACTGCTTGGCTTCAGCGATGACCAGAGGGCTGGAGAGCTGGCCAGGCATATCATCAAAGGCGATGTAAGCACCGGTCTGGCCGCCATAAACGGCGTGGCTGATGACGGCCTCGACCTGCGCCAGTTCAATCGAGAGCTGGTGGAATACCTGCGCCGTCTGCTCCTGATAAAGTCCGGAGCACCGCAGGCGGTGGATGCCACTGCTGAGGAGCTGGCCGAGATGAAGGAGTTGGTAGTCAAAGTGCCCCTGGAGCACATCATAAAGGCGGTCAAGCTCTTCGGTTCCATAGACCTGCGCTTGGACAACTATTCGCCCCTGCCCCTGGAGTTGGCCCTGGTGGAGTGCTCGACCCACCAGCCTGAGCCTGCCGTGAGCCCAGCCGAACGGACTCCCTCCAAGAAGGAAAAGGCGGAGACACCACCCCTGCCCAAGACCACGGCTCAAAAAGCACCTACTAAATACTCAACACCTGCAGAGCTTGTGGGAGAGGCAGAGGCACCACCCAAGTTGCCAGTTCAAAAAGCACCCAGCCCAGCCCCTGCAGTCCCTACCCCGGCGCCGGTACTGGCCATCCCCACGGATAAGCCAGTGGGGACAGAGTTCTTCCGGCAGCACTGGAAAGATTTCTTAGGTTCTCTTAAAGGTTTAGGTTCCAGCGGCAACCTGGATGCCTTTCTTCGTAGCGCTTGCGAGCCATTAGACCTAGATGGCGATACATTGGTGCTGGGCTTTTACCATGACTTCCACAAAAAGAAGATTGAAGACCCAAAATACCGTCATATCGTTGAAAAGAGACTAAGCGAAGTCTTCGGCTCCACCTACAAAGTGCGTTGCGTGCTAACGCCCCGCGAGAAGAAAGCCCCCAGCCCTCAACTGAACAATCCTCTGGTGAAGGCAGCCGTCGAGATGGGGGCCGTGATAGTCGAAGAAGCGGAGGAAAAATGAACAAACATATGATGCGTCAGGCTCAGGAGCTTCAAGCTAAATTGGTCAAGGCTCAGAAGGATCTGGAGACTCTCACTGTTGAGGCCAGCGCCGGAGGCGGGGCGGTTAAGGTGACTATGACCGGCCATCAGAAATTGCAGTCGCTGAAAATAGCCCCCGAGGCTGTGGACCCCAAGGAAGTGGAAATGCTGGAAGAGATGGTTCTGGCTGCTATGAATGAGGCTCTGGAAAAATCACGGGAGTTGGCCGCCCGCCAGTTAAACAGCATCACCGGGGGACTCAAAATACCAGGTCTGACCTAAGCGAGGCTGATTTGGACACAGGTTTTGTGCCCACCGCCCCACCGGTGGGTCGGCTTATCGAGGAGCTGAACAAGCTGCCGGGCATCGGTCCTAAAACCGCGCAGCGCCTTACCTACTTTCTGCTGCGGGCACCCCAGGAGCAGGCCCAGGCCCTGGCTGAGGCCATACTGGCGGTCAAGGAGAGGGTGGGATTATGCTCAGCTTGCCAGAACATCACCGAAGCAGACCCCTGCCTTATCTGCCGCAATAGCGGACGTGACCACAGCATTATTTGTGTGGTGGAGGAGCCGTTGGATATCCTGGCACTGGAGCGCAGCCAGAGCTACAAGGGACTCTATCATGTGCTCCACGGTGTCATCTCCCCTATGGACGGGATTGGCCCGGAAGACCTCAAGATCAGGGAGTTGCTGGCCAGGCTCAAGGACGGCGAAACGACTGAGGTCATCCTGGCCACCAACCCCAACCTGGAGGGTGAAGCCACTGCCATGTACCTCCAGCGTCTTATCGCCCCGCTGGGAATAAAGCTCACCCGTCTGGCTCGCGGGCTGCCTTTCGGCAGCGCCTTGGAGTACGCCGATGAAGTCACCCTGGCCCGCGCCCTGGAGGGCAGGCAGGGGATGTAAGAAGGGGGTGCCCTCACCCTAACCCTCTCCCTAGTGGAGAGGGGGGAACTCTCCCCTGTGGGAGCAAGAGACCCTTCGTCCGCCACAGGCGGACTCAGGGCGACAGGTTATGAAAGCGGGGATTCCACAAGGGGCGTCCACCTGCGGCGGATGGCGGGGGTCTGGGGGGGGCACCCCCAGATTCCCTCTCTATTCCCCCAAGAGTGGAGGATAAAGGGGGTTGATTCATCCGCTCTCCGGTGATACTATTGCATCGGCGAATGACAGATAGTATGGAAATGACTATGGATGTGCGCCACAAGTTGCTAGACTGACTTATAATTTAAGAAGATCAGCTTATGTCAGCGCAATTGAAACCGCCTTATATTCGAAAAATAGATGAGCGTGGCAATCTGCAGATATGGCTCGTCGATGGCAGCTACATTCGCAATCATATCAACGTGGGGTTTACAAACTACGGGCAGCACTATTCCTGTTCTTATATTCCATTAAATGAACTGTGGATAGACTACGAAGCCAAGGACAATGAGCAACGTTTCTACACTGACCATCTGCTTACGGAGCACCGGTTGATGGCAGAAGGCATGTCCTATTATGAGGCAGCGAAAAAGGCTGATCTTGTGGAACGCAGAGAACGACGGCGTACCGGGGACATGAGCCGTTTGACACATCGTGGCCAGACATTGCCTGATGGCCGGGATGTCCACGAGCTATTATGGAAGAAGACGGAGAATGGTGTCAGTATTTGGATAGTCAACGGGCGTCTGGTACGTAGCGTTTTTGATATAGATTTTGCCGACGGCGGCCACGATCATGTTTATGAATACATACCTGAAAACGAAGTCTGGATCGACAATGATCTCCAGGAAAAAGAGCGTGGTTACATCCTACTGCACGAATTACATGAACGCAATCTCATGGCCAAAGGCTCTACCTACGAAAAGGCTCATAATGAAGCCAATCGTTTGGAATACCGCTGTCGGCATCATCCTGACGAACTGCATGATGCCCTTGCGGCGGAGGGTTGGGCTTACTAAGCAGTGATCACTATGAAGATCAGTCTTGGTGAATAGGCGCTGAGCCAACTGGTACAATTCGGTTTCTCCACGGTAGTGTGGTATCCTTCAAGTAGGTGTCATAGTTATGACCAGACCCAGAGTCTATCAGACCGAAGCCATTGTCCTGAACAGACACAGGTTCGGCGAGGCCGACCAGCTCCTTGTCCTTTACACGCCGCACCGGGGCAAGCTGAGGGCGGTAGCCAAAGGGGCGCTGCGCACCAAAAGCAAGCTGGGCGGCCATCTGGAGCCGCTGTGCCATAGCCTGCTGCTGCTGGCTGAGGGCAAAAACCTGGACATCGTCACCCAGTGCCAGACCATCAACAGCTTTCTTCCGCTGAGGGAGGACTTGTGGCGTACCTCCTGCGCTCTCTATGCCGCCGAGCTGGTAGACCGCTTCACCGTTGAAAATCTGGAGAATTACCTTCTCTACAAGCTTCTGGTCAACACGCTGGACAGGCTGTGTCAGGCCAGCCCGCCTCAGGGGGGCCAACTTGCCCTGCGCTATTTTGAGTTACATCTTCTCGACTATACCGGCTACCGGCCTGAGCTTCAGGTCTGTTTGAGCTGTCAGCAACCCCTGGAGCCTGTGCCCAACTATTTCAGCGCTAGTGGTGGGGGAGTGCTTTGCCCGCTGTGCCGCCACAGCGAGCCGCTGTCCCAGCCACTATCGGTAAATGCCCTCAAAGTGTTGCGCCATTTCCAGCAGAACACCTACTCAACAGCCAGCCGGCTGCGGCTCACCCCCCAGCTCCAGCAAGAGCTGGAAAAACTTATGCGCAGCTATATCAACTACCAGTTGGAGCATCAGGTCAAATCAGCGGCCTGGCTGGACACGCTCAGCAGAAACCAAAACTAGATTCCATGACGCTGTAGGGGCGAGTCAAAGACTCGCCCTTCCCTCACCCCCAGACCCCCAGCAGGATGTATCCTGCACCTCTTTTATGGGGAGTACAGAGGGGCATCCGCCTGAGGCGGATTGGTGGGGGCATGGGGGGGGGGGAGAAACGGGGCAAAATAAATAGGCCGCAGCCCGCCTCAGGCGGGCTGCGGCCTACTAACTTAACAACGGCCCGGGTTTAGTACTCCATACCACCGCCTGGTGGCATACCAGGCATTGCCCTCTCCTTTTCGGGGATGTCAGTCACCAGCGCCTGAGTGGTCAGGAGCATGGCAGCGATACTGGCGGCGTTCTCCAAACCGGCTCGAGTAACCTTGGCCGGGTCTATAATACCCTTCTCCACCATGTCTCCATAGTCCATCTTGATGGCGTCGAAGCCAACCCCGGCTTTACTGCGCTTCACCTTGTCCACCACCACCGAGCCTTCCATGCCGGCGTTGGTAGCGATCATCTTGAGAGGCTCCTCCAGAGCCTTCTTGAGGATGGCCACGCCAGTGGCCTCATCGCCAGTGGCCTTTACCTTGTCCAGAACATGGGCCACATTGACCAGGGCTATCCCGCCTCCGGGCAGGATGCCTTCCTCAACTGCCGCCCTGGTAGCCGAAAGAGCGTCCTCAACGCGGTGCTTCTTTTCCTTCAGCTCCACTTCGGTGGCAGCGCCTACTTTGACTACCGCCACTCCACCGGCCAACTTGGCCAGACGCTCTTGTAGCTTCTCTCGGTCGAAGTCGGAGGTAGTCTCCTCTATCTGAGCCTTGATCTGCTTTATGCGCGCCTGGATATCCTCCTCCTTGCCCTTGCCTTCTACAATGGTAGTATCATCCTTATTGGCTACCACGCGGCGGGCCCGGCCCAGGTCAGCCACAGTGACTGAATCCAGCTTGCGCCCAACCTCCTCGGAGATCACCTTGCCTCCGGTGAGGATGGCCATATCCTCCAGCATGTCCTTGCGCCTATCTCCAAAGCCAGGAGCTTTCGCTGCCAGGCAGTTAAGAGTGCCACGCAGCTTGTTGACCACCAGAGTGGCCAGTGCCTCGCCATCAACATCCTCAGCCACTATGAGCAGGTTCTTGGATACCTGGAGCATCTTCTCCAGAGCAGGCACCAGGTCGGATACTGCCGAGATTTTCTTGTCGGTAAGCAGAATGTAAGGATCCTCGATCACCGTCTCCATGCGCTCGGCGTTGGTGACGAAGTAGGGGCTGATGTAGCCGCGGTCGAATTTCATGCCCTCTACATAATCAGTCTCGTACTCGATGCCTTTGGACTCCTCCACAGTGATGACGCCGTCCTTGCCCACCTTGTCCATGACCTCGGCGATAAGGTTGCCGATCTCAGCGTCGGCGGCGGAGATAGAGGCCACCTGGGCGATCTGCTGTCTGCCAGTTACCGGGGTGGCTCTCTTCTTGAGCTCCCCCACGATAGCGGCCACCGCCTTTTCCACACCCCGCTTCAGGGCCATGGAATCAGCGCCGGCGGCGATGTTCTTGAAACCCTCGCTGACAATTGCTTGAGCCAGTACTGTAGCGGTAGTAGTGCCGTCGCCGGCGACATCGTTGGTCTTGGTAGCTGCCTCTTTGACCAATTGAGCGCCCATATTCTCGAATGGGTCGGGCAGCTCAATGTCCTTGGCGATGGTCACCCCGTCATTGATCACAGTAGGCGGGCCGAACTTCTTGTCCAGCACTACGCAGCGCCCCTTGGGTCCCAGGGTCACCTTAACTGCATCTGCCAGAGCATCAACCCCTCGCTTCAAAGCGCGACGGGCCTCCTCACCAAATATAACCTGTTTGGCCATTATGGCACCTCCTTACTCTACTCAATTAATAGTCGGATAGTTACAGTTTGCCCATGATATCGCTTTCGCGCACGATCAGGTATTCCTCGCCATCGAGCTTGATCTCAGTACCGGCGTATTTAGCGAAGAGCACCTTCTCCCCCACCTTCACTTCCATGGCGATGCGCTTGCCATCCTCGGTAAGTCGGCCTGGACCCACTGCCATGATCTGTCCCTCCTGGGGCTTCTCTTTGGCAGTGTCAGGCAGGATTATACCTCCCTTGCTTACCTCCTCCTTGGGCGTGGGTTTAATCAACACCCGGTCAGCCAGTGGACTAAGTTTAATTGTCACCTCAGAACCTCCTTGGGCAATTTTAGCACTCTAACAACAAAATTGCTAGCACTCCAACCCAGAGAGTGCTAACAACCCTTTATGATACCACCAAGTCTTCGCAGCCTGCAAGGGGATATAAAAGCGTTGAAAACCATTGATACTTTATTATAGCATATTATCGGCCAATAATATGCTATTTTCTCTTAATATTTATCTATTTCTGTCGTTTTCTTTCACGGGCGATTGGCTTTTTAGGATTCTACATGGGGCGTCCGCCGTAGAGGCACGGCATGCCGTGCCTCTACCATCCCCCAATCCTGGGGGAGACAAGGGGTTGAAAAAACGTTATTGACAGTTTACACGCTAAGGTGTAAACTGGGTCTATGAAACGTAGAAAGGTGCAGTGGGACGACCAACGAATCCGGGCGCTGAGGCGTCATTTGGGCCTCACCCAGGCTGAGTTGGCTGAGGAGATGGGCACCCGGCAGCAGACTATCTCTGAGTGGGAGACCGGCATCTACCGCCCCCGTGGTGCCTCAGCCACGCTGTTAGGCATTATAGCAGAGCGGGCCGACTTTGATTATGAGGCTAATCCCAAGACAAAGCAGCCAGAGACATCTTGACATTATACACGTTAACGTGTATAATGTCAAGATCATCTGGTAAGGGGGATGGATTTTGGCCAGCGCAGCAAGACAGATGTCCGAGGCCTGGCTCAGCCGGATATGGCAAAGCCAGCTATTGTCCGCCCACGGGCTGATAACCAGCGATGGACAGCCGGTGAAGGTGGTTTACCCTGGAAGGCGCAACCGGGAGGCGGGGCCTGATTTCTATGGGGCGATTATCTCGCTGAATAGAGCTGAGCCTCAAAGCGGCGATGTAGAGCTACATCTGTGCTCCAGTCAGTGGGAGGGGCACAGACATCACTGCGACCCAGCCTATAACCGGGTGATTCTACATGTAGTGTTGCGGCATGACTGTGCCACTCTTACCCCTTTACAGAGCGGTGGCTTGATTCCAGTGTTGCCTCTGGAGGGCCGAGTCAGCGAGTTACACCGTTTGCCGAGCCGGACATTCAGGGAGACTTGCCTGCTGCGGGCCAGGCGCAGAACCAAGCTGTCCTGGCTCCTGGATGTAGCCGGAGAAGAGCGTTTCTTTAAGAAAGCGGCTGACTTCCGAGCCGAAATGGATGCCCTGGGACCAAAGCAGGCGCTGTATAAAGGGATCATGAGGGCGCTGGGCTATGCTCATAACAAGGAACCGTTCCAAGAACTGGCCCGGCAAGTGCCCCTGGCTGAGCTGGAACAAAGAGCCAGGGAACAGAGTCCACTGCGGGCTTGCCTGGTGCTCCAAACACGCCTCATAGGTGGCGCTGGTCTGCTGCCCCGGCAGCGCGGCTTAAGTTTGGGGGAGGCTGACCTGGGAAGCGAGCTAGAGAAGATTTGGCATTCCTTGGGTTGCCCCCAAGCTCTGAGCTCCCAGAACTGGCGCTGGAGAGGGGTACGGCCGGAAAACTGGCCGATGCGCCGCCTGGCGGCGGCTGCCTATCTTCTAGCCGACAGTGGCCAGCAAGGGATGCTGGCCACTGTGCTGGGGAGCTTGGCTGACTCCCGTGCCACTAAGCCTGAGGATGCCTTTCTGGTGCCTGCTCAGGGCTATTGGGCTGACCATTACGATTTTGGGGTAGCCGGGGCCAGGGGAGCGCCGCTCATCGGTCGGGGACGGGCCGCCGAGATAACCGTTAACGTGGCCTTGCCCTTCGCCTGGGCCTGGGGACAAACCCATCGCCAGCCAGAGCTGGCCAAGCAAGCACTGGAGCTTTACCGGAGCTACCCCAGGCTGGCCGAAAACCAGCTTACCCGTTTGATGAAAGAGCTGCTCTTCCCCAGAGGTGGCCCCTGGCCGAAATCAGCGTGTCAGCAACAGGGGCTGCTCCATCTTTACCACTCCTTCTGCCAGGAGAAGAAATGTTCTATTTGCTGTGCCTATAACAGAAGTTGAAAAAGACCTACTCACCCCCCTCTCCCCCACTCTTGGGGGAAATTTGGGTAGTGGGACAATTTGAATTCTAGGGGTATTGACAGATTAGTTAATATTATGATAGTTTTGAAGTATGCCAAAGCGGTTGAGTAAAAGAAAAAATATCAGAGACATAAACATATTAGATGCCCATATAGTAGAACAAGCTACAGGAGAACCTATACCTAAAAATCTAACTGAAGAATCTGCTAAGAATCCGGCTGCTGTAACTTTAGGTAGACTTGGCGGACTAAAGAGTGGTAAGGCTAGAATGGAGAAACTAACACCAGAGCAACGCAAAGAAATTGCCAGAAAAGCAGCCAAGGCTAGGTGGAATCGCTAATCATATATGGACAATCGAGGGAATTGTGAAATTAACTCTTGGGGATTAGAATGAAAAATCGGATTAAGGCTCACATTATAGTACCACCTATTAAATGTCAGGGTATAAAAACTAAGATTGTCCCCTTGATACTTTCAAATGCTGTTATTTCCATAAATGGACGCTGGATAGAGCCGTTTATGGGTTCGGGAGTTGTGGGATTTAATTCGGGATGTGAGAGAATATTATTCAATGATCTTAATCCCCATATCATAGCTTTTTACAATGCTTTAAATACATCTGCGATCTCATCTGCTATTGTACGCGAATATCTAGAACAAGAAGGCAATAAATTACGTGAAAGGGGAGAGGCACATTTTTATGATATTCGAGACCGATTTAATAATTTAAAGCAACCTCTTGATTTCCTATTCCTTTCGAGAGCGGGTTTTAATGGCATGATTAGATTCAATAGCAAAGGTTTGCACAATGTCCCATTTTGCAGGAAAAATAACCGCTTCACGAAATCTTATATTACTAAAATAGTTAATCAAGTAGAAAGGGTACATAAGTTAATGCGGAATAGCCAATGGAGTTTCCAATGCCGTGACTTTACCGAGACCATCGCAGAGGCTACAGAGAACGATTTCGTATATTGCGACCCACCTTATTTTGGTAGACATGTGGACTATTATAATACTTGGAAAGAAGAGGATGATATTAAGCTTTTTAATAGTATTAATGCTACGCCTGCCAAAGCAATTCTATCAACCTGGCACAATAATAAATATCGAAAAAATCCTAACATTGAAAAACTATGGAGTAAATTTCATCTAATAACTCAGGAACATTTCTATCATGTAGGTGCTAAAGAGATAAACCGTAATCCCATGACTGAAGCATTAGTATTGAACTATAAACCTCAAGTGCCTGGGATTGATAGGAAGTGCAAGATGCAGTTGGAATTGGACTTGGCTTAGTAATGAATGACCAGGATGTACAGGTAACTTGTGGATACTGTGAGGGTCAGGGTTCGGTATTACTTAAGAAAGGTAGGCAAATATGCACTTCTTGCCGAGGCAAGGGAACTTTATTCATTAAGTCACCAGCAAAGCAATGTCCCAAATGTCATGGCAAGGGCAAAATTGGGTGGAATAGGAAATGCACTGATTGTAAAGCAACTGGATGGGCTAGCGGCTCAAAATAATTTACTATTTAGACTTTTTCCAAGCTAAATAACTGTTAAGGTCAGTATATCTTCTCGGTCTTTTCCAGTCAAAATTTCTCCAGTAATCCTCAAAAATATCTTTCCCATTATCCCCAAATCTAGTAAACGTGCCTTGTCCCTTTCGCAAAGCATCTAGAGAGCGGACTGATCCTATGTTGGCAGTATTTCCACTACCAGGTTTATCAGATGCCAATTGCCATTTCTGCCATACTATGACTTCTACGTTTTTAATTGGTGCAACGACCTTGTCCATCAAACTAACATCTACTATCTCAGCCTTAACATCAGGAACCCTGTTGTAGATGAACCCGACTATCCAATGTTCCCTATACTCATTGTAAGGATATCTAATATTTTTAGTAAATGGTGCCCTCATATAAGCTGTGTACGAACCTAACGTGAAGCCCGCTGCTTCGCCTTTTCTGTAAGTACTCTTAATGTCTATCGCAATCTTATTGGGTGAAGAACCGGACACGATTAATGTTAAATCTGGGTAGACCGTCTGACGTTCCTCAGTCTCCCATTTATGAATGTATGGTTCGAAGGCCTTAGTAATTATCGGGATTGAAATCAATTCAAAGACTTTCGATATAAGTTTGGTATCATCAGAAAGGGTATATAGTCTTTTTTTACTATCTAATATGCCTTTGATATACCATTCGACCCCAACAGAAGTAAAAGCTTTATTTAATATATTCTGCACATCCAAGCTATCAGCCATGATAGGCTAAGGATATCACATAGAATACCTGAAGGTCAATCTCTAATTATCAAATTGACCCACTACCGAAATTTGGAATGAATTGGGAGACACCCCTTCGACAAGCTCAGGGCAAGCCCCATACCCCCGCCAAAGAGGAGAATCCCCTTTGGAATCCCTTTACACCGTTATTTTGCAACATTACCTGACGGTAGGCCTAACCCAGCCTGAGCCCGGGGGTTACCTCCAGCTCCCAGCCATCCTGATAACCGGCCTGGAGGCGGTAATAGCCACAGGCAGCGACCATAGCTGCGTTGTCTGTGCACAGCCTGGGAGGTGGAATGAGCACGGGGAGGGATGACTGTTGGGTCATCACCTGGCGCAGCCGACGGTTGGCGGCCACCCCGCCAGCCAGCATGATGAGCCTGACATGCTGCTTGAGAGCAGCGGCAATCGTTTTGGTTACCAGCACCTCAACCACCGCCTCTTGGAAGCCGGTGGCCAGGTCGGCCACATCGTCCGGCCCGCAGCGCTGAGCCAGATGCAGCAAGGCTGTCTTGAGCCCGCTGAAGCTGAAGTCGTGGCTGCCCTTGAGCCAGGCCCGGGGCAGACGCCTATCCGCCTGAGGCGGATCACCCTGTTGAGACGCCTTTTCAATGGCCGGGCCGCCGGGGTAGCCCAGCCCCAGGATGCGGGCCGCTTTATCAAAAGCCTCGCCGGCAGCATCATCACGGCTCCTGCCCAGGAGATGGTATTGCCCGTGTCCCTTCATCAGCACCAGGTCGGTGTGGCCGCCGGAGACGATGAGACAAACCAGGGGGAAAGTGGGGACAGTGCTGGATTCCAGCCAGTTAGCGTAGATATGGGCCTCCAGGTGGTTGATCCCCACCAGGGGCAGATTCCGGGCCAGAGCGATAGCCTTGGCCAGGTTTGCCCCTATCAGGAGCGAGCCAGCCAGCCCCGGCCCCACCGTCACCGCCACCCCGTCCAGGTTCTGCCAGCCACAGCCCGCCTCGGACAGCGCCTGTTCCACTACAGGTATGGCGGTGATCAGATGCTGACGAGAGGCCACCTCGGGCACAATGCCCCCATAGCGAGCGTGGATGTCCACCTGTGAGGCCACCACATTGGAGCGAATGACACTGCCATCTTCCACCACCGCCGCTGCAGTCTCGTCACAGGAGGTCTCGATCCCCAGCAGACGCATATTGCTCCTTTCCCCAAAAAGGATAGCAGAGGGCAGCCCGCCTGTAAACACCATCTTTTGACAGCCAAAGCTGGTGATGTTATTATCTGAACTGCGACTTCTCGGGAAGGGGTGAGGCATTATGTCAGGCATGGTCACATTGAGCGCCATTCTACTGGTGGTCTGTCTGGGGTTTTCTGCCTTTTTCTCCAGCTCTGAGACCGCCTATATCTATTTGCAGCGGATGAGGGTGAGGCACTTGGTCAGCAGTAAGGTAAGGGGTGCCCAGCGGGTGGCCCGGCTGGTGGAATACCCTGAGAAGTTGCTAGCCACTGTGCTGGTGGGTAATAACCTGGTGAATACTACAGCCGCTACCCTAGGCACTCTGATAGCCGTTTCTTACCTATCAGAGGGTTGGGCAGCGCTGGCAGCCACCGTCGGGGTCACTCTGCTGCTACTAATATTCGGTGAAGTCACCCCCAAGACTGTCGCCACTCGCCATACCGAGAGGCTAGCCTTGCTCTACGCCCGACCATTTGAGTTGATATCGCGGATACTCTCGCCGGTGGTTACTGCGGTGGGCTGGATAGCCTCGCCCCTGGCTCACCTGTTCGGGGGTCCTTCCGTGACTCATTCCATAGTGAGCGAAGAGGAAATCCGCAGTGCCATCTCAGCCGGGATGGAGGAGGGCACTGTGGAAGAGGCAGAGGCAGCCATGCTGCACAAAGTTTTCCGCTTCGGCGACCTCAGTGTGGCAGAGGTCATGACCCCCCGGCCCGAGGTAGTGGGCCTGGAGCTAGGGGCGACGCTGAAGGATTACCTGTCCACCTATGCTGCCTCCACTCACTCCCGCTATGTAGTCTATCGGGACAACCTGGACAACGTTATGGGTATTATTTCCACCAAAGATGTGCTCATGGCCCAGGCCCAGGGTAAGCTAACAGCCGATAGCCCCTTGGACAGCCTGGTACGGCCAGCTTACTTCGTGCCTGAGAGCAAGCGGCTGAACGTGCTTTTCGCCGAGATGCAGCGCCATGGCCACTCTCTGGCAGTGGCGGTGGACGAGTTCGGGGGCACCGCTGGCATTGTCACCGTGGAGCATCTGGCCGGTGAGATTGTGGGGCACTTCGGCGACGATCTCACTAAGCTCACCCAACAAGTGGAGCACATCGACCATAATACTGTTGAGATAGACGCTGGTATGAGCGTGGAGAAGGCCAACGCCGAACTGGGATTGGGCTTGCCCGAGGCTGAGGACTATCAGACGGTGGCTGGCTTTGTGCTCAGCCAACTCGGCCATATCCCTCGCTCCGGTGAACACCTCAGCTATAAAGGACTGCGGCTGATGGTGACGGAGATGCAGGGTTTAAAAATAGAGAAGGTTCTGGTGACTAAGAGTGATGTACCGACTGCGCATTAGATTTAGCCGAGGGCCTCGGCTGAAATTTATCTCTCACCTTGACCTGATGCGTCTATGGGAGAGGGCTTTCAGGCGGGCGGGTATCCCCCTGGCCTATTCGGAGGGATTCAGCCCCCACCCTCGCCTGTCGCTGGCCGCCCCCCTGTCTGTGGGGGTCAGCAGCTCAGCCGAGCTTATGGATGTCTATCTGAAGTCCAGGGTATCATCTCAGTTCTTCCTCAAAGCAGTCAGCCGGCAGCTTCCGCCTGATATAGAGCTTCTGGAGGTGCAGACGGTGCCCTTCGACTTACCCTCTCTCCAGTCCCAGGTGAGCCACGCTGAATACCAGGTTGAGGTGGAAAGCGACAAGTCCCCGGCGGAGGTGGAGGCAGCCATAGAGCACCTAGTGGCACTGGAGCATCTCCCCTGGCAGCACCACCGCGACACCGGCCCCCGCTACTATGACCTCAGGCTGCTTATTGACGAACTGTGGCTGGTGGAGTGCCGCAACGGCCGCTGCTTGCTTGGCATGAGGCTGCGTTGCGATAATCGGGGTGCTGGCCGCCCCGAGCAGGTAGCCGCTGCCCTGGGCTTTCCCCTACCCCACTGCTCCATTCAACGGATGCGACTGATAATGAGCGGCCAGCGCTGAGGATTCTGAGTAATGTTTAATTGCAATTATTTCAACCCCCCTGCCCCTCAATCTTGGGGGGAGTGTGTAGGAGGATGGGGGACACCCCCAAACCCCCGCCATCCGCCGCAGGCGGACGCCCCTTTGGAATTCCCAATTTTGTCCTTGAGGAGAACCTGTGAAACTAATACTGGTGCGCCACGCTGAGACAGAATGGAACAAGCAAAGGCTGGTTCAGGGAGGCGGGGTGGATCAGGAACTAAATGATACTGGCCGCCGCCAGGCTCAGCGCCTGGGACAGGCGCTGAGGAATGAGAAGCTGACGGCTGTCTATGCCGGCCCGCTGAGCCGCACCCGCGTCACCGCTGAGGCTATTGCCCAGCATCACGCCCTACAAGTCATCAGCGAGCCAGACCTCAGAGAGATCGACGCTGGCAGTTTTAACGGAGTGCCAGTGCAGAAATTGGCTGATTTTCTGAACGCTTATTTCGCCGGTAATAGAGATGCCGGACAATTCAGGATGCCCGGCGGCGAATCTATAGCTGAGCTCGCTGCCAGAACCTGGGGCGCTACCCAGCGCATCGTCAGCCGGCACCAGGATGGGGAAGTGGTGGCCGTCAGTCATCATTTGGCCATTTTGACCATCATCTGCCAGGCACTGGGTCTGGACCTGGTCTATTTCCGCAGGATGAGGCTGGACATAACAGCCAGATCAATCTTGGAATTTAAAGATGGCAAGGCCAGCCTGGTGCAGCTCAACGATACCTGTCACCTGGATGGTCTGGAGTAGCGCGCCATGCCCAGAACATACAGAAAGGGTGCGAACCAAACGCTGGAGACGCGGGTGCTGGAATTCATCCGGCGCTACCGCCTGGTACCTCAGCAGGGCGGGCTGGTGGTGGCGGTCTCCGGCGGCCCCGATTCCGTTTGCCTGCTGCACCTTCTGAACCAGCTTAAGGGCGAACTGGGAATCACGCTGCACGCCGCCCACCTCAATCACATGCTGCGGGGTCCTGACTCAGACGCCGATGCCATCTATGTGGTCGAGCTGTGTGCCAATATGGGGGTGCCAGTCACCGTGGCACGTCGTGATGTGGCTGCCTATCAAGAGGAGCAGCGCTGCTCCCTGGAAGAAGCTGCCCGCCAGGTGCGCTACACTTTCTTGCAGGAGGTGGCTGCCTCCCTGGGGACAGACCATGTAGCTGTGGCACATACCGCCGATGATCAGGCGGAGACCATCCTGCTGCACCTGGTGCGGGGCAGCGGGCTGCGCGGGCTGCGTGGCATGAAGCCTCTTTCATTCTGGCAAACAGGCTCAGGTGCGAAGCTGACTGTGGTACGCCCCCTATTGGAGGTGAGACGCACTGAGACAGAGGACTATTGCCAGGCACATCAGCTATCACCATGCTTTGACGCCAGCAACATATCGCCGGCCTTTCTGCGCAACCGTCTGCGCCAGGAGCTGCTGCCTTTACTGGCCAAGTACAATCCGGCTATCACGGAGGCTTTGCTCCGCACCGCCCGTCTGCTGGAGGATGACTATGCCTTCATTGAGGAGCAAGCTGAGCCTCTGTGGGCTGAGGTGGCCAGACGTGAGCAGACGAATCTTGTTCTGGACAGCGCCAAACTTGCTAGCCTGCCCCCCAGCTTGCAGCGCCACCTGCTACGCCGTGCTCTGGAAGAATTTCTGGGCAACCTCAGGGACATTGAGGCGGTGCACATTGAACAGATGAGGACAGTCCTGTCCCGCCAGAGGCGGACAGGCAAACGCCTCTCTCTTCCCGGTGGTCTGACGCTGGCTATAGATTACGGGAAGGCCATTCTGGGCTATGAGCCAGAGTCCCCTTGCCCCCTCCCTCTGCTTGAGGGCCACCACCCGATCAAAGTGCACGGTGAGACAGATCTCTCCGGCTGGCAGGTGCGGGCCAGACAGCTGCCCAGGAAGGAGGCATCTCTGGAACAGACGAGCCGCTGGCAGGCTTGTTTTGATCTGGCCAAGCTGGGTGCCGCCCTGATGGTGCGTGGACGGCGGCGGGGCGACCGCTTTCAACCTCTGGGCCTGGCACAGCCTCAAAAGCTCCAGGACTTCATGGTTAATGCCAGAATACCCCGTCCCTGGCGAGACCGGGTGCCGCTGATGGTATCCGGGGAGGATATCATCTGGGTGGTGGGCTGGCGCATCGCTGAGACGGTCAAGGTCACTGCTAAGACCAAGCGAGTCCTCTGCCTGGGATTCGAGCAAACAAAAAGCACCTCGCCCCTAGGTTGAGGTGCCTTTTAAATAGAATTTCCCCTAGTTTAGTCTGAGAATAGTCCGCTTCAGCGTTCCCTTAGTCTGACGAAGGGATTGGCCTGGCCTGTTGCACTACCATCTCTTTGCCACAGCACTCGGCAGCGCCATTTCCGGCCTTGGTGCACAGAACCTCGGTGCTACATACTTCGCAGCGATATCTTTTGCCCAGTTGATTGGCCACCTGTAGTTACCTCCTGTTTGCTATCTAAAAGCGGATTATAGTTATTTTTTTAGAGTCATGGGCTGGCCGCAGCACTTGATGGTGCCCTGCCCGCCGCGGGTGACTATAAACTCCGAGCCGCACTTGGCGCAGATATACCTTTTGCCGACCTCATTGGCCATAAATGCACCGCCTTTCTTGTATTATCTGACCAGGCTAGTCAGGATTTGCATAACCTTTGGTATTATAGTGCGATAGCAGGGCATTGTCAACCTGGCGAGCAAATGATAGAATGCTATTGAGAGGTGTGAGATGTCAGGACATTCTAAGTGGGCTACAATCAAGCGAGCAAAGGGCGTGACAGACGCCAAGCGAGGCCAGGTTTTCACCAAGCTGAGCCGTGAAATAAGCTTTGCTGCACGTCAGGGAGGCGATCCTGAATCAAATTTCCGCCTCAGGCTAGCGATACAGAAAGCTCGTGACCAGAATATGCCGCTGGATAATATCGAGCGAGCTATCAAGCGGGGCGCAGGTGGTGGAGAGGGCCAGCAGGTGGCTGAGTTTACCATGGAAGGCTATGGCGCCGGTGGCGCTGCCATCATGGCACAAATCCAGACTGACAACCGCAATCGCACCATCCAGGAGGTCCGCAACGTTTTTGTCCGCCATGGGGGCAACCTGGGTGAGAGTGGCAGTGTAGCCTGGCAGTTCCAATCCAAAGGGGTGCTCACAATTGAGCCTGCTAAAATGGACCCCGAGGAAGTGGCTCTCTTCGCCATAGACGCCGGCGCTGAGGATGTCAGGGTGGAAAAGACCTACATCGAAGTCCAGACTCAGCCCAAAGAGCTAGAGGCAGTGCGCCGTATTCTGGCAGAGCGAAAGTGGCGCATTGTGTCGGCGGAGCTAACCATGGTGCCCACTACTGCTGTTCAGCTTGAAGAGAAGGCCGCCATTCAGATCCTCAAGCTCATGGACAAGCTGGAAGAGCTGGACGATGTGCAGCGCGTTTACACCAATGCCGACTTCTCCGATGCGGTGCTGGAGAAGTACCAGTCCGGCGAGTTCAGCAAATGATTGTCCTGGGCGTAGACCCGGGTACGTTGAGCATGGGCTATGGGGTGGTGGCCTCTACTGACGCCGAGCCTACTTTGATCGCCTGCGGTGTGCTGACTGCCAAGCCACGCTCTCCTATCAGTGAGCGCTTACAGCTTTTATATCGGGGTTTGGAAGAGATTATCGAACGCTATGGGCCGGACGAGGTGGCGGTGGAGGAGCCTTTCATGGCCGAGAACGCCCGCTCGGCCTTATCTATAGGGCGGGCGCAGGCGGTAGCTATCCTGGCCGCCGCCAACCACGGTTTACCTGTCTTTCAATATACCCCTCTGCTGGTAAAGCAGATGATCACCGACTATGGCCGGGCTTCCAAAGAACAAATACAGGAGATGGTGCGTCTACAATTGCGCCTGAGCGATACTCCCCACCCCTCCGACGCCGCTGACGCCCTGGCGGTGGCCCTGTGCCACCTGCGGCAGCAACATTTGGCTCGCCTGCTCTCCCGGGCTGACAGGGGGCAAAGATGATCGCCGGCATCCGGGGCAAGCTGGAAAGTCGCCGCCCCGATGGGGCGGTGGTGCGGGTTGGTGGATTCAGCCTGCTGGTGCAAGTGCCGTCCTCCACCCTGGACAACCTGGGACAGCCGGGCACTGAGGTGGAGCTTCATACCCATCTATACCTGCGACAGGACAACATCACCCTTTATGGTTTCTCCACGGTGGAAGAGCTGGGGCTATTTCAGCAGATAATCGGAGTGAGCGGCCTGGGTCCCAAGACCGCCCTGGCCCTGCTCTCAGCCTTTCCGCCGGAGCAGCTAGCTCCGGCCATAATCAGTGGCAACATAGATTTGCTGTCCCGGGTGCCCGGCGTGGGCAAGAAGACGGCCAGCCGCCTGGTGCTGGAGCTAAAAGGCAAATTGGAAAAGGGTTGGGAGGGAGCACCACCGGCACTGCTGGCCGAGACCAACGAGGATGTGGTAGCGGCGCTCACTGCCCTGGGTTACACTGCCTCCGAGGCTGCCAAGGCCGTCTCCGTCCTGCCCCACGACAAAGACCTCAGCCTGGAGGAAAAGGTGAGGATGGCGCTGCAAAATTGGGGAGTCGCTGACAAAATGGGGAGGGGATTATGGGGTTTATTGTAAGATGTCCTTTGATTGGTATACCCTGCGGCAAGACAATAAACATACAAGAAAAAACCTTCTTCCTGGCAGAAGCCGAGAAGCCGGAAGATAATAGGAGCCGGCGCGGGGAAGCCATACGCATGGCGTTAGGCGACGAATATACTTTGAAAAGCGCCCTGGATGAGAGAGAGGTCTATGCCTTCACCTGCAAAATCTGCGAGTTGATCCAGACCTGCGCTTATGGCATAGCAGACATTACGGACAGCAACCCCAATGTTGTGCTTGAATTGGGAATGATGATATCTCTCGGTAAGCCCACTGTCATTTTGAAAAAGCGTGGGGAGGTGGGGCTCAATCTACCTTCCGACCTAAATGCAATAGAGATTATCCTCTTTACAGAGTATATAGACATAATAAAACCATTGCGTGAAGTGGCGGCGAAATTGCCACCGCCTATAACACCACCAAGCCCGATGCAGGATTTGGACAAAATACTGTCACCAAAATTGGCGCAAGAGGTAAGCAAGGAACTAGACAAAGTAGTGCAAAAATTCAGAGAGGCCATAGAGCAGGCCAAACTAGATACCGCAGTGCGTGAGGAGAAAAAGAAGGAGGTCTCCCCTGAACTTAGCGAAACGATATCTCGTCTGGGGGAGAAATTGGAAGAGATGGAAAAGCTGGGCTTCGCCACCGACGCCCAGACTGCTTTCTACCGTGGCAACTTCTATTATAAACAGGGGAAATACGATAACGCCGTAGCCTACTATAACCGTGCACTTGAGCTCAGACCGAAGGATGCTATTATCCTCAACAACCGGGGTGTTGCCTATGACGAGATGAAACGCTACGACGAAGCCCTGGCCGACTATAACCGCTCCCTACAGATCAAACCAGATGACCCTAATACCCTCAACAACCGGGGTGTCACCTATGGCGAGTTGGAACGCTATGACAAAGCCCTGGCCGATTACAACCGCGCACTCCAGATAAGACCAGATGACCCTGAAACCCTCACCAACCGGGGCAATGCCTATGCCGGGCTGAAACGTTACGACGAAGCTCTAGCCGACCACAACCACTCCCTCCAGATCAGACCAGATGTCCCCAATACCCTCAACAACCGGGGCGCTGCCTATGACGAGATGAAACGCTACGACGAAGCCCTGGCCGACTACAACCGTTCCCTCCAATTCAGGCCTGATGACCCCGATACCCTCAACAACCGGGGCAATGCCTATGACGGTCTGAAACGCTACGAGGAAGCCCTGGCCGACTACAACCGCTCCCTAGAACTCAGGCCGGATGACCCGGCTACGCTCAGCAACCGGGGCGTTGCCTATGCTGGTCTGAAACGCTACGAGGAAGCCCTGGCCGACTACAAACGCGCACTCAAGATCAGACCTGATCATCCAATTACCCTCTACAACCTGGCTTGCGTATTCTCTCTCCAGGATAAGGCTGATGATGCCTTAATATATCTGGAGAAAGCCATCAAAGGTGATGAAAAATACCATCAAATGGCCAAGGATGACAAAGATTTTGACAACATTCGGGCTGATCCCCGTTTCAAGAAACTGATAGAAACGTCTTGACGCATACACTTCAACATCGTCATTGCGAGGAGTCTGCCTGTGGCAGACGACGAAGCAATCTCAAGGTCACCAGGAGATTGCCACGTCCGCCTGGGGCGGGCTCGTAATGACTGGGAACGCTTGCGCTGCTATGAAAACCCGGGTTTAAGACAGTAGCTGCTATAATTGAGGTGTAAGAAATACCTGTAAGGGCAGCAATCTTAGCTATGCCATCCTTCAAAATAGTCTCTGAGTTCCAAATGACCGGAGACCAGCCACAGGCTGTGGACAAGCTGGTGGAAGGGCTGCGCCGGGGATACCATCACCAGACACTGCTGGGTGTCACCGGCAGCGGCAAGACCTTTACCATGGCCAACGTGGTGGAAAGGGTGCAGCGTCCTGCTCTGGTCATCTGCCACAACAAGACCCTGGCGGCGCAGCTAGCCTCGGAGTTCAAGGACTTCTTTCCCGAAAACTCCGTGGAATACTTCGTCAGCTACTATGACTACTATCAGCCCGAGGCCTATGTACCCCAGCGTGACCTCTATATAGAGAAAGAGACCGACATCAACGAGGAGATAGACAAACTGCGCCATGCCGCCACCCGCGCCCTGTTCACCCGCAGAGACGTGCTCATCGTGGCCTCAGTCTCCTGCATCTACGGCCTGGGCGACCCTGAGGAATACCACAGCTTCGTGCTCAGCCTGAAAAAGGGGGAGAAGCGCAACCGCGACAAAATAGTGCGTCAGCTCGTAGACATGCAGTATGAACGCAACGATATTGACTTCTCCCGTGGGCGCTTCCGTATCCGCGGCGATACTCTGGAGATACTGCCTGCTTATGAGGAGCTGGCGCTGCGGGTGGAGTTCTGGGGGGATGAGATCGAGCGCATGGTGGAGATAGACCACCTCACCGGTGAGATACTGACCGAGCGGAACGAAATAGACATTTATCCGGCCAAACACTTCGTTACCTCTTTTGACAAGCTGATGGCCGCTATTGAGGACATCAAGGTGGAGATGGCGCAGCGGTTGGCCGAGCTGCGCTCTCAGGACAAACTAGTGGAGGCTGCCAGACTTGAGGCCAGGACCAACTATGACATTGAGATGCTGCGGGAGACGGGCTACTGCGCCGGCGTGGAGAACTATTCCCGCCACCTCTCCCGCCGTCCCCCGGGCAGCCCCCCCTGGACGCTGCTGGACTACTTCCCCGACGATTTCTTACTTTTCATAGACGAGTCGCATATGACCTTGCCCCAGATCAGGGGGATGTATCATGGCGATATTTCCCGCAAGCAGACGCTGGTGGACTACGGTTTCCGCCTGCCCTCGGCCATAGATAACCGTCCCCTGAACTTTGACGAGTTTCAGAAACACGTCAGCCAGGCCATCTATGTCTCGGCTACCCCAGGCCCTTATGAGCATGAGCACAGCCAGCAGGTGGCGGAGCAACTCATCCGCCCCACCGGTCTGCTGGAGCCTAGCGTCGAGATCAAGCCCACCAGAGGCCAGATAGATGACCTGCTGGGCGAGATAAACAACAGGGTAAAAAAAGGAGAGCGGTGCCTGGTGACCACCCTCACCAAGCGCATGGCTGAGGAGCTGGCCGAATACCTGCGCGAGATGGGAGTCAAGACGCACTATCTTCATTCCGAGGTGGAGACCCTGGAGCGAGTGGAGATACTGCGCGACCTGCGCCTCGGGGTCTATGACGTGGTGGTGGGCATCAACCTGCTGAGGGAGGGTCTGGACCTGCCAGAGGTGAGTCTGGTGGCCATCCTGGACGCTGATAAAGAGGGCTACCTCCGCTCCAGGCAATCGCTGATTCAGACTATGGGCCGGGCGGCCCGCCATGTAGACGGCCATGCTATTATGTATGCTGACAATATTACAGGTTCCATGAAAGAGGCCTTAGAGGAGACAAAGCGGCGCCGCAGCATCCAGGAGACCTATAATCAGGAACATGGCATCACGCCGCTGGGCATTAAAAAGGCCATCAGGGACATCACAGAGCGGGTGAAAGTGGTGGCTGAGGCACGTGCCCCTTATGAGGTGGCTCGGCCTGCTACCAAAGAGGAGCTAGCCCGGCTGGTCAAAGAGCTGGAGTCCCAGATGAAAACAGCGGCCCGCAATTTGGAGTTCGAAAAAGCGGCTCTTATTCGTGACCGGCTCATAGAACTGCGCCGCTCGCAAATTGAAGAAGAGCAGGAGACGGTGAGAAAAGCAGGGCGACATGGTTAGGGGTGCAAGGGATTCCCTGGCGGTTTGCCATAGGTGGATGGGGTATCCCCGCAGGGCGAGCGGGACACTCGCCCGTTTTTCAGCGATTTATTAAGGGAGGAAGCAGCTAATGGATGTGATCGAAACCATCAAATCTCGGAAGAGCATTCGCGCCTACAAGTCGGAGCCTGTTCCCAGGGAGACATTGGAGAAAGTGCTGGAAGTTGCCCGTTGGGCGGCCTCAGCGGACAACAGTCAGCCCTGGGAGGTCGCTATTGTCAGCGGCAAACATCTGGCTGATCTGAAACGGACTCTGGAGGCGAAGATATTGGTGATGGAAGAGTTCAAGTCAGATATTCCATTCCCTTTTCCCAACTATCCTCCATTATATACCAAGCGTGGCAAAGACAATGGGAAGAGGCTTTTCGAATGCCTGGGAATACCCAGGGGAGACATAGATAAGCGTATACAATGGACACAGCAGATGATACGCTTTTTCGATGCGCCCGTTGCTATGATTCTCTATGTCGAAAGGGCGTTGGGGGACTACGCAATCCTGGACGCGGGCATGTTCTTGCAGAACTTCATGCTAGCCTGTAATGAGTACGGGCTGGGCACTTGTGCCGAGATGGGTGTGGTCTTCTACCCGGACGTATTGAGAAGCATGCTTAATATTTCGGAATCAAAGCTTATCATATGTGGATTAGCCATCGGCTATAAGGATGAGAACGCACCTATAAACAAGTTCCGCAGCCTGCGTGAGCCTGTTGAGAGCTTTGCTGCCTGGCACGGCTTTGATTAGAGGTGCAGATTACCTTCCTATGATGAGGGTATAGGGGGATTCCAAAGGGGTAAAACCCCTTTGGCAGGGGCTTGGGGGTGTCCCCCACCCCTCTCTAAATCCCCCCCAAGAGTGGGGGATTTAGGGGGTTGAAGAACGTTGCTAAACGCTCTTTGCTAACCTCCTTGAATTTGGCTTTGCCTTGTGATAAATTATACTAAGTTTTGTTCTGAGAATCACAAACTTCTCTGGCTGCCTTGGCAGGAGGATAGACAGAGGCGAAGCTGCTATTGACTGAGGCTCTGCTTGAGACTTTTGTCCTTCGAATCACAGACCGAGGAGTTCTATAATGAAGCAGTTGGACAAAGTTTTAGCCCCGTATAAGGGTGAAAGGGGCGCCTTAATTCCCGCTTTGCAGACAGTGCAGGAGAAACTGGGCTATATTTCGGAAGATGCAGTTACCCTTATCGCTCGTTTGCTCAATGTCTCTCCCAGTGAAGTCTTCGGGGTAGCCACTTTCTATGCCCAGTTCCGCTTTACTCCTCCGGGAGAACATACAGTTAAGGTATGCCTGGGCACTGCCTGCCACGTGCGTGGCGGCGAGGAGATTCTGGATAACGTGTCCAGGGAAGTGGGTGTAAAATCAGGGGAAACGAGCAAGGATGGTAAGTTCAGCCTGGAGAGAGTGGCCTGCTTTGGCTCCTGTGCCCTGGCCCCGGTGATGGTGGTGGACAAAGATGTGTATGGACGGCTGACCATCCAGAAGGCCAAGGAGATAATATCGCAATATCGTGATGGCAGAGGAAAGCAATGAGCTTTGAACAGATTAAAAAGCGAGCTGAGGCAGAGTGGCAGCAATTACAACAGGCCAATAAGCCCCGAATTCTGGTGGGGGCGGCCACTTGTGGCCAGGCGGCCGGGGGAATCGCAGTGCTGGATACCCTGCGGCAGGAACTGAAGGCACGGGGTATAGACGCCATTATCATGCAGGTTGGCTGCATCGGACTGTGCTATGTGGAGCCACTGGTGGACATCATCAAGCCAGGCCGTCCCAGAATCTGCTATGCGAATGTGACGCCTGAGACGGTTAAGGCGCTGGTGGAGGATTACCTGGTCAAGGACAATCCGCGGCCTGATTTGGCTATGGGGACCATCGGTGATGGGACGGTGGATGGCATTCCCAAGCTTTACGAGCTACCTGTATTCAAACCGCAGGTGCGCATAGTTCTGCGCAACTGTGGTCACATTGACCCTGAGAACATAAACCACTATATCGCCAACGGCGGATACAGCGGTCTGGTCAGGGCGCTGAGTATGAAGCCTGAGGCGGTGCTGGAGGAGATCAAGAAGTCGGGGCTGAGGGGTAGGGGTGGTGCTGGTTTCTCCACCGCCCAGAAGTGGGATTTCTGCCGCCAGGCTCCGGGCAGCCCCAAGTATATAATCTGCAACGCTGACGAGGGAGACCCCGGAGCATTTATGAACCGCTCCCTGCTGGAGGGCGACCCCAACTCCGTGCTGGAAGGAATGCTCATCGGGGCTTACACTATTGGAGCCCAGGAGGGCTATATATACATCCGTGCGGAATACCCGCTGGCCATCGCCCGGCTGCGCATCGCCCTGAAGCAGATGGCAGAATATGGCCTGGTGGGCAAGAATATCCTGGGCACTAACTTCAGCTTCGAATTCCATATCAAAGAGGGCGCTGGCGCTTTTGTATGTGGCGAGGAGACCGCTTTGATGGGCTCCATAGAGGGGAAGCGAGGTATGCCGCGCTCGCGGCCTCCGTTCCCGGCCATCTCCGGGCTGTGGGGGAAACCAACCAATATAAACAATGTAGAGACCTGGGGCAACGCGTCGGTCATTCTTCAGCGTGGGGGGGACTGGTATGCCCAGTATGGCACTAAAACCAGCAAAGGTACCAAGACATTCTCGCTGGTGGGGAAGGTGAAGAACACCGGCCTTATCGAAGTGCCGTTGGGGATCACCATGCGTGAGGTCATCTACGGGGTGGGTGATGGAATTCTGAATGACAGGGCGTTCAAGGCGGTACAGACCGGTGGGCCTTCAGGCGGCTGTCTGCCTACTAGCTTCTTAGATACTCCGGTAGACTACGAGACCCTTGCTGCTGCCGGTTCGATCATGGGTTCAGGCGGCATGATTGTAATGGATGATCACACCTGCGTGGTGGATATAGCACGCTATTTCCTGGACTTTGTGCAGAAGGAATCTTGCGGCAAGTGTGTGATGTGCCGTGAAGGAACCATGCAAATGCTGGAGATTCTGAAAGACATCACTGAGGGAAAAGGCAAGGCTGAAGATATAGGCCTGCTTTTGGAGCTGGCAGAGACGGTCAAGTCAGGCTCTCTATGTGCCCTGGGCGGAACAGCTCCCAACCCGGTGCTCACCACCCTGCGCTATTTCCGTTCCGAGTATGAGGCCCACATTAACGAAAAGCGCTGTCCTGCGCTGGTGTGCCAGAAGCTTATCTCCTACTACGTCCTACCTGATAAATGCCAGGGGTGCCAGATCTGCCTCCGCAACTGCCCGGTAGAGGCCATTGCCGGTGGCAAGCGCCTGGTGCACATCGTTGACCAGCAGAAATGTGTCAGGTGCGGCACCTGCTATGAGGTGTGCCCGGCTCGCTTCAGCGCTGTGGTGAAGGTGTCGGGCCAGAAACTAGAGGTGCCCGACAAGCCTATTCCAGTAGTCGGCTCCAAGTAAGCTCAAGAGGCAAAGATGAAAGAGATTACTTTAACTATAGATGGTCGGAAGGTCAAAACTGAACCGGGTAAGACAGTGCTGGAGGCAGCGCTGAATGCGGGAATCTATATTCCCTCTCTCTGTTATCACCCCAACCTGAGTCCATTTGGTGCTTGCCGATTGTGTATAGTCGAGATTGAAGGCATGCGAGGATTGCCTACCTCATGTACTACTGCAGCGGCAGAGGGAATGGTAGTCAAGACCAAAACGCCTCAGGTTGACCGTATACGTCGCATGGCTATGGAATTGATGCTGGCTGCTCATCCTGCCGATTGCCTGGTGTGCTCTCAGAACCTCAATTGTGAATTACAGGCGGTGGCTCAATATCTGGGGCTTACTGAGCAGCACTTGAGAGTTCGCCCAAAAGACACCCCTGTCAATGCCAGCAATCCCCTTTTCGTCCACGACCTCAGCAAGTGCATCCTCTGCGGCCGGTGTATCAGAGCTTGTAATGAGCTGCGTGGCGTGGGGGTGCTCTCTTTTGTAAAGAGGGGCAGGGACACCTACATCGGCACTGCCTTCGACCGTCCTCTGGCTGATGTCGGTTGCAGATTCTGCGGTGCCTGCATTGAGGTTTGTCCCACGGGCGCACTCAGAGATAAAGATGGGCTGTTGGCGGGGTGGGATGAGAGGGAAAAGGCGCTTGTCCCCTGCAAACATGCTTGTCCTGCAGGGATAGATATACCACGCTATATTCGTTTCATTCGTGAAGGGAAGTACGCCGAAGCCACAGCGGTAATCAGGGAAAAGGTTCCTTTACCCTACTGTTTGGGGGAGGTCTGCGCTCATCCCTGCGAACCTGTCTGCCGTCGTGGCTCGGTCAATGAGCCTATCTCTATCAGGATGCTGAAGCGTTTTGCTGCCGAAAAGGATAGCGGGCTGTGGAAGAAAAACTCCAGGAAAGCGCCAGCAACGGGTAAGCGGGTGGCAGTGCTGGGTGGGGGGCCAGCAGGTCTGACGGCGGCATTTTATCTGGCAAAGCTGGGTCATGGTGTCACTGTATTCGAAAGCTTGCCGGTGCTGGGTGGAATGATGCGGGTTGGTATTCCGGAGTACCGCCTGCCTAAAAAGGTTTTAGACGCAGAGGTAGAGGAGATAAAACGACTTGGGGTTGATATCAAGACCAGCGCCAAAATAGAGTCATTGGATGGTCTTTTCAAGCAGGGCTACCAGGCCGTCTTTTTAGGCATTGGCGCTCATCAGGGAACCAAGATGGGGGTGAAGGGAGAGGATAGCCCCGGTGTGCTGGATGCTGTTAGCTTCCTCAGGGAGGTGGGCTTGGGCCAAAAGCCAAAGCTGGGAAACAAAGTAGCCGTTATCGGTGGTGGCAATGTTGCCATAGATGCCGCCCGCACTGCTTTGCGGCTTGATGCTAAAGATGTGACTATTGTCTATCGCCGCACACGGGCTGAGATGCCTGCCGCCGCGGAAGAGATAGATGGTGCTCTGGAGGAGGGGGTGAAGATCCTTTACCTGACAGCCCCGAACAAGATATCGAATGAGAAGGGGATAGTCAAGCTGGAATGTATTCGTATGGAGTTGGGTGAGCCCGATGCCAGTGGCAGGCGACGCCCTGTCCCGGTTAAAGGCAGCGAATTTGTCGCCGACTATAACACTGTTATCGCTGCCATTGGACAAGCTACTGAAATTCTGGACGGCTTCAAAGTAGCAACTGAGCGGGGGAATGTGATCAAGATTGATGCTAGTGGCGTTACCAGCAGAGAAGGCGTTTTCGCTGGTGGCGATGCTGCCAGTGGTCCCGGCCTGGTTATCGAGGCTATTGCTGCTGGCAGAAAAGGGGCCATTGCCATAGACAAATATCTCGGAGGCAAGGGTGTTATTGATGAGGAGTTGGCACCGGTTGAGGAGCCAAAACCTTGCTTAGGGCGTGAGGATGGCTACGCCCAACGGCAGCGTGAGAAAATGCCTTGCCTGCTGGCGGAGCAGCGACTAGGCAATTTCAGTGAAATAGAGCTTGGCTACGGAGAAGAGGCAGCGGGCAAAGAGGCGATACGATGCCTGCAGTGTGACCTCAGGCTGAAGATTTCCCCGGTGAAGTTCCCCCCCAAGAAAGGCACTACCAAAGGGGGCCACTGAGACCGGAATAGAAAGTCGGGTCTTTCCATACTTTCCACATAAAAATAGCGGTTGTTTCGTTCACCCTGAGGCCGCCCAAAGCGGGTCGCAGGGTGAACTCATTTAATCGGCATGTCAGGATTTAGGGATACGCCATAGGGGTTGCCCCAAAAGGAGCCGTTCCTGGCATTCCGAGTCCACCTCAGGCGGATGCTGGGGGTCAGGGGGGTTGATAAAGACTTTTCAGCGCTATTAAACTATCAGATATTCGGACAGACATGATGAATTTCAGAACCTCTTGGCGAAACTTTGTGGTAAAAGTTGCTCTCGTTCTGGCGCTTGTCCTGCTGCTTTTCAGCGCCTGCTCTACCACCAGTGAAAAAGTCCTGGTGACGCGCGTCATTGATGGAGACACTATTGAGATTTATGGGGGAGACAGGGTAAGATACATTGGCATGGATACTCCAGAGCGAGGCGAGCCGTATTATTTGGAAGCCACTGCCAAGAACGCAGAGCTAGTTGAGGGCAAGGAAGTGCGTCTGGAAAAGGATACGTCGGAAAAAGACCGCTACGGGCGGTTGCTGCGTTACATCTACGTGGATGACCTCTTCGTCAACGCCGAGTTGGTGCGTCTGGGATATGCCCGTGCCTATCCCTATCCCCCTGACACATATTATGCGGAGCTTTTCTCACAATTGGAGCTTGAGGCAAAGCAGGCAGGCAGAGGGCGGTGGGCGAAGTGAAACAGGAGAGGTTTGATGGATGCCAGTGGTGAGGAGAAACAGAAGCTGACACGGCAGGAGCGGCGGGAAGAGCGTCAGGAGAAGGAGCGGCAGCGCATCAAGAAACATGGCAAGGGCTTCATCAAGTCTTATACCGATGCCATCCTGAAGCGACTGAAGCGGAAAGGCGGCTGAACTAGACTGGAGGAGCCAGTTTAATGGTCAGGAGTGCTCCGCCTACATAGAGGGGTATGCCTATCAGCAAGCTGAGGGTAAGTCCCAGTCTGGGGATGAACCAAAAGAGGCTCAGGGCGTAAAGCACCCAGGCTGGCAACAAGAAGAGCATACTGCGGGCATATTGGCTGGCAGCCCGGCTGCCTGCTGTGGCGTAGATAGCGCTCACTGTGAAGACAGTTGCAGCGGGGAAAAAGGAGATGAAAGCAGCCAGGAGTCCTTTGGAATGGCTGCCAAAGTAAGAGGCGAGAGACACTGCCGTCCCACCCAGCAGGAAGTATATGGGTATAAACTTGCCATCCATTCTCATTTCAGAATAGCACCTGCCAGTATGAAAGGTCAAGTCCGAGAGCTTTCAGGAAAGTTTTTCAACCCCCTTGGTCCCCCAGTCTTGGGGGAATGGGGAGGAGGGTTGGGGGGGCACCCCCAACCCCCGCCAAAGGGGCAAAGCCCCTTGTGGAATCCCACATTGTAAATAGTGGAGAGTCCAGAGAGGCCAAGCCTCTCTGGTGGGGTCTGGGGGATACCCCTAGATTCCCTTCTACCCCCTTCTCCTGCAGGAGAAGGGGGACAGGGGGATGAGGTATCAGTATTTTCAGCTTTCGTGGTGCTGGTGTAGACCGGCATGGAGGGATGAAGCAACGACAAATGGGAAGTCGGCAAATGCTCTCAGTTCTCCCGACGGTTGCGCTCTCGGAGCTTTGCTGGTAAAATTGTGCTGTAATAAAGGAGTGTAGCTCAGCTTGGTAGAGCAGCGGTCTCCAAAACCGCCGGTCGCGGGTTCGAATCCTGCCACTCCTGCCAATAGCCGAGGTGGTGGAATCGGCAGACACGCTGTCTTGAGGGGGCAGTGAGCGCAAGCTCGTAGGGGTTCAAATCCCCTCCTCGGCACCATATAGGGGCGACGTGGCCAAGAGGTTAAGGCGGGGGTCTGCAAAACCCCCATTCGGCGGTTCGAATCCGCCCGTCGCCTCCATCAAATTAACCTATCCATCTCTGTGTAAGCCGAGGTGGCGGAACGGCAGACGCCACGGACTTAAAATCCGTTGGGACTTATGTCCCGTGCGAGTTCGAATCTCGCCCTCGGCATTAGATGGTTTGATGGCCTTGTCGGCTTCTGAAATTAAAGCGAGCGCCTGGCTTGATAGCATTAAATGATAAGGGGACTATGGTGTCAAGAGCATACACCCTTTATAGCTAAACTTGCCAATTTTTGCCGATGATGCATACGCCAGGGTCTCAAATCAGGTTGGTAGCAAATATCTAACATGTGGAGATTGCCGAAAAAGTCTTTATCAATCCCCCTAGCCCCCTTTACTAAAGGGGGATTGAGGGGGATTTTGAGGCTGGGGGGTACCCCACAGATTTCAAATTTTGCTGACTACATACAAGCTGTGCGGCAAGGGGAATTGGAAGAACCCAAATAGGACTACAAAAGGAAACGGGTAAGGGGGTAATCAGAGATGCAACGGAGACCGAGGATTCTGCTCGTTGACGATGATTTTGATCTGGTAACAGTAATGAGGGGGGCTTTGGAAAGGGAGGATTACGAGGTAATCGTAGCCTATGACGGGAAGGATGGGATAGAAAAGGCGAAAAAGGAAAAGCCTGATTTGATCGTCCTGGACATAATGATGCCGGTAGCGGATGGCTTCACCTTTCTTGACCAATTTCGGAAAGACCCATCGTTCGTCAAGACCCCCGTCCTGGTACTAACCAGCTTCTCTGAGGTACTGGGGCAAACAGATCCATCTGAAGTCGAAGAGCATCTTCGAATTGCATGGGAGTTCACAGAGTATATTCGAAAGCCTCTCAAGCCTAAGGATTTGGTCGCTAAAGTTAAGCAGTTTCTGAGTAAGGCAGGCTCAAAGAAATAAGCATTTTAACTGGGGTATGAGCTTCAAGCTTGAGTTTTACAATTCGTCATTAGCTGTGAGTCTGTCAAACAGTCAAAGTTGGAGGATAGGATGCCTGATGTGATAGCCAGGGTTATATCGCAAAAGGGAACATGTGCAGCCGGGCACAAGGTGGGCGAGGAATTAGTCATCGGACAAAAGACTCCTTTGGGCATGTGTTCGTGGGCGTTCTACACGCTTTTCCCCTTCGCTGAGGTTCTGGAGTATGGGGGCTCATTCCCCTGGGAGCAAGACCCAAACAAAACTACTGTTGCCTGTCCTGATCCAACAAACCCGGTAGTATTTGAATTAAGACGCAGCCCGTCTGATTAGAATTAGCGCTGAGTACGGTTAGCCAGTTTGTTACAAAAGGATAAGCTGTTTTGTCGCAGCCCCAGCCAAACAAGGCTTACGGCTCGCTCCACCGGCCAGACGGGGATGAGATTGCCACGTCCACCTCAGGTGGACTCGCAATGACGGGATGGTGGAGTTGATAGACACTTCTTTATACTAAGGTAAGAGGGGTTTGATCATCTCCGCAAGCTCTTTCAACTCGGCTTCCGGGTGGGGGAGTAGCGGCTCAATCTTGACCCCCTGTGGCCCGACGTCGCGAACAAATGGCAGAAGTAGTATGAGCAGGCTGGCTGCAACGGGCACCACGTATGTTTCCCAATCTCTGCCCACATTTGGCTAAAGCCACCAGCCGTGGGACTTCATCAAGTCAATATTAAGTGACACCAGGGGTGCGGTAACATACATAAGAACCACGACGAACAGAGCACAGCCCAGGACACGCTTCTTTCCTGCTTCTTTGCCAAACCACCATTCCCACCAGTTAATTGCTCTTCCCCTGGCCTTCAGTCTATTCAGAACTTTCTGACAGTCATTGGCCAGCTTTTTCTCCTCCTCGGATTCCCCACGCACCAGCTCACGCGCTCTCTCAAGCGCATCCTGTGAATCTTCAAGGCGTCCCAAGCGCAGGAGTACCGCACCTTTATTGAATAAATAAAGGCATGAAATGTCGTTTTCCAAGGCCATTTCAAAATACCGTAGAGCCTCTTCATAGCGAGTGCCTGCCATGAGGAAAACACCCTTAACATTGAAGAGTGCTGTGTTTTTTGGTTCTATTTTCAGCGCTTCCTCAATAGCTCTCATGGCTTCATTGATCTGCTTCAGATGATAAAGACACTCTGCCTTTCCCCACAATCCCCGCACGTTTGAAGGTTCAAGCTCAAGCACCTTCTCAATAGCAGCCAGCGCCTCTTTGTGACTGCCAAGACTGAACAAGGCAGCCCCTTTACCTAACCATGCCCCAGCATTGTTGGGATCAAGCGCTGTGACTTTGTTAAAATTATCCAAGGCCTCTAGATAATTCCCCAGATCCAATAGTGCATCCCCCTTACCCGCCCATGCCCAGGCATTGTTAGGGTCAAGCTCGATGGCCTTGTCAAAGGCAATCAGTGCCTCTTTATAGTTTTTCATACCGCGCAGGGCAATCCCTTTAACTGACCATACACCGGCATTGTTAGGGTCAAGCTTAATGGCCTTGTCAAAGGCAGCCAGCGCCTCCTTATCATTATCCAGAGTGCCTAGAGCAACCCCCTTACCCATCCATGCCCTGGCATTGCTGGGGTCAAGCTCAATGGCCTTGTCGAAGGCAATCAGTGTCTCTTTATAGTTTTTCATACCGAGCAGGGCAATCCCTTTAACTGACCATACACGGGCATTGTTAGGGTCAAGCTCAATGGCCTTGTCAAAGGCAGCCAGCGCCTCTAGATAATTTCCCAGATCCAATAGTGCATTCCCCTTACCTGCCGATGCAACGGCATTATTGGGGTCAAGGGCGATGGCCTTGTCAAAGGCAATCAGCGCCTCTTTATAGTTTTTCATACCGAGCAGGGCAATCCCTTTAACTGACCATACACCGGCATTGTTAGGGTCAAGCTCAATGGCCTTGTCAAAGGCAGCCAGCGCCTCCTTATCATTACCTAGACTCAGCAGTGCACTGCCCTTACCTGCCAATGCAACGGCATTGTTGGGATCAAGTTCCAGCGCCTTGTCAAAGGCAGCCAGCGCCTCTTTATATTTGCCTTCCTTGAGCAATTGCAAGCCAGCTTGTGCCAACCTCTTAAACTCATTGTTATCCATCTAGGCTCCCTCCCCGCCTTGGTTGGGGTTATCTTCTGCCATTCTACTGGCCTGGTAGACGGGAGTCAAGGACTAGCTAACTGCTACGAAGCGGTTAGTTTCAACCAGAGTGTCAAGTATGCGAAACGGTGTCAATCAAATTTCCTATGTCATTGCGAGCCCGCCCAAGGCGGGCGTGGCAATCTCAACCTCCTTTCATCTCCAGATTGCTTCGTTCCGCCTCAGGCGGACCGTAGGCGGACTCCTCGCAATGACGAGATGGATGTCGGTGTCCACTATTTTCGTAACTTTGGCGCAGTGGCAGCAGCACCATGCAGTCAGTTGAATAGGCATCATCCCATTTGACGTCCAACTCCTATGTGTATATTATTTTATGCGAGTTGTGTAGCAATACTTAGACAAGAATCAACAAAGGAGGACATCAATGCGAAAATGGCTAAGAGCGGGACTTGTGGTGGCATTGGCTTTATCGCTATTTGTCAGTGTTTTGGGATATAGTGTTGCCAGTGCTAAGAGTCCTAAACCACAAGACCAGGTAAAGAATTTCATGAGCGCTGCCGCCGGTATGAAAGTAGCTAAGGCAGTCAGTTACTGGGTGCCGGAAGAAAGCAATAATGTTCGTTCTGCCATGCAGAACGTGACAGCCGGTGCCAAAATTTCTCTATCCAAGGCAAAGTATGTAGTGGTCAGCCAGACTGCGGACACGGCTCAAGTCAGTGCCACCTATAATATCAAAATAAAGGTCAAAAGCAAGGCTACTATAAGTAAAAACAGTGAAAAAGCCACTTTTACTCTTAACAACGTAAACAGTAAGTGGCTGATTGCCAGTTCCAACATATGGAACAAGGAACCCTGGAATGTACCTGTAGCTACGCCAACACCTACTCCTACGCCTACCGCCACTCCGACGCCAACGCCAACACCTACACCCACACCTACGCTTACTCCCACTCCCACGCCTACACCTACCGCTACTCCGACGGCAGTCGCTACGCCTACTGTCACTCCCACGGCTGTCGCTACAGCTATACCTGGCCAGTCGATGCCACCGTGTCGTGTACAGGGGACGGCGACCCTGAATGGAGCGGCCGCACCCAATGGCACAGTGGTTACAGCGTTTATAGAGGGAACACAAGTAGGGCAAGGCACTGTAACTAATGGGAGTTTCCGGGTACAGTTTGATGCCGATGCTTACCTGGGGAAAACAATTACGTTCAAGGTTGGCACAGCCACTGCTAATGAAACAGTTACGGCTGTCTATGGCCTGGTCAAAAAGAATCTGACGGCTACCAGTGTGGTGTCCTCACCCTAACACCTACACCAGAGATACACACGGGGCTTGATATTAATTCCAGTTAAACCTCACAATTAAGACAAAGAGCCTACCCGGAAAAATCCGGGTAGGCTCTTTCCATAATCAATAGTGACATTTCCTCATTGACAGCAAAAGAACATATGTTCTATTATGCCATATGTCAGCTATTGAAGCCATGAAGGGAGGTGAACTATGGCTGAGGAACAAGTTAACGAGACGGCTGAGGCACAAGCTGAGCCATCGGCTGAGCTGGAGCAACTACAGGCACAGCTAACCCAGCTTGAAACGCAGCAGGCGGCCTATGAATCCCAGGTGGTAGCTCTCAGGGGCAATCTGGCACAGGCCGTGGGCAAATACCGTGCCCGGCTGCTGGCTGAGTCCCCCGAGGTGCCTGAGGAACTGGTCAGGGGTGATACTCCGGAAGAGGTGGATGCCTCGTTTGCCGCAGCTCGTCAGGTGGTAGAGAGGATAAGGCAGCAGTTGGAGACCCAGACAAACGACGAAAGAGTCCCCGCCGGCGCTCCGGCCCGTGGCCTGCCTGACCTGTCGTCGCTCTCTCCCGCAGAGAAAATTGCCTATGGCCTGGCACGACGCTAGAGGGTGCCCCTCACCCCTACCCTCTCCCGCAGGAGAGGGGGAAAAGAGGTGTCCGTCTCAGGCGGACCGGGGGTTGAATGGGGGTGCAGGGGACTCCCTGCCGGGGGTTTGGGGGTGTCCCCCATCCTCCCACCAAAGTACCCCCAAGAATGGGGGTAAGGGGGTTGAAAGAATCATGATATCGAAAGGAGGAGAAAATGGCTTTGACTTTAGCCGAAGCAGCCAAGCTTTCCAATGACACCCTGCTGGTGGGGGTGATCGAGACCATTATCTATGACAGCCCGGTGCTCCAGCTGTTGTCCTTTATTGAGATTGTGGGCAATGGCCTCACCTATAACCGGGAGAACCAGGCAGCCAGCGTCAGTTTCTACGATGTGGGCGATACCTGGGCGGAGTCCACTCCCACCTTCACCCAGGTGACGGCCACCCTTAAAATCCTGGGTGGCGATGCTGATGTGGACAACTTCCTGGCAGCCACCCGCTCCAACCTTCAGGACTTGCAGGCAGCCATAGTCCAGCTCAAGTCCAAGGCGGTGCAGCAGAAGTTCGACGATGGCTTTGTGAATGGCGATACCGCTGTGGACGCCAAGTCCTTCGATGGCATTGACAAGCTGTGTGTCTCGGGACAGACCCTGAGCATGGGCACCAACGGGGGCACCCTCACCCTGGAGAAGCTGGACGAGCTTATAGATAAGGTCAAGGGCGGCAAGCCCGACATGCTGCTATTGAGCCGTCGCAGCCGCCGCAAGCTCACTTCCCTTAGCAGGGGTGCCGGCAGCGGCATGCTGGAGACCGACCGCAACCAGTTCGGCCAGGTGGTGCAGTTCTACAACGGCATACCTATCGGGGTGAACGACTGGATCGCCGACAACAAGACAGTGGGCACCTCCAGTGATTGCTCTACCGTATACGCTCTTCAGTTCGGTGAGGGTGCAGCGGCTGGGCTCACCAGCCCGGGCGGCCTTCAGGTGGAGCGGGTGGGTAGCCTGGAGACCAAGGATGCCACCCGCATCAGGGTTAAGTGGTACGTTTCTCTGGCCCTGTTCAATACGCTGAAGCTGGCCAAACTCACTGGTGTACGTGACTAATGATGGGTGATTCAGTCCCCGCGGGGCGATCATGCAAGATCGCCCTTACGGGGCTGGAAAGGAAGGGGCAGGAATGAACCTGAGCCAGATGAGAACCAGGGTGCGCCAGGACCTTCATGACCAGGATGCCAATAACTATCGCTGGACGGACGCAGAGCTTGACCGTCATATTGACCATGCGGTGAGGGAGATTAGCCTGGCGGTGCCCGTAGAGGCCAAGTCTGTCCTGACCACCAGCGCCGACAGCCGTGAGATATCGCTGGCCAGCCTGGACGGGCTGATTGTGGTGGAGGCGGTGGAATACCCCGTAGGTCAGTATCCTCTGTCCTATGTGCTGTTTAGCTTGTGGGGCAATACGCTGAGCCTGCTGGTGGACAAGCTGCCTGCGGCCGGCGAAGAGGTCAATATCTATTATGGTAAGCTACATACTCTGGATGGCAGTACCTCCACCATCCCCGCTCACCTGGAGGACCTGGTGGCTACCGGTGCTGTGGCTTATGCCGCTTTGGAATGGGCCAGCTTTGCCACCAACCGGGTGAACCTGGGAGGTGTCACCGCCTGGCGGGACTATCTTACCTGGGGGCAGGAACGCCTGGCTGCCTTCGCTCATGGGCTGGCCCAAACATAGCCATAAGAACGCTCTGCGGGCACGGCGGCTGTATCGTCCTTATGAGCCTGAGCCCTCTCAGACCACGGACTGGGGGCCTTAGGGTTATGAAAAAGGGGATTTCACCGCTCACCTTGCCCTCACCCACAGGGAGACGGGGATACGGGGGGAGGCCAGAGGGGCAAAGCCCCTTTGGAGGGGGTCTGGGGGTATCCCCCCAGCTTCCTTTTCACCCCCTCTCCTGCAGGAGAGGGGGATAGGGGGTGAGGTGATACCTTGAGGACTCTTTCAGCCACTTTGCTGGCAGCCCAGAAAAGCCCTGCCCGCTTCCCATACGTCAGGGTGGAGGTCAAGGAGCGGGTGGGTGGGGTGATTCGTTTGAACTGGGCTCGCCTTTATTCCGGCAGTGAGCCTGATTTCTATCATGCCGCCACCATGCCCGGCGACGGCTCCCTGCTCCGGACCAGAGTTGATAGCTCCGATTACCAGCTCTATTACCAGCGCGTGGCCAACCCCGGACCGGGGAGCGACTTTAGCGCCTGGACGAGTTTTGGCTCGGTGTCTTCGCTCTCGGGCATTGCCCTGGCCAGCTCCGGGGCTATGGTGCTCCTGTTCTACGTGGGTCCTGCTTTCCAGGCCATCTATTGCCGGGAGAGCACTGATTACGGGCAGAGCTTTGGCTCTCCGGTGACGGTGACCAGCACTAGCTCAACCGTGGGCTGGCTGGCCGCTGCCTTGAATGGCCAGGGTGTGGTGGCCCTGTTCTACTCGGTGGGTGGCACGGTGTATGTGGTCAAGCGCAGCGGTGGCAACTGGTCCGCCTCAGGCGGATGGAGCAACAGCCTGGCCTCGGTTTCCGGTCTGGGGGTGGTCTATCCGCCTGCGGCGGACTGGAATCTGGCTGTGGCTGGCCAGAACAGCTCAGGCAACCGGGGGCTGTGGACTTGTATCTACGGCGATGGCTATTCTCAACCCGCTGGCAATTGGTCTGCCCTCAAGGAGGTCATCGGGGCTGGCTCCGGCTCGGCGGTGGAGTTCTGCTGTCCCTCCCTGGACTTGCCTGATGTCTTCAGGCTGTTTCTGGTGGAGAAATACACCGGCACTCAGAGCTACAGCCGCCCTCTGCGGGCGCACTCTCCACCAGGCGCTGACTTCATTAATAACCTGTGGCGGGAGCCGGTGCCTTTTGACCTCTCCTCAAGCTATGGCCTGGCCCAGTCCCATAGCAGCTCTCACGCCTGGCTATCTAGGCCATCAGGGGTGTGGCGGTCTCCGATCTCGCAGGCTGCGCTGGACATCAGCGCTGACCTTGTTGAGTTGAGCCTGAGTGAGGAGCCTTTCGGAGCAAAAGCACGGCTGGAGTTCAGGAACGACGATGGCCGTTATGGAGGCATCGGCTCCGGGGGCTACGTTGCCATCAGGAAAGGTTCCGAGATAGCCATCAGCCCGGGCTATCGCACCAGCGCTGGGGTGGAAGTTTCCTCCGGCCCCGCTTACTGGATCAGGGGCTGGCAATATATCTCAAGGGGAGGCTTGTCCCGCTTTGTGCTGGAGGCAGAGAATGGCTGGGGGCTGCTGGACGCCTGGCGGGCAAGGCGTCAGTTCAATTGGGCGGCTGGCCAGAAGAACATTCTCCAATTGCTTATGTTTGTCCTGGCTCGGGCTGGTCTGGAGCTGACTGTCCTGAGTTCAAGCTCTGCTCTGAACAATAACTATCCCGCCTTTTCTCTCTACCCCGGGGATAGCGGAGCGCAGGCGGTGCGCCGTCTGCTGGCACTGGTGTCCGATGTGCTCTTTTTCCGCGGTGGCTGTGGCTATATCAGGAACCCTCAGGCCAGCGATGCCAGCAACTACAGCTATGGCACGGGTCATGCTGTGATAGAAGGTCTGTACACCGGCGCGGCGCAGCAGCCCAACCGTGTTCAGGTCTATGGCTCAGGCCTGATGGCTGAGTCCTTCGACTGGCCGGAGATCAACGATAATTTTGACCGTCTGGTCCAGGTGCATGATCTAAACCTGGACTCGTTGAGCAAGGTTCAACAGCGGGCTGAGGCTGAACTGCGCCAGGCTCAGATAGCTGCCACCGGCGGCGAGATAACCGTGCCGCTCAACTGTGGCCAGGAGCTATATGATGTTGTTGATATCACAGATGCACGGGCTGGGCTGAATCAGGCCAAGCGCCGGGTGCTGGGTCTGACCTGGCATTATCTTCCAGCGCGGGGACTCTATGAGCAGCGCTTGCTCTTGGGAGAAGTGTAATCCCCCTGCCCTGATTGCATCGGGGCACCACGAAGGATGAAAATGGTAACTTAGCCGTTCGTGCTGAGCCCAGTCGAAGCATGAACGGCTCAAACGGGGTTTGCACTTCGACAAGCTCAGTGCGAACGGAAAAATCTCTATTTTTGGAATAATGGAGACTTAAATGGCAGAGTTGAAACGGGGGGTCGTTCAAGCTTTCAATGCCACGGACTATAAGGCCACGGTGCAGGTAGCGGGCAGCCTGCTGGGGTGGCTGGATGCTGTGGCGGTGGCCCGCAACATCCCGGTTGCTGAGATGGTGGTGGGACGCAGTTGTGCCCTGCTCATCTTCGACTTGGCTAACCCCGGCGATGTGGTGCTGATAGGGGTGTGGGGGTGAAGTTTGGCTCCTCCTCCGCCTGTGGCCGTCCTCTTCATAGACCCCAGCAACTTCTCAGACGCCGTTGTCCTGGCTGTGTGGATCTAATTGTGACTTTCATGTAATCATTTCAATCTTACTATTACGAATCGTGAGTTTGCACAACAATTATGTTTACTATACAATACGCTTTGGAAGCGAGTGGCTTCCTAAAGTCGGATAAAGCATTGTAAGAAAGTGTTGAGTGCAATATGAGCTATATGCCAGATGGGGTATTGTCAGCGACATTAAAGGATTTAAAAACTGGCCAGATTTATACCCTGATAACCAGACCGAGCAAATATTGTCACTTCTCAGACAAAATCCTTTGCGGTGTTTATGAAATAGGTATGCGTATCGACTGGAAGGCTATTGATGTAAATGACTACCCGACGCTTGATATAGATTTCTTTAAGCCGGGGCAGACAAAGCCCATCCAGGAGATGAGGAATCAGAAAATGCACCATACTCATAGAACCCCTAATGAGATTGGTGAATGGGTCTATCAATTTAACTTTGACACTCTAAACATGGAGTTATTACTTACATTGACTCGTGAGAATACCTTATCTATAGATTGTATTTTAGCTTAATGGAGAGGCAGAGGTATCCATCGTTCCTTCGGAGTTGTCCCGACTTAACGTCTTGTTGCTAAAGGCTTCTGTCCCGCAGCACTTTACTGCCCTACATTAAGGAAATCTTTAAGCGGCTCAGTCCTGCTTTCCAAGTTCAACCTCCTCCTCCCCCATCACCTCCACTCCATGCTGCTTCAGCAATGCCGTGGTCACCCCGTCACCCGGCCTGGTTTTTCTGGAGAAGGTGCCGTCATATATTTCCCCGCAGCCGCAGGATGGGCTTCTGGCCTTTAGAATGGCCTTTTTAGTGTTGTGAGCTTGAGCTATCTTGAGGACTTCGGTTGCCCCCTTGAGAAAATAGGGGGTAACGTCTTCCCCTTGCCTGGTGACCACTCTGGCTTTTCCTACCAGTACATCGGCTCCGTCACCATCAGTTATCTCCGATGGTGGCCTGGGAATGGGCAGTCCGCCTAGCTCCTCAGGGCAAACAGGGATTAGCTTTTGTCGTTTGGCCAGCGCTACTACAGCCTCATTGCGTTTGTGGCCGCCATCGTAGCGGCAGCGCTTGCCCAGCAGGCAGGCGCTAACCAGCCAGGGCTGGCTCATGATCTGGTGGCCTCTTTGGGATAGCGGAACTCTTTCATCTCCGCCTGTGCCAGGGCAGCCTGAACCAGGCTATCTCTGTCCAGTTTGGCCTCCAGATTTTCCATCTCCTCGGCACGGCTATGAGTAGCCGGGTGCTGAGGGACGAACAGTTGGCAGCAGTCCTGGTCAGGTCTTATGGAGATGTCGTAGGTGCCTAAATTGCGGGCCAGCTTTACAATATCTTCTTTGTCCGTCGCGATAAGGGGGCGTAGTATGGGCAGGCGCACGGCAGCACCGATAGTCGCTAGGTTATCCAGAGTCTGAGAGCTGACCTGACCCAGGCTATCTCCGGTGATTAGTGCTTTGGCTCCTTCCCGGTGAGCCAGGGCTTCGGCAATGCGGGACATGAAACGCCGGTAAAGTATGACCCGGTAAGCAGGTGGGATGGACAGAATAATGCTTTTCTGGACTTCGGCAAAGGGCACTAAATAAAGGCGGGTGTGGTACTGATAGGTGGTGAGTACCTCGGCCAGCTCCAGAGCTTTGTCAATTGAACTGCGGTTGGTGAGGGGGAAGCTATGAAAGTGGACTAACACAGCCTGGCAGCCGCGCTTCATCATTAGCCAGGCGGCCACGGGGGAATCAATGCCTCCGGAAAGAAGGCAGGCCACCTTTCCGCTGACTCCCACGGGCAGGCCGCCCGGACCGGCCGCCTCCTCTAATGAGATATAGATTTCTCTGGGGGCTACATCCACCTTGATATCCAGCTCAGGGGCGGTCAGACTGACGGCTGCTCCGTTGAGCTTTTGTACCAGGGAACCCAGTTCCCGTTGAATTTCCACACTCGTTTTGGGGAAAGCTTTGTGCTCACGATGGGCGGTGATGCGGAAGGAGTTGAACTGCCGCTGGGGCACTATTTGAGCCAGCAGCTCTGCCACTGCTTCCAGAGAAGCGGCAGTTCTATAGGCCAGGAGTATCCTTTTGATGCCCAGGACCCGGGATAGCCTCTGCCGCACGTCTGGCCAGGAAGCCTGTCCCAGCCGTATTAGAACCATCAGGTGTACCGGCCTCACCCCATCCACTCCACAGCCTCCGAGTGCCTGCTCCACATTGTCGGCCAACTGCTGTATGAAGAATGGCCGGTTTCTGCCCTTGAGGGCGATTTCATGGAACCGCACTACGACAAATTGCTCAGTTTGCTGGGCGGTTAACATGCCTTAATTATACCTTAATCTGCCGACCCGTCGTTGCCCTGAAACAGTCTTTTCAACTCCCTGATGATCCCCCATTCTTGGGGTAAATTAGGAGGGAGCTGGGGGACACCCCCATCCGCCTCAGGCGGACCGGCAGGATGTGTATCCTGCACCTCTTGTTGAGCAAATTGAGCGACTGTAGTGTCAGCCCAAGGCCGCTAGGAGGGCTTCGTATCTTGTGGAATCCCATTTTGATACTGCGTGGATGCGGTTATCTCTCCACGGCATCCATAGTGGAGAGGTCACCGGTGGGCAGACCTAGCTCCCTGGCTCTGAGCACGCGGCGCATTATCTTGCCGCTACGGGTCTTGGGAAGCTGGTCCAGAAACTCGATCTCCCTGGGGGCGGCATGGGCGGCCAGACCTCGCCTTACAAACTCGATGATCTCCTCTTTTAGTTTGTCGGAGGGCTGGTAGCCGGGGCGCAGTGAGATAAAAGCCTTGATGATCTGGCCTTTGATAGGGTCGGGTTTGCCGATCACCCCGGCCTCGGCGACTGCGGGATGCTCTATGAGCTTGCTTTCCACTTCGAAGGGGCCTACCCTTTCGCCGGAGGTCTTGATGATATCGTCAGCGCGGCCGTGGAACCAGAAATAGCCATCGGCATCGCAGCAGGCCAGATCTCCGGTGACGAACCAGGGCTTGAATCTGAAATACTCTTGATACTTGGCGGGGTTCCCCCAGACTGCTCGCATCATGGCGGGCCAGCCTGCTTTGATGGCTAGATTGCCCAGTTGATTGCAGTGGACATCATTGCCGGCCTCATCCAGTATTGTCGCCTCCACGCCGGGGACAGGTTTGCCCATAGAGCCGGGCTTGACCGGCATGCTGGGGAAATTGGTGATCAACTGCATTCCGGTCTCAGTCATCCACCAGGTGTCCAGGATGGTGAGGCCGAACGCTTTTATGCCCCATCGGATTACCTCCGGGTTGAGGGGTTCGCCCACACTGAAGATCAGCCGCAGGCTGCTCAGGTCGTACTTTTTGATTATGTCTTCGGAGCGCATCAGGAGGCGGAAAGCGGTGGGGGCGCTATACCATACAGTCACCTTGTGTTTTTCGATGGTGGCGTACCACTTCTCAGCGTCGAAGCGGCCGCCGCGAATCAGACTGCTAGCGCCCAGCAGCCAGGGGCCGTAAATGCCATAGGCCGTGCCAGTGATCCAGCCGGGGTCGGCGGTACACCAGAAGACGTCATCATCGCGCAGGTCGAGCACCCATTTGGTGGTCTGGTAGTGGCCCAACATGGCGTTATGGACGTGGAGAATGCCTTTGGGCTTGCCAGTTGAGCCCGAGGTATAATGCAGGATTAAGGGGTCTTCTCGGTTCAGCCACTCAATTTCCAGCTTGTCCGAAGCCCGGGCCATCTCCTCTTCATAGCTGATCTCCCCGCGATTGAGGCGTCGCCTGGCCCCTACCAGGATGATGTACTTCAAAGAGGGCAATTCCTTGACTGGAACTCTTTGTGCCAGCTCAGGCGTGGTCACCACGGCTACCGCCTGGCTGTCTTGGAGCCGATCCCTTACTGCTGCCTCCATGAAAGCTTCAAACAAAGGGCCTACTATAGCGCCTACTTTGGCGATGCCCATAAAGGCGACGTAAAGCTCAGGTGAGCGTGGCAGAAAGACAAAGACGCGGTCTCCCTTGCCTATGCCCAGCGACCTGAGCAGGTTGGCGAACTTGTTGGACAGGAGTTTCATTTCCAAGAAGGTGTATTTTTCTTGCCATTTGTCTTCGGTGAAGTGGAGGGCAACTTTGTTCTTGCGCCAGCTCTCGGCATGTCTATCAATGGCCTCGTAGGCTATGTTTACCTTTCCTGTTTGGTGCCAGGAGAATTGCTCCTCTACATCTTGCCACCTGAAGCTGCGGCGTGTCTCCTCATAGTTGTTGAGGTTGGCATCCTGGGATACAGGTTCGATTGTTTCTGAGGTATACTCACAGACTTCCATGACTGGCCTCCCACTTGATCTGGCAACAAAGGAAAGCGTTTATCAACTACTCGCTTGTCATTGCGAGCGAAGCGAAGCAATCTCATCCCTTTCCTCAAGATTGCTTCGTCGTCCGCCGCAGGCGGACTCCTCGCAATGACGAAAAAGCTCTCATAAGGAGCTACTCGCAGTACTTGGAGTCGGTCTTGAGGGAGCCATGCATAGGTATGTGCTCGATGAAATGCTCCTCCACTAACTCTTCGCCGATAGCTCCCCTGATCTCAATGAGGGGTATTATCTCGTATTCTACGAGGTCAACAAACTTGAGTAACAGCGCTCCCAACTGTTCGGCGCTCTTGGCTTCGACAATGTGAATGAAACCACCCCGTCCGCCCACCAAGGCGTAGCGAGCGATGACCTCCACCCCCACTGGCGGGTCTGCCATAACCTCTTTCTCTCGCTGGAAGGTGAGCGGTATAGCAGTTGGGTCATATTTGCCCAGGAGCGCAAACAACATCTTAGTCCTCCTCGCACGGTCTTATGTCTATTCTTATGTCTATATTGTAGGCACAAGCTATGCCAGCCGTCCAGCGCAGCAAAAGACAAAGAATTCCGTAGGGGATGGCTAATAGCGGGAGGTGCCCATCTCCACCATCTTACCGGTAACGATAAAGGCCACCCGTTCGGCGATGTTGGTAGCTCGGTCGCCGATGCGCTCCAGATTGTGGGCTACCCACATGAGACGGGTGGCCCGGGTGATGGTTTTGGGGTCTTCTATCATGAAGGAGATAAGCTCGCGGTAAACCTGGTCGTATAGCTGGTCTATCTCGGTGTCAGCAGTGCAGACCGCCTCAGCCTTCTTCATATCTCTTTGCATGAAGGATTCCATGCTTTGCCGCAGCATCTCAATAGTCTTCTGGGCCATGCGGGGGATGTCGATGAGCGGCTTGAGTGGTGGCTCATCTCCGATCAGGACGGTGATCCTGGCGATGCCCTCAGCATGGTCGGCCATACGCTCCAGCTCGTTGCTGATGTAGAGTATAGCTATGATGGTGCGCAAATCGCTGGCCATAGGTTGCTGGGTGGCGATGAGGCTTACACACTTATCTTCGATCTCAAAACGTTTGTGGTTGACATTCTCGTCATCGGCGATGATCTGATGGGCCAGCTTCAGGTCGCGCCGCTTGAGGGAATCGATGGAGCGGTCTATGGCTTTCTCCACCATACTGCTCATGACAAGCACATCGTCCTTCAACTCTTGTAGATGCTTCTCAAAGAGGACTCTGGTCATCTAACTTCCTTTCTCCGGCCTAGCCGAAACGACCGGTAATATAGTCCTCGGTGCGCCTATCCTTGGGGTTGGTGAAGAGCTGATTGGTGTCGCCATATTCTACCAAGGATCCGGCTTTATCCTCGCCCATAAGGAAAAAGGCCGCCTTATCTGAAACGCGCGCTGCTTGCTGCATGTTGTGAGTGACGATGACGATGGTATACTGCTGGGCCAGTTGCTGCATCAGATCTTCAATCTTCAGGGTGGCCACCGGGTCAAGGGCGCTGCAAGGCTCGTCCATCAAGATCACCTCAGGCTTCACCGCCAGGGCCCGGGCGATGCACAGGCGTTGCTGCTGACCACCGGAAATGGATACCCCTGACTGGCGTAGCTTATCCTTAACCTCGTCCCAAAGGGCTGCCTGTCTCAGGCTTTGTTCAACAATCTCCTCCAGTTCATGGCGGTCACTGCGAAAGCTCCTCAGCTTTGGTCCTGCTGCCACGTTATCGAAGATAGACATAGCGGGGAATGGATTTGGTTTCTGGAATACCATGGCCACACGTGAGCGAATTGCCACCGGATCTGCCGCTTTATTGTAGATATCTTCCCCATCCAGCAAGACTTGTCCCTCCACCCGGGCACCATGAGTGACTTCATGCATGCGATTGAGGCAGCGGATAAAAGTTGACTTGCCACAACCCGAGGGGCCGATAAGAGAGGTTATAGCTTTAGGTGGTATGTCCAAGGTGATGTCCTTTATGGCCAGAAAGTGGCCATACCAAGCATTTAGACTTTTAACAGAGAAACCACCCTTTTGCTCAGTTATAATCACCGGCTTACTCTTAAGGTTGATGATATTGTTACCAACATTATATATTCCTGGTTTGTTCAGCACTACCATAGGTTTCTTCACCTCGCTCGTCCGCGGGATGCCAGCCAGCGGACAAAAATACTAATAATAAGGACCATCAATATCAGCAGTAAAGATGCAGCCCAAGCTTGCTCCTTGTCGACGCTGTAAGGTGACGTGGCCTTATGGTAGATGGATAAGGGAAGGGCACTGATGGGCTTGAGCACTCCCTGGAAGCCAAAATAGTTGCCCAGGCTGGTGAACAACAGCGGCGCTGTTTCCCCGGCAATGCGGGCTGTGGCCAGCAAACCGCCGGTTATAATCCCCGTCCGTGCTCCTGGTATCACCACGCTCAGCACAGTTCGCCAGCGGGAAATGCCCAAAGCTAAAGCTGCTTCTCGCAGCGAATTAGGCACCAGTCGTAAGGACTCCTCCGAAGTTCTGGCGATAATGGGTATCATGATGATAGACAGAGCTACTCCGCCTGCCAGAGCGGAAAAGGAATGCAGAGGACGGACTAAAATGGCATAGGCAAATACCCCTACTACTATAGATGGCAAGCCCGTGAGGACATCAGCTATGAAACGAATGGCACTTGCCATCTTTGTCCCGCCAAACTCAGAAAGGAAGATGCCTGCCATCAATCCCGTGGGTAAGCCGATGGCGGTGGCCAGTGCTACCAGGATCAGGGTCCCAATGATTTCGTCACGCATGCCCCCGCCGGTCTCGCCCATGGGCTTGGCAGTGTTGGTTATCAGGCTCAGGTTGAGGAAGGAAATGCCGTGAAACAGGATATAACCCAGAATAAATAGCAGCACCATAATGCTGATCCCTGCGGAGCCTGCACAAAGACCCAGCATCACCCGGTTAACCCATTTCCTTCGATTATAGCTATAGTGTTCCATGCTACTCACGGTTTTCGCTTACTCCCCGGGTCATACGCCATACCAGAAGTCTGGCCAACACGTTGACTATAAGGCTGATGGCGAGGAGAATTAAAGCCAGCTCCACCAGGCTACCGATGTAGACATCGCCGGAGGCCTCGTTGAACTCATTGGCTATTTTGCTGGCAATCGTATTGCCTGGGGCAAAGAGTGAGGGGGTGATACGGTAGGCATTGCCGATGACCATGGTTACTGCCATAGTCTCTCCCAAGGCACGTCCCATCCCTAGAATGACTGCTCCCAAAAGCCCAGAGCGACAATATGGTAAGATGGCTCCGTTGATAGCTTCCCAGCGTGTAGCGCCAAGAGCCAGCATCGCCTCGCTCTGACTACTGGGCACTGCCCCGATTATATCCCGCGATGTAGCGGTGATGATGGGGATAATCATTATAGCAAGAATGATTCCTGCCGCCAGGAAGCCAACACCGAAGGGTGGACCGTGGAACAATGGGAGAAACCCAATATGATCCCCCAGCCATGTCTCCATGGGAGATCTCACAAAGGGTACCAGGACAAAGATGCCCCAAAGTCCCAGGATAACACTTGGTATAGCAGCTAGCATTTCTATCAGGAAAGAAGCCGGTCCCTTTATCCACCCGGGAGCGAGTTCGGCTAAAAAAATGGCTGCCCCCAGGCTTATTGGCACTGCCAGAATCAAAGCAATGGCAGTGCTTAGAAGGGTCCCATAAATGGCGGGGAGAGCGCCGAATTTCTCCGTAACCGGGTTCCAGGTGGAACTTCCAATGCCGCTGAGGCCGGATTTCTGTATTGCTGGCATGGCATCAATGTTGAGGATGACTATCATAGTCAGCAATATACCGACCAGTGACAGGGCAAAAATCAGGGTTAACCTGGAGAAGATAGCGTCGCCCAGGCTGGCTGGTCTTCCCAGTAGCCGTACGATGAGCCGCCGTGCTACTGAAGGTCTTAATGTTTTGCTGGCTTCCATTCGTCTGTCGTTAAACTCCTTCAGGCGGAGGACTCCATATCCTCCGCCTGTATAATGAAGTTTTCAGTGTGCTATCAGTTGACCTAACGTGTTATCAGAGGCTGGCCGTTATAGTTCATTGACAGGATTTCTTTCTCGGCCTTGCTGACCGCATCATTTGGAAGTGAACTGTATTGCAGCGACTCGGTGTATTTTTGGCCGTCATGTATGGCCCACCAGAGCATCCTGGCTAGGGCTAAACCCTTCGCCTGGTTTTGCTGGTTCTTGTACACCAGTATCCAGGTGAACCCGGCTATGGGGTAAGCCTGGGGGTTGGCCGAGTTTGTAATCATAATCTTCATATCGTCCGGAAGCGACACTCCTTCCGCAGCCTTGGTGGTAGCGGCCAGACTAGGCTCGATATAATTGCCCGCCTTATTGAGCAGCTTGGCCCAAGGCATGTTGTTCTGTATGGCATATGCCAGCTCTACGTAGCCGATACTGTTGGAGAGCTGCTGCACCTGCCCGGCAACCCCAGCGCTGCCGCTGCCACCGATACCTACCGGCCATTGTACAGACTTGGCAGTGCCTACCTTGGCAGCCCAATCCTGGCTTACCTTGGAAAGGTAGTCGGTGAAGATATAGGTGGTGCCGGAGCCATCGGAGCGGTGCACCACCGCTATGTCAGAATTAGGTAAGGTAAGACCAGGGTTGATAGCAGTAATACGTGGGTCATTCCATTTGGTAAGCTTCCCGAGATATATATCGGCTAACACATCCGGGGTTAGTTTGAGTTCCCCTGACTTCATCCCGGATATATTATAGGCAATCGCTACGGATCCGCTTGTCATAGGGACATGCATTATGGGGCCATGGGCTGCCTCTGCTGCAGCTTGCTCTGCGTCGGACATAATGCCATCGCTGGCGCCAAAGTCAACTGTCCCATCCGTAATAGCCTTAATACCGCCACCGGAACCAATTGCCTGGTAGTTTATGGCAACTCCAGTCAGTTTGTTGTATTCATCAAACCACTTGGAATACAAAGGAGCCGGGAAAGTAGCTCCTGCCCCTGTAAGGGAAGTGGCTGCGGGCATGGTCGAAGTTGGCGTCGGTGTAGTTATCGGCGTTGTCGTTGGCGTTTCCGATTTGGATCCTCCACCACCGCAGCCTGCCACCAGTAAGATGACTGCCAGTATTCCGGCGACGGGCAACCATATTTTTCTCTTGAGCGTACTTCTTAACACTTGCTTGTATCCTCCTGATTCAAATCTCATTTCAACTCAAGAGTAACCTGCTGGTGTTAAGGGGCGCTTAAGGGAGGATTAAGGGGTTGTAAAATTGTGGTGAAATATTAAGGAACTAATTCGCCCGAGGTAAGCTGAAGCTGAAAGTGGAACCTTTACCCTGTTCGCTCTCCACCCAAATCTCACCGTTGTGGGCCTGGACAATGTGCTTGGCGATAGCCAGTCCCAAACCACTGCCTTCACTGGCTCGCGACCTATCTGCTTTGAAGAAACGTTCAAAAATCCTGGGCAGGTGTTCTGGGGCTATACCAATGCCTGTATCAGATACACTGACCACCACACGGTCCCCTAGCGGCCTGGCTGAGATAGTGATACGGCCCCCTGGTGGCGTAAACTTTATGGCATTATGAACCAAGTTCATGAGCACCTGAAATATGCGGCTAGCATCAGCCCTGGCTGGCGGTAGGTCGGAGGGAACGTCTGCACTAAGGCTGAGGCCGCTACGCTCTGCGAGCGACCGTAGTCTGGAAACGGTGTCATCTATCAGGGGGCGCAAATCAACGATGGTCATCTCCAATTGCCTGCCTGATTCAATGCTGGACAGCTCTGCCAGCTCCCCCACCAACTGGGTAAGATGGTCAACTTCCTGCTCCATGCGGTTCAAGAAGTCGCCTGCCACTGAAGTATCTTCCAGCGCCCCATCCTGCAGCGTCTCGACGGCTGCCTTTATCGATGCCAGCGGTGTGCGTAGCTCGTGGGAAATGTTGCTGACGAAGTCCCGCCTGGTGGTCTGGAAGCGGCGCATCTCGCTCAAGTCCTGAAGAATGAGCAGTACAGACGGAGATTCATCCCTGAAGAGAGGTGTGGCGATAATCCGCAAAAATCGCTTGCCGTGGTCTGTTTCCAGTTCTCTTGTCAGTTGTTGTCCTGTATTGAGGCACTGCCTGAGTAGCTGCTCTATCTCATGATTGAGAATGACCTCGATAAAAGGGCGTCCCAGGGCCTTCTCTTCTCGAAAGCCAAATAACTTCTCTACAACCGGATTGGCCAGTCTGACCCTGGTCTCGTGGTCAACTAATAGCAGGCCGTCTGCCATGTTGGCCAGTACAGCCGCCAGTTTGTTGCGCTCTTGAGACAAACTGGTTATCGCTTGATTGAAGCCAGCGGACATTTTGTTCAAGGCTTGTACCAGTTCAGCGCTTTCACCGCTAACTCTTACATTGATCCTGTCCTCAAACTGCCCGGACGTCATATGTCGCATGGCTTGAATAATTTCTCTCAGCGGGCGCATGGTTCTTCTGGTTGTCCAAAGTGTAGCTAAAATCGTTAATATTACCGTGATTATGACAGCTAAGACTATAATGAGAGTGTGACTTGCAGTATCAGTATTGATCAGGAGCAAGCTTGTGGCCAACAGGCTGGCCAGGCTGATCATAATATAGAGGATGCAAATCTGCCAGCGCAAGCTGCGAAACATGCTCAGCCCTCGAAGCGGTAGCCCACGCGGGGCACCGTCACCAGGCGGTGGGGGCTAGCCGGGTCAGCTTCAATGTGCTGTCTCAACCAGCGGATGTGGACGTCCACGGTGCGGGTATCGCCAGCGAAGTCATAGCCCCAGACCTTTTCCAGAAGGTAATCGCGGGAGAATACTTGTCTCTGATTCTGCATCAGGAAGGTCAGTAGATCGAACTCCTTGGGTTTAAGCGGGAGGACTTTCTCCCCCAGCTTGGCCTCATGGCGGCCCAAATCGATCACCAGGTCATCGGCTCTCAGGATGTTTTCTGTTTTGGCCGGCTGAGGCTGCATCATCTCATTGCGGCGCAGCGTGGACTTGACGCGGGCCAGCAGCTCTCTCATGCTGAAGGGCTTGGTTATATAATCGTCAGCTCCCAGCTCTAACCCCACTACCTTATCCACCTCGTCCACCTTAGCGGTGAGCATCAGAATGGGCATGCTCATATCCTTGCGGAGCAGGCGGCAGACCTCAAAGCCATCCAAGCCGGGGAGCATGATATCCAGCAAGACTACGTCAGGCGATTCACTGCGAGCCAGTTCCACAGCAGCTAGGCCGTCTTTGGCGGTTAATACCTGGTAGCCCTCTTTGACCAAATTGTAGCGTATCAGTTCCAGCAGGTTAAGCTCATCTTCCACCACCAGGATTTTAGCATTTTTCATCTTGCGTCCCCCTAAACATTATAGTGCGCCAGGTCAGTCTTGGCTACCACCCTTGGCCCGGCTGCCTAACAGGTCTAGCCAAAGGCCGCTTACTATGTTATTATTCAGCTAGCATTTTGGAAAGTTCTGGTCAAGGAGGGCAGAGATGAGAATGGTTTTCTCTGTGTTGAAGGTGATGTTGCTGGTGTTGCTCTCTGTTAGTTTCCTGTTTGTGCTGATCGGCACTCTTAGCATCGGTGTGTTTGACCGCAAGGTGTTGAAAGCGGACTTCTACAAGGGTCAGCTCCGGGATGGCAATTTCTATGAGAGAGTTTATACTGACGTCATGCCTGAAATCAAGGGCCTGCCCGACTACTACGGCGGCATAAGCATCACCCAGCAGGAGGCGAACCAGCTTATCCGACAGATAATCCCTCCCCAGTGGCTTCAAGAGCAGGTTGAACCAGCCCTGGATTCTGCCATACCCTGGATTCGCTCTGATACTGATGAGCTTAATTTGGTAATAGACCTGAGACCGGCTAAGCAAAGGGCGCACGTAGCGGTGCTCCAATTCGCCAGTCAGAAGCTGGACAACTTGCCGGAAGGGCCTCTTCCGGATCTGGAACAGGTGGCCGGCGGAGAGTTTCCTCCATCTCTGCCCGGGAAGCCAGCAAGTCCCGATCGCCAGGCGATGGTGCAGCAGGCCGTCGCCTTACTGACACCTTATGTGGACGCCAACATCGACAAGGCTCCAGACAAGCTTGACTTGATCCAGGAGGAGGTTAACCGGGAAGGCAAGGGCAAGACCCAAGCAGAATTTCTAGAAGACCGTTTTGGTACTGGCAGAGATATTGTTGATTTGGTTATCAATAAGATAGGCCTTATTAAGGCTTATTTAGCCCTGGCTGTGTTGCTGGTGCTTATCGCCTTGCTCAACCTGGGCAAGCTGAGGGCTGCGCTGCGCTGGGTGGGGGGCACCATGTTCTTTAGCGCTCTGCCTCTGATGGTGATGGGCATTGTTGCCAATGTGGCAGGACCAGGCCTGGTGAAAAACAGGCTGGAGGACATTCATAATGTGCCTGCCAGCGTCATTAGCCTGATCTCTGACCTGAGCGGCTCGGTCATCAAGGACATATCCTGGACTTTTGCAATACCAGCTATCGTTATTACTGGCATCGGCCTGATCCTGTTTGTACTCTCTTTTGTGGTGCGACGACAGGAGCCCACACGCGGTGATTGAGGAAGGAACTTAGGCTCTGGATTGCGACTGATAGATAGTCATGTCCATCTGGATGGTCTGGAAGCGCTTGATTTATCTATAGAGCGAGCCCGGCAGGCAGGTGTGGCGGCTATAATCGCAGTGGGGATGGGTGGCTCCTCTAACCGGCGCACACTTGAGATAGCTGAGCGCTATCCTCGTTTTGTCTATCCGGCGCTAGGCCTGCACCCCCGTGCACTGGCCGGGCTGGGAGAAGAGGAAGTGGCCGCTGAGTTGAATTTTATTCGGGAGAACATCTCCAAAATAGTAGCTTTGGGTGAGATAGGCCTGGACTACGATAAGCGCATTGTTCAAACTACTCCAAAGCCTTGGCAACAGGACGTTTTACGTCGTCTCCTGGCGCTAGCCAAAAAATATGACAAACCGGTGGTGATTCATAGCCTATACGCCTGGAAAGATGGTTTTGACCTGGTGAGGCAGTCAGGGGTCAGCAAAGCTATCTTCCACTGGTATACTGGTTTTAGCAGTGTGCTGAGGGATATCCTGGAGGCTGGCTACCTCATATCGGCTACACCTGCTGCTGAATACCACGAAGAGCACCGCCGAGCCATCAGGCAAGCGCCTCTGGATGGCTTGCTTCTGGAGACCGATGCGCCGGTCTACTATGGCAGGGACCCCAAATACCGCTCTGAGCCGGCAGATATTCTGAGGAGCTTGAAAGCGGTCTCAGCAATCAAGGGTATAGCTGAGGCGGTGGTGGCAGAGCAGACTACCGATAACGCTTGTAAATTCTTTGGCCTGGCCGGGCTGGCGCAGCCGTAACGAGCTAGCTGGCTAGCTACGGCTGCGGAAATAGGCGTCTTTCGCTTTATAGGGATTTTCCCTTAGAAGGACTTCGGATGACACGCTGTATGGGTTTCACCCAGATACCGCGGCAGAGGGCAGGATGTGTTCTGTCCAACCTGCTATAATATTTGGTCGTGATGAAGCAAGCTACGATAGCTCTGGAGACGCTGGGCTGCAAACTAAATCAGGCAGAGACAGAGCTTCTAGCCAGACAGTTTGCCCAGGCCGGTTTTCGAGTAGTGGATTCCTCCCAGCCAGCGGATGTCTGGATTCTTAACACCTGCAGCGTAACCCACATTGCCGACCGCAAGTCGCGTCATCTGTTGAGGTTAGCTCGCCGTCTCCATCCACAAGCCTTGCTGGTAGCCACGGGCTGCTATGTACAGAGAGCGTCTGACGAGCTATTGCAGATGGAGGAGGTGGACTTGTTGGCCGATAACCGGGACAAAGTGCGCCTGGTGGAAATAGTCAGCAATATTTTGGGAACATCGTGCTCTATGGAGGCGTCTAGTTTATCAGAGCCAGGCTGTGATGGATTCAAGACCAGAGCCATGATTAAGATACAGGACGGCTGCAACGATTTTTGTTCCTACTGTATCGTGCCTTATGTCCGAGGCGGGGAACGCAGCCTCTCTCTGGATGAGATAATCAGCGAGGTTCAGACCAGGGTGGACGCTGGCTACAAGGAAATTGTCATCACAGGGACTAAGCTGGGCGCTTATCATTGCAATGGGACAGACCTGAAGCACTTGTTGGAGCACATTTTGGCTAAGACCCAGGTGACTAGGCTTCGCCTTTCCTCTCTTCAGCCCCGTGACCTGACCACCAGTTTTCTTTCCCTCTGGGCTGATGCCAGGATGTGTGCCCATATCCACTTGCCTTTGCAAAGCGGCAGCCCCTCTGTGCTGCAACACATGAGGCGTCGCTATTCGCCTGCTGATTTTGAGCAGGCGGTACGGCTAGCCAGGCAGATGATACCAGATGTGGCCATTACCACTGATGTCATAGTTGGCTTCCCCGGAGAAAGCCCTCAGGAGTTTGAGGAAAGTTACCGCTTTTGTGAGGGGATGGCGTTTGCTGCCATCCATGTCTTCCCTTATTCAGCGCGGCCCGGCACTCTGGCCGCTAGTATGCCGCAGGCCATCTCAGCCCAGGTCAAGCGGGAGCGCTCTGACAAGTTGTTGGAGCTGTCCCGGAATGCGGCGGAGCAATTCCGGCGGCGTTTTCTGGGTAGGACTGTGGAAGTCCTTTGGGAAAATAAGCAACGAAGTGTTTGGCAGGGGCTCACAAGCAACTATATCAGGGTAAAAGCGGATAGCCGATTGGACCTGGCCAATAGTTTTGGGCTGGTGCGGCTTATCGACCTGTGCCCGGCCGGCGTGAGCGGAGAACTGGCAGGAAGCTGGAGCTGACTTGGCATGGCTGACGGCAACAAGGTTTCTTTCCTCTTGTGAGGCTTTTCTGCTATAATGTCGTGGGTTATAGTGCTTGGTAGTGTGCCTGCGGAGGCAAGGTGAATTCTAGTTGGCTTAGAAACGGTTTTATTTATCTTTTGATACTGGTGGCTATCATAGCCATCTTCACCACCGTGTGGCCGGCATCACATGGGCTAAAAGGCATTTCCTTTGAGGAGCTTGTCGCACAGGCCAAAGCAGGCCGGGTGCAGAAGATAACCCAGCAGGGAGAGACACTGAAGATCACCCTGGTGGGAGAGAAGGACGCATCGTATAAGGCGGCTTTCATAGGGGAGGACCTTCGTACGGCATTGCGCGACGAGGGTGTAAAGCTGGGGATAGGGCCGGGAAGCATTACCCCTGGCATTATATCCTTTAATGAGCTGGTCAAGAGGGCTCAGGATGGGAAGATGTCCCAGATAACCCTGGGAACGGAAGCACTGGCAGTCACTTTGGATAGTGTGGGATATGTTACCCCAAAGCCATCAGGCGTCGGTAGTGTTGATGACCTCAGTAAGATATTGCAGGATGCGGGTGTTAAGGTGGGGCAGGGGGGTGTGCTGGTGCAGGACGGGTCGAAGCTAGTTCCCCTTGTGGTGATACCCCCTGTCGAGCTGATCACACGGGCGAGGTCGGGTGAGGTGGCGAACATAACCGTAGAGAAGACCAATGATGGTAATGTGCTGGGGATCACCCTGGTGGGGGATAAGTATGCTTCCATAAAGGAGACTTACCTCGGGAGTACCGACGATCTCAGTAAGATGTTGCAGGATGCGGGTGTTAAGGTAGGAGAGGGTGGTGTGCTGGTGGTGGAGGGGACGACAACGGTGGACGCAGGCTGGGTACAGGTGGGCTTTAAGTCTTCTGGCGGCTTCAACTGGACCAGTGCTCTAATTACTTTCTTGCCCCTCATTTTCATCGGGCTATTATTCTTCTTCATGTTGCGGCGGGCCCAGGGTGCCAACACCCAGGCGATGAACTTCGGTCGCAGCCGGGCCAGAGTGATTTCGGCTAATCGGCCCACAGTCACTTTCGACGATGTGGCCGGAGTTGACGAAGCTAAACAGGAACTTCAAGAGATAGTGGAGTTTCTGCGCAGCCCGGAGAAATTTTCGGCCCTGGGGGCACGCATCCCCCGGGGTGTGCTGCTGGTGGGGCCGCCAGGTACCGGCAAGACTCTGCTGGCCAGAGCTATCGCTGGCGAGGCAGGTGTGCCTTTCTTGTCCATCAGCGGCAGTGAGTTTGTAGAGATGTTCGTTGGCGTGGGTGCTTCCAGGGTGAGGGATCTGTTTGACCAGGCCAAGCGCAATGCGCCCTGCATTGTCTTTGTGGACGAGATAGATGCCGTGGGCCGCCATCGGGGTGCTGGCCTGGGGGGCAGCCACGACGAGAGGGAACAAACGCTCAACCAGATATTGGTAGAGATGGATGGCTTTGATACCAATACCAAAGTTATTGTCCTCTCGGCAACCAACCGTCCCGATATCTTGGACCCTGCCCTGCTCCGTCCAGGCCGCTTTGACCGCAGGGTGGTGCTGGACTGGCCCGACATCAATGGCCGCATCGCTATTCTCAAAGTGCATGCCAAGGGGAAACCGCTGGAAGAAGCGGTAAACCTAGAGACTCTGGCCAAGTTGACCCCCGGCTTTACCGGTGCTGACCTGGCCAACCTGCTCAATGAGGCGGCAATTCTGGCGGCACGGCGCAACAAGAAGTTTATTGGCATGAAGGAGATGGAGGAGGCCATAGACCGGGTCATCATGGGGCCTGAGCGCAAGGGCCGCAGAATCAGCCAGCGTGAGAAGGAAATCACCGCCTATCACGAATCTGGTCACGTTCTGGTGGCGCGCATGCAGAAAAATGCGGATCCGGTGCATAAAGTTTCTATAGTGGCTCGTGGCATGACTGGTGGTCACACCAGGCAGCTTCCAACTGAGGACCGCTATCTGTGGACATCATCGCAGTTCGACGCTCTGCTGGCTACCAGTCTGGCGGGGCATGCTGCTGAGAAGGCCGTCTTCAACGAGGTCAGCACTGGTGCTGAGAATGACATTGAACGGGCTACCAAAATAGCCCGCAAAATGGTAACCGAATATGGCATGAGCCAGAAGCTGGGGCCACGCTCTTTCGGCCGCAAGGAGGAGTTGGTTTTCCTGGGCCGTGAGATTTCCGAGCAGCGCGATTACGGCGATAAGGTGGCTGAGGAGATTGATGAAGAGGTACACAAGATAATTCAGGGTGCTTATAAGACTGCCGAAGAAATCCTGACTACGCACCGTGCCAAATTGAAACAGCTTGCTGAGTATCTAATTGCCAAGGAGACCATCGAAGGCGAGGAACTGGAGAAATTGTTCAACGAGCCAGCTCCAGAACCAGAAGAAAAACCTGTGCCAGCTTCGTAAAAGACTACTGGCTGGTCGTTCGACCAGCCGTCCCCAATATTTCCAATAGGGATTCCACAAGGGGCGTCCGCCTGAAGCGGATTGGTGGGTGGATGGGGGTATTCCCCGACTCTCTGACTTCCCCCGACAGTGGGGGATATAGGTGGGTGGAAGGGCTACTTTCAAATGAGGAAGGGATTGGGATGACTGGGACTACGGTACATTGATCGTCTTTGCGAGGCACGGAGTGTCGAAGCAATCTTGGGGGAAAGGGGATGAGATTGCTTCGACCGCCTGCGGCGTGATCTCAATGGCAGTGGGTAGCATGTCATCCGCCGCAGGCGGGTCTCTTGCTCCCGCAGGGAGAGATTCTGAGCGTAGCGAAGAATGACACTTTCGAAGGAATGACAGCCAAATGGCAATCGCATTTTTCGGCCTGTAGTCTTTGGGGGTTATCTTGAAAATCAAAGCCAGGTTTTTTGGTCTCTATAGGGAGTTGGTTGGCAGTAGCCAGGTAGATTTGGTGATTGAAGATAAAATCAGCCTGGCAGACCTGAGACAGGAATTGGCTGTGTTTTTTCCGCCGCTTCAGGCTTTCGCCGATAATTTGCTACTGGCTGTCAATGGTGAATACGGGTTGGCCGAGCTTCAGTTGAAAGATGGGGACGAGATAGCTGTGCTGCCCCCTTTGAGTGGTGGCGCTGATATTGAGATTACTGCTGCCCCCATCTTTCCGGAAGATGTGGTGGAGAAGGTAAAACGGGATAGCTATGGAGCGCTGGTTACCTTCGCAGGGAGGGTCAGGGACAACTCTGAGGGACAAAGAGTGCTCTACATGGAATATGAAGCATTCCAGGAGATGGCCTACAAGAAGCTGGACGAGATTGTTGCTGAAATCCGTGCTCGCTGGCAGCCTCTGGACATAGCTATCAGCCACCGGGTGGGCAGGTTAGAGGTTGGCGAAGTGGCTCTGGTCATCGCTGTAGCCTCGCCCCATCGCAAGGAGGCGTTTGCCGCCTGTGAATATGCTGTTGACCGAATCAAGGAGATTGTGCCCATCTGGAAGAAGGAGATCAGGGAGGATGGTGGTGTGTGGGTGGCTCAGTAGATAGCCTGCTCTTCGGTCAGCCTCTTTATTTCAGCCTGCGATAGCCCCAGCAACTCCCCAAGGACATACTCGTTGTGTTGACCCATCAAAGGAGCCCCGTTTCGATTTCGGGCGGGTGTAGCTGACAGCTTCCATGGTGGGGCTATCATTAACTGTTTGCCCAGCCTGGGATGTTCTACCGGTTGCCAGAAGTCTCGTGCCTTGAGATGTGGGTCTTTGTATATGTCTTCGCTGTTGAACGAGGGCACAGCAGCCACTCCATAATTCTGTAGTAAATGCATGACCTGGCGCGGGGTTTTGTCTCTTGTCCACTGTGCCACTATTTTGTCTAGCTCCTCTTGGTTGTGCCATCTATTGTACATTGTAGCAAAGCGTTCTTCCTGAGCCAGCGCAGGCTGTCCCATAGCCTGACACAGGGCTTGCCATTCCTCATCATTTGCCACAGCAATGCTTACCCAGTTGTCCTTGCCCTCGCAGGGGTAGCAGTTGTGGGGGGCCATAATATCATCGCGGTTACCTTGCCGGGTTTGCACGCGTCTGTTCATAGAATAGTCTAGAAACACCTCGCCGAGCAAGGAACTGACGACCTCTGATGAGGAGAGGTCAATATGCTGGCCACGGCCGGTGCGTGCCCGGTGGTTGAGGGCAGCTACTACGGCGAGAGCAGCGGCGGTACCGCTGATGAGGTCGATCTCCCCAAGTAGCCTGGCTGGAGCATCGTCAATATAGCCCGTTAGATAGGCAGCCCCACCCAATGCGCCAAATGTGGGGGCATAGCCTGTATAGTTCTTCTCTGGCCCGGTAGCACCCCGGGCTGAGGAAGAAAGCATTATCACGTTGGGATTGACCTTCTGCAAAGCCTGATATCCCAGTCCCAGGCGGTCCACTGCCCCAGGACGCATATTTTCGGCTATCACATCACTGATACAAACCAACCTCTTTACCAGGTTGACGCTCTCCGGGTGGCTCAGGTTCAAGCTTACACCCAGTTTATTTTGGTTCATATAGTTGAAGATGGGGGAGTTATCCAGGCCACCGAACATCTGGCCGGTGGTTATGGAGCGTGTTCGGGTGTGATCAGGCCGTTTGCGGCTCTCGATTCTGATCACCTCTGCCCCCAGGTAGGTGAGCAGGGTAGTGGCGAAGGGCCCAGCCCAAGCCCAGGTGAGGTCAGTTATTCGCACACCACTGAGGGCGCTATTACCCAGGCCACTCATATTATGCCTGCCTGGGTCATTCTGATAAGCTCCTGCCGGCTGTAGCCCAGCCGCTGGCAATAGATTTCCTCATTATGCTGCCCCAGCAGTGGCGCTGGACGGCGCACCCGAGAGGGTGTTTGAGATAATTTGAATGGCAACGAAGGATAGAATTGACTGCCTGCGCAGGGGTGCTCTATTTCTGTAAAGTAGTCTCTGGCACCGGCCTGTGCAGAATGAAATATCTCCTGCGGTGACCAAACCGGCCCTATAGGGCAGCCTTCGGTCTGACCACGGTGATATAATTCATTCTTGTCATGTTGCTGTGCCCACTGGTTTATCCTCTGCATTATTTCCTCGTCATTTTCAGCTCTGTGGGCCTGCTCCAAGTATTTCTTATCAAGAGCCCACTCAGGATTCCCCATGATTTTCACCAGAGCCAGCCATTGGTGCTCTTCATTAAATGCCACCAGGGCATGGCCGTCCCGGCAGGTCAACATGCCTCCTAACCCCTTGATCTGCCGCAGCCGGCAGGGGTGCTCCTGCCAGTTGGCAAAACGGGCGGCATCCACCCCAAAGAAGTTCAATATGGCCTCTTGCTTGGAGATGTCTATGTGTTGGCCCTCTCCACTGAACCACTGGTAATATAGAGCAGCCGTGGTAGCCAGGGCAGCGCTCACCCCGACGCCATATTCTCCCAGAAAGCCCCCAATTTTGAGTGGCTCTCGTTCAAGCTCTTTCTCAGTGAGCACTTCAGGGGTGAAATATCCTACCAGACTGGCGTGATATGAATTGAGATAGTAGGCTTTATAATCTCTATATAGGCCGCTTTGTCCAAATGGTGTGATAGAGGTCATCACCAGGCGTGGGTTGATTGCTTTTAGTTGAGGATAGACCAGGCCTAGCTTTTGAAGCACCTGAGGTGGATTGTCCTCGATCAGGATATCAGCCTGGCTGGCCAAGTCCTTGAAAATACGCTGTCCGCTGCTGGTGCTAAGGTCTAGAGTTACACCCAGCTTGTTGGCATTAAGGTAAAGAAAAAGCCCACTGGTCTCAGGGTGTGGCTTGTCCTGGGGATAAGGACCACGTGTACGGGACTGGTCGCCATTTGCTGGGGCCTCCACCTTAATTACCTCAGCCCCTAGGTCAGCCAGCAGTCTGGCACAATACGGTCCCGCTACAAAATTGGCATATTCCAGCACACTTACGCCCTTCAGGGCGGTATCTGACACAAGGCCTTCCTTCTGGCTATTTCTTGCGCTGTAGAACGTAATCGGTGAGTCCATCCAGTGATCGCTGACTAGCGGAGGGCTGTAGTACCTCTAAGCACTGGCGAGCCTTAGAGCAAAAGTCCAGAGCGATGTCATAGCATTCTTGGATAATGGAAGAGTTGCCGATTGTCTCAAGTGCCTGGTGCAAGCTATCCGGATCCCCATGATTAGCAAAAAGGCGCTTGATTGGATTGTTTTTGGGCTGGCGTTCCAGGAATAGGATGGCGGGCAGAGTTAGAGTCCCCTGACTTAGGTCATGTCCCACTGGCTTGCCCATTTCGTCGGCTTCGCCGATGAAATCAAGCACATCATCTACAATCTGGAAAGCTAGTCCCAGGTTATACCCATAGTGCTTAAGGGCCTCGATGACTGGCTCTGGGGCCTGGCATAGCGTAGCGCCACTTTGAGTAGCTAAAACAAACAACGAAGCTGTTTTGTTGCCAATGCGTTGGTAATAGCGCTCCCTGGTTTGACGCCAGTCAAACGAAGTATAATTTGCCTCCAGTTCGGCGCTGGAGATAGCCATCACTGTCTTAGCAAAGTTGCGGGCCACCCGAATCTCATCAGTGCTGGCCACCAGGTCTGCTGAGAAAGCAAAGAGATAATCACCTACCAGCACGGCTGTACCCTGCCCCCATGTGCTGCTCAGTGTTGGCCGGCCACGGCGCACCTGGGCTTTATCCACGGTATCATCATGAATAAGGGTGGCAATGTGTAACAGTTCCACCGCCACCGCCATGGTTACCATGAGCTGCTGGTCATAGCGAAATGACTTGCCTGCCAGCAGAGTTATGGCAGGGCGGAGAAGTTTGCCCGGATCTTGAAGCGCATACTCCACCATATCAGCCATCTGAGGTGGTGCTGACCGCTTGAGCGATCTGATGCGTTCCTCAACACTGACCATGTCCTCTTGGATTGGTTCGTAGATAGCTGTGATCTGCAACTGAGATCCTCTTATATCCCCATGGCCTGTGCACCTATCGCTTAGACTGGCCACCTGATCGCGAGGTATCTGTGACCTGCGCTTTGTCCTCCAGCTTGATGAAAAGGGGCTCCGGCGGCGCCAGTTTTTGCCCTGCCACTGGCATCTCCAGTTTCCACTCCGTCAGCTTGCCCTGATAGCCCAGCAGGCGATGCAATTTCTGGGAGCTGAAGGGCAGGAAGGGATAAAGCATGGTTTTTAGGCTGGAGATGACCGAGATAGCGACATAAAGGGCGCTGGCAGACGCCTGGCGGTTCTCCTTGATTTTCTTCCAGGGAGACTGGTCGTCCAGATAGCGGTTGGCCTTCTGAGCCAAAGAAAAGGATGTTCGCATGGCCTCTCGGAAGCGGCAGCGATATATCAGACTGTCCACCTGAGCAAAAGTTGCCTCGGCCTTAGCCAGCAAAGCCTGGCTGGAGGCATCCAGTTCACCTGGATGGGGCACCGAGCCATCAAAATTGCGATAAGTGAAGGTGAGCACTCGATGGGCCAGGTTGCCATAGGTAGCCACTAGCTCGTCATTATTCCGCCGGAAGAATTCTTGCCAGGAGAAGTCTGCGTCTCCGGTCTCGGGCATATTGATGGAAAGGTAATAGCGCAGCGGGTCAGGCTCGTAACGTTCCAGGTAGTCAGGCAGCCACACCGCCCAGTTTCGGCTGGTGGAAAGTTGCTTTCCTTCCAAAGTGAGAAACTCGTTGGCTGGCACATCGTAGGGCAGATTGAGTCCGCCATAGCCCATTAGCATGGCCGGCCAGATGATAGTATGAAAAGGGATATTATCCTTACCAATAAAGTAGTAGCTTTTCGTCTCCCCCTGCCAGAAGGGACGCCAAGCCTCGGCATCTCCGCGGGAAAGTGCCCATTCCTTGCTGGCAGAGAGATAGCCGATGACCGCTTCAAACCAGACATAGATGCGCTTCTTCTCCCAGCCAGACACAGGCACACTTACTCCCCATTCCATATCCCTGGTAATTGCCCGGCTTTTCAGGCCTTCCTTCAGAAGTCCCAGGGTAAAGTTGAGCACGTTAGGTCGCCAATGTCTCTGCTGCTTTACCCATTGTTGCAGTTGATCCTGGAAAGCCTCCAGCTTCAAGAAGAAATGCTCTGACTCTTTGAACTGCGGTGTGGTGCCGCAGAATTTGCAGTGAGGATCAATAAGCTCAGTAGAATTTAGGGGCTTGCCACAGCGGTCGCACTGGTCTCCTCGAGTGCCTGGAGCACTGCAGTACGGACATTGTCCCTCAACATAGCGGTCAGGCAAAAAACGTTGACAGCGGGGACAATAAGGCAGCGACATGCTGCCCTTGTAAATATATCCTTTCTTCAGCAGTGACAGGAAGATATCGTGAGTAACCTGAGCATGATTGTTTGTGGAGGTCTTAGTGAACAAATCAAAGGAGATGCACATCTTCTGCCAGCAGTCCAAGAACTGCTGGTGATAGTATTCGGCTACATCGGCAGGGGTCTTGCCTTCTTGCTCAGCACGTACTGTTATCGGTGTGCCGTGCTGGTCACTGCCCGATACCATGAGCACTTGGTTGCCCTTAGCCCGGTGGTAGCGGGCCAGTATATCAGCAGGCAGGTAAGCGCCGGCGATATGGCCCAGATGGAGAGGGCCATTAGCATATGGCCAGGCTACTCCTATGAAAATGTTCTCGCTCAACAGTGCCCCCGGCAAATTATCGGTTTATTTTATCATATGCATTTGTTGAAGGCCACATCGGTACCGCCCATTAGCGCCAAACATAGCATCACTTGATTACAGTAGCCTGTCTTCTTTTGGTGGAAATGTGGGGATTGCGGGCAGGTAAACCATGTGTGGTAAACTATAAGATAAACAGCATGAAAAGCGTCATGGTAGGCATGTCCAGCTTGCCTCTTTACCAAAGAGCACAACAGTTAGGCAGCTAAGGCCATGATTTGAAAAGAGGACCAAAATGGAGCAGGTGTTGATGACAGCGAAGGGAGTCACTGGTCAGCTTGAACTTTTGGAAAATAGAGTCAGAATCAAAAGGAGAACTAGTATTTATGCTCTTATAACACAGGGGTTTAGGGGTGATAAAAATATTCTCATTAAAGAGATATCCTCTATTGGGTTCAAGAAGGCCGGAACATTGAACGGGTACATTGAACTTGTTATCGAAGGGAGAGAGCCTAAAAAGGGGCTTCTTGAAGCGGCCCTAGACGAATATACAGTTACGTTTAAGGCTCGTCACCAATCCGCTTTTGAGAAAATCAAAGAGGCTATTGAGGAAAAGATGGCCTCAATGAAACACGGCGAGACTGGTGCTTAGTTTGATAATTGCGTGTTTCAATTTCCAAAGCTGTGTGAAGCTGGGTATCCATACATGGGTTTTGGCAATTAAGCACTAGCGTATGGCTGGGAGAGTGGTGTTCTCTCATGGTGCAAAGCTGCCGCAGAGATGTGTGTTGGCTGAAAAGCTGAACTCGCAGTGGCGGTATGAAGTGGAAATTTGAGTTTGCTGGTTGTGACCTAAGTCACTAGGCGATTTTCTATGGCGTGGCGGATCAGCGCTGCATCGTTATTAACCCCTGTTTTCCGTAGGATGCGGGCGCGATAGGTTCTGATAGTTCTCCTGCTCAGTGACATTTGTTCTGCAATTTCTTTAACCGTCTTCCCCGAGGCAATCATGGATATTACCTGATGCTCACGCTCGGAGAGAACATCATGAACTGGCTTTTCGGCGCCGGTTCTCAAATAGGAAACCAGTTCTTCGGTGAGAGAGGGACTGACATATTTGCCACCAGATGCCACTTGGAGTATTGCAGTTACCAACTCGTCTGGCGCACTTTGTTTGGTAATATACCCCGCGGCACCTTGTCTTAACACACGCAGGGCGTACTCTTGTTCTGAATGCATGGTTAATACCAAAACGGGAAGTTCTGGCCTTTGACGTCCTAATTCTCGCAAAACTTGCAGCCCGCTTTTGCCGGGCATCGAAATGTCTAACAGAACTACATCGTAATCATTTGTCAATGCCTTGTTCAGTGCTTCCTGCCCATTGCTTGCTTCATCACATACGACCATATCCTGATTGTCAGCGAGAATCTGTTTCACCCCTTGACGAACAACTGCGTGGTCGTCAACTATGAGTATCTTCAGCACTGAGTTCCTCCTCTTTGAGCGGAATACTCACCTTCACTGTGGTTCCTTTGCCAGGAATACCTTTTATTCGCATCTGCCCTCCACACAAACGGGCGCGCTCTCGCATTCCGACTATCCCAATCGACCTGGAGGAGGTAATCTCCTCCTCTCTTATTCCCCGACCATTGTCCTTAATCTGTAGCAGTACCCTACTGTCTTTTTCTTTCAGGCTCACTTCAATACCCATTGCATTGGCATGGCGAGCGACATTCGTCAACGCCTCTTGAAAAATACGGAAGAGCGCTACAGCCTGCGTTTGCTCCAGAACCACATCATTGCTCTGTGGAACAATTTTACATTTGATTCCTGTACGCCGTTGGAATTCTGTTAGCTGCCATTCAATTGCCGCCAAAAGGCCGAAGTCATCCAATATTGCCGGTCTCAAATATGTGGAGATTCTCCTGACCGTTTCGATGGTCGTATCAATACATTTTGACATTGCCCCTATCTTTTCAAGCAAAGGCTCTTTGTTCTTGGGGAGGTTCTTGCCGATCCAGGACAAGTCCATTTTCAAAGCCGTCAGTTGCTGTCCCAATTCATCGTGAATCTCATGTGCTATGCGCTTTCTTTCTCTTTCCATCACGGATTGTAGGTGTGCGGAAAGCCTACGCAACTCCGCGCGTGACCTCTTCACTTCCTCCTCAGCTTTCCTGCGTTCAGTGATGTCATTCAAGAAATTCAGGGTGGCAGGTCTATTTTCCCAGGAGATCAATACTGCACTAATTTCCAGCCATTTGGTGTTGCCGTCTTTGTCAATAACTCTAAAGGGATAGACTTCGGGGACTTGTTCACCTCTAAGTCTTCGCATATGACGTTCAACTACCATTTCCCTATCATCCGGGTGTATGAAATCGACAAAAGGCCTGGATGTCAGTTCCTCTCTGGAATACCCTGTCAACTCTGCAGCCTTGGGGTTAACGAAGCGGAGCATGCCATCGCAGGCCACAGCGATGGCCTCGTTTGCGTTCTCGACAAGTAAACGGTATTCTGCCTCTGATTTCCGCAGAGCCTCCTCCACCCGCTTGCGCTTGGTGATATCGCGGTCAATGCCTCGGTAGCCGCGCAACTCGCCGTCACTATTAAAAATGGGCACTCCGCTTGTTTCCAGGATAACCGCCTGCCCATCCTTGCGTAACTTAAGGCTCTCCAGGCCAGCGAATGGTTTACCACTCTTTACAACAACCATGAACTCGTCCGCAACACGCTTTGCTTCTTCAGGAGGCATGAAATCAAACGGCGTCTTGCCGATAACCTCGTGCGGCTCATATCCCAACAGTTCCTTGACCCTGGGACCAGTATAGGTGTAGGTTCCATTAGCATCTGTTTCCCAAATCCAGTCATTTATGGTCTCAACCAAGGAGCGAAAGCGCTCCTCGCTTTCAATAGCTACCCACTTGTCAGCACGTCTGACAAGAGCAAGTTGATGGCTATTGGCTACACCTAACACCTTGGCTATTTCATACCTGGCAATGGGATAGGAACAAATGACAATCATCCGGTGTTTGCCAATGATATCGTTCACCGTTGCTTCATGTTCAACTATATGTTGCCAGTCGGTCTCTTCAAGCCAAAACATATTCTCACTGAGGCGAAGCCCCTCAAACCCTCTTTTGATAGCCTGCTGCTCCTTTTCGACCAAACCCTGCAGCGTCTTGTCAGCCTCGGATTGCCCTGACCTGGTGTACCAGTGGGCAGCATCCAGTATCTCTATCTGGCCTTTTCCGATATAGCTATCCAGATCGCTCACTACCTTCTTTGATGCTGCCCTTGCCTCCTGAGACTCCGAAGGCCCTGAAGTAACCCACATGCAGAATTCGTTGTTTTCCAACCCGGCTTTGAAATAGAGCGCAAGAATTTCAGCCAGATATTCTGGAGTTTCATAGAACAGGCATAAGTGTGTGCCCCAGGCGATATCACTCAGCGCGTCAAACCCCAGTTTCCGTCTCTGGTCTCCCATCTACTCATCCCTCTGTATAATTGCCGATCGGGAAGGACGAACTCTGACATGTCAGCCCCAGGCCTTCCTTAGCGTCATCGGCCTCAAAAGTAGTCAGCCTGTCACCAACCATGACGTTGAGACTGCGGGTGATTATTTACCTTATATTAACCTCGTATTAACCCAGTATGAAGTTTTATCACGCCTGGGTCGTCATGTCAATAAGGGGAAACCCTTAGTTTGAGAATGCGCGCTTCAATTTCCAAAGCTGAGTGAAGCGGGGTATTCGTACATGGATTTTTGCGACTGAGCGGTAGTGGCCTGTCCCTGAGATGTGTGGCATAATCCGCTCATCATTCGGGGGGGGCTTAGCATGAGCGGTCAGAAAAAATTTCTCTGCGAAAACGGCAACCTTCTACCAGGAAGTGAGATCGGCCACGGTTTTGCTATCCAACATTTGGATTACTTTGGTCAATAGCTCGACTGCGCGATCGAAATCGTCTCTGTGCAAGATCGCATTGTGGCTGTGGATGTGCCGTGTCGGGACGGAAAGTACTACTGTGGGGACACCGCTCTTATGCAGATGGATAGGCCCACCATCTGTTGCCCCACCCTCCATGGCAAAGATCTGGAGTGGAATGTCGTGCTTCTTGGCAGTATCTATTACCAGGTCACGAAGTTTGAGATTGGGAATCATGAGTGCATCGTAGATAAGCAGCGTTGGTCCACCACCGAGCTTGATTGCCGATTCTTCCGGGTTAAAACCAGGCACATCTCCGGCGATGCCTACCTCCAAGATGATGGCCACATCTGGATTGATTAGCTCAACACTGGTGCTAGCTCCTCGTGTCCCAACCTCCTCTTGGACCGTAGCGACACCGAAAAGCGTATTGGGATGGCTCTTGTTAGCCAAACTCTGCATTGCTGCTATAGCAAGGGCGCAGCCCAGACGGTCATCAAAGGCCTTAGCTAAATATGTCTTGGAGTTTGCCAAAACGGTGAATTGACTAACAGGCACGATGGGATCGCCAACGCGTACACCTGCCTCTTCCACCTCTTGTTGTGAAGTGGCACCAATATCTATATACATATCCTTCTTGTCTACAAGTTTCTTGCGGTCTTCGTCGGATAACATATGAGGAGGTTTGGCACCAATTACACCGAGGACATCACCCTTCTGAGTTTTGACCAGCATTCGCTGAGCCAGCAGGACGTGACTCCACCAGCCACCCAAGGGAGTAAACTTGATGAACCCTTCCTTGGTGATGTGTTTCACTATGAAGCCGATCTCATCCATATGTCCGGCCAGCATTACCTTTGGCTCTTCTGAATCGCCGCTCTTCCTGCAAATCAGGCTACCAATCTTGTCTTGGGTAATCTTCCCTAGCGGCTCAAAGTATCGCCGAATCACATTTCGGATTTCCCCCTCATACCCAGGTACACCGCTCGCTTCTGTCAATTCCTTTAACAGCTTCTCTATTTCATCCATTATTACGCTCCTTTAGCTTTGATGCGCAGCCAGAGCCTGTAGACCTCCCGTTTACTCAATCCGCTCTGAGTTGCCACCTGGGCCACCGCCTCTTTGCCGCTTGTCCCTTGGCGGCGCAGTCGCTTTAGTTCTGCCTTTATTTCCTCCTCTGCCAGCGGCCTCTGTTGTCTGTTGCCTTCAATGACCAGGGTGAACTCACCTCGCGGCTCACTGAAGTGCTGTCGGGCCTGGCTGAGGGTCCCCCGGAATATCTCCTCATACATCTTGGTAAGCTCCCGACATACCGCTACCCGCCGTTCGCCTAACACCTCGACAAGGTCGCCCAGGCTTTGCTGGAGACGGTGGGGGGCTTCCAGAGCAATAAGTGTGGCTTGCTGGTCGACCAGCGATTCCAGGAACTTCCTACGCTGGCCTTTTTTTCTAGGTAAGAAGCCCAGATAGAGGAAACGGTCAGTGGGCAACCCGGAGACCGCCAGCGCTGTGACGATGCTGGACGGGCCGGGCACGGGTATCACAGGGATACCTCGCTGGATGGCAGCGGCGATAAGCTCATAGCCGGGGTCGCTCAACCCTGGCATACCTGCTTCGGAAACCAGCGCCACATCGCCATCCTGTATTTGCTCCAGCAAATAGTCAAGTTTGGTCAGTTTGTTGTGCTCATGGTAGCTGGTAAGGCGAGTGCTGATCCCATGAGTCTTGAGCAGGTGTCTGGTCTTGCGGGTATCCTCGGCGGCGATAAGCTTGACCTGGCCCAGGATACGCAGGGCGCGGAGGGTGATGTCCTCCAGGTTGCCGATTGGCGTGGCCACCACGTAAAGGGCAGACATGTTATTCATCACCGACATAACACACAATCTGGCTAATCTTCGTCGTCCTCCTCATCAAGGGCGGACGAGGAAGAACCCAGATGGGGCAACAGGGGTGTAATTTTGCCCCCCGTGCGTTTCAGGGGCATATCGCTCAGGGCATGCCGCCATTCCAGTAATCTATCTTTGTCAGCGGCAGCCTTCACCGGTGTCACCACACCCTGCACCCCAACATCCCACAAGCTGCTCAGGTCTTCGGCAGACAAATCCCCGGGCAAGAAAGCCAGCAAGGGCTTGCACACTAAGTCGGCTACCCAACGAAATACCATCAACTGGTGTACGCTAACAAAGCTGGCTGAACTCGACACCAGCACAGCATCGATGGGCAACTCCTCCATGGAGCTGACCAGTCCTTCAGCCAGGGAAGGAGCTACCTCTGCCACTTTGCCTAGGTCTTCTGCCCGCAGCAGCGAGGCAGACATGTGCTCTGGCGCAAAGACCACAAAGTCGGCGCCCAGTTCCTGCAACTCTGCCGCTGAGCCACTTCCCTTGAGCCATACACCCCAGGTCAGATCTTTAGCTGCCTGCGCCAGGCTCTTCAAGGAGTTGATCTCATTCTCCAGGTCACTAATCGGCACCAAAAAAGCATCAGCGGCCTCCCCCAGCCTTTTAGCCAAATGGGCGTCTATTTTGGGCAGGGCGGCCACGAAAAGCATGGGCACTCCTTTGGGCCGCTGCACCGCAGCTTTAAAACCTATAGGTTCACCGGTCTCCTTTGAGAGGTTCTCCAGACGGCTGACAAGCTTGCTCATCTTCCCTTTCCTGAATAGTTTTTGCGATTGCATTGTAGTCCCTGGAGACACTAAATTCAAGCTTGCTCTCTTAACAACTTGGCAGGGTGCGGGTGGCTAGAATGAACATATGTAAAAATTGTTGTTCAGCTATTTGGTATTTAGCCGCTGGTGCTCTGCCTCAGGATGGCTGGTTCCCTGATTACAAGCTCTCACGCTCTGCCATCTTGTGTAACGGAGTCTGATCATTAAGCGAGTCGATACGAACGACACTATGGCAATTCATTTGCGCTCGTAACGATCTTGTAGTCGACACCGAGGGCATCCTTAAAATGTCGTTCGCCGCACTGAACCTTTCGACGCTCATCAGGTCGCAGATCATCCAGCTTGTGCGTGTCTTTTGTTTCTCTTACCAGGTACAACAAAGGTTGGTCAGTGGGCTGTCCATGTTCGTCCCGCTCTTCCATGACTATGGCCCAATCAGGATTATATTCTCCCACAGGAGTCCGTACATTAAACCATCTCGGTAGCTTTAAGTAAAGCCTGACGTCCTCACGTTTCTCAAGGCCCTCTATAAAATTCTTTTCAACCTCAGACTCGTAAATTACATGGTCGTATACCGACCTCCCAACTGGAACCATGTAGTCCAGCCAGTTCTCGGTCCGCGCCTCCAGGAGTGTCATCTCATACCATTCATTTATCTTGTAATACTTAATTCCATTCACTAAATGATCGGCTAGGCGGTCTTTGATGATTTGAACGGCCACGGTAGCAAATCCATGCGGATTATTCGTTGCTGCAGTTTTGTTACTGATGCGTTTGAAAATCTCAAGGAATGTTCGGCGGCTGATACGAACCGGAGGCGTAGAATGTTCCATCAGATTTGACATGATGTCGAGGAGGTTTGGTAGGGGGAAGCGACCCGACAGATCTCGCACTGATTTAGCGGCACTCACCTGGAGAGCTTGAAAAACGTCATCTGCGCCTGCTTGCATATGCGCTTTGGTTATGGAGATTCGCGGCGGCTTTATCTCAACATTGCCAAGCTCTGATACTACTTCTAATATCAGTTTGGCAGTGTCGATTCTTACGGTATAACGAGTCTTGTGCTTTATTTTATCCCAAAGTTCCTTGAACTCTGGTTTCAGAGTGAATTCCTTGCGGAGTCTAACTACCCCTCGCTTTCGGGCGTTAGCTGGTTTGGGAGG
>Ga0315282_10000408_pt1 | contig 85019 bp, 49 predicted proteins | sample YL17G07_20_MG_FD_203693 | JGI IMG/M metagenome (GOLD analysis project Ga0315282, IMG submission 203693) | Sediment microbial communities from Yellowstone Lake, YNP, Wyoming, USA - YL17G07_20 | ecosystem: Environmental > Aquatic > Freshwater > Lake > Sediment | place: USA: Wyoming | collected...
GCGCTGAGGCTATCTAACGGCAGATTCAACAATACTGCCGCGGGATATGGCGTGGAGCAGAGCACAACGCAGACGACGTTCCAGCAGGCGCTCTCGACGACGTGGACGTACGGTGTAAGCGGCAAGTGGCTCTTACTTAACAGCGCAAGGCTTTCCAACACCTCGACAAGCTATCAGACTGAGATAAGGGTGCAGCTCAATGACCTCTCCACGTGCGGTCAGCAGTTGATGAAGCCCAAGGATGCGACGGACCTCCTCAATTACAGCTCGATGGACGTGCGCAACCTCACAACACCGCGCAAGGTGGACATGGACTTGCGGACGACGAACGCAGCTGGGACAGCCAAGGTGAAGAGACTGAGGTTCTACGGACTACCGCTCGATCAGCAGTAAGGTCGCAAATCAACCCAAGAAGCGGGCCCGCCTAAGCGCGTGGCGAGCCCGCTATGTTCGATGCGTAGTGCCACAGACGTGGCCTGCCTCTGACTCCCCGGCGGGTGCGCGTCGCCAACGGCACAATCTATCTGAACAACGCCCGCACTCCGGAATGCCGGTTTCTCTGATTTCGGCGTCAAAAAGCCGTCCACAAGCACGCATTGTTGCGGAATTGTCCCCCAAAGCACGGAAAGCGCGGGAACGCTGGGCCGCGAATTCGTGTTAGAAGATGGACAGAAGTTGCCTCGCGGGGCGGCTGAAAGGGGTGCGAAGATGGCCAGGGGCGCGCAGACGATTTCGCCCGAGGCGAAGGAGAAGCAGCAGCTCGAGCAGTCGTGCATCAACACCATTCGAACGCTGGCTATGGATGCGGTCGAGAAAGCCAAGTCGGGGCACCCAGGCACGCCGATGGCGCTGGCGCCGCTCGCATACGTGCTGTGGACCCGATTCTTGAGGTACAATCCGCGCAATCCCCGCTGGTTCAATCGCGACAGGTTCGTGCTTTCTTGCGGACACGCATCGATGCTGCAGTACGCGGTGCTCTTTCTCACGGGCTATGATCTCACACTCGATGACATAAAGCAATTCAGGCAGGTGGGCAGCAAGACGCCGGGGCACCCCGAAAGCCTGAGAACGCCCGGGATCGAAGTGACGACGGGGCCTCTTGGCCAGGGCGTCATGAACAGCGTCGGCATGGCGATGGCGGAGGCGCACCTTGCGGCGCTCTTCAACCGGCCCGGCCACGAGATCATCGACCATTACACCTATGTGTTCTGCAGTGACGGCGACCTCGAGGAGGGCGCTTCGCATGAAGCGGCATCTCTTGCGGGGCATTTCGGCCTCGGAAAGCTCATATGGGTCTACGACAACAATCACATCAGCATCGAGGGGCCTACAGAGCTGACGTTCTCCGACGACGTGGCGAAACGCTTCGAGGGATACCACTGGCACGTGCAGGACATAGGAGAGTCTGCGAACGACACCGACGCAATAGCAAAGGCGCTCAACAACGCGCGCAAAGAGAAAGCGCGCCCGTCACTGATCATACTGCGCTCCCACATTGGCTACGGGGCGCCGCACAAGCAGGACACGAGAGAGGCGCACGGCGAGCCGCTCGGCGAAGACGAGGTGCGACTCACGAAGGAGTTCTACGGCTGGCCGAGCGACGAGAAGTTCCGCGTGCCGGAGGACGCGCTCGCCCACATGCGGCAGGCAGTCGACCGCGGGCGCAAGTGGGAGGAGGAGTGGAACGAGGCGGTCGCCACGTACCGCAAGGCGTACCCGAAAGAAGCCGGCGACTTCGACATGTCGGTGCGAGGGGAGCTACCCCACGGCTGGAACTCGGGAATTCCTGAGTTCCCGGCATCGGATGGCCCAGTTGCGACGCGGGACGCAGGCGGCAAGGTCCTCAATGCCATTGCAGCCAAAGTCCCATGGCTCATGGGAGGCAGCGCCGACCTCGCGCCGTCCACCAAGACCCTCATCAGTGGCACCGGGTACTTCGAGAAGGGGCAGTACGGCAACCGCAACCTGACCTACGGCATCAGGGAGCACGTGATGTGCGGCGCATCCACGGGGATGGCCGCGCATGGCGGCGTACGTCCCTATGCCGCAACTTTCTTCATCTTCACTGACTACGTACGGCCGGCGATTCGCCTTGCATGCTTGCAGAGGGCGCCGGTTATTTACGTCATGACGCATGACTCCATAGGGCTTGGCGAAGACGGGCCGACGCACGAGCCAATTGAGCACTTGGCGTCGTTCAGAGCGATGCCGAACATGTGCGTAATCAGACCGGCGGATGCAAACGAGACGGCGTGGGCATGGCGCGCGGCGATGGTGAGGGGCGACGCGCCCACGATGATTGTTCTCACGCGGCAGAAGGTGCCGGTGTTCGACCGGTCGAAGCTTGCCTCGGCGGAGGGGCTTCTCAAGGGCGCATACGTTCTGTCGAAGGAGAAAGGCGACTTGCCTGCGGTGATACTCATTGCGAGCGGGAGCGAAGTGCAACTTGCCGTCGAGGCCCAAGGCAAGCTCTCACAAGACGGCATAGACGCGCGCGTCGTGAGCATGCCGAGCTGGGAGCTCTTCAGGGCACAACCGAAGGAGTATCGCGACGAGGTGCTGCCGCCGTTGGTCAAGGGGCGGCTTGCGATAGAAGCCGGCTCACCCCTGGGGTGGTGCGAGTGGGTTGGCGAGGGGGGCGATGTGATCGGAATGACCACGTTTGGGGAGAGCGGGCCGTATAAGGATGTATTCGCGCATTTCGGGTTCACGGTGGAGAACGTGGTTGCGCGCACGCGAACGTTGGTGGGGAAGTAGCGGGGGACTGCTACACAAAGAGCATGCAAGGTGTAACGGCCCTCGCCCTGGCCCTCTCCCAGAGGGAGAGGGGACTTGTCCACTGGGAGATAGAGACTGCGGGGGCGCTTGCCAGCAACTGGGAGGTTCGGGTTGGGAGAAGCGGGGAAGCAGGCCGTGGCGATGTGGCCGCTGGCGCTCTATTTCGCGGCGGTGGTGTTTGTCGTCGCCGGGATGATCGCGTTCTCGTGGGTGCTGGGAGAGAGGCATAGAGAGCGCGCGACGGGCATACCGTATGAGTCGGGGATGATCCCGACGGGCTCGGCGAGGCTTCGATTCGCAAACGAGTTCTACCTCATCGCGATGTTCTTTGTGGTGATCGACCTCGAATCGGTGTTCATCTTCGCATGGGCGGTGGCGGCGCGCGAGTTGGGGTGGAGCGGTTACGCGGAGATAGTCATTTTCATAGCGGTCCTTATCGCGGCGCTCGTATACCTGTGGCGCCAAGGCGCGCTCGACTGGGGCACGGTCGCGTACTTGAAGCGTATGCACATGACAGCAGACAGGGCAGGGAGGCAGGGCAATGGCGTGGCTCAGGGGACGCGAGAGCAACCCTCCGACGTCAGGTGAGCCAGCTCCCGGCCGGGGGGGAATCCTGCTTGCCAAGCTCGAAGAGGCGCTCGCCTGGGGCCGCAAGAACTCCATCTGGCCGTTCAACTTCGGTCTGTCCTGCTGCTATGTGGAGATGGCCACAAGCCTCACGAGCAAGTACGACATCGCGCGCTTCGGCGCGGAGGTCATCCGCGGCACGCCGCGCGAAGCGGACATGATCGTGATTGCCGGAACGGTGTTCATCAAGGCCGCGCCGGTCATCCAGCAACTCTACGAGCAGATGATGGCGCCGCGGTGGGTGATTTCGATGGGCTCGTGCGCCAACTCCGGCGGAATGTACGACATCTACAGTGTTGTCCAGGGCGTCGACAAGTTCCTGCCCGTGGACGTTTACATTCAAGGCTGCCCGCCGAGCCCGGACGCGTTCATGGATGGGCTTCTTTTGCTTTCCGACGCTATCGGTAAGGAGAGGCGGCCGCTGTCGTGGGTTGTCGGACCGCAGGGGATAAGCCGGCCGGAGATGCCGTCGATGCGGGATGCCAAGAGGCCTGAGCGGTCGAGGGAAACCCTCCTTCGTGCGCCAGAGGAGATCTGATGACCGCCGCTACTGATACGACAGAGAAGAACAAGGCGGACCAGGCGCGCTCAGTGCTGGACGAGGTCAGATCGGTCTTCGGCGAAGAGGCTGCTCTTGAACAAACGACAGCGGACGGCATCCCTACCTTCTGGACGCCGCCGGCGCGTGCAAAGGAGGTACTGAGATACCTCAAAGCGCAGGCGCGGAAGCCCTACAAGACGCTTTACGATCTGACTGCGATAGACGAGCGGGAACGGTTCAGGCGCTTGGGACAGCCGGAGAGCGATTTCACTATCGTATACCATCTGCTCTCATACGAGCGCAATGAGGACGTGCGGCTGAAGGTGGGCCTGACCGGCGAGTCTCCCTCTATCGACACGATCACCGACATATGGCCGGCTGCCGACTGGTATGAGCGTGAATTGTGGGATATGTTCGGCGTGGATGTGAAAGGCCACCCCCGCATGAGGCGCATCCTGATGCCGAACTGGTGGAAGGGGCACCCGCTGCGGAGAGAGCACCCCGCGCGCGCAACCGAGATGGAACCGTTCACGATGCCTCCGGCCGAGGCGTCTGAGATGGAAGACTCGCTCGCATTTCGTCCGGAGGAATGGGGCCTCGCGCGCGAGCGCGACGATTTCGACTATATGTTCGTCAACTTCGGGCCGCACCATCCGGGCACGCACGGCCTCTTGAGGCTTGTGGTGCAGCTCTACGGCCAGAGGATTGCCGACATCGTGCCGGATATCGGATTTCATCACCGCGGCGCCGAGAAGATGGGCGAGCGGCAGTCCTGGCACAAGTACATCCCGTATACCGACCGCGTGGACTATCTGTCGGGTGTGCTCAACAACTTTCCTTACGTGATGGCGGTTGAGAGGCTTGCGGGAATCGACGTACCAGACCGCGCGAAGGTGATACGGATCATGACGGCGGAGCTCTTCCGGATCATCAGCCATCTTGTGTTCTACGGCACGTTCGTGCAGGACACGGGGGCGATGTCGCCGGTGTTCCTCATGTTCACGGATCGCGAGAGGGCGTTTGAGGTAGCCGAAGCGATTACGGGCGCGCGGATGCATCCGAACTGGTTTCGGATCGGGGGAGTTGCCCAGGACCTGCCCAGAGGCTGGGAGACCCTTGTGAAAGGGTTCCTCGACTACATGCCGCGACGGCTTGCAGAGTACGACAGGATGGTCATGAAGAACCGGATATTCAAGGCGCGCACGGTTGGCATCGGCGCGTTCACGACCGAGCAGGCGATGGAGTGGGGCGCGACGGGACCGATGCTGCGGTCAACAGGGTACCGGTGGGACTGGCGCAAGGACCGGCCATACGGCGGCTATGACCAGTTTGAGTTCGACGTGCCGGTCGGCAAGCAAGGCGACTGCTATGACCGCGCGGCCGTGCACGTGGAGGAGATGCGGCAGAGCCTGAGGATTATGAAGCAATGCCTCGATAACATGCCTGCGGGCGACTACAAATCGCGACATCCACTGGCGACGCCGCCTCTCAAAGACCATACGATGCACGACATAGAGACTCTTATCGATCACTTCCTTCACGTGACGTGGGGGCTGGTCGTGCCGCCGGGCGAGGCGGCCGTCGGCGTTGAAGGCGCCAAGGGGAATAACACATACTACCTTGTGAGCGACGGCAACACGGGACCGTATCGACTGCGCATCAGGACGCCATCATTTCCGCACATTCAGATGGTTCCGATGATGAGCAGGGGGTTCATGGTGCCGGATCTCATGGCGATACTGGGGAGCATAGACTTCGTGCTGGCGGACGTGGACCGGTGACGGGCGGAGCGGCATGCTGAGCGAAGAAGAGAAGAAGGAGATCGAGGCCGAATTCGCCGTGTATGCGGACAGGAAGGCCGCAATCACTGAAGCGCTCAAGATCGTGCAGAAGCGGCGCGGGTGGATTTCCGACGAGAGCGTCAAGGACATCGGCGACTATCTCGGCATGACGGCCGACGAAGTGGACTCGATAGCGACATTCTACAACGTGATTCACCGTGAACCTGTTGGGCGGCACGTGATACTCCTCTGCGACAGCATCAGCTGCTGGATAGTGGGGTATAACGGCATTCGCGAGCACATCATGAAGCAGCTCGGGATTACGCTCGGGCAGACGACGGCGGACGGGCGCTTCACGCTCCTGCCGTCAGCGTGCCTCGGCGTGTGCGAGCAGGCGCCTGCGATGATGATTGACGAGGACGTCCACGGAAATCTGACACCCGAAAGGGTGGACCAAATCCTGCAACAGTACAGGTAGGCGATGAAGGACAGGCCGCTCACACAGAATATACGCGCGGGCGAACCGCTTGATATCGGCGAATACGAAAAAGCCGGCGGCTATGCGTCGCTTCGCAAGGCCATCAAGATGACCCCCAAGGACGTTGAGACCGAGGTCTTGAATTCGACGCTTCTCGGCAGGGGCGGGGCGGGTTACGAAGCGGGGCGCAAGTGGAGCGCGATGCTTTCGGGACACATCGGGCGCCGGCCGCGCTATCTCGTCATCAATGCCGACGAGATGGAGCCTGGCACGATGAAGGATCGCACGCTCATGGAGGGGGTGCCGCATCTACTCGTCGAAGGCGCGATCGTTTCTTCGTATGCAGTTGAAGCGGACATCGCTTACATCTTCCTGCGATGGGAGTACAAGCGTTCGGAAAAGCGCCTTCGCAAGGCAGTCGCCGAGGCATATGAGCGAGGCTACATCGGGAAGAATATCCTTGGCTCCTCCTACAGTCTTGAACTGTATCTGCACACGAGCGCAGGACGCTACATGTGCGGCGAGGCTGAAGGGATGCTCAATGCGCTTGAAGGCAAACGGGCGATCCCACGGGCGAAGCCTCCTCACGCCGCTGAGAGCGGCCTCTGGGGCAAACCGACCGTAATCAACAACGTCGAAACCATCTGCGCGGTGCCCGGAATAGTCAACAATGGCCATGAGTGGTTTCTGAAGCTCAGTCACACAAGCGAGGGCGGCACAAAGCTCTACGGAGTCAGCGGCCGTGTGAAGAACCCCGGTGTGTGGGAACTGCCCATGGGCACGACGGCCCGAGAAATCATCGAAGAACACGCCGGCGGCATGAAAGACGGTTACAAGCTGCGCGGGTGGCTGCCGGGAGGTGCGTCCACCGCGTGGCTGACGGACAAGTACCTCGACGAGAAGATGGACTTCCAAACGATGAAGAAGGCCGGCAGCGCCCTCGGGACGGGCACGATAATCGTTCTTGACGATAAGACGTGCCCGGTGGGAGCCACGTTCAGCCTGGAGAGCTTCTTCGCGCGCGAGTCATGTGGTTGGTGCACGCCGTGCCGTGAGGGATTGCCCTGGGTCGCGACCATCCTGAATGCGCTTGAAGAGGGAAGGGGCGAGGCATCAGACGTCGCGATTCTCGAAGACCACGTGAAATGGCTGCAGCCCCACTACACGTTCTGCGCGCTCGCTCCCGCCGCCGCGCTGCCGCTCGGAGGTCTGCTCAAGCACTTCCGCGACGACATCGACCGGCACATAACCGGCAAACGCTGTCCTTGGAGATAGCCTTGGCGACGCTGTATGTGGATAACGTTCCATACGAGTTTCACGGCGAGGACCGAAATCTCCTCGACGTGGGGCTGTCGCTGGGGTTCAACATACCATATTTCTGCTGGCACCCCGCGATGCAGTCGGTCGGGGCGTGCCGCCAGTGCGCCGTGATGCAGTTCAAGGACGAGAACGATACAAGGGGGCGGCTCGTGATGGCGTGCATGACGCCCGCGAGCGACGGGACACATATATCCATCGATCATCCGACTGCCAAGGAGTTCCGGGCGAAGTGCATAGAGTGGCTGATGGTCAACCATCCGCATGACTGCCCGGTGTGCGACGAAGGCGGCGAGTGCCACCTGCAGGACATGACGGTGATGTGCGGCCACGTCTACAGGCGGTTCAGGTTCAAGAAGCGCACCTATCGCAACCAGTACCTCGGGCCATTCGTGAACCACGAGATGAACCGGTGCATCCAGTGCTATCGCTGCGTGCGGTTCTACCGGGACATTGCGGGCGGCCACGACTTCGGCGTGATGGGGTGGCACGATCACGTGTACTTCGGCAGGCATGAAAACGGGGTGCTTGAAAATGAGTTCAGCGGCAACCTCGTGGAGGTGTGTCCAACCGGGGTCTTTACGGACAAGACGCTCAAGAGCCATTACGTGCGCAAGTGGGACATGCAGACCGCGCCATCGATCTGCGTCCACTGCGGCCTCGGATGCAATACGATTCCCGCGGAACGATACGGAACGCTCCGGCGCATACACGCGCGGTACAACGGCGACGTGAACGGGTATTTCATGTGCGACCGGGGGCGATACGGATACGAGTTCGTGAACAGCCCGAAGCGCATCAAACAGCCGCTTTTGCGAAACAGCGAGGGCATGCTTGCCGAGGCCACGGCGGAGGCCGCCCTGAGCAAAGCGGCCGAGATCATCAGGACCGGGAAAGTGATCGGAATCGGAAGCCCGCGCGCGTCTCTTGAGACCAATTACGCTCTGAGAAGGCTTGTCGGATCGGACCGCTTCTACCACGGCGGGTCAGAGACGGTGCATCCGTCGGTGGCGGCGATGCTGGATATCCTGCGGCGGGGATGTGCAAGGCTCATGTCGCTTCGGGAAGTGGAGAAGGCGGACTCCGTTCTTGTGCTGGGAGAGGACGCAAGCAACAGCGCGCCGATGCTTATATTGCCGCTGCGTTCGGCCATCCTGCAGAAGCCTATCAGTCAAGTGGCGTCGCTCCAGGTGCCGCCCTGGCAGGACGCGGCAGTGCGGGAGGCCATCCAGCAGGAACGTGGGTCGCTGTTCATCGCGTCGTTCAAAGCGACCAAGATGGACCATCGTTCCAAAGGCACATACCATGCCGCGCCGGATGACATCGCGCGGCTGGGATTTGCCGTAGCGCATGAGATCGACCCCAACGCGCCGGACGCGCCAGGGCTGGCCGAGGAAGCGCGCGCATTTGCGAAGCGAATCGCGGCTGCCCTTAAGGAGGGCAGGAAGCCTCTCGTTGTTTCCGGGGCGAGCTGCGGAAGCGATGCCGTGGTTCAAGCAGCGGCCAACGTCGCGTGGGCTCTGTGCAAGACGGGCCACGACGGGAGCCTCTTTTTCACCGTGCCGGAGTGTAACAGCCTCGGCGTAGCGCTCATGGGTGGAGGCACGGCAGAGGAAGCCATAGAGGCCGTGAGATCCGGCGCGGCTGATACAGTGATTGTGGCCGAGAATGACATCTGCCGCAATCTGCCCGCTGTCCTCGATGCAAGGTTGCATGAGTACGTCAAGCATCTGATCGCCATAGACCACCTATCCAACAAGACCGTGCTGGGTGCAGACGTCGTGCTCCCTGCGGCGACGTTTGTCGAGACGTCCGGAACGCTCGCGAATAACGAGGGGCGCGCACAGCGGTTCGTATCGGTCATGACTCCTGACGGGCAGGTGAAGGCTTCCTGGAGATGGATTGGGGACCTTATCGCGGCGCGCGACAACACCAGCGCGCCGTGGGCCAATCTCGATGAGATAGTCAGTGAAATGGCGCGTGAGCTGCCCGAGTTTGCCGCCGTCGCCTCGATTGCCCCTCCTGAGTCCTACCGGGCGGTCGGACAAAAGATCCCCCGCCAACCGCATCGTTACAGCGGCCGCACCGCGATGACGGCGAACGTGAACGTGCACGAACCTCAGCCGCCAGACGATCCTGACTCGCCGATGTCATACTCGATGGAAGGTTACGAAGGTCAACCGCCTTCGCCGCTTATTTCGCGCTTCTGGGCGCCGGGGTGGAACAGCGTTCAGGCAGTGAATAAGTTTCAAATGGAAGTGAACGGCCCTCTGCAGGGGGGGAACCCCGGCAAGAGGCTCTTAACTTCGGCCGGAGACAAGTCGGTTCCGTACTTTTCCGACGTGCCTGAGGCGTTCAAGCCGCGCGATGACGAAATGCTTGTGGTACCGGCGTGGCACATCTTCGGCTCGGAGGAATTGAGCATGCAATCGCCGGGCGTAGCCGAGCTCGCCCCGGAACCGTACGTGGCGGTCAATGCGAAAGACGCCGAGCGGATTGGCCTTAAGGAAGGAGACGCGGCGGCGCTGTACATGCGCGAAGGGGCCTATGACTTGCCCTTGACGATAATCGAAAGCCTTCCTGACGGCGTTGCAGCAATTCCGGCGGGAATTCCGACGCTTCTCGGCATCACGCTCCCGGCATGGGGCAAGATCAAATGGGGCAAGGAGCTGGACAAGGGGAGTGCGCAATGAGCGAAGCCGCCAAGCAGGTCATAACGCTTGTTGTCGTGCTTCTCGCGCTTCTAACGCTTGCCGGGGGCCTCATATACGCGGAGCGCAGGCTCCTTGCGCTCTGGCAGGACCGGTATGGCCCCAACCGCGTGGGGCCGTTCGGCCTCTTTCAGCTCGTGGCGGACATGATCAAGATCCTCACGAAGGAGGACTGGGTGCCTCCGTTCGCAGACAAGGCGGTATTCGTCATGGCACCGGCGATTGTCATGACCGCAACGCTCCTCTCATTCGCGGTCATCCCTTTCGCGCGGGGGGCAGTCATCTCGGACCTCAATATCGGGCTCCTGTTCTTTCTCGCAATGTCGTCAATGGCCGTCTACAGCATTACGCTTGCGGGCTGGTCCTCCGCCAACAAGTACTCTCTTCTCGGGAGCCTCCGTGCGGCGGGACAGATGCTGAGTTATGAGGTGTTCATGGGATTGTCGCTCATGGGCGTTGTGCTCCTGGCGGGGTCCTTTCGCCTTCAGGATATTGTCGACGCTCAGAAGGGGCGGTGGTTCTGCATACCGCAGTTCGCAGGGCTTGTGGTGTTTCTCATAGCTGGGCTTGCGGAGACGCGCAGGATTCCATTTGACCTGCCGGAGGCGGAAAACGAGCTTGTCGCGGGATATCATACGGAATACTCCGGCATGAAGTTCGCGATGTTCTTTCTGGGCGAGTACGTCGGCATAACGCTCATCGCAGCGATTACCGTGACGCTCTTTTTTGGAGGATGGCGCGGACCGGGGCTGCCGGGGGTCGTGTGGTTCATCGTAAAGGTGCTCACAGTGATCGCCTTGTTCATCCTCATACGTGGCTCGCTGCCGAGGCTGCGATACGATCAGCTGACGGCGCTTGGATGGACGGTGTTGTTGCCGCTTGCGCTGGCGAACCTGCTTGTAACGGGCGCAATCGTTCTGGCAAAGGGCCGGTAGGAGATGCGATGTTCAGTATCCTTGTAACGCTCTGGGAAGTGTTCAAGCATGCGTTCGCGAAGCGGGTGACGGTGCAATACCCGGACCGGAAGCGCTATCTGCCGCCGCGCTGGAGGGGCAGGATTATCCTCTCGCGCGACGGGGACGGCGGTGAGCGGTGCGTCTCGTGCTATCTGTGCTCGGCGGCGTGTCCGGTGGACTGCATTGCGCTTGAGGCGACGGAGGATGAACACGGGCGACGGTATCCCAAGTGGTTCCGGATCAACTTCTCGCGCTGCATCTTCTGCGGGTTCTGCGAGGACGCATGCCCGACGTACGCGATCCAGCTGACGCCGGATTACGAGATGAGCGATTACAAGCGCCAAAGCATGGTCTACGAGAAAGAAGACCTGCTGATCAGCGGCGAGGGCAAGTACCACGGGTACAACTTCTACCGCGTCGCTGGGCTTGCGATAAAGGGGAAGGACAAGGGCGAGGCCGAGAATGAAAGACCGCCGGTCAACGTGCGGAGCCTCATGCCGTAGGGCAACCATGTGCAAGTGAGAGGACAATGAGCGCGACCTTCTACATATGCGCCGGCGTGGCGGTAATTGCGACTTTCATGACGATCACGCGCGCGAACGCGATGCATGCGCTGCTGTACCTCATCGTATCGCTGCTTGCGGTCGCGGTCATCTTCTACGTGCTGGGTGCGCCGTTTGTCGCCGCGCTCGAGGTCATCATCTACGCGGGCGCGATCATGGTGCTCTTTGTCTTCGTGATAATGATGCTCAACCCGGGAGCAAGCCCTGACAACGCTCCCGTGCGCGCGTTCGCCGGGGCGTGGGCGGGACCGTCCCTACTGGGACTTATCGTGTTCGTCGAGCTGCTTCGCGTCGTTATGTTCGGGAGCGGCGCAACCGCCGGCGCAACGGCGATTTCTCCCAGGGAAGTCGCGCTATCACTCTTCGGACCCTATCTTGTCGGTGTGGAGCTGGCGTCACTGCTGCTCCTTTCCGCGCTTGTGGGCGTTTATCACCTCGGACGCCGCCGTCAGTCGGGCGCGAAGGAGGAGAGATAGATGCCGACGGTACCGATGGCACACGGGCTTATCCTCGCGGCGATCCTCTTTGCCATGGGGCTTATTGGCGTGATCGTGAGGCGCAACTTCGTGTTCATCCTGCTTTCCATCGAAATCATGCTCAACGCGGCAGGGCTGGCGTTTGTCGTCGCCGGGTCGAGGTGGGGACAGCCGGACGGGCAGGTGATGTTCTTCTTCATACTCTCAGTGGCCGCCGCTGAAGTCTCGGTGGGGCTTGCGCTTGTGCTCAGGCTCCATCACGAATTCAAGACGCTCGACGTGGATGCCGCGGACAGGATGAGGGGCTGATATATGCTCGATCTCCTGGCTCTCGTACCGCTATTGCCCCTGGCGGGCTTCATCGTGCTCGCAGTATGGCGGAGCCTGCCGCACAAGGCGGTTGCCGCGGTAGGAGCGGGCTCGGTCGGCGCGTCGATGGTCCTTGCAATCCTCGTGGCGCTTGACTTCATGACAGCGCCGCCTGCCGGACATGCCTATGCGCAAGTCGTGTGGCAATGGGTGGCCCTGAGCGGTTTTTCCGCGGCGATAGCCTTCCATCTCGACGCACTCTCGGCCATTATGATGCTCGTGGTGACAATCGTCAGCTTCCTCATCCTCCTGTACTCGGCGCGCTTCATGGCGGATGAGGAGGGGTATGGACGGTTTTTCGCCTACATGAACCTCTTTGTCGCCTCGATGCTTGTACTGGTGCTGGCGGCAAACCTGCTGCTTCTCTACCTCGGCTGGGAAGGGGTTGGGCTGTGCAGCTATCTCTTGATCGGGTTCTGGTACAAGGACTCAGCGAACGGCCGCGCGGCGATGAAGGCTTTCATCGTCACCCGCGTTGGCGACGCGGCGCTCATGGTGGCGCTTTTTGTCATATACTTCGGTCTCGGCACGCTCAATATCCAGGAACTGTCGCACCGCGCACCTGCCGTGTGGGCCGCCGGATCTCCGATCGCTTGCGCCGCGGCGGCGCTTATCCTGGGCGGCGCGGTGGGCAAATCCGCGCAGATTCCGCTACAGACGTGGCTTCCTGACGCAATGGCGGGTCCGACGCCGGTAAGCGCCCTTATTCACGCCGCGACGATGGTTACGGCGGGCGTTTACCTTATAGCGCGCATGAATGCCCTGTTTCTTCTCGCGCCGGTCGTGCAACTCCTTGTGGCGATTGTCGGCGCAGTGACGCTTGTCGTTGCCGGCTTCAGCGCTACCTCCCAGACGGATTTCAAACGGACGCTCGCGTACTCGACAATAAGCCAGATAGGTTACATGTTCCTCGGCCTGGGGGTAGGGGCGTGGTCGGCGGCGATCTTCCACTTCGTGACGCATGCGTTCTTCAAGTCGCTCCTCTTTCTCGCAGCCGGCGTCGTGATCATGGCGCTTCGCAACGAGCACGACATGTTCAAGATGGGCGGTTTGCGCAAAGCGCTGCCGGTCGCATTTTGGACGTTCCTTGCCGGGTGCGTGTCGATGGCCGCCGTCCCGCCGGTGACGGCAGGGTTCTTCAGCAAGGACTGGATACTCGATAGCGCGTGGGCGTTTCCCCACGGAGGGCCGATCCTCTGGGCGGCGGGCATCCTCGGCGTCTTCCTCACCTCCACGTATACGTTCAGGATGCTGTTTCTCGTGTTCTTTGGCGACATGAAGCAGAAACCCAGCGTGATGCCAACTGCACTCATGACGGTTCCGCTCGTAATCCTTGCAGTCGCCGCGATCTGCGTTGGGTGGTTCCAGACGCCGCGCGCCCTTGGCGGAATTCACGCCTTCTCCGATCTGCTGAGCACGTCTCTGCCGCCTGCCGGACAGGGCAGGGCCGGCGCTGGATCGATGCAAACGCTATTGATCGCGGTATCACAGGCAGCCGCACTTGCCGGGTTGGCGATGGCCTACATCCTTGTGCTCGCAGGGCCTCTGTGGGGATCAATTGTAGCGTTTACTCCGCTTGGTCGCGCCCTGCGCCGCCTCTGGCTTGCCGGATGGGGATTTGATTGGGTCTACGACCGGCTCATCGTTCAACCGTTCGTATGGGGGGCGCGCATCAACCGGGGCGATTTCCTGGACCTCATATGGCGCGGCGTCGCGGTTGTGACGATGGTAGGCCACATGATTGTCCGAGGGACACAGAACGGACGCGTGCGGTGGTACGCGGCGGCGATGGCCGTCGGGGGGATTGTCGTTCTGGCGTTCGTGGTGATGCGATGATACTGGCGCTCTTACTCATAATTCCGGTTGCGGCGGGGCTCATCGGATGGGTCCTGAGCAGGTGGAATCTGGCCTGGACTCGATGGCTCGCGCTCCTTGCGATGGTCGCCGACTTCGGCATATGCGCGGCGTTGTGGTTCGGGGCTCATGGGAATATCGCCTTCAGCGGGGGAGGCGCGTGGCTCGCGAGCGTCAGGGCGGACTGGATACCGCAGCTTGGCGTCCACTTCGAACTCGCTATGGACGGCCTGAGCCTTGTCATGGTGCTCCTGACGGCGTTCCTTGGCGCGATATCGGTGGTTGTATCGTGGGCGACTATCACCAGGCGCGTGGGATTCTTCCACCTTAACCTGATGCTCGTGCTCGCAGGCGTGATCGGCGTCTTTCTCGCGCTCGACCTCTTCCTGTTCTACTTCTTCTGGGAGCTGATGTTGGTCCCGATGTATTTCCTCATCGACATATGGGGGCATGAGAAGCGCCACTATGCGGCGATCAAGTTCTTCATCTTCACGCAAGCCTCGGGCCTCCTCATGCTGCTTGCGATAATCGCGCTGTACTTCGTTCACGGGCGCGCCACGGGCGAATACACGTTTGACTATACGGCGCTAATCGGCACGGCGATGACGCCGGTGACCGCCAAGTGGCTCATGCTCGGGTTCTTTATCGCTTTCGCGGTGAAGATTCCCGCCGTGCCGTTTCACACGTGGCTTCCCGATGCCCATACCGAAGCGCCGACCGCTGGAAGCGTGATTCTCGCGGGACTGCTCCTCAAGACAGGAGCCTACGGGCTCATCCGCTTCGTGGTCCCGCTCTTCCCCCGCGCAGCGTTCGAGTTCGCTGATGTGGGAGTGATCCTCGGAGTCATCGGCATACTCTATGGCGCGGTCCTTTCATTTGCGCAGACCGACCTCAAGCGCCTCGTCGCATACACGAGCATCAGCCACCTTGGGTTTGTCCTTCTGGGCGTTTTCGCATGGACGCCGCTATCCATAACGGGTTCCGTGCTCCAGATGGTGACGCACGCCCTGAGCACGGGGGCGCTCTTCATCATCGCGGGCGCGATCCAGGACCGCATCGGCACGCGCGACATGCGCCGCATGGGAGGGTTCTGGGCGCATGCGCCTCGCATGGGCGCAGTGACTCTTGTGTTCGCGATGGCGTCCCTTGGGCTGCCGGGCCTGGGCAACTTCGTAGCCGAGTTTCTCATTCTCCTCGGCTCATACGGCACGCACCCTGTGGCTACGATAGTGGCGACGGCCGGCCTTGTGACATCGACGATCTACGCGCTGTGGATGATCCAGAGGGCGTTCTACGGCCCTCCGCGCGAGGACGTGCGCCCGGCGGATCTTCGCCTGCACGAACTGGCGGTTGCGGGGGTGATGATTGCCGCGCTTGTATGGATTGGGCTCTACCCCAAGTCGCTTATCGCGCGCACTGCCGGTGCCGTGGATTCGGTGCGCAGCATCGTCTCGGCTGATGCGCCGGAAAGCGTGCAGCAAGGCGAGCAGGGGGCATCTCCAAACTCAACTGCGGGGGAGGCGCCATGAATGCTCAAGCGGCTATTGCGCTCCTTCCGCTGATAATCGTCGCGGGCGTCGCTGCCATCGTGCTCGTGGCTATAGCCATACGTCGAAGCCATAGTGCGGCCTTTATGCTCACACTCGTGGGTCTGAGCGTGGCCGGCGCGAGCGTGGCGCTTGCGGGGCGTGAGATACCGTGCCGTGCTACGGAACTGCTTCTCATTGACGCGTGGGCGCTGTTCTACACGTGGCTTGTCATATCGGCGGCATTCCTGACCGTGGTGTTATCGTATGACTACCTTGAGAGGTGCGTGGACCGAAAGGAGGAGTTCTACGTTCTTATCCTGCTTGCAACGGCTGGCTCTATCGTGCTTGTGTCGAGCTCCCACCTTGCGTCATTCTTTCTCGGGCTCGAAATCCTGAGTGTCTCCCTCTACGCGCTCATAGGCTACCGGACCAGCCAGGCGCTAAGCGCCGAGGCCGCGGTCAAGTACCTCATCTTGGGCGGAGCGTCGTCGGCCTTTCTCGTCTTCGGCATGGCGCTTATCTATGCCGACCTCGGCACAATGGCCTCCGCGACGATCACAAGACTTGTCGCCGGCGGCGAATACAGCCTTCTTACCGCCGCGGGCCTTGGCCTTCTGCTTGTCAGCATCGGCTTCAAGATGGCGCTCGTGCCTTTCCATCTGTGGATTGCCGACGTCTACCAGGGAGCGTCGCCGCCGGCTGCGGCCTTCATCGCTTCCGTATCCAAGGGAGCCGTAGCCGCGCTTCTCGTCCGTTACTTCATGCCGGCCGCTTCGACGCACAACACACTCTGGTATTTCCTGGCCGTCGTGGCTATAGCCTCAATGTTTGCCGGCAATCTCCTCGCGCTCTTCCAGACAAACGTCAAGCGCATCCTCGCGTATTCGTCAATCGCCCATATGGGTTACCTGCTTGTGGCATTTCTCGCCGGCGGACAGCTTGGCGGGGCGGCGGTCACGTACTATCTGGCGGCGTACTTTGTGACGATCATCGGCGCATTCGGCGTGATATCGATGCTCTCGAGCCCGGCGCGCGACGCGGATACGCTGGGCGACTACGCGGGCCTTGCCTCCACGCGCCCCTGGCTTGCCGGGGCGTTCACGATCATGCTCCTGTCACTCGCGGGAATTCCGCTAACGGCGGGATTCATCGGCAAGTTCTTTGTCCTCTACGCGGGCCTCGGCGGCCACCTCCGTGCTCTCTCGGTGATCCTTGTTATCAACAGCGCTATAGGGCTCTTCTACTACCTGCGAATCGTCCTGACCCTCTACGTGCCCTCAGCCGCGCCGACCACGCCGGTAGTCGAAAGGCTTGCCCCTACAGCCGTCCTCGCCGCAACGGCGCTCTGCATCCTTACGCTGCTACTGCTCTTCCTCGGCGTGTGGCCGAGCCCGCTGACGGCGGCAGCCCAAGCGGTCGGGGCAAGCCTCTTGCGCTGATTCCTTTTCCGTGCATAACGGTTGTGGAAGTGCCATGTTGACCGTTATGGCCCGCCGAATAAACTACAGTCTCCAGCGACTTGACTGTTTCGTTTACATCTGAGGAGGGATTCCATGGTAACCGGGAGGCCGATGGTCATTGGACTGGTTATACTGTGCGCGCTTTCTTCGTTCGCAGTTGCCGAGACGATTCATGTAACACCGGAAACGTTCACGGCGGCCCTTGAAAAGGCCAATCCCGGCGACACGATACTCATGGCCGACGGGAGCTACAAAGGCGGCGTCGAGATGTCACGCTCAGGTACCGAAGCCGCGCCGATAACCATCAAGGCTGAGAGCACGGGCGCGATCGTCGACGGCGGCAGGAAGGATGGTTTCGTCGTAGGCGGCGACTGGGTAGTGGTGGAGGGCATCCGCTTCCAGAACGCAGGCCGCGGCGGCATAGGCTTTCTCTCGTCTCCCGAGAAGCCGTCCGAGCACGACACGGTCCGCAACTGCGTCTTCGCCGACAACGGCGTGTGGGGCCTCATAACGTCGCACACGAATCACCTCCTCATCGAGAATTGCGAAGCATTCGGCAGCAAGGAACAGCACGGCATCTACTTTTCCAACTCCGGTGACGATCCGGTGATCCGCAACAACCACGTTCACGACAACAACATGTGTGGCATACACATGAACGGCGATCCGGAGTGCGGCGGCGACGGGATCATCTCGCGGCTTCTGGCCGAGGGAAACGTCATATGGCGAAACGGCAGGGAAGGGGGCTCCGCCCTCAACATCACCCACGTCCAGGATTCGCTCTACAGGAACAACCTCGCTTACGCCAACCTCGCCATGGGCATAGTCACGTACTACGACACTGGCGGCGAAAAGTGTGCCTCGAAGCGCAATCAGTTCTACAACAACACTATCGTCTTCAATCCGGGCGAAGGCCGCTGGTGCCTTTCGCTTCAGAAGAGCTCCACCGACGCTATCGTGAAGAACAACCTCTTCGTTGGCGGCAAGTACGGCGTCATATGGGTGCGGCCTGACTCGCTTGCGGGGCTTACAATCAACAACAACGTCTATGCGACCTACCCAGAGCAGGTGCTGATCGGCAATGCGTCGGAGCCCAGCGCGGCCGAACTGGCCGGGTACAGAGAGCAGGGCATTGGCATCGACGACAAGGGCGTTGTATCGATTGAGAGTTGGCGCAAGAAGGGGTACGACACGGACTCGAAGATTGGCGAGATGCCGAAGTTCGTGGACGCCGCGAAGGGCGATTATCATCTGGCGGCCAATTCCGTCGGCGTTGGCAATGGCGCTGACCTCGGCAAACTCGTGACTACCGACATTGAAGGCGCCCCGCGGCCGGCGGAAAAGGGATGGGACTGCGGCTGCTACCAGACAACGAAGAAGTGACAGGCTCTTGCGCACAAAGGAGGTTCGGGATATGACGCGTTTCCTGAATGCGGCAGTTATTGCCGCGGCAATCGTATTGGCCGGTTCGTCTCCGTGCCCCCTATGGGCGGAGACGTTGAAAGCCGCCCCTGATACCCTCGGCGGCATACTCGAAAAAGCCAATCCCGGCGACGTGATTCTCCTCGCGGACGGGACGTACAGAGGCGACACATGGATGAAGCGCTCCGGCACAAAGGATGCGCCGATCACGATCAAGGCAGAGAGCACGGGGGCCGTCTTTGACGGCGGCAAGACGTGCTTGCAGGTCGAAGGCGCAAACTGGGTCGCCGTGGACGGCATCCGCTTCCAGAACGCCGAGGTCGCAGGCATGAAGGTTCGCATGGGCGACCTTGAAAACGCGGAGCACATAACAATCAAGAACTGCACGTTCGCCAACAACAAGTCCTGGGGGATCATAACTTCGCACATCAACTTCTTCACCATCGACAACTGCGAATCGTTCGGGACGCAGATCGAGCACGGCATCTACTTCGCCAACTCCGGCGACGATTGCGTCATTCGCAACAACCGCGTTCACAACAACGCCGGCAATGGCATCCATATGAACGGCGACCCTGAGATGGGCGGCGACGGGATTATCTCGCGAGCGCTTGTCGAGGCCAATTACATCTGGGGCAACGGGGACAAGGGCGGCTCAGGGATTAACTGCACGCACGTTCAGGACTCGCTTTATCGCAACAATATGCTCTGGGGCAACCATGCCGGCGGGTTCACGTTCTACTACGACACCGGCGGCGAGGCCCACGCGTCGAAACGTAACCAGGTCTACAACAACACGGTCTACTTCAACCCCGGCGAAGGCAAGTTCGGCCTCGTTCTCAGGAAGACCTCGACGGGCTGCACGATAGAAAACAACGTCTTCTTCGGCGGCGCACGCGGAGCGATGTATGTAACTCCTGACTCGATCGACGGCCTCAAGTGCGACCACAATGTCGTCGCCAACCACGAGGGGCAGTTGCTCCTCGGCGACAGGAGCGACGACGATGCGCAGGCGGCAGTGAAGGCGTGGAAGGCGCTCGGCGTAGAGGCGGTCTTTGACGGCAAGGAAGGGGTCGAAGTGCCCGTTACCGAATGGCGCAAGAAGGGCTTCGACAAGAACTCCTCTCTCGGCAAGGCGCCGCACTTCTGCGACGTTGATATGGGCGATTTCCGCCTTCGCGACGACTCCGTCGGTATCGACATGGGAACGCCGCTGCCCAAGCTTGTCCCCACCGACATCGACGGCACGCCGCGCCCCCAACGCAAGGGGTACGACTGCGGCTGCTATGAGATAAAGCCGGTGCTTGGGCTCTGACAGTTCGCAGGGCCTAAGGAATGGGGCCCTGCCCGGTGCAATGTAGCGAACGCCTTTCGGGCAAGTCCGACCGGAGCGACCACAAATCGCCCGTGTTTATGTTGTCGTAAGTCTATAATGTGCAATGGCTTACGGCGCGTATATGTTTGTCGACGGTAGATTTCCTCCAGCTTTTTAGACAAATCCGCATTTCCCTCTTGTCATCTTCTACAGATGTCGAATATACTATCTACGACAAGTGTAGAAGAGCGGCGCGAACCGGGCGGAGGATAGGATGAAGCTCACACAAGCTGAATGGCAGCTTATGAACGCGCTGTGGCAGGGGCACCCCGCCTCCGCACGAGAGATCGAGGAGCGGCTGCCCAAGGGGACAAAGTGGGCATACACGACGATCAAGACCATGCTCACGCGCCTTGCCGCCAAGGGCGCCATCGCTGAGCGCATGGAGGGCAAGGCCGCGCTCTATGAGCCGCTCATCACTCGGCAGAAAGCGCGCCTTGCCGCGCTTCGCTCCGTAGCTGAAGAGGCGTTTGACGGCGCGTTCGGGTCGCTTGTGCATTTCCTTCTCGAAGAGGAGAAGATGTCCCCCGAGGAGCGTAAGCGCCTTGCGAAGATGCTTGAGGACGAATCGAAGAAGGGGGACAGAAAATGATAGAGCTTCTTAACACCGTCGCCGGCTCGTGGTGGACATGGATAGTGGCGGTGAGCGTTCAGGCGGCGATTCTGGGCGCGCTCGTGTGGCTCGTGGATCTTCCTCTGAAGCGCCGCGGCTGGCCCCAAGTCAGATACGCCCTCTGGGCGCTCGTATTCGTGAAGCTTGTTCTCCCGCCGACCCTGGCCCTCCCGACGAGCGTTGCCGCGCATGTCCTCGCGCCTCCGCAGGAGGCCGGCACTGCGGTGGCAGGACCGTCCGCTACAGCCTTTGACGTCGCAAAGCTGCCCCATGTGTCTGATGTTCGCTTGGGCGACCGCACGGAAGTCCCCGACAGCAATGTTCAGTCGGCCATGCCGGCAGCAACTGCGGTCATAGACAGCCCCCGCTTCGCACGCCCCTCTTTCGCGTCATACGTGATGTTGCTCTGGGCCGTAATAGCTGCAGCAATCGGCGTGTGGCTGCTGAAGAAGCTGAACAATCTGCGACGCATGGCTGCGGGCGGCGCTGCCGCTGAATGGGCCGAGGAAGCGCTGAGGAACGCAGCCGCGCGGATGGGGATCGAACGCCTGCCGCGAATCATTGCGACACGAGAGATGGCGAGCGCCGCAGTATTCGGTTTCTTCCGCCCGACGGTGTTTGTTCCTGAGTCGTGGCGCGAGGAATACTCGCGTAGAGAACTCTCCCACATCCTCATGCACGAGTTGGCGCACGTCAAGCGATTCGACCTTGCCGCCAACACGCTTCAAACGCTTCTCCACGTGTTCTTCTGGTTCCATCCGTTCGTGTGGCTCGCCGGCCGGCGCACTCGCGAACTGCGTGAGTTGTGTTGTGATGCGACTGTCGCGCGCACCCTGCGGCGCGAGACGGTCGAGTACCGCCAAACACTCGTTGAGGCAGGAAGGAGGCTACTGGTCATGAAGTCACCGCTAAGCCTGGGGCTTCTGGGCTTGTTTGAGAACCCGGCGCGCTTCCGCGTTCGTCTGGAGCACCTTGCGCGCCCCTTGTGGAAATACAGCCGTCTCCGCGTCATAACAACGGTCGCGGTTGTGGCGGCTATGATGCTTTTCGTGATCCCGATGGCCCGTCTTTCGGCCGCGCCGCCGGGGACGCGCGCCGGCGCGGAGAAAGCGTCCGCCAAGCAGCCGGCTGTGGAATCTACCGAGAAGGCACCGCAGGCGGAGAAACCGAAGGTGATAGCCGGCGTTGTGAGAGATTCCGGCGGCAAGATTGTCACCGGCGTCCAGATTGCGTGTCACCCTCTCGTGCTCGCAGGCGACAAGGGGATTTCCCTACAGACCGCAAGCGATGACAAGGGGCGGTTCAAGATCGATCTGCCGGGCGACGGCGATACCAAGGTGTGGCTCCTCGTCGCTAAGTCACCGGGGCAGCTCGGCTTCGAAATGGCTGTTCCAAATGCTGACAGGCAACTGGTTTCGGCATCCATCACCATGGTCCCCTCGGATGGCAGCATACGTGGGACCGTGAAGGACACAGCCGGTCGCCCGGTAGCGGCTAAGGTGCGCCTGGCTTCGTTGAGCAACACTTCTGTTGCGGCTGCTTCCAGCGCCGCTTTGACGCGCATCTATGATATCAGGAGCCTTCTCTCCGAACCGGGCTCCGGCAAGCAGGACACGGTCAAGAAAGGAGAGGATCTCGCCGTGCTCCTCATGGCGGGCGTCGACCAGGCGATATGGCATAAGGCTCCCGAGCAGTACACCATTGAATACCGAGACTTGGAGGGCGGAAGACTTCTTGTCTACGCTCCCGAAGACACACAGAAGAAGGTGCAATCCCGACTGGATCAGATGCGGCAGGAGAAGCGTCTCAAGGACGCGATCTCGAGCACGGCTCTCGACCAACGCGCTGTGCGCCAGATGGAATGGCGCATTGACTCATTCCCCGGCGCAGCGGAACTCTTCACCGTCACGACCGATTCGTCGGGCGGATTCACTATCCCCGACCTGCCCAAGGGCTACGCGGCGACGATCAAAGTCTTCGGCGAGGGCATCGGCACGCGCACCCAGGAAGTAAAGGTCGACAATACGAGATATGAAGTGACCGTCAAGGGCGCCGCGGCGATCAGGGGGAGGGTGGAATCGACCGACACGAATGCGGACCTTGCCGGGCTGCAAATCATTCTCATGTCCCATCCCGCGACTGCAAACAGCGTGAGGAGGACCGTCACCGGCGTCGGCGGGACGTTCTCTTTCGAGGGCCTTGAGGCCGGCGAGTACCAACTGGACGCGAGCCCGCGGGCCGGCCAGAAAGTAGTGGAGACATTCCCCACCATGGTCGAGGTCGCCGCCGGAGAAACTGGCGAAGTCGTCATCAAGGTTGAGACGGCCGGGACCGTCCGAGGACGCGTTGTCGACAAGTCAACAGACGAGCCCCTCAAAGCGAGCAGTGTCGGCATCGTGGCAGGCAGCAACGGGTGTAGCAAGGGCGGCGATGTCGAAAAGGATGGAACGTTTGAACTCCTCCTGCCGGCAGGCAGCTGGACACTGACGGGATACTACACCGATGCCGATGGTCAGCCCGTATTTGACAGGGATTCAGAGAAAGACATAGACGTAAAGTCCGGTGAGGACATCGACGCCGGCGATATCAAAGTGAATATGCCCTCGAAGGAAGACCAGGAGAATGCCAAGGCGGCGACAGGCAGAATCAACGGCCGGGTAGTGTGCGACGATCCGTCAGCGAACCTGGAGGGGATCGGCATTTTCGCGATGCAGAAATGCACCGCAAACGGCGTCTTCAAGACCGCTGTTACGGCCAAGGACGGCACGTTCGCAATCGACAAGCTGAAGCCCGGTGAGTATCAGGTCAGCGTGAATCCCAATGAGTCCACCACGATCGTCGAGTACGAGCCGGCGTCGGCGACCCTCGGGGCGGGTGAGACGGTCAGTGTAGAGATAGACGCCGCCGTCGGCGCTCTCGTTACCGGGCGCGTGACGAACGCCGCTACCGGCCAGCCGATCCAGCCGTCGGACGGCGTAACCATGTGTTTCGTGAAGAGTCTGGAAACCGGCGGAGAGTCGTCACTGGGCGGCCCCCTCGACGCAGCCGGTCGTTTCAGGTACCACCTTGCGCCGGGAACTTACCGCGCCGAGGCGTACGTCATCGGAAAGGACAAGAAGCCGATTACCCTTGAGATATCGAAATACGTTGTGACCGTGCAGTCAGGCCAGACAGTCAACGCGCCGGATATATCAGTAACGCTGTCGGCGCAGAAGTAAGCGACTTGGCAGTCAAGCCATCCTGAGCGATCGTAAAGCAGGGGCGGTGGGTGGCCGCCCCTGCTGATTTCCACTTCGCGTGCTGAAGCCAAACCGGAATTGTTAAAATATCCACATTTTTCTCTTGCGCCCTGCTACAACTGTAGCCTATAATGCTACAAGTGTAGCAGGCAGCGGAGGAAACCAATGCGACTTACACAGGCCGAATGGCAACTGATGAATGCGCTGTGGCGTAAGCACCCCGCCACGGCAAGGGAGGTCGGCGAGCTGTTGCCCGCCGACACGAACTGGGCGTACAGCACGGTGAAAACCATGCTGATGCGGCTTGCAGCCAAGGGCGCGGTTGATGCGCGCAAGGGAGGTGCGGCAACCGAGTATGAACCGCTCTTGAGCCGCAGGCGCGCCCGGCTCGCCGCGATTCGCTCTCTTGCCGAGGAGGCATTCGACGGGGCGTTGGGGTCCCTTATGCATTTCGTTATCGAGCAGGAGCTCTCCGCCGAGGACCGCGCGAAGCTGGCGAAGCTTCTGGAGGAGAAGTCCGGAAAGGGGGGACGCAAGTGACGCAGACACTGACAAGCCTTGCTGCAGTGTGGTGGTCGTGGATCGCGCCGCTATCAGTTCAAATCGGTATTCTTGGCGCGCTCGTATGGATCATCGACCAACCGCTCAAGAAACGCGGCTGGCCACAGGTGCGTTATGCGCTCTGGGCGGTTGTCTTCGTGAAACTGGTCCTGCCGCCGAGCTTCGCGCTGCCGACAAGTATCGCGGCGTACGTTCTCCCGGCGGAGCCGGCAGTCGCAGCCATCGCTGCGGTTTCTAATGCCGCGCCTCGTATTGACCGGGTAGCGCAACCGGCCGACCTTGACCAACTTGAGTCCTCTTTCGAGCCATCGCCAGCCCCTGTCGTTGCCGGCCCGACCGTAGCCGCGCCCACGCTTCTCCAGTTTGCTCGGACGAACTGGAAGGCGATTGTTATGCTCCTGTGGACCGCCGGCGTCCTGACTCTTGGGCTCTGGCTCATTGTGCGGCTGCTCTCGATTCACCGTCTCATTCACAACGCTGCAGTCGCGCCCGAATGGGACGGCGATGCTCTCAACACAGCGGCAGGACGCATCGGCATGAAGCACCTGCCTCGCATCGTTGCGACGGACAGGGTCAAAAGCGCAGCCGTCTTCGGACTTCTGCGTCCGGTTATCCTCGTTCCGGCATCATGGGAGAGGCAGTGCTCTCCGACTGAGAAGACGCATATCCTTCTACACGAGCTGGCCCACATCAAGCGCGGGGATCTCTTCCTGAACGCTGTCCTTACGTTCCTTCACGTGGCATTCTGGTTCAATCCCTTCGTCTGGCTCGCCGGCAGCCGCATGAGAGAACTCGGCGAACTCTGCTGCGACGCCTCCGTCGCGCGCATCCTCGGCGAAGAAACCGCCTCCTACCGCGATACGCTTATTGAAGCGGGGCATCGGGTCATCACAGGCCGCTCAGGCTTCAGCCTTGGCCTTCTCGGCCTCTTCGAGAATCCCCGCCGCTTCAGCCAGCGCCTGGAGCACCTCGCGCGCCCCTTGTGGAAGCATCCTCGGTTGCGGATTGCCGTGGCAGCGGCTGTTGTGGTCGCAATGGTGCTATTTGTGCTGCCGATGGCGCCGCTTAAGGCCGCGCCTGCAAAGACGAAGGCGAAGTCGGCCAACGCCATTCGGCCGCAGATGCTCACCACTGTAGTTACAGGCGCACCGCGCGATACAAGCGGCAATCCCCGAACCGCAAATCCGTCGCGACCCGGCTCCATACACGGCAAAGTCGTCCGCGCCAACGAGCGCACAAGTCTGAGCGGCATAGTGGTGCGCCTGCAGCGGGCGGGACTCTCGACCCCTGACGTAGACTCAACAGCGACCACCGGTCCTGACGGCTCCCTCGTCATAGAAAGCGTTCCCGCCGGCGACTATGTCCTTGTCGCCAACGAACCCGAGGACAAGCTTTGGGTCTATGTCCCCTGGTCCCACGTGAAGGTGGAAGCCGGCAAAGACACTCAGGCGACGGTGGAGATAGCTTTCCCTGTAGTTGTCAGGGGGCGCATTGTTGACAAGGCAACGCATGAGCCTCTGGCGCTTGGCGCAGGGGGCTTTGACGCGATGGTCCAATCAACTGACAACGGCGTGTACCTGAGCTGGGGCCTCACCAGCGACTCCGGGGAAGGCGGTGCATTCGAAGTACGTCTCGCCCCTCGCGAGTGGACAGTCGGCGGATGGCTCAAGAGCGATTCAGGCTCAATCGTGCGCGATAACGAGTCCGAACGCTCTGTAGAGGTGAAGCCCGGCGGGGATATGACTCTACCCGACATCGAAGTCGCGCTGCCTCATAAAGACGCCGCCAAAGATACAAAGCCGGTGCCAGCCAGAACTGCGAAGATCACCGGCGTCACCCTTGACAAATCCGGAAAGCCGGTACCGCATGTCGCGGTCACCGCCTACTCACAGAAGGAAACCCCGCTTCCTCCGGTTTCCGGCGCGACCGGTGAAGACGGGCGTTTCAGCCTCGAAGTCCCGCGAGAGAAGTACGACGAGTGGACGCTTGTCGCGAAGGGAGATGGTCTGCTTGCCTTCGCCCTCGCGCTCGTAGTGCCCGATGAGCCGGGAGTCGACGGTCAGATAACTCTCGCGCCGGACGACGGGAAGCTCGTTGGCACGGTTCTCGACGATGCGGGGAATCCTCTCAAGGGTGCCAGGGTGAATCTCAGATACGTGAGCGACCCCACTCCCGTTCCCATGACGCTCGCGACCTTCGAGCGGCGCGTCTGGGCTGCCGAGGGCGACTTCCGGGAGTGCCCGCAGCTTCTGGACAGATACGTCACATCTACCGATGCTTCTGGCTCGTACACGTTCACCGGGTTGCCGCGCGATTTCCACGTGGGAGTGCGGGTGGAACTCAAAGGTTTTGGAACTGCCGAAAACTCCGACAGCTTCATCGCCAATGGCGTGAACAATGTGACCAGGATGGCAATCGAGGCGAAGATCGTCGGGCGCGTTGTCACAAAGATCTCGGACATCCGGCTTTCGGGCATCACGATCTACGGCACGGTCGGAGAGAATGGCTACTACCAGAGGGTCACGACAACGACGTCCGAACGCGGAGCGTTCTTTTTCGACGCACTTCGCTCCGGCAAAGCGGGCTTTCGGCTCAACGTGCCTGATGGGAGCGATTGGACGTACTTGTCGCCCGGCAGCATCGACCTTTCTCCAGGGGCGACCGTCCAGGTTGAGATAGAGCTGATACGCGGTGCGCTTGTCACAGGCCGCGTCATCGACGAGGAGACTGGCAAGGGTGTGCCGGATATGACCATCCTTGGCGATGGGTCGGACAGAGGGACGGCCACCGACAAAGACGGCAAGTTCAGCCTGCGCCTGCCGCCCGGTGCATTCAAGATTGACCCCATTCTCCATAGCGGCCCTGTCTTCTATTGGCGTCCCACGGAGGGCTCCAGCATGCCGGTCGATGTTACGCTCGAAGACGGTCAGAATGCAGCCCTTCCTGATTTCAGAGTAATATCGAATCATATCACAAAGCCAAAGCCGAAGACCGCCGCCGAAAAAGAGAAAGACGACGCCGACCTCGCAGCGTTCCACGAAGTCTACAACCTCAAGTCGGGCGAAGACTTCAAGCTCATCCTGCCGCCCTACATTCCTGGCCGGCTGATATACTACCAGCGCGAGGACTCCTTCCAGGCGGAGTTGATACCTGGCGGCCCCGATGAGATAACATTCCGCTGGGACGGCGCGGACCTCAAGCGATGGGGTGAGGGCTTCGGCGAGTGGAACGTTCAGTACGTTATCGAGCAAGTCCTCAGTATCGGACGCGAGACGATTGAGGGCGACAGTGCCATCCTCAAGACGCCGCTGCCGTGCGATACAATTCGGCGCGACAGCGCGTCACAGGAATCGCTTCGTACCGGCCTGGAAGCTGCCCTCCAGAAGGCGCTCGGCAAGCCCGTGCGCCTCGCTTTCAGCGAAGTTGACAGGAAGGCCTACGTTGTACGCGGAGAGTATCACTTCACGGCGCTTCCCGAATACCGGAACGGCGCCGGTTCCGACACCATAGAACTGTTCGGTTCGAAACGCCGCAGTGAGGAAGAAGGCGGTGGCGGCGGCAGCGGGACTCTCGACAAAGCTCTCCAGTGGATCGCTCGAAGCATTGGCTATCCGGTCGTCTCGGAAGTAACCCGTGGCCCTTCAGGCGACATCAGCTGGCTCGATGCGCCCCTTCCGCGCGATGCCGATCATAAGGTTCTCAAACCTCTGCCCGACGACGAGGTTGCCCTTATCCTCAAGCACGTATCCGACCAGACCGGCCTCACCTTCGCGCCGGAAAGGCGCAAAGTCCGCATACTTTTCGTTGAGTTGGCAAAGGAGCAATCTGTAGAATAGAGCCGCTGATTCCTGACATCGAGGGGCAGATGGCTCTAACCACTCTCAGAAAAGCCGCGTGCGCGGCGCTCCTTTGCGCGGCTCTCGCGCCCGTGGCCTTCGGTTTCGGCTGGTGGAAGCCCTCGAAGCCTCCGGCGGCCGCGGACAAGGGACCGGGCGTTGCCGGCGCGGTCACGGACGCAGAAACCGGCAAGCCTCTCAAGAGTTTCGCTGTCTTTGTCGTCCCCCTACCTGGGCCCGGCAAGCCCGTCGAATTCCCCAAGGCAGCGAAAGGGGAGGGGCGATACGAGGTGCCGTTCTCCGACCTGAAGTCCCTCCTTGCCGGCGAGAACGGGGCGCAGCCATCCGGGACGACCGAGTTCGCTTTGCGCATAGAGGCATACGGCTACAGGCCGGCGGCCTCGCCAGTGTTTCATCCCGACAAGCCTTTAGCTATGAACCTCAAGCTCTCAAAATGGCCCGCGCCCACAGGCCAGGTGATAAATGCCGACGGTTCGCCCGCAGGCCGCGCAGTCGTCTGGTACATGGAGCCCTCGCCGGTGGGGATCGTCTGGGTTCAGGACGCCGCCCCGAAGGCCACGAGCGATTGGGAAGACGAGACCGACGGCAGCGGGCACTTCAGGTTCAAGCTTCGCCCCGAGCGCCCCTCATTCTGGAGCAAGCTGCCCATGTTCGGGCCGCCCCCGAGCGTGGTACCCCTCTTCGACCCCTATATGCTTTTCATAAGCTCCGCAAAAGGCTACGCTGTCGCTTCCGAAGATGACTTTTTCAAGGGCGAGCCGATCATCAGGCTCACCCCCTGGGGGCGGATCACGGGAACCGCTCTTTCAGGCGCGAATCCCTCCCGCAAGGAGAAGATAGCGCTCACAGGGCCTTCCTCGCCATCGCCCGAAGGCATCCGCGTCCAGCCCCTGTCCGTCGTGACCACGGACGACAAGGGGCGCTTCACGATAGAGCGCGTCCCCGAGGGGACATGGCTTGTCGGTCGCCAGGTGCTGACGCAGCCGGACGGCCCGCCGATGACGTCCCACGCGACGACTGTGACAGTCGAAGCCGGCGCTACCGAGCGGATCACCATCGGCGGGATCGGGCGCGCGGTGGTTGGCCGTGTGGAGGTCGGTCGCGAGGCAGGCAAACGCCCGGCGGCGTGTACCGCGGTTACCCTTGAGCTTGTGCTTGGGCCGTCTCCAGAGGAAGAAGCCGCGCGCCTCGGCGAGAAGGAGCGCTCAGCGAAGGCTGCCCAACTGAGCATCGATCGTGAACTCAGAGAGCGCAGCTACGCCGCGCTCGTCGGCAAAGATGCTTCGTTCAGGATCGAGGACGTGCCGCCCGGCCAGTACGTGATGAAGGCGTCGCTCGAGGGGGCCTCAGTTCACAGCGCCGCATGCGGCCAGGCCATCGTGCTGGCCGTCCCGCCCGGCCGCGGCAACGAACCGGTCGACCTCGGCGTAGTAAAGGTTAGTCCTGAAGCACCTCACGGCGGCTGTGAGACAGCGCCAGGCCGCCCAGCGCCGGAAAGGTGATACGCAGGCGCGCGGACGGCGCAATGACAGGGGGGAACTCAAGTGAGACTACGGAATTGTTTGCTGGCTCTCGCGACGGCAATCGCCCTCGGCTGTGGCTCCTCTTTCCCCCGGCAGATATGAATGGGCGATTGAGCTCTACAAGAACAACGGAAGCTACGGGTACAGCGCCAATGCCATTGACGTGCCGGCGGGGGATCCTGACAATGCCGGCGCGCCGTTCGACATGGGAGTCATGAAAATATCTCCGGAGACGGTGAAGTACATGGTGGATTTCTTCTCACAGCCCTGAGTGAGGTTCGATCAATGGCGAAACTTATGATCTCCGCCGCCGTGCTGCTGGCATTGGCGGCGCTGCTTTGTGCCGGGCCCGGCGATGCAGGCGCTGCCCGGGCCGCTGCTCCAGCCATCGACAGCACTGCGCCGATGGACCCCCAGAGCGTCTACGGCACTGTGACTGACGCCGAAACGGGCCTGCTTGTAAAGGTCGCCGCAGGCGGGCCTGCCGGGGCCGGCATCACGTGTTCCGTAGGACTGATTGATGTTGACACCAGCGGTGAATCCTGGGTCGGCGGCTTGCCGCTCTCGACGACAAACGGCCGCTATGAAATTCCCTTCGCAACGATAACCGGGCGCACCGCCGGCATGCGAAATCCCCCTCCTGCTAATGTGGCCTACGCGGTCAAGATAGGCGCGTACGGTTACGTCGACGAGAGGTCGCCTCTCTTTACGCTTGGCCAGCCGGTCAGGTTCAATGCAAAGCTCCGCAAATGGCCTGTGCCAGCGGGGACGGTGCTGAACCCGGATGGCACCCCCGCGAGGCGCGCGGAAGTCTTCATGCTTCGACCGGAGTGGCCGATGCGCATCAAGAACGGAAGCGTCGAGGGGACAATTCCAAGGCAGCAGGCGGCGACCACTGACCGTAGCGGCCACTTCCGGTTCAGATTGGCTGCCGGCCTTGATCGTCCGAATATCCTTCATGTGATACCCTTGTTCCGGCCCGGGCCAAGCGTGATCTCATGGCAGGAACCGTACAAGATCTTCGTGATAGGTGACAAAGGCTATGCTTTGCTTCCCCAGAAAGAGTTCATGAAGAAGGATGTCAGGATCATGCTCACTGCCTGGGGGCGCGTGACGGGAAGGGTGATGAAGGGCGCGTTGCCCATGGACGGCGCGACCGTTTCACTATATAGCACGTGGCAGGACGATCCGGACCACCCGCTCGCGATCACGCCAGACTACAGAGTGGAGACGACGGACGCCAATGGCGCCTTTACGATTGACCGAGTACCCGCAGGGAGATGGGCCATCGGTAGGCTGCTGTATCCCGGCGATGCGCGCAATGGTGCGCCTCACGTTACGTGCACGGCTCCGGTGGATGTCAAAGCCGGCAAGACAACCGAAGTCGTCGTCGGCGGACCTGGCAGGACAGTATCGGGCAGGGTGGAGGCCCCCGCCGAATTGATGAACAATCCCGCAATACTCTCCATGGTAATGGAGTTAAAGCTTGCGCTGCCCGACGGCCGCCCGACCGACATGTACAAATGGACTCCAGTCAGGCAGCAGGTCTGGATGGAAAAATGGTATGAGGAGACCGAGCCGGATCTGCGGCGCAAAGCATCCTGCTATTTCGGCTTCGTCGGCAAGGATGGAACGTTCTCCGTAGAAGGGGTTCCTGCCGGAAAATACTGTATGACGTGCAAGATTCTCAAGCGGACGGGAGAATACTCATACGAAGTATCCACCATCGATGTTCCAGCCGATGCGGCGCAAACAGGCGAGCCCTTCAATGCGGGCCCCTGCAAGATACCGCCGAATGGTGCCGACCATATTGCGGAGTTCCTGTCAAAATGATGGCGTCCAGACCGTCAGTATCAGCGCCCGCGCTTGGTGCAGTGCTGCTCTTGGCATGGGCTGCTCCTGTCTTTGCCGATGGCGACGCCGCCGGCATCCAGGCTGCCGCCAATCAGTTCATCGGCGAAAGCACCGCCGCCGTCGCCGCCGAGCTCGACAGCACGACCGCCGCCCTTGGCGACATCGAAGGTATCCCTCGCGAGGAACTCTGCGCCGGCGGCAATGAGAAAATGCGCTATCTCCTCGTCGGTCCCCGGCCCGACGCGCCGAAGCCCAAAGAGGGGTTCTCCCTCCTCGTAGTCCTTCCCGGCGGAGAAGGCGGCGCCGAGTTCTCCCCCTTCGTCCAACGCGTCTTCGCCAATTCTCTTCCTGATCGCTACGTCGTCGCCCAGCCCATCGCCGTCAAGTGGACGGACGGCCAGAAGGTAGTCTGGCCGACGAGTTCCGACAACGTCCCCGGTCAGGCATTCTCGACGGAGGCTTTCGTCGAGGCTGTCATCGCGGATGTGGCGAAGCACCGGAAAGTCAACCCCGAGCGCATCTTCGTCCTTGCGTGGTCCTCAGGCGGCCCGGCGGCATATTCCATCGCGCTCCAGGAGAAGACCGCCGTACAGGGGTTCTTCATCGCAATGTCAGTGTTCAACCCCGGTTTTCTCCCGTCCCTCGAGCGCGCGAGAGACAAATCGTTCTATATCTTCCACGGCACTGACGACACTGTGTGCCCCTTGTGGATGGCGCGACTTGCGAAAACCCGCCTCGAAGCCGCCGGCGCCCGCGTGAAGCTGACCGAGTACTCCGGCGGCCACGGCTGGCGCCTTCCGACCGTCTATCGTGACATCGAAGCCGGCATTCAGTGGCTTGAGGGGCCGCGCCCCTCCCAGCTGCCTGAGATTCCCTTCGCCGACAGCTTTGAGTCAGGCGACAGTGCGCCCACCGGTTGGTCAAGAGGCCGCACCGGCTCCACAATCAAGTATGAGTGGGATAAGGCAAACGCCTCCGACGGTGAGGCGAGTCTTTCGATCTCAAAAACCGCCGAAGGCTACATGCCCACGGCCGAATGGTTCCGGCCATTCGCCTATGACGGTTCTTCTCCAAAGCTCTCCATCAGCGTGCGCGCCAAGGCCGACTCAGTTGCCCAGGCCGCCGTCGACGTCGTCTTCGAAGACTCCGCCGGCAACCGCCAGCATACCTGGGCTGTAACCATCGGAAACGCCTATATCCGCGGCCCGCGCGAGACGCACAACTGGAAGGAGTGCTCCGGCGTCGTGTCCATCCCGCGTAACACCGCAAAGATCCTCATCGGCCTTCAGCTCCGCGGCCCCGGCAAGGTGTGGTTCGACGACCTGAAGCTTGAGTACTCGAAGTAGCGTGCCGGCGGCAGGGCGCACGTCCGTTGCTGTAGTGCGCTCCGTCAATCGTAGGGGCGACTCGGTGAGTCGCCCTGCAGGTTCGCGCAGAGAACGTTCGAAAACAAGAGAGCGATCCCGGCGAACCATCACCGTATTTGGGTAACCCTGCAGCATCGGTCGCGCGTCTTCGGCGGCATTTCGCTTTGCGAGAACTGCCGGCGGCCGCTATACTTTCCGGCTGCTGATAGAGTGTTCGCCGACATTGCCGTTGGGGGAAGCCCGGATGAAAACTCTCTGTGTCGCCGTGATTGCGCTTTTTCTCTCATCCTCTGCCATGGCCGCCGGCGCCGAATCCTTCGATCAATTGGTTCGCGAGGGTCAGACCGCTCTCGACACCATGCGCCCGCAGTACGCCCGCGCTCTCTTCGACAAAGCCGCCGCGCTCGAGCCTGACAAGGCCGATTCTCTCGCATTCGACCGGGCTTGGACCTACGTGGAAACCGGGTGGCTGGCTCTCAATGTAGGCGACTACAAGGCAGCGTCCGAGCGCTTCGACCAGGCGGTCAAGACCTGCCCTGATGTTGCGGCTCCGATCTCTGAGGCGTGGGGCTTCGTGCGGATCCGACGTTTCTGGGAGCTTGCTGAGGCTGCCAGCCCTACCCGCTCATTAGCCAACTGGAACCCGGTTGTTGCGTACGCCGAGCGGACCGCAGAAATCATCCCCGATTGGCCCGCTGCCCACTATACGCTCGGGTGTGCCTACGAATGCACAAGACAGGACGATAAGGCGCGCCGTGAATTCCTAAACGCTGCGCCGAACGCGCCGAAGGGCGCCTCGCTCAAGGCGCTCCACGCGGCCGCGGGCAACGCATCCGGGCGCGAGCACGACATCGGCATACCCATGTACCCCCTGATAGCGCGATGTGACGCCGGTGACCTGCAGGTGTATAAGGACGGTCAGTTCACTGTTTACCATCGCAACTTGGATCTGGCGCAGCGCACGGTAAGAGCTATGCGGTACTACATGGCCCAGCCTGTCCTCAACGGCTTCCTGGACAAGATGCCTTCTCTTCCGGCCGGCTGCACGGTTTGGCTATATCGTGACCGCAAGGAATTTGTCGCCGCAACGGGCTTGAGCGAACTTGCCGACGGGTGCGCGAAAGCCCCGCTCACTGTTACTTCTGAGGGCGTAGCGGCGATATGTCTTCACCAGGAGTCGCCAAAGATGCTCACCGAGGTGCTCGCACACGAACTGGGACACATGAGATTCCGCGCGGCATGGTTGTCAGGCACCGGCGCCCCCTCCTGGATTGACGAGGGCATAGCTGTATCAGCGGAGCCTCCGGCATATACCGAATACAGATGCAGGATGTTCCGGAGTGCCGGCGCCCGCGGAAAGCTGCCCTCCGTGCAATCGGTCTTCGCAACGACAGGGACATCCCTTGCTTACGCTGAGAGCTTCGCCATGGTCAACGCTTTGATGTCTCTCGACGGGCCCAAACACTTCGCCGGTTTTGTCGACGCGCTCCATCGCATGGATGACGCGGCGGCCCTTAAGGCGGCCTACGGCATGACCCCGGAGGGTCTTCAGAAACTCGCGCTTGAATGGGCCGCCAAACAGGCGCCCGATGCCGCCGTCCAGTCCATAGCCTCCGCCATGAATGCGGCCGCGGCCAAGGCTGGCAAAGGTGGGAGTGACGTTGTTCAACAGACCCAGGCAGGCAAGGGTACCGCGCGTGCGTCAGACCGGAAGGCCGCTAAAGCTCCCGCGGGAAAGAAAGGCGCAAAGAGTAAGTGAGCCGCCTGCCACCTGAAAGGTCGCTCACCCTGTAACGCCGCTGCGCCTCTCCAGCTCCGCGCCCTGCTGGACCGCCGGCGCCATCTCGTCAAGCGCCTTGATGGCTTCGCCGATGTCCGCTCCGCTGAGCCTTGCGCGGATATCCTTCTCGCCCGTCATGTCTTCGAGCAGGCGTATTGCCGTCGCTGAATCATGCCTTTCGCTCGTGCGCAGGCGATAGATGAATTGCCTGGGCACGTCGGTGCCGTGCTCGCGCGTCAGCCGGTCCCAGAATGCGAGGCTCAGCCCGTACCCTTCGAGCCGCCCCTCCTTGCGCACCGCTTCAGCGATATTGGAGTTGGTGGGCAGGAGCACCCACAGCGAGCGGAAGTCCTTGAGGAGGTTAACCTTCTGGACCCCGCTGTCGCGCAGCCACTCAAGGTAGTCCGCGACCTCGTCTGCCCGGCAGAACCGGTTGCCTTCAGCTTTCACGCACAGGCACGACACGTACTCCGCGAGGCCGTCCCCGATGAAACGGTTACTCCGGTCATAGTGGTATATGCGCAGATGATCGTCGATGGTCGATTCTGTCCACTCGTGCGCGTTGATCTCCGCGAACCGTCCGCTGTCAACCTCCTTGGCAGAGTAACACCACGCTCGCCCGCCGCTTTCCGCGCACGACACGACGTAGGGGATGTCATCCCGCATCTCCGGCAGTATGATCACGCCCCAGTTGACCGGCGCGAGACCCGTGGTCTTCCTGATGACCTGGTATTGCCGCCTTAGGAGTTCCTCGGCTTTCTTCGCCTGAGGGCCGTACTCGGGGCAGTACCAGACGGTGAAATCACCCGTGATTGTCTGCCACATGCCTTTCGTGCTTATCTCCACGGGCTTGTTTCGCATGAGCCCTCTTATCGTCGCGCCCAGCGACGTGCCCGCCACGTTCCACGTCTCCGGTCCGCAGTAGTAGAAGCTCATCGGCCCCTTGTAGTCCGTCATCACAAGAGGGTTCTCGTGCCGCAGGGTCGCGGAAACCGGCACCTGGATCATGCCGTGCGAGTCGGACGTCAGGAGCGCCGGCTCGGCCTTGGACAGGACAATAAGCTTGAACCCCTCGATGGGCGTCTTGTCTTCCGGTGTGGCCACCTGGATGCGCAACCTTCTCGCGTCTGTGCCGACCGCGCCGTCCTTCTCGAACGACCGGATGAATGTCCTGTAAGTCTTCCATCCGTAACCGGCTGGCGCGATGCCGACGTTCTCTCGGCTCATGAGGATCGCCGGATTCTCACGCCGCAGCACATCAGACACCGGCAGATCGATATTCCCGGCCGCGTCGCTCTTGATGTCGATAGGGGAGTGCTTCGAGAGGATGGTCAAGTGAAAGTCGGCCAATGCCTTGCCGCTTTCGAGGTCGATGGCCACAAGCTTCGCGTGGCTCATATCAGGTCTGACCACGCCGACCTTCTCAAGGGGCCCCATGAGCGCCATGTAGCGGTTGTGGACGCAGCCGCAGCAGAGCGTCGCGAAGAGAACAGCGGCCAAGATTCGCAACACGCCGCGTCCCTTCATGAGCCAACTCCCTTGTCCCACCAAATCAGCCCGCTTCGTTACCGTTATGTGCCACTGGTCCGCCTGCGGCGGATCCGCCAGTGATCATTCTGCTCTGTGCTTCCCTCTGCCTTCGCCTTCCTCCGGCGAAGCCATTTCTCTCAAAACCGAGGCTGCCTGGCTAATATCAGTCTCTGTCAATCTCTTTTGTACGTCCGAATCGCCAGTTAGTTCCCCTAATATTTTAACGGCTCCTGAGGAATTTCGTTTACGCGAATTCGCCATTTTTCCCAAAAACGCCTTCGGCAGCCGCTCTCCGTGCCTCAGGCACACATCTCGCTGGCCGGTGGGCCGCCGCTGCGGCCCTCAATGTGTCCGTGCCTTGAGGATAGCCGCTCGGACCCTAAGTCACACCGAATGCCGGCAGGCCACTGCCGGCCGCTCTGCGCACGTAACAGTATATAACGACCGATGTTACGTTCTCCGACCGCAACCGCCTCCGTTGGTTATCCCGTTGCTTTGCCTTTGGCCTTGGGCGCATTGCCCACGGTCTTGAGCACTTTTAGCGCCTCGTCCACGTCCGCTTTCGTCAGCTTCTCCCTGATACGCCCATCCCCGGTCAATTCTTCGAGAATTCTTATCGCCGCATCGGAATCCCGCGTCTTCTCCTCCTTCAGCCGCGCGAGAAACTTCGCCGGTAGGTCCTGCCCGTGCTCGTCGCACAGCTTCTTCCAGAAGACAAGCCCCATCTGATACCTGATGTAGTCCTGCGGCTTGGCATTCAGAAGATCGAATTGGTGAACGCCTTTGCGTATGCACTTCCTGGGGCGATACGTGTCCTGGGACAGTACGCCGCCTTCGGAGATCACGCGAGTGTACTCCGCAAGCCCATCCCCAATCCACCTGTTGCGCGCATCGTGCTCATAGAGGTTCAGCCGCGTAGCGACTGTGAGCTCGGTCCATTCGTGAACGTTTGCCGCCGCGAAATACCCGCTCGCGATCTCCTTGGCTGAATAGCACCACACAACGCCTGGGAAATCCTGCTGCCCAACTGCATAGTTCATGAACACATTCATCGAAGGCACGACCACAGCGCCCATTGAGATCGGAGTGAGCCCCGTGATTTTCGCGACGGTTTCCCTCTGCCTCTTCATGTCTGACGACGCGGCTTCCGCCGCGCTCCCGCATCCCTTGCGGTACCACACCGCATAGCCGTCGCCGTCGATGCGCCTGCAACCCTCTGTTGTGATCGTACCCACAGTCGGCGTTGCGAACAGGAGTTGGCCTCTCGAATAGCTGAAGAGCGTCCTGACAGGACGCGCCGGATCGAGCGCCACTGTCGGGTTCTCTTCCGCCAACTTGGGCGAAAGAGGCACTCGTACGATGCCGTTTGCGTTCGATATGAGCGTGACTGGCTCGTCCGTGGACTGGATTCTCACGCTGAGTCCGGCGATAGGAGAGAGGTCCTCAGGATTGACCGTCTCGACGAGCATCTCGCGCGACCCGCGCGCCACAAACCCTGACGCTGCCGCCGCGGTGATGTCTCTGTACGTGGTTGTGGAATCGCACGAGATGTCCCGGTAGTGATATGTGCAGGCGCGGACATATTCGCCGCCACAGCCTGCGCACAGCATGACCGCCACCGTAAGGCCGATACCCGCCGCTCGTCTCGATGCGCCCACGCTTTCCCCGACACCCATCTCCCAACAGGAATGCCCGAACTCTCTGTTATTCTATTAACACATCCACCCGCGTCCACTCAATTCCTTGCCCCTCTACGCGCCATCTCTATTCCCCTCTCCCTCTGGGAGAGGGCAGGGTGAGGGGCCGCTCCACAAGGTGCTCTGTACCTGAACCCCTGCCATGCCGCCGGACTATGCCTCTCGTTTACGTTCTCCTGCTCAACTGCTCCCCTGTTCCGCCTTCTGCGGCCGCAGGCCGCCGGGAGAGGGCAGGGTGAGGGATCGCTCCACAACTTGCTCTGTACGCAAAGGCCGGCTCCGCCGAAGGACTGCGTTTCTGCCGAAGACCGTAGGGGCTCTCTCGGTGAGTCGCCCTTCAGTAGGACAGGTCCGCCTGCGGCGGATCCACCTTACGGCGCCGCCTCTTGCGCCGATGATCGTGTCTCTGGTTCTCTCACCTGCTTCCCTGTTCCCGCGCCGCAGGCACGCCCCTTCCCACTCTTCCCACCCCGCGCCCCTGGCGCGGAGGCGGCGACCCGCCGCCTATTCTTCCGGGTCCCACCACACCGGCCCCTTGCCCTTTATCGCTTCCCCCGCGCGCCCTCGGATATCCTCCATCTCCGCTTTCGACAGCGGCTTGAAATCAGCCGCCGCCGCAAACGCGGCATCCTGCTCGTTGGGAAAGCTCATCCCCAAGAGCGCCACGTCTGGATCAACCGTCAGCGTATACTTCACGCACTCCGCGGGCGTTAAATGCGGCAGGCGTGGCTCGTGAGTATCAGCGCCGCCTGAGCTCACCTTTCCCCTCGGCCGCTTCTCAAGAGGCCTGCCATAGCCGCTTGTATCGCCAAGGAGTTTCCCCGCGCCGAACGTCTTGAAGCACACGGTTGCTACACCGCACTCCCTCGCTAAGGGCAGCACCTCCTCGGCATACCTCCGGTCACACCAGGGGCCGATAGGGAAGAGGACGATATCGCAAAGCGTCGACTGGATCGCCGCGATCAGAACGTCCGGGTGGTGGCTCGATATGCCCTTGAACCGCGCCTTGCCCGCCTTCAGGCACTTGGCAAGTTCATCCATCTCGCCGCCCGGCCCGCCAATAAGTTTCCACCCTTCCAGGGTCGATACTCCGTGAAACACGAACGCGTCCGCCGCCTCCAGGCCCATCCTCTTGAGGCTCGCGTCCACCTGCTGAATGACCGGCCTGTCTATGTGATCGATCTTGTCGATCACGAACATCCCGTCTCTCGCGCCCCTGACGGCCGCGCCCACTATCTCCTCGCTGTAGCCGTCCTCATACCCTGGCGCCGTGTCGATCAGATTCAAGCCCGCATCCATCGCCCTGCGCACCGTCGCGACGCACTCATCAAAGGGCACCACCCGATCCGCGATGTCGCCTATCCCGAGGAGCGTCGCCTTGAACCCCGTAGACCCGAGTCCCCGCCTCGGCTCGAAGTGAAATTGGCTCTTCTTGGTCGCCATCCTGCTACCTCCTGCGCCACGTTTGACTATCGCTCTTCTCCACTGTGATTCTATCGCGCCCTCTCGCAGTTCCAAGCGACTTGCCGCAAGGCGCGACCTGTCACCAAGAGGGGATGTAGCCCGGACAACTCGTTGTCCGGGTCGGCGAAGCCGACAAGCGGGTCCTAATGCCGCCCCCGATACTCAAACGTGATTCTCACGACCTTCTCTCCGTCTTGCGCCCTCCCGCGGTGCCTCCAGATGTTGCCCCCCTTTTTGGAAAAATAACTTTTCTTGAAAAAACTTCTAAGCGCTGTGCGTGCCAGCTATTACGTCCGCGCTTGTCTCAAAACCCCTCGCCGTAAGTCCTTATTCCTCACCTCGAAATGTTGCCCCCGCCTTTACCTATAGAGGGGCTGTGCTTCTCGCAGCCGCTTGCTCCCGGAGGCCGAGGTCCGTACTGAACCGGGGGTACTATTGTGCCGCTCTTACGAAGTGCCACATTTCCGAACAAAACAGCCCAGTTTCTGGCGCTTTCGCACTTCGGCCACATAGTCCCTTCAGTCGTGCCCCTCCTGCTCTGAAATCAGGCACTGGCTGTGGGGTTTTCTTGCTTCAGCCTTCAGCCTTCGGTCTTCAGTCTGCTCTTCTGTTCTTTGACAACTGAAAACTTTGGGGATCGGCGATAGCCGTGAACGCTGAGACTCCGCCCGCGCGCCGGCGCCTCTCGCGTAATTCAGCGCTCGGGATTCGCTTCCGAGAGCGGCTTCTCTGCTCGCGACTGGCGGGAGGGCAGGGTACGTCCATTTCCCGGAACGTAGCGGACTTGGCTCTTCACCATTGCCTGTCTCACGCGGTAAGTCCACGATTGCCAGTGTTCCAAGCGTGTCTTCGCGTCGGCAAGGACCTGCCTGTATGCCGCTTCGGCCTCGCCTGCGATCTCCGTGTTGCTGTCGCCGGAAAGCCGCGCGAGAGCCGGCAGTGCCGACGGCCCCAGCGACCGCAGATAGTCCACGTCGGTCTTTACGAGCGTGCCTCTCTCATGGCGCGCAAGGTTCCATTCCGCGATGAAGCCGTTGAGGTCGAGAAGGCTGACCGCCGCCAAGAGCGCCGCCGCGGTTACCGTGTTGACCCTTAGGAGCCAGACGAACGACCGATTCCTTGCGAGCTTCACGAGGATGAGCGCAAAGCCCGCCAGCACAAGGAGAATCCACAGGAACGCCGCGACTCTGAACCGCGTCAGCCCGTACACGTCCACATAGAGCTCAAGCCGCCGCGCCGCGCCCAGGAGCACGACGACGTTCTGCGCGATGAACAGGTACCCCAGTGCCCGCGCCGCGGCGTGCCAGGATTGCGGCGCGCTTCTCCGAAAGAATCCCGCTATCACCAAAGCGGAGAGCACCACGGCGACGATCAACCTGTAAGCGCCCCTGTGCGCAAACTCCGAATATGTGAGTCCTGCCGGCAGCTTGAAAGAGAACCACAGATAAGCCGCGTCGGCGGCGTTCGCGACGACAAACAGCGCGTTGAGTCCCACGAACGTTAGGATCGCCGCATGCAGCTCGTTGACGCCGCCTCGCCGCGGCTGCGCGTCCGGCTCCGCGGCGCTTGCCGCGATTGCGCGCCGCGACACCCTGAAGCGCATCAGCCCGTATGCCTGCAGGCCGACCATTGCCCACAGAAATACACGGGCGAATGTGAGGTTCTCGAATACCTCGCCGACCCAATTGGCAAACGATTTTACCCACTCGGCGACGGCCAGATTGGCAGGGATAATAAGTGCCGCGAAGATAAGTACGATGGCCGCCGGTCCGATGACTACCCACGCCGGCGTGCCCCACGCCTTGCCGCCCTCGCGCGCGAGCATTCGCTGCTTGATGAAGTCCGATACGGGCTCGAAAAACGCCCTCAGCCCGGCGAAAAGCCCCGCTGCCATCGATGTCGCAAGCGCCGGCCTCTCTTTCCTCGCCGACATCGCCAGCGCTGCCCACCCGAGCGATATGAGGAGCATGACTCCAATGATCGATGACTGTAGCGTCGCCCCTGCTGCAACCAGAAGCCATAGTGCTGCCAGAGGCAGGCTCCTGCGGAGCCTGCCCCGGTAGCGGACAACCAGAAGCACAGCGAACGCAAGCGCCAGCGCAGTAATGTTGGCGCCTCGTGAGTGACCGAACAGAAGGTAATCGGCGAGCGCGGCCATTACGGCCGCCGTCGCGATGCGTCCCGGTATTCCCCCCATACGATTCCCCCGACAAGGTCCCACGCGGCAGACACTGACGCTCAGCTGGTTCTTATGCTAATACTACGCCCGGGGTGCGCGTTCTGTTTGATGAATTCCGGCGTGAGGCGACAAATGCGTGCCTGCCTGCAACTGCTTTCTTCGCTGTGCTGTGGATGCCTCTGTTATTGCTCCTCTGTCGGCCCGATGTCCGCCGCCGACTTCTCTTCGCCTTCGAGCTCGAGCTTGGCCGACAGGAACCTGAGAAGATCGCTGAGAGCGATGATGCCTTCGAGATGGCCGTCATCGACGACCAGGAGCCTGCTTACGCCGTTCTGACTCATCCTCGAAAGGGCCTTCATCGCATCGTCGTTGGGACCAATGGTGTTGTTCACGGCGCACTGCTTTACGATGCTTTGCACGGCGTTATTGTCCCATTCGTCGCGCGGCACGCTCTGCACGTCCCTTGTGGTCACGCAGCCTTCGAGGTTGCCGTTTCTGACCACGGGGAACATCTTGTAGTGGTAGCGGTAGATGTAGTCTTCGACCAGCGAGCTTACGCTCAGGTTCGGCGCCACCGTCACCGGGTTTCGATTCATGTACTTGCTGACCGCCTCGCCCTGCAGCATCTGCCGGATCACGACCTGTTGATAGCTCTGCTTCGCCGCGCTTCTCAGGAAGATCCCGATGACTATCCACCAAAGGCCGCCGATCGGGTTGAGCGTAACCAGGTTCAGGAACCCGAGCGCCATGAAACCAAGGCCGAAGCCCGACCCCGCCATCGCCGCCACCCGCGTTGCCCAACGCAGGTCGTTCTTCGAGTACCAGAGTATGGAGCGCAGCACCCGGCCTCCGTCCAGCGGAAACCCGGGAACCAGGTTGAATATCGCCAGGACCGCGTTTATGTAGCCTATCCACCGGATCACGGTGTTCACTTCCGCCGGCCACCCGGCGCGTCTGCCCGCGTATGCGACCAGCAGAAACACCGCCGCGAGGAATCCGCTCGACAGCGGACCGGCCACCGCCATCAGGAACTCTGCCTTCGCGCTCTGCGGCTCATCGGTCATTTCTGACACGCCGCCGAAGACGAAAAGGGTTATGCTCCTTATTGGCAGGTTGAATCGCCTTGCCACCAGGGAGTGGCAGAGCTCGTGGAAAATGATGGAGAGGAATAGCCCCATTGCCCCGATTACGCCCATCAGGATATAAGCACCGGTGGAAAGCCCCTTCAGCTCCCCAGGAAACACCCCTCCGGCGAGCGACCATATAACAAGCCCCAGGATAATGAGCCAACTCACATCTGCGCGAATGGCAAAGCCGAAGATCCTGAAGAGCGTGATGCCTTTTCCGAACATGCGTTGGGCTCCCTTCTATTACCGCCTCATGCAGTGAGTTCGTAACCAAAGCGCGAAGCGTGACTTACGTCAGATTTTCTGTAACCAACGACACCGGCTGTGGCCGCAAGGTTCGTCCAATTGTTCCAGCCGGGCGGATATGCCTGACGCCGGGGTCGTCACTTGCGTAAATGTTTACAGCGCGATCTCTGATTCGATATAATGTGATGTGGTTTTGGCCTTTGAGTTTTCATACTCGGTCGTTTTCTGGGGTGACACATGCGGCGCGCGCATCTCCTTACTGTGACTCTTCTTGCGATCTCCGCGCTGACCTCCACGGTATGGGCTGCTTCGGTTGACAGCACCGACACCCAGGGGCCGGGGATTCTCTACGCGGGCGTGGACAAACAGGTGGTGAGGGTGTCGATCGACAGCACGGTTACCCTGACCGCAGCCGCCAGCGACGTTGGAAAAGGCGGTTCGAGCATCGCCGGCGGCGAGTACTATGTCGAAATTGATTCCACCGGTGATCCCGGGCCGGGCAACGGCATTGCCATGCGGCCGTATGACGGCAATTTCGATTCCACCAATGAGGTCATGACGGCCGCAGTGGATGTTTCTTCGTGGACGTCTGACAGGACCATCTTTGTAAGGGCCAAGGACTCCGCCGGCAATTGGGGCGGCGAAAGGGGCGTTGGGGTGACCGTGACTACGGATATCACCCCGCCCGGCCGGATCAATGACCTTTCCGCCGCGCCCGTCGGCTCCCTCATGCCTCTGCACATGACCGTTTCGGAGTGGTCATCCGTCAACGCCGACAACAAGCATCCCGTCACTGCAGTCCTTGACGACGACAGCGCCACGTCGTGGCGCACCATAGGGACAACGATTCCTCAAACCGAGTACATCACGCTGGATACGGTCGAGGAGGCAAGCGTTTGCGCCATCACCCTCGGCAACGGCTCGGGTTGGCGGCAATTTCCCACCGACATAAAGGTCGAGACGTCGCCCGACGGCGAGGAATGGGAAGGCGCGGTTTCCCTCAAGATTGCCAACCTCAACCGCCTCAGGTATGTCTGCGAGTTTGAGCCGACGATTGGCACAAGATACATCAAGATGTCCGGTCCCGGCATACGGAACGCCGCGGACGGCCGCTACTACTGGGATATTGCCGACATAGGCGCCTACACCAGTGACGGAATGCTCGTGCAGCTGAAATGGACCGCGCCCGCCGACAGCGGTTACTTCGGCCCAGCCGCCGCGAGGTATGACGTCCGCTACAGCACGTCGGAAATGACGAGCGACAGTTTCGCGAAGAGCAAGTCGGCGTATGGCCTCGGCGCTCCGGCGGTGCCGGGCCCCGACCAGGGCTATGCGCAAGTCCAGTTGGAGTCGAGCGAGTCCTCCATAAACATGGCCATGAAGACGGCCGATCAGGCGGGCAACTGGTCTGAGATGTCCAACCCGGCGGCCGTGACGCCGAGCGTCACGGGCTTCGAATCGCTTTCTCCCGACGATGAAGACACCTCCACCACGGCGGTGGATCGCCCGACGTTTACGTTCAGGATAGAGCCTTCTGTCAATCCGGTTTCGATAGTCTTCTCCGATCGGCGCGACTTCCCGCCCAGACCGACGGCAGGCGAGTACGGCTGGATAGACAGAAGCATGCGAATACCCGTAAACCCCAGGAGGGGCAGTTGGACGCCTTCCGCCGGCCAATGGAAGGCCATCAAGGCGCTTGTCCCGCCCGGCGGCACTCTCTTCTGGCGTCTCGAAGGCGTGGCCAATCAGCTTATAGGCATCATCGGCCCCACGCGCTCGATTGTCTTCGATACGGGCATGATTACCGGCCTTGCCGTCGATCCGTCGCACTACATCAACTCCACGGATGCGCTCTGGCCGGACAGGAGTGTGAAGCCCACGTTCTCCTGGGCGAATCTGTCCACGGAGATGAAATACTTCTTTGTGGATGTCTCCATCGACTCGACCGCCTCTTTCCGCGATCCCGCCCGCACGATCTCCCTCAACAGCAGCGGCGTTACCGGCGAGGAGTACACCGTCAAGAAGGACGAGTGGAGGCGAATCAGGAAGCTTGCCACCAAGGGGAGCGGCCTCCTTCATTGGCGCGTCAGGGCCAGGGACGCGCAACGCGCGCTCGTGTCGGTAAGCGACGAGACGCTGCCCCTCATCATCGACGGCGGCACATGGACCGTCCAGCCGCCGACGGTTGATCCCGCCGTGCACCGTTGGGCGCTTTCCTGCACCCACGCCGGCGACAGCGAGAATGAGACCGGCGGCATCACGCGCTTCCAGTGGCAGTTCTCGGTGGACGACACGTTCGCGCCGACGGCTCGCAAGACGCTAACCGTCCCATCGGTGCCGCTCAGGACGAGCTTATACACCATGAGCGCGGCAGAAGTCAGGCGTATACAAGCATTCATGGCGGCCAACCACCTGACGCAGATCTACTATCGTGTCAAGGGCGCTGACGCCGATGGGGCCTTCGTCACGTACAGCCCGGGCGCATCCTTTACTCCGTAAGCGCCGGTCCGGCAGCGTAGGGCCCGTAGGGGCGACGCATGCGTCGCCCGCGGAGCGCGTCTTCACCAATTGCGCTACGCTGGGACGACAACGCATGTTTGGCCGGGCGTTTGTTCATTCCGCGGCGACGGCCGGACCGCCGCCTCGCTTATGATGCTCGGAGGCCTTGAGGAAAAGGCACAAGGGAATTGCGGCGATAATCACCCAGCCGGCGAAGACAAACCCGTTGTCGAAGCCCAGAACCTGGGCGCGTCTCAGCATGCCCTGCGCCGCGGCAAAGGCGGACTTCACTTGAGGCGTGGGCAATATGCCGGGCGACTGCCGGATGACCATCTCGGATGCGCGCTGGGCGAAGCGCGCGAAATCCTGTGACTGCACCGGCAGGAGCTCGCCTATCCGAACGGCGTGCCTGTGCGCTTCATTCGTCACGTGCGTGTTCATGACCGCGATCCCGATGGCGCCGCCGACGTTCTGCGCTACGCTGAAGAAACTCGAGGCCATCGGTATCTCGTGCTTGGGGACGGCGTTGAGCGCGGCGGTGATAAGCGGCGCCATCATGAGCGCCAGGCCAAAACCGCGCAGAACCTGCGGGATTATGATCGTCGGCCACCCGGACATGGGATCGAGATTCCCGAACATGAGGAGCGACACTCCCACAAATGCCGACCCCAGCGCTGCAAGGCCCCGCGGCCCGTACCTGTCCGCGAGGCGTCCGGAAATTGGCATCATGACCCCCACGGCCACCGCCGCTGGGATCATCCACATTCCGGATTGGATCGTCGTGTAACCGGCGAGATTCTGCAGAAATATCGGCAGGAGAAACACGCCGCCGAAAAGTCCGATGGCCCTGAAAACTGCGAGGACTATGCTCAGGCTATAGTTGCGCGCTTTGAAGAGGGCGAGGTCGAGAATCGGATACTTGACCGCAAGCTCTATTCCGATGAACATAACAAAACCGATTGTCGCAAGCGCCCAGCAAGTGAGGATGTAGTTCGAGCCCCAGCCTTCCTGTTGCCCATTGGACAATGCAATGAGGCTTGACACAAGCGCCATCGTCAGGAAGCCATATCCGAAGATATCGAGCGGCTTCGCGTTGCGCTTGCCGTGGTTTCGCATGATCATGAGGCCTGCAAGGAGCGTTACGGCCCCTATAGGCAGGTTCACAGAGAATATCGTTCGCCAACTTGAGATGTCCGTGAGATAACCGCCGAGCGTCGGCCCGAGAGCAGGGGCGACCATCACCCCCGTCCCCCATACGCCAAGCGCCTTGCCCCTCTCGTGCGGCTCGAAAAGATCGCCAACGATGGCCATCCCGATCGGCTGGATGGCGCCGCCTCCTATTGCCTGGAGCACGCGCATGGCTACGAGTGATTCATAGCTCCACGCAAGCGCGCACCCGGCTGACGCGGCCGTGAAAATGAATAGGCACGACAGATAGACCATCTTGTAGCCGAGCCGGCCCGCAAGCCACCCTACAAGAGGCATGACTGCCGCCGAAGCGAGCATGAACGCCGTCGCGACCCACTCGATCTTGTCGCGGGTCACGCCAAACGCGCTCATCATAGGGGGGAGGGCAACCATGACGATACTCGAGTCCAGTATCGCCATGAATGTCCCGAGCATAATAATCCCGAGGACCGTCCAGCGGTACAGGCTCGATGGATGCTCGCTACTCATGCGCGAGCGCTCCAACCCCCTCGCGCGGCGCGGAGCCTATGTGGATCTTGACTTCCACGGAGAGCCCCGGCCCTATAGTCACACCGTCCTGGGACTCTACCGAAATGCGCAGCGGCACGCGTTGGGACACTTTGACGTAAGTGCCCGAAACGCCTTCAGCAGGGATCAGGCTGAACTCGGAATTCGTCGCCCTCAAGATCTCCCGTACCCTCCCCACGAGGTGCATGTCCGGATACGCGTCGACGCTGATGTCGACCTTGTCCCCGACAGCCACCGAATGGAGGTACTTCTCCTCAATATTGGCGTCGACGCGCAGGGTGGAGGGGTCGAAGACTGTCAGAACCGACTGTGCCGCCGATACCGCCGCCCCCGGCTCCAGCCATCGGCGGACAACCCATCCGTCGAACGGCGTCTTGACAACTGTATGATCGATGTCGAGTTGCGCCTTCGCGACCGCCGCCTCCTGCTCGGCGACGGAGCCATCGGCCACAGCGACCTGCGCCTTTGCGGCTGCGATGTCCTCCGGCCGTGTGCCGGTTTGGAGCATCTGCAGGTCCTGAGCCGCGCTTGCATAGGCCTGTTTGGCCGATTCATAGGCGGTCTGAGCCTGATCGAGGTCTGCCTGCGTGGCTACCCCGGTCTTGGAAAGGGATTCCACTCTGTGCAGCTCCAGGAGCGCCTGGGCCTCCATCGCCGCCAGCCTTGCGGCGTCGGCTTCGGCGGCCTTTATCTCCTCCGGCCTTGCGCCGTGAAGCGCCCGGTCGTATTGCGCCTGCGCGACAGCGAGCGTCCCCTTGTCAGTGATAAGAGCGGCCTGCTCCCTCGCGAGGACGCTCCTGAGCGTGCTTGCGTCGAGTTCAAACGCGATGTCACCCTTTCTGACCGCTTCGCCAGCTCCGAAATTGACCTTGAGCAATCGACCGCTTACCGTAGGCGCGAGATCGACAAGCCGACCGTTGAAGCGCGCATCGTCGGAATAGACGATGCCCCGCATGAAAAGATACCAATACCCAAAAACGCCTGAACCCATAAGCGCCAGCACCAGAACGGCTGCCAGCACCTTAAGCCATTTGTGGTTTGACGTTGCGGCCGAGTCTTCCATCGGTTATGAATTCCTCCAAAGGTGCACTGCGGCCTCTCCACACAATATAGACTGCGTAAGTCGGTCGCTCAGAGCATGATATCCAGACTATTACACCGCGCGGGGTCGCGCAGTGCAAGTCCTTGAGATGCTGCGCCTTTGAGATGCTGCGCCGCCGTTGCCATCAACGCTGAGTTCACAAAGCCCCTCTATGGACACGGCCGGATGCATGTGATGACAGACGCCTACTCTCGCCTGATCATTGATCTCTGCAGAACCAAAGAAGCGCAAGGTGCTCCCCTGACGGCGGATCAAAACGGCTGACACTGGTGGGCGGAAAAGCATTGCATAAGGGCGAAGGAAGAGTATACTTGGGACGCCTCAACAGACTAACATCCTTGCAGACGTACCGGTCAACTTGCAGAGACTGGCCGGATATAGGGGGGCTGCGGAGCCGAATTGTCTTGACCGACCTCTTCGCTATTGCCTCCACGTAGCCTTGGTGCGCCCAGGAGAGTATCGTAACGCGCGTAGCGAGAGACTTGGAACTGATGACATGATATCTTTGATTGCGCCGGCGGGCAATTACGACATGGGAGTTGAGGCGCTTGCACGCGGGGCCGACGAACTCTATGCGGGACTGAAGAACTGGTCGTTGCGCTCACCGTGTTTCGAAATGACGCTCGATGATATTCGGCGGCTTTTGCACGCCACCCAGGAGAAGGGCAAGACCCTTCGCGTCTGCCTCAATACCTATCCATGGGAGGGGGATCTTCCTTCCTTTGACAGCGAAGTCGAGCGACTGGTGAATATGGGTGTGCGCTCGTTTGTTCTCGCGGATGTCGGCAACATCACCGTCGTTCGAAGGAGATACCCGGATGTATCCATTCAGGCTTCCGTGGCATGTGACATTCGCAATATCGATGACGTGCGGAGTCTCGATGACGCCGGCGCGTCCGCAGTCACTTTGCTGTGGCCGACGCGAAGCTTCATTGCTCAGATAAGGAGAGAAACGAAGCTTGACGTGCTCATTTTCGCCTATGGCTACTCAAACTACACCTACAGGGCCCGCTGCTATATGTCGAGTTATCTGCGGCACGCTTTCGATTCCAGATCTGCGGCCAGGGAAGCAGCGTCCGGAAGCTTCAACCGCGAGGGCTTCTGCAATCGTGCATGCAAATGCCATTGGCGCATCAGCTCCGGGGAGTTCCGCATCAACGATGTGACGATGAACAGCTCCCCATTTCTTCTCATAGACCAGCTTCCCGGCCTCTTGCGAGCAGGTGCCACCGGTCTCAAGGTCCAAGGCAGAGAGTACTCAACCGGCATAGTGATCGAAGCGATTCGCTTGTATCGCGAAGTCCTGGACCGTTTCACGGGGGACCCTGACCTTGAGGCTTTTCCTGAGGAGACTGTTCGAAGAGCCATCGCTGTTGACCATGCGCGCCAGAGAGAAATGCGGGAACGCACGGGGGTGATGATAAGAGAGATGTTGGGCGTCGAGCCTACGGCACACGTTCTTGAAGGAAGCAAGATATGACTCGCGAAATGGGTGATCGACGTTTTTTCCTTTGTACGGAAGTTGCGACTTTGGCCCAACTGGATGCGCTTGACCTATCCTGTCTTGACAGGGTCTACCTGGGCAACCCGTACTGTGTGCTATTCAAAGACAATTTGCTGTCGGATGTTGACGGGCTGTCGACAGCCGTCAAGCGCCTGCGGTCCGCGGGCGTGTCCCCGATAGTCTCCCTGATAGCCATGCCGAGTAACGAGCAACTGCCCGCGCTCGACGGGATTATCGACGCGGGCATCTCCGCCGCGGCCGATGGGTTCGAGGTCCATAGCGCCGGGGTGCTGCATCATCTTTCGCAGGACAAACGCGTAGCGGGTTTCACGATCGTGACGGGCGGCTTCGCCAACGTATACACTCGGAGAACGGCCGCCCTCTACGGGCAGATGGGCGCAAGCGTTATCGTGCCGAATTACGAGTTGCCTCAGGAGGCCGTTGACAGCATAGCATCGTCAACGGAGACTCCGCTCGAGCTGTTGGTCCACGGTAAAATCCCGCTCGGCTTGTCCGAGAAATGTCTGCTGGTTCAGGAGAAGGATCGGCTATCCACCGGCTGTCCGGAATCCTGTACGCACGATATCTGGCTTGAGTTCCATCGGTGGTCGCTGCGCAGCCTTGGCACGGCCACGTATTCCGGCAAAGATCTCTGCCGGTTTCCTCAACTGCCTGTCCTGTGGTCTCGTGGATATCGCAATTTCCGTATTACTGGGTTGTGTGAGAGCGGAGCCGCCGTAACAGAATGCGCAAAGGTGTATCGCAAAGCTCTTCAACGCCTCGATGCCGGTCTTGCCGTGGACCTGGCGTCCATCGACCCGCTGAAGAGCCTTTCAAAATACGGTTTTTGTAACGGTTACCTGTCGGGAAGGTCGGGGTGCGAATGGATAGAACAGGCAGGCACAGCCCCTATATCCTCTTAGGGCCGGCTGGGTCAGTGGCTATGGGTATCGCCGTTCTCGATGCCGGGGCGGACGCTGTCTTCGCGGGCCTCAAAGGGTTCAGTCGCCGCGGCTTTGACTATGAACTGACGGTCGGAGAGGTGGAGGAACTCTGCGGCCAAGCCGGCCGGAGGGGCAAGGCGGTTCGGCTGGCGGTCAACAGCTATCCTGACGATGCAATTCACGATCGGTTGGTGGAAGACATCGCCCTCTGCGTCAAGGCTGGCGTTGATTCCGTGATTCTGAATGACCCCGGACTGTGCAGGGCATTGCGCAGCGCGCATCCAAGCCTGGGCCTTCATGCAAGCGTGGGGGCGTCTGTTTTCAATGTGTACGACGCCACGTTCTGGCAGGATTGCGGCGCCACAGGGCTTGTTCTGCTGTGTAATCTTCCACCCAAGGATGTCATTCCCATTCACGACAACACCGGCCTTGAGCTCGAGGTTCTCGTACACGCCAACCGGGATTTCACCTATCTCGGCAAGTGCTGGATAAGCGGCTATGCGAGCACGCAAGAACTGAAGGCGGAGGGTCTCTCGAAAGTGGGAGGGAGTCCCAACCGAGGCGGCGTCTGCTACAGGGTTTGCCGGTCGGAATGGTCGTTCATCAACGAGCATTCTTCAGGCCGCAGAACCGATCTGCCGAACGAATGCCAGATGCTCACGGGCGAACTTATGGAATATGCGAAGGCAGGGGTGACGTGCTTCAAGATACAGGGGCGCGAGTATTCTACTGCCTTGGTCGTGGAAATGGTCAGATGCTATCGAGCACTTGTTGATGCGATGGACCTGAGTTCGGCGGCGGATCTGAAGATTGTGCTCAGTCAGCTTGATTGCCTGTCGCAGCAGAGGGATTGCGAGCGCGGACTCAGAACTAAGGCACTCGTAGAAACTGCAACCGGCACGGAGAAGGAGCGCCCACAGTGAAGATGCGAGGGATCAAGACGATCAATATACATTTCATATACGGCTTTCATCTGATGAATGTGCCGCCGGATCTCTTCGTCCTACTTCGCAGTTTGATCGAATCTGAAGGGGAGAAGGACGCCTTGCCGGCGGTTTTCCGGCGATATCAGCTTTCGACGCCATATACGACAGGCTTCTCCGCTTACTTGGCAATAAACGACCCCACAATCAGGCTCTTGGCATGCGACGAAGGCAAGTCGGACGAAGTCGTGATACAAGATCTTCACCCGTCTCAGTCATCAGCCATCCATGGAGTGGTCGGGAAACTGACCAGGCATCTGTTTCTCTGCGCCAACGGGATCGGAAGCCTTACGTTCGACTTGAGTATCTCGCCATGCGGCCAGGCCGGGAGCGGCAATGACGGTGGCATGACTTTGGAGAGTGTTCTCGAGCTTCTCCTCCTCGGGGAAAAGGTCGATGAAGCCGCCAAGAGGAGACGCTACGCCATTGCGGAGGACGGTGAGCACCAGGGCAAGACGCTTCCTGAAATGTTCGAACAGGAAGTCGACGACGTCATCGGCGGGCTATCCGCGCTCCCGGGCGGGAAACCGCCGAGAGCCATATGCTGGCTGGAGCGTGACGGCGACGAGTTCATTGTTCGCCACGGGATAGTGCAGAAGCGCCCGCAGGAAGCCGCTCATGACGCCCGGGCGACGGACGGCAACTACCAGAACCCTTTCGTACTTACGGAAATAGAAACGGAGTCCGTGGAGACGTACCGCGAGCTGCTCGACACGAAAGGCGCCGAAGACACGCTGCCCGACAGTCTTGAGTACATTATCCTTAGGATAGGTTCCTCGGGTGTGGGAACGTGGAAGCTGGACAAAGGTTACATGGCTCGGCATGGCGTCAACATTAACACGGGCGCATATCGCAATTTCTACCCTTCGGAGTATCTTTACATAAACCTGCATTTCCGCTCGTCGCTGATTGTATATCCGCAGCTGCAGGACGATACCGTCAAACCGGTAGCCGAAACGATCGAACGCTTCCGAAGCGCGCTGCACGATACGCTGTCATTGCTTCTGGCGAGATGGCAGTTCCTCGTGATCACGCACGCTTACGTTGACGAATTGCTGGAGTTCTTCTATGAAAGCTGGTGCACGCATGGCATTAGCGACGACACGGTCGCGGTCACGGAGCAGATGGTTTCAGTGAGGATGACGGTGGCGCGGGCTCTTGAGTCTCCGCTTGTCTTCCGCTGCGCGGCGAGTTCGCTCAATGAGCTGCATAGGGTGGGCAGCCATATATTCGAAATCGAAAACCTTCAACGGGCGCTCGTAGAGAAACTCTCGCAATTCCGCATGATCGTCGACGACTGCCTTTACGCCGAAAGACTCAGGGACCGTATGGCTACACGCGGCCCGGCGAAGACATGAGTGAAGAGGAATAACGGGATGGCGATTGCGAGTGTGTATCAAGAACTGCGGGAAGCCGCTGGATTGCCAACCAGGTGCGGCCGGCGGCCATACGAGCCGATCGAAGTGGAAGACGAACTCAAAGAGATAATCAAGCAGGCTAACGCGATACTGGCGGATCTGAAGCCTGTTGCCGACACGTACGAAGATACTGTGGGCACCTTGTACGATCAGCTAGAGGGCATGATACGGTCTTACGCGAACTACGAGCATATGTGCGCATGCGTGCTGACTACTGAGTTTGTGTGGGACGTCGACCCATGTGACTTCTCCGGGCTTCGCAAAAGACTGGATGACGAGATCGATAAGAAAATCAGTCTCATTAGACGTGTCAAGAGAAACAGACACAATGCCGTTGAGCGTGACAAGCTCTGCCGAAAGGCTTCGAAGGATGCTTTGTCCGACCAGCGTCCTCCTGTCCACCCGAACAGAATCCAGGAGCGCTGGGGAGAAATCATGGAGCGTTTCGGCGTAGAGTGCAAGGAAGGTCCTGAGTGGAAAATCAAGGCGTCAATGGCTCGCCAAACCGTGGACGCCGTTTTGAAGCGACCCAGATCAAAGAGTCTGCCGGCGGGTGGTCGGGAACAGGTCAGAACACAGATACATGAATGGCTCGAAATTCTCAACGCGATTCATCAGAAGCTGTCGAGGCTAGAGACACAATGGCCACTATCGCCTGTCGGCGTTCTTAGCATAGAGAGCGTGGCCAGCGTGATAAAAGAGCTTCAGGTGCTTGAGGCCAGCCCCCCATGCCGGCTTCCGGACGGACCTACTTTTGAGGATGTCCGCAAAGGCCTGAAGACGATGGGGCTCCTGACCATAGAGGACGAGACGCAACTCAAGTGTGTCAGCGAAGCGTGGCGTTACATCGGGCGCTGCTGTGGGAGGTATGACCAGCTTGTCAGAGGATAGCAGGGAGGCAAAGCAGCTGAGATCCATCAGGCGCCGCGTGCGGCACTTGAGCGGTGTGTGGATTCCCCTGTATAGCGGGTTGGGTTTGGGCCTCGTGACCAACGTATTTGTATCCAAATGTGCTATCCTCCGAACATGCGGCTCCCACAGTGCGCGCGAATGGGCGTTGCTATCGTGCTTCTTTCTCAACATGGCATTCGGACTGATGGCATGCGTGGCCTTCCTGAGACTGTTCCGCAAAGCAGAGGTGGACCCAGTATCGGGTAACGCCGACCTCGATGGACGCTGGGCGCTAACGGACCCGAAGGTGCAGGCTGATCCGAAGCATGCCGGACGGAATGCATCTGATCTCAAGGACGACCCAGAGCTACAGATTCCACACCTCAAGAAGGTTTTCAGCAACCACCAGTTGTGGGCAGTCACTCTTCTTGTAATGAGTATAGCGGCGTTTGTCGTCATGGTATTATTCTTGGAGAAAGGCGGGCCGGAGATTGGTGTGATCCCGGCCAAAACGGAGGTGAAGGCCAATGGGTAAGCGTGTTGTGCTATTGAGCGGGATTCTGGCCGTATTGCTGCTGGTAGTATGCGCTGCAATCTGGGCGAAAGGAGAGGCCCCCAAACCACCGGCCCATGTGAAAGTAGGCTACCTCGCAATTACGCCCAACCTGCCCTTCTACATGGCAGTGGAGAAGGGCGTATTCAAGAACCACAACTTGGAAGTGGAGCCTGTGCTCTGCAAGACATCCAATGAGCTCGCGGAGGCGTTGATCACCAAGAGGATCGACTTCACGACCACGGTTGCGCTGTCGGTGCTGCAGTCGCTGGAGGTGGCCTCGCCAGGGCGAATAAAGATCTACCAGGTGAATTACATCCCCACCAGTAGTCCAAACGACTTTCTTCTGGTGAAGAAAGGGTCCCCACTGAAGACGATTGCTGATCTGAAGGGCAAGAAGATCGGCTTGTTCCCGGGCTCCAACTTCGAGGCGTGGGCCAAGCTGATTTTCGGCGAGCATTTCGGTTTTGGCGCGGATTTCACGACAGTACAGATGCCGCCCGAGCTTCTGGCGCAGGCCTTGGCGGCAGGCAGCGTTGACGCGATCTATGCGTTGGAGCCGACAGGTACCATCGTACAGGAGAAGGGCCTGGGGCAGGTGCTGGACGTGGGGCTGGTATGCAAATACATCTTTGATCCCTTCCCCGTCACGGGCAACGCCGTGCTCTCGGAGTACGCTGCGGCAAATCCCGAAACGACAAAGGTGTTTTGTGATGCGATGTACGAAGCAATGCGCACCGTCCGTGACAATCCCGATGCCTTCCGGCAGTACCTCGCGAAGTACTGCAATATCCCCGACGCGATTGCCGCGAAGGTAAAACTGGGCCACGATGAAGCCAGCGCCAATGTCGACGTTGAGGGTCTGCAGAAGACCGTTGACCTGTATATGAAGGAGGGTGTTCTCACAAAGTCAGTGGATATGCGTTCGATGCTGCTCTATCCGCCGGAAAAGAAGTAGCATGGACCGTGCTCTTTGTGAGGGTGCATTCCTTTCGCTGCGTAACGTGGATAAGGCCTTTCCACAGTCGGATGGCAGCCGCACCGCCGTGCTGAACGGATTCTGTCTGGATGTGAAAAGAGGCGAGATACTGGCCTTGTTCGGCCCGAACGGCTGCGGCAAGAGTACGCTTCTTAATCTCAGCGTGGGGCTGGCGACGCCGGACTCTGGCAGCGTCACCTTCTGCGATGGCCCGATGGATGCCATCTCCTTTGGGTACGCCTTTCAGCACTACGAGGCATCCTTGTTCCCGTGGCTGACGGTGCTTGACAATATCGCCTTGAAGCTTGCCATTGACAGCGTGCCAAAGAGGGATCGACGAGAACGTACTCGCGAATTCGTCGGCCGGTTCGGCCTGTCTCTGCCCCTGAACGCCCATCCTTACCAGCTCAGCGGAGGGCAGAAGCAGATGGTTGCCCTGCTTCGCACACTGGTTTACCGGCCCGCCCTGTGTGTTCTGGACGAGCCGCTCAGCTCCCTCGATTACCATAACGCGCAGGACATCATGGCCAGGATGTCCGCAAACTGGGCGGACTGCGGAAGCACGGTGCTCTTGGTATCGCACGATATCGAACAGGCGGTCTTTCTCGCGGACCGTGTAATCGTGCTTGGTCGCAAGCCTGCCAGGGCCGTTGCGACTCTCGAGGTGCCATTTGAAAGGCCGAGGACGCGCGAGCTACTCGAAAGTCAGGCGTTCTTTGATCTGTGCAACCAGGCACGGAAAGCGTTCTTTGGGGAAGTGCTCCAATGACAAGCCGCAAGCTCTGGATCATCGGGCCCCTTAGCTTCTTGGCGCTTTGGGGGCTCACGTCGGCATCCAAGTTTGTTGACCCGTTGTTCCTTCCCGCACCCTGGGACGTGGCGAGATCGCTCGCCAGCCTCTTTCTCACCGAACGCGACATATATGCCCCCGCTTGGAGTTCGCTCAGAAGAATGCTTTTCGGGTTCGTTCTCGGCGTAGGTACGGGAGTGCCTTTCGGCATTCTACTGGGCAGTTCGCCCAAGCTTTATGCGACCTTCGAGGTCTTGGTTGATTTCCTGCGATCTGTTCCATCGACCGCTTTTTTGCCGCTCTTTATGCTTCTGTTTGGCGTGGGTGACGGCCCCAAGGTCGCTGTAGTTGTCTTTGGGTGCTTCTTTGTCTGCGTGATAAACACCGCTGCCGGGGTTGTTCATGCGTCGCCGGCGCGCCTCTTCGTTGCGCAGTTGATGCACGCATCGCGGTTCTATACCTTCTCGCGCGTCCGGCTCTTCGAAGCCCTCCCAAGCATAGCGGCCGGCATAAGAATATCGATCTCTTACGCCGTGGTGCTTGTGGTGGTGAGCGAGATGTTCATAGGAACGGATGTAGGGCTTGGTCGTCTCATCTTCGACTCTCACTTCACGTTCAAGACTGCTAGGATGTATGCGGTCATTGCCGTTGCGGGCGGCATCGGTTTTCTTGCCAATAAGGGGTTCGCCCTTGCCGAGAGGCGGGTGCTGCATTGGAGCGGGAAATCAACGTAACCCGCGGATGCCATTGATGGCCCGGTCGAATGGAATAAGCGATCACTTAGCCTGCGCCAGTATGCGTCGCTGGCGGAGACGGGGGCCAATCAGGGATTGATTACGAAAACATTTGAAAATATCGCGCGAGGCGTTAGTCTATTTGGGAAGTCGTGTTGGTGCGGACGTGAGACGCGGGGATCCGGCGGTGGAGAGTGCCCCGGCGGTGCCGCTGCCCGGAGGTAAGCGACTGCGGATACCACGTGCGGCGACAAGTTGCGGTGCCACTGATTCACGGACGGACAGCTTGGGGCAATTCAGTGGGGAAAATGCTTAGCGCTGACAGTTGCGGCGAGGGGGGAACCCAGGCCGCTGAACCGGGAGCGCGCACCGACAATCGCAGTGCGCGTGCTGAACGCGCATCCGCCGATACGCGCAAGGCGCAGCGGCGCGAATGCCTTTCCATTTCCGTGATAGTCCCCGTGTATAACGGCGGCGACGCCTTTCGAGCGTGTCTTGAGAGCCTCAAATCGCTTGATCCGGCGCCCGAAGAGGTAATCGTGATTTCCGACGGAGACACCGAAGGCTCCGGAGATGCGGCCGAGAAGGCCGGCTTTACCGTCATTCGTTTGCCGAAAAGGGGGGGACCGGCGTCCGCGCGCAATACCGGCGTGCGGCATAGTCGAGGTGATATCGTGTTCTTCATCGACGCCGACGTTGCGGTGCCGCGGAGCGCGATTGCGACGGTCAGGTCTCAATTCGAGCAGCTGGATGGCGTCTCAGCCGTCTTTGGCTCATATGACGACTCTCCAAGCGAGGCCAACTTCCTTTCGCAATACAAGAATCTTTTCCACCACTACGTCCACCAAGCTTCACATGAAGAGGCATCCACATTCTGGTGCGGCTGCGGAGCCATTCGCCGCGACGTCTTTTTCGCCGTCGGAGGCTTCGATGAAACCTATCCCGACGCTTCGGTCGAGGACATCGAGTTCGGCTATCGCGTGCGGGCCGCAGGGCACCGTATCCGCCTCGTCAAGCCGCTCCAAGTGAAGCACCTCAAGCGTTGGACCGCGAAATCGCTCCTGCGGGCGGATTTCCTGCTGCGCGCGCTTCCCTGGACGAGGCTTCTTCTGGAACGCAGGCAGCTCAACAATGACCTTAATCTTAAGTTGTCAAGCCGGGTAAGCGTACTGCTTGTCGGCGTCCTTATCTTCGCGCTTTTCGCGGCCCCTGTGCTTCCCTGGTTACTCATCGTCTCAGCAGCCGCAACGGCCCTTCTCCTGGTGCTGAATTCCTCTCTTTACCGGTTTTTCTGGCGCAAGCGGGGATTGCTCTTCGTCTTAATGGTTATTCCCTGGCATTGGTGCTATTACCTGTATGGAGGGGCGGCCTTCGCAATCGGCTGGAGCGAGTATCGCCTCGGCATGCGCAATCATAAAGCATCTTCGGCACTATTGCCGACAGATGGGGGAATGGCACAGGACCGGGAAAGAGCCTGATGGAGCAGTATAAGACGATAGTTATCGGCGCGGGGCCGGCAGGGCTTGCGGCGGCCAACGAGCTTGCCAAGCGCGGGGTAAAGACCCTTGTTCTGGAGCAGGGGGACAGGCCGGGGGGGTTAGCGCGCACGGAGGTCTACAAAGGATACCGGTTTGACATAGGCGGCCATCGCTTCTACACAAAGAACAGGGAAGTTCAGCAGCTCTGGCGCGAGATGCTCGGCGACGATCTCCTGACAGTTCCGAGGCAGTCGCGCATCTACTACAAGCGGCGTTTCTTCAATTACCCGCTTACCGCGCTAAATACCGTCACAAATCTAGGCCCTGTCGAGAGTTCGCTCATTATCCTGAGCTATGCATGGGCCAGGGTCAGGCCGACGGCAAAGGAAGAGACGTTTGAGGAATGGGTAACCAATCGCTTTGGCGGGCGTCTTTTCAGGACTTTTTTCAAGACCTATACGGAAAAAGTTTGGGGCATACCGTGCGACGTTCTCAGAGCGGATTGGGCGGCTCAGCGCATCGGCAAGCTGTCAGTGACGGCGGCCATAAAGAACGCCCTTTTCGGCGGAAATAGCGCCAAAACGCTCATCAGCGAGTTCCTCTATCCGGCTCTCGGTCCCGGGATGATGTGGGAACGCTTCCAGGAGTCTATCACAACAAACGGCGGGCGCGTCCTGCTCAATTCCGCCGTGGTGCGCTTGAATCACGAAAACGGTTCAATCAAAAGCGTTATGGTCAGAAATGGCGGCGAACCGGTCGAAATCCGCGCAGAAAGCTTTGTTTCCAGCATGCCTCTTTGCGATCTCGTGGCGGGACTCCGGCCTGAGCCTCCCGAAGACGTGCTGCGCGCCGCCGCAGGCCTTAAGTACCGCGATTTCATCCTTGTCGCGCTCGTGGTTAATCAACCTAAACTCTTCAGCGATAATTGGATATATATCCACGCGCCTGATGTCAGGGTCGGGAGAATTCAGAACTTCAGAAACTGGTCGTCGGCGATGGTCGCCGAAAAGGGGAAATGTTGTCTGGGGATGGAGTATTTTTGTTTCAAGGGCGACGACCTTTGGTCGATGGGCGATTTCCGGCTCTGTGACCTCGCCGCCGATGAATTGGCTGCGCTTGGGCTTGCTGTGAGGTCTGATGTCGAGGACGCCGCTGTAGTTCGCCAGGAAAAGGCGTACCCGGTATACGACTCGGAGTATCACAGGAATCTGCAGATCATAAGGCAATACCTGGCCACATTCGGCAATCTCCAGAGCATCGGACGTAACGGAATGCACCGTTACAACAATCAGGACCATTCCATGCTGGCGGGGCTTCTGGCGGCCAGAAATCTGCTCGGAGAAAGACACGAGCTGTGGAGCGTCAATACTGACCTCTCGTACGGCGAAACTGTCGCAGAAGGCATGGACGACTGACGGCCTCCTCCGGCGGCGCCGTTGCGGCGGCATGGAGGCGCCTGGGCGGTATAATCCGAAGGCGCAGCCAGCCTTCGCGGCGGAAGGCCATCCGCCGGCGCGTCAACAAAGTCCCCGTTCGGCCACGCGCGGCCGCGGACAATCCGACGCGCAAGAAATATCTACAGTATCCTCGGAATAGAGTGAATCCTTGACTGAATCCCTTGCCGATACTACACTTTAATACTCCGAGGGGCACCAATGTCTATAACAGTTGCGCGGGAAAGTGACAGCGTCGTCATTAGAAGCCAGCCGGGGGACCTGCGTCGCAGCGACAGGCGCGCGGGCGCGTCGCCCGCACCGGTGATGAAATGGCCTTTCATTTCCGTCATAGTTCCTACTTATAACCGGCCGAGGCAGCTATCGAACTGTCTTTCAGCCATAGCGGAGGTCGATTACCCGAAGGATCGCTTCGAGGTGATAGTGGTCGACGACGGGGGTGACTACGACCTCCACAAAGTTTTGGCACCGTTCAGCCGCGAGATGACGGTGATCGGCGTCCATCAGGCCAACAGCGGTCCGGGCCTTGCGCGCAACGCCGGCGCGGAGCGGGCCAGCGGAGAGCTTCTGGCGTTCACGGACGACGATTGCCTGCCTGACGTTGGGTGGCTCAAGAACTTCGCCGTGCGCTTCAATACCAATCCCAACCGCGCCATCGGCGGCAGGACCGTAAATGCTCTGCGCTTCAACCCCTATGCTACTACAAGCCAGGTCCTCATGGACGTGGTCTACGAGCACTATAACCGAGATCCGCAGAAGGCTTTGTTCCTGGCGACGTGCAACCTTGCCGTTCCCGCGCGGATCTTCCGGGCCATGGGCGGATTCGACAAGGCCTTCAGGAAAAGCGCGTCGGAGGACCGCGACCTGTGCGATCGGTGGCTGCAGCTGGGGCACGCAATGGAATTCGCCCCCGAATGCCTCATCTACCACGCGCACGACCTGGCGCTTAAGTCGCTGTGGCGGCAGCATTTCCACTACGGGCGCGGGGCATTCCGCTTCTACAGGGCCAGGCTTCGCAGGGGCCTGGGGCGGGTGCGTCCCGAGCCGGTGCTTCATGTCAAGTTCCTGTGCTACCCGTTCCACCACGCGCGGCCTCCGCGAGCACTCGCCCTGGCAGTTCTTGTGGCCCTCACCCAGGTGGCGAGCGCTTTCGGGTACTTTCGCGAGAGGATCGTTGAGGGCGCGTGACGCCGGGAGCCCTGACGAGTGGCTGACTTGCGTCCATTGGAGGGGGCGGTGGCGTTGGGTCACTTGAAGTGGACCGCACATTTTGCTCGTCGATACGCCAATTGGGATCATGGCTGCCTGCGCGGGCATGGGCGCGCTCGCAGACAGGGCGCCGGGTTCATTCTCCCGGCGGTCAGTCCCTCTGATCCGGTTGCCTGAATCGCGACTCGCTTTACTCCTCCCGGCTCGTGTGCACTGGCTCACCGCCTGCAGCGCAGCAGTCACTGCGGGGAAGTGCGCACCAAGCTCCTTCTCCGAAGCGGAGTTTGACGGTATTGGGCTCGATGGCGATAATACGCTGTGCGGAAATGCCGCGTCGTATTCCTGTCGACGCCATCGGCCTAAGGTGGAAGTAAAGCGCCGATCCCGATGGCTGCGGCGTCGGCTCCCAATGCTGCGACTGCCGCCTGCTTTGACGGGCTCGCCGATCCGTGGAGGGGCTCTCCGGTTGGACGATGACATGGAACGCACTGAGATTTTCACGGCGGACGCGCCCGCAACAGACCTGCTGTGTCCGGCCGACGGCATGAGCGCCCTGTTTCGTGTAACACGCGTGAAGGTGGCCGTCGCGGCGACGGCCGTCGTGGTCATATATCTTGCCGGCGTTATCGGCCGATGGTGGCCCAATCAGGACAGCGCGGTATACCTCGGACTCGCCAAGTCCATCATCGCCGGGGAGGGTTACCGGTTCGACGGCCAGGTGAACACGCAGTTCTCGCCGGGCCTGCCGCTCATCCTTGCCGCAATGATGCGCGTCTTCGGCGAGAACTACTGGGTTCTGAATCTCTTCATCGCGCTGTGCGGCCTTACGGCAATCGCCGCCGCGTGGCTGTCCATGCGGATTCTCGTTCGGGATGCCCAGCTCGCATTTGCGGCTACCGCTTGCGCGGCCTTTTCCTACCCGTTCTTTCTGAGCTCCCACAGGATACTGACAGACGCTCCTTTCGCCGCCCTGTTCTGGATCGTGGTCTACTCGGTGCTCGCCTTCCGCCGGGGGAGCGCATGGTGGCTTCTGTCCGCCGGAGGCTTCGCCTTTGCCGGAATGGTCATACGCGCGCCGGGGATGCTTCTACTGGCCCCGGCGGCCCTGGGTATAGCGCTTGACGGCCCCAAAGAACGCGGCGGCAGGCGCCTGGCGGCGGCGGGCGTGATCGCCGCCGTAACCGTCGGCACGGGGACCGCCCTCTACGTTCTCGCTCGCATGGCGTCGGCTGCCCAGCCGAAGTATGTCCAGTTGGTCCGCACGACAACCGGCACCGACTGGTCCGCTTCCCTTGCTACCGCGAAGCTCGTGCTCGTCTCTCTTGCGAGAGCGGTGTCCGAGCTGTTCTCAAGCCAGACAGGCTGGATTTCCATAGGCACCGTGGTTCTGGCGCTGAGCGTGCCGGGCGCGGCCCGCCTCTGGCGCCGCCACGAACGATTTGCGCCGGCGGTGGTAATCCTCTACCCGCTGCTGCTTGCGGCGGCGTTGGCGTCATACGGCATGCGATCGCGCTATCTCTTTCCGGCGATGCCCCTCATCGCATACGTGTACCTGACGGGCGTTGAATGGGCATTCGACGTGCTCTTCGCCAGAAGGGGAAAGGCATGGGCGCCCCTCGCCTTCAGGTGGGCCGTCGTAGTGGTAACCGGCTTCACGATACTCTCAAATGCTCCGCGGACGTTTCGAGACGCTTTCTATTTCAGCGCGTTGAGCCACACAAAGGCCTTCGAAAGCGCCGTGCGCCACACCATGCACGCCGACGTGTATGCCGCCTGCGACGTGGTGAGCGCATATTGCCCGCCCGGCAGCGTTGTCGGCGTCCCTCCCGACGAATCGACGATCATCCACTACGTCACGGGCCGCGTGACCGTTGCGCTTCTGGAGGATACAAGGCGCTCCCTCAGGTACGATGCCGGCAACCTGTTCGATCTTGTTCGAACACGCGGCGACATCGAATACGTACTCGTGGACGACAGCATCGGAAAGAGGCAGTTGGTTGATTCCATCATCGCCGGGCTCGATGCCGACGCCTCTCTGAAAGTGATCTGCAGGGGCAAGAGCGTCCTGTACGAGCGGACAAGATAGGGCGACTCGCCGTCCCACCTCCGCCTCGCGGCCTTTCCGGGCGCGGGAACCGCACCGTCAACGGCGATGTCACCGCGAATAAGGCGTGCGCTTCCTCGGGCGCGCCGGTCCGCAGCCGAAGTCCACCCGGGCATACCCGTGCAGGCATCGCAAACGAAGCGCAAGGCGCGCCGGCGTTCCGGGACGCCGCGGCTCGAGCTGAACCGCAGCATCGCCACAGGGCGCGTCCGCTCAGCCACGGAGGCCAAGCGTGCTGTCCACGCTGCCGATGACTCTGACGTACGTGTTCCTCGTGTCGACGATGCTGGCCATCGGCATGGCGGTAACGGCTTCCGAGGTCGTCGCGGCCTTCCTGAGGCGGCGCCGGATAATCCTCGCGCTTCTTGGGAACCTTGTGCTTGTGCCCCTTCTTGGCATCGCCGTCATCCGCGCATTCGCTTTTGACCGCGATGTGGCGACCGCTGTTCTGCTCCTGGCTGCCGCTCCCGGCGGGTTGACCGCGGTTCAGTTCACCGGCAAGGTCAAGGGCGGCATGGCGCTGGCGGCGGTGATGGCGTTCGTGCTCACGGTCGTGGCCATCCCGTTGACGCCGCTGGTTGCAAGGGCAATCCTGCCGCATGACAAGTGGCTGAGTGTGCCGTACGCAAGGGTCGCCGTCATAGTAGCGCTGTGCGTGGTCCTGCCCTTGATTTCGGGTTTCCTCCTGCGCCGGCCGCTCGGGCGCCTGGCTGGAAGGATAGTTATAGCACTGCTCGTGGTATCCAACGTCTCGTTCGTGGCGACGATTGTCGCCACGGCCCGATTGAAGAAGGAAGCGATGCGGAGCCTCGGCGCCCCGGTCATCGCGGGGCTTCTTCTTCTCGTCCTCGGCTCGATGGCAATCGGCTGGCTGCTCGGCGGGCCCGAGAGGGGATCGCGGCGCGTGATGACGATAGCGACGAGCATGCGAAACGCGGGACTGTGCCTCATGGCGGTCGAACAGAGCTTCCCTGACACTCGGATGGACGCAGTCGTAATCGCATTCATGGGGTTGATGGTGCCCCCGAATATGCTGTTTGCGCTCTACCACGCCGTTCGCGACGGGCAACTGGCAAAGAGGACCCGTGCCGCCGACGCAAGCAAGACGCGCGCGGTGCTTTGACAGGTGAGGAGGAAGCATGAAGACCATTAAGCGATACTCGCAGGCGCTGCTGATTCTTGCTGCCTTGATTGCAGCTATGCCGCGGGCTACGGCTCAGACTGCTGATCAGACTGCCGGTCAGGCCGCTCAAGAGACACAGACCTTCAGCCAGCAGGAGCTCGAACAGATCCTCGCGCCGATCGCGCTCTACCCTGATGAGCTGATCAGCGAAATTCTGCCCGCGGCGACGTACCCCCTCGATATAGTGCAGGCGGCGCGCTGGGCGAAGGAGAACAAGGGCCTTCAGGGCGACGCCCTCGCGGATGCCCTCAACAAGCAACCGTGGGATCCGAGCGTCAAGGCGCTCGTGAACTTCCCGGACGTCCTGGACATGATGGACAAAGAGCTCGACTGGACCCAGAAGTTGGGCGACGCGTTTCTCTCGCAGCGCAAGGAAGTGATGGACACTATTCAGAAACTGCGCGCGAAGGCCAAAGAACAGGGCAACCTCAATTCGACCCAGCAGCAGACTGTGACCGTCGAGCCGTCTACCAACACAATCATAATCCAGCCGTCAAACCCCGAGGTCGTGTACGTTCCCTCGTACGACCCCTCGGTCGCCTACGGAACATGGCCATACCCTGCGGCGCCGCCATACTACTACCCGCCGGCCGGCTACGTGGCGACGGGGCTCATCTCATTCACGGCGGGCGTCGCCCTCGGCGCTGCGTGGGGCCATGCATGGAACGACTGCGATTGGCACGGCGGCAACGTTGACGTCAACGTCAATAAGAACGCAAACTTCAACAACAAGATAGACCGCAGTTCCTACTCCAGGCGCAACGAGCAGTTGGGAGGGGGAGCCGGCAAGGGTTCCTGGCAGCACGACCCCTCCCGCCGCAACAACGTCCCGTACAGAAACCAGGCGACCGCGCGCCAGTACGGCAGGGGCGCACAGTCTCCCGGCACGGCCTCGAGAGAGGCGTACCGCGGCCGCTCGCAGCCGACCGCGCAGGGCCGCGCGGGCCGCGCTCAGCCGAGCGCGGCGTCTGCACGGCAGGCGCCATCCGGCGGGACCTCAAGCCGCGGCGGCGCGTTCTCTGGCGTCGACAGCGGCGGCCAGGCAAGGAACTACAGCAGCCGCGGGAGTTCAAGCCGCAGCAGCGGCGGGGGCTTCAGTAGCGGCCGGAGTGCAGGTGGCGGCCGGAGCGGAGGCGGCGGAGGCAGGGGAGGCGGAGGTGGTCGTGGCGGCGGTGGTGGTGGCCGCAGATGACGCTTCTCGATCTTCGAATCGCCAACACGCTCATAGTGGAGGAGAGAAAAGTGACGAACGAAATGAGGACGCGCGCCGCTGCTGCGATTGTGACGGTCTTTCTCGTGGCAGGCTGCTCCACAACTTCAGCCCAGAGGACGTTTGCCACACCTGACGACGCGGTAAACACGGCCGTGACCGTCGCACGCGCCGACAACAACAGAGAGCTTGAGGCGATTTTCGGCCCCGGCTCCGGCGATATCATCTCTTCGGGCGACCCTGTCATTGACAAAGAGCGGCGTAACCGATTCCTACAGGCCTACGACGAAAAGCACGCCCTCATACCGCAGGACGACAGGGTGACCCTCGTAGTCGGCAATCAGGACTGGCCTTTCCCGATACCGCTTGTGCGCAAGGGCAAGGCATGGCTCTTCGACACGCCCGCCGGCAGGGACGAGATATTGAACCGCCGAATCGGCGAGGATGAGCTCTACACCATTCAGGCGTGCCTCGCAATCGTCGACGCCCAGCGCGAGTACGCCGAACGGAGCCACGACCGCAGCGGAGTGTTGGCCTACGCCCGGAAGTTCATAAGCGATCCTGGCGCCGAGGACGGTCTCTATTGGCCCGCCAAACCGGACGAGCCGCAAAGCCCTCTCGGCTCGCTTGCAGCCGAGGCCCAAAACCAGGGCTACAAGGGGCGCATGCGAACCGGTCAGCCGCAGCCCTTCCACGGCTACTACTACATAATGCTCACGGCGCAGGGGCCCAATGCCTCGGGCGGCGCATACGACTACGTCGTCAACGGCAGAATGATCGGCGGCTTTGCCGTCGTTGCGTACCCGGCCGAGTATGGCAACTCCGGCGTCATGACGTTCATGGTGAGCAACGATGGGAACGTCTACCAGAAAGACCTTGGGCCAGATACGGCGCGCCTCGCAACTGCAATAACCGCCTACGACCCAGATCGGACATGGACCAGAGTTCAGGGTGCCAACCTGTAAGGGCGTTCTTTTGGCAACTGGCTGCATCGCCCCGCCGGGAATCACCGCCCGGATGGGAGTTGCCCACAGCGTAAGCTCTTTGCCGGGGATGTCCCCCCCAAACGGTGGCGAGGGTGAAAGCGGTGATGGCTTCTGGCGTATGTCCTATAGCGCCAACACGTTAGGACGCGCATCCCCGGCAGACGGGAGCTTGCGGTTTCACCAAGGCTCATCCTACACAATCCGCTCTGTCCAGTCGCAACGTCGAAACAGCGGGTGCTCTCCGCGGAGCTTGCATAACCGAAGCTCGTGACACCTCGCATCACTTCTGCAAAGGCACCGGCGATCTGAGTCCAACTTCGAATGCAGCATTGGTCGAATGATCCGAGTCCTCATGCCCGGCCTGCATTGCCTGGATTGTGGCTTCAAACGTTGAATGAGGCCTGGACCGTGCTGCTATTCGGCTGGGCGCCGGGTCAGTGCGGTCAGGAAAAATCTCCGAAATGCTCACATTTTTGTCTTGCATTCGGAAGTGATTGGTGGAATCATATCGCGTGCTCTAACAGGGGCATCCTACGATCTCACACCGCGACTGTAATCCCTGATGATTTCGTATTCGCACGTTAGCGTACTTGCGGAGATGGCGGCGTCCCCCGGCGTATCCGCCGTCACCGCACGCTGCGCTGGCGTTTCGCTGCGAGAGAGCGATAGTTACTGGGGCATCACTTGGAGGATCTGGGATGAGAACGTACGCGATCGTATTTGTATTGTTGGTCCTTGCGCTGTCACCTCTTTCCTTTGGCGCGACTTACTACGTCGCGACCAACGGCCTCGATACCAATGACGGGTCGTCGGGCGCGCCGTGGCTCACTCTCCAGCACGCGGTTGATACGATCGCTGCCGGGGACACGATCCTGGTGCAACCCGGCACCTATGCCGGGGTGCGCATAAGGTACTCGGGAACCTCGGGGTCGCTCAAGACCCTGCAGGCCAACGGAGCGGTCCTCCTCAACGCCCCCAGCAGTGTCACGCAGCGCAATTCCACGCTCGAAATGATGCAGGACAACAACCTGAACCCGGTCGAGTATTGGATCGTCGATGGTTTTGAGGTCACCAGTACATTGCGCTATGGAATAGACACCATCCATGCGCAGCACAGCATCATTCGCAATTGCACGGCCCACAACAGCGCAATCTCGGGAATATGCACGTCCCAAGGCGACTATCTCTCGATCGAGAACTGCACCTCCTACTCCAACGGCGAACACGGCCTCTACATGGCGAACTCCGCCGATTACGGCACCGTGCGCGGCTGCTTATCGCATAACAACACCGGCGGCGGCCTGCACATGAACGCCGACTTGAGCGTTCAGCCGGGCGACGGCATCATGACCGGCTGGACGTTCGACAAGAACACCATCTACGGCAACGTCAACGGTTTCGATGCTGACGGCGCGGAACTGGGCGTCTGGAGCAATAACCTCGTTTACGGCATGACCAGTGGCGGCGGCAAATGCCTCCACTTCACGGGCGCCGACGGGGCGATCAACTCCCGCAGCAACAGCGCCATCGGAAACACCCTCATCCTGTACGGCGGGTGGGGCAGCGGTTGGTCGCCGCTCGATCAGATCGTCGGCGAGACCCAGACCAACCCCATGACCGGGTACAGGATCTACAACAATATCGTTTTCAACTCGGCCGAGAGGGACATCCGCGCAGCGATGTGCCTTTCGACCGCGACCCTCTCCGACCTTCAGTCCGACTACAACGTCATGACCGAGTATGTGAGCTTCGACGCCGACGCCTATTGCTACGCGTTCTCCTATTGGACCGGAACAATGCATTTCGACCAGCATTCTACGCTGGTCCACAAGACCGATGACGTGAATATCTGGGTGAGCCCCTCCACCAGCGACTGGCACCTGAAGTCCGGTTCGCTCGCCATCGACAAGGGCACCGTCAGGACCGAGTGCCTGACTGACATAAACGGTCTCACGAGACCCCAGGGGCTTTATTTCGACTGCGGCTGCTACGAGTACGCTTCAGGCGTTGTAGCGGTTGACATATCGCCCAAGACGCTTCCCAATGCGACGCTTACCGTCTCCTACTCGCAGACACTTATCCCCGGCGGCGGTGTGGCCCCCTACACGTGGAGTCTTGACGGGGGTACGCTTCCCCCGGGACTTTCGTTCAACACTTCGACGGGCGTTATCAGCGGCACGCCGACGGCGCTTGGCCCCTACAGCTTTACCATTGGTCTGACGGACACAAACACCCCTCCCAGCCATGGAACTCAAGCCTACACGATTACCTGTGTAGCCCTGCCTGTACACATCACTACGCCGTTCATGCGTGACGGCTGGGTGGGGACGTGGTACTCTCAGAACTTGAAGCAGACCGGCGGCGCGGAGCCTTTCCACTATGCGCTTCTCTCAGGCACGCTTCCGACGGGCGTGACTCTCAACACTTCTACCGGCGAAATAAGCGGTACTCCAACGACCGCTGGCCAATATACCTTTACTCTCCAGGCCATCGACAATCAGACTGTGCCGTATACCGACCAGAAGCAGTTCACGGTCAACATAAGCTCCGGCTCCCCGTCAGGCACGTTCCATTACGTCTCGACCATGGGTAACAACGCCTGGCCGGGCACGGTTTCCCAGCCTTGGGCGACGTTGCAGTATGCCGTAGACAACTGTCCTGCCGGCGACACGGTTATCGTCGAACCGGGCACGTATGTAGGGTGCAGGCTTGAAAGCTCAGGCACGGCCGTCGCTCCCAAGACCCTCATGGCGGAAACCCCGTGGGGGATTCTCATCAACTCCAAGGAACCGATGAGAGCCAAGCATGGTAGCTACCTTGAGGTGGAGAAGTTCGGCGACACGATCCAGTATTGGGTCGTTGACGGCGTGGAGGTGAACGGCACCGGCGCCTCCACGTACGGCATCGACGTTCGCGCGTGCACGCACATTACGGTCAGGAACTGCTGCGTCCACAACGCCCTCAGGACCGGCATCATGACCGGGCACGTGGACTACGCATGGATCGACAACTGCATGACCTACAACAACGGCGAGCATGGCGTCTACACGGCCGATTCCGGCGACTACGGTATCCTCAGCCGGACGACCATGCATCATAACGCGGGCACCGGCCAGCATATGAACGGCGGCGTCAATGACGGCGGCGACGGCATCATGAGCTACTGGACCATCGAGAAGAATACCGTCTACGACAACTATAACGGCCTGGACGCGGACGGCGTCGAAATGTCTATCTGGAGGAACAACGTCTCCTACAACAACTCTTCCAAGCAGCTTCACTTCACTGGCGGCAGCGGAACGACGGACGGCGCGATCAACTCCCGCAACGACCGCGTCATCAACAATACCTTCATCGGCCCGGCGACCGGGTGGATCCCCCTCTCGGTCGTCCCGACCACATATAGCATCGGAAACCCGACGGGCTTCCGGATCTTCAACAACATCATTTACAGCTACATTGACGGTTACATGCGCGGAACCATGTGCATGGATTCGCACGGCCTGAGCGATTTCCAGTCCGACTACAACCTCGTGATGAACGGCTTCGCGCTCGACGCGAACAACGTCTGGATGCAGTTCCCGGCGTGGCAGGCGATGGGTTACGACCTGCACTCCACCTATATCGGCGGCACCGACGCGGCGAGAAGGCAGGCCCTGTGGGTCGATTCGGAGAACGCCGACGATTCCCTCAAGGACTACCATCTCAAGGCAGGCGCGGTCGCAATTGACGCGGGCACGTGCGTTGCCGGCGACGTGAGCGACGACAAGGACGGAGTCTCCAGGCCTCAGGGGCTTCACTGGGACCAGGGCTGCTACGAGTATGCCAGCGGCAAGGTCGCGCTGACCATTGAATCGACAAGCCTTGCCGGCGGCACGATTGACGTGGCGTACAAGCAGACCCTTATCGGCGCCGGCGGCAGCGCGCCTTACGCGTGGGCGGTCTCTTCCGGCACTCTTCCCAACGGTCTTTCTCTCGATACCGCCTACGGCGTCATAGACGGCACGCCGACCAATACGGGGGTATCGAATTTCACGATTCGGCTGACGGATTCGACGACCCCAACCGCGCAGACAGCCACCCAGGCGTTCTCGATTACCGTTACAGCCCTGCCGCTGGTCATCACGACGCCGTACCTGCGTGACGGCAACACAGGGGCGTTCTACGTCCAGCACCTGAGCGCTGCGGGTGGCGTAACCCCGTTCACATGGTCGGTAACAAGCGGCTCATTGCCGACGGGTCTGTCTCTTGTCGGCGCAACCGGCGTGATAAGCGGCACCCCGAGCGCCACCGGGCAGTTCACGTTCAATATACACGTGGTTGACTCTCAAACGTCTCCCTTCACTGCCGACAAACAGTTCACGGTCGTGATCGGCGGCGCACTCGCCGGCTTCAACCCGTTCTACGTCGCCGCCTCCGGCGGAAGCGACTCCAACCCCGGCACTTTCGCTCAGCCGTGGGCGACGATTCAATACGCCATCGACAATTGCCCGCTGGGCGGCACGGTAATCGTAGGACCCGGCACATACATTGGCTTCCGTATCGAGAACTCCGGCACGGCTTCCCAGCCCAAAACGGTCATGTCCGAAACCGTTGGCGCCGCGGCCATCAACGCCAAACACCCGACGCGCACAAAGCACAACTCCTACGTCGAAGCCGAGAACTTCAGTGCGATAGTCGGCTACTGGACGATTGACGGGTTTACCGTCCATGGCAACAAGGATTCGCGTTACGGCATAGACCTGCGCAATACGCGCCACATGAGCGTCATCAACAACATAGTGGACAACTCCCAGTACACGGGCATTCTCGCGGCGTTCTCGGACTATGTCTTTGTCGATCACAACACGGTTACCGCAGCCGGCGAGCACGCCATGTACGTCTGCAACTCGGCCGACTACGGCGTCGTCAGCCGCAACCTTCTCCACGACTGCGTGGGCGGCGCCATTCACACCAACGGCGACCTTTCATTGGGGGGCGACGGCGTAATGACCGGTTGGCTCTTCGAGAAGAACGTCGCCTATTCCTGCGCCAACGGCTACGACCTCGACGGCGTGGAATTCACCACCTACAGGAATAACCTCTCCTACCAGTGCTCCAAGGGCATTCACGTCGCGGGCAACGACAGCGCCATCTATTCCCGTTACGACCGCATCATCAATAACACGCTCATCGCGAACACGGGCAACTTCTATCCGCTCTACTTCTGGTGCGACGGAGCGGCCTACAAGCCCCTGCCTCTCGGGCACAGGGTCTTCAACAACATCTGCTTCACTTACATGAACTCCGTAGGCGGCGCGCCTCGCGGGTCGATCTGCATCAACAGCTACATGACCGCCGATTTCCAGTGCGATTACAACCTCGTCAACGACGTCTTCGCCAGGGACGAGAACACCATCACCTATACGTTTGCCGAGTGGCAGGCGCTTGGTTATGACGTGCACGGCGTTCATGCCGTGCCCGCCGATGACGTCAATATCTGGGTCGACCCTGCTAACGCCACAATCGGCAGCAGGAACTTCCATCTCAAGGCTGGCTCGCCGGCCATCGACCATGGCACGGCGCTGACCGACGTTGTCGACGATATGGACGGCATGAGCCGTCCGCAGGGCTCCGCTTGCGACATAGGCGCTTATGAATACGCGGTCGGCGGCCCCTCTGCGGTGTCCGTGACGACGGCAAGCCTGCCGAGCACCCTGACTAACACGGGCTATTCGCAACAGCTCGCCGCTGCGGGCGGGCTGAGCCCCTACAAGTGGTCAGTGGTTTCCGGTGCGCTGCCCGGCGGTCTGGGGATTAATCCTTACTCAGGGCTTCTGAGCGGGACAGCGAGCGCGGCAGGCACTTTCAACTTCACAGTACGCGCATCCGACAGCAGAATCCCGGCTGTCTATGCAGACAAGGCGCTTTCCATAACGACTACAACCGGCACCGTGTATGAGAAGACGCTCCAGAACGGCCTCAACGGTTATGCGGGCTGGCAGGATACCTGGATTTCGCCTGACTATCCGACGAGCAACTTCAGCGCCGACACAACAGCGTGGTTGTGGTACAGCACACCCGACCGCCAGCTCCACAAAATGGACCTCTCTTCGATACCCTCGGGCGCTTCGGTCAATTCCGCCACGGTGAGCATTTACGCCAACAACGCTTACAGCAGCACAACCTACGTCGACCTCTTCCGCTGCATCACGAGCTGGAACGTTAGCCAGGTAACGTACAACAACAGGCTTACCGGCACGGCATGGGGAGCGCCGGGCCTCTTGATGGGTACGGATTTTGACGGCAGTCCCATTGGTGGCTCCGGTGAGATAACTGCCGCCGGCTGGGCCAATATCGACGCAACGAGGCTCGTGAGGTCCTGGGTCAGCGGTGCGTACGCCAATGAAGGGGCCGTGCTCTATGTCGTGACCAATAATACGGTTCCGGCAGGGGGGCACATCAACACCTACACGTCCGACTACACGGCGGACATTACGCTACGGCCCAAGCTGGTGGTAAACTACACCGCTTCGGGCGGTTCGCCGGTGACAATCACAACTACAAGCCTGCCGGGCGGCAACACTGGAGCGCTCTACAACCAGACTCTCGCCGCCACCGGCGGCACCCAGCCCTACAGCTGGTCGATAGCAGCGGGCAGCTTGCCTGTGGGCCTTACGCTTACATCGGCAGGGGTAATAAGCGGCACACCAGGCACCGGCGGGACGTCGAACTTCACCGTCAAGGTGCTCGACTCAGTCAACGCCGTTGCCACACAGGCGCTGTCCATAACGGTTACGGTGGCTCAACTGCAGATAACCACCTCGAGCCTGCCTGACGGCACGGTAGGGACCGCCTACAGCCAGACCGTTGCGGCTAACGGCGGCATCCAGCCATACACGTGGTCTCTTGCGGCGGGCAACCTGCCGACGGGTCTGTCGCTTGTGGCCTCAACGGGTGTAATATCCGGCACGCCCTCAAGCGGCGGCACATGGAGCTTTACGGCGCAGGTTGTGGACAGCCAGACAACTCCTGCAACCGCGACCAAGGCCCTCTCGATAACGATTCAGACAGGTGGTCAGATACCTGTCACAATAACCACGACGAGCCTGCCCAACGGAGCAGTAGGCGCGCTCTACTCCCAGACGGTTGTTGCCACAGGCGGCCAACTGCCCTTTAACTGGACCGTTGACGCAGGCAACCTGCCTGCTGGGCTATCGCTTGTTGCCTCGACAGGGGTAATAAGCGGCACTCCGACGACCGCGGCGTCTTGCAGCTTCACCGTCAAGGTGACGGATTCCCAGGTGCCTGCAGCGACTGACACCAAGGGGTTTGCCGTAACGATTAACACCGGAGCGATGACCTATTACGTTGATCCGTCGGGTCTTGATACCAACCCGGGCTCACAGGCGCAGCCGTGGGCTACGATCCAGCACGCGGTCGACACGATCATCGGCGGCGACACGGTTATCGTGAACGCGGGTACGTACGCCGGCGCGCGCATTCGCGTGTCGGGCACTTCGATAGCGGTCAAGACCATCAGGGCTGCCACTGCCGGTGCGGCGATCATCAACACGCCAGGCGCGTTGTGCACTAAGCCTTCCGACCTTGAGGTCAAGGCCGATAACGTTACCGACGGCGTTGGCTACTGGGTGATTGACGGCTTTGAGGTGACCAGTTCGCCCAACTACGGCGTTGAGATCCAGTACGGCGACCACATCACTGTCCAGAACTGCAAGATCCACGCCAGCACTGCCAACAACGTAGTGATGTCATACTCCAACTACTGCACGCTCGAGAACAACGAGGTCTACTCCAACACCGGCGGTTCGGGCATGTATATCGGGCAGTCGGGCGACTACTGTGTCATTCACGGCAACTCGGTCCACAACAGCGGCAGCAATGCCATGTTTGTGACTTCCGACTCCGGCATCGGCGACCGCATACTGACCGGCTGGACGTTCGAGAAGAACAAGTGCTACAGCAACGGCGTCTCGAGGCTGATGTCCGCCGACGGTCTTGTGTCCTCCCTCATCCGCAACAATCTGAGCTACGACCAGAGGAGGGCTATCGACTTCATCGGCCAGAACTCCGCGACGACTTCCAATAACAACCGTGTTCTCAACAACACCCTCGTCTGCACGGCGGGCGGCTTCTACGTGATCTACATCCACACCGCTACCGCCGGCCTGCCGCCGGGGACGAATAACACGTTCCTCAACAACATCCTCTATACTTACGACACAGGAGGCAATCGCGGCACGTTCTGCATGGATAGCTCCGCCGAGACGGGCCTCCAGTCCGACTACAACGTGGTCCAGAACGTCTTCGCACTCGACGACAACGCCACGATCATGGATTTCGCGGGCTGGAAAGCGCGCGGCCACGACATCCACTCCCAGCAGTCAACCGACACCGCGCTCTTCGTCAACCCCGGCACTTTTGACTACCACCTGCTGGAAACCTCTGTAGCCAAGGACGGCGGCACGACGGTTAACGACGTGGTCGACGACCTTGAGGGTATATCGAGGCCGGTCGACGCGGCTTACGACATCGGCTGCTATGAGTACCACACGAGCATACCGCCGCTTTCGATCACAACGTCGTCTCTGCCTAATGGCCAGGTCAGCGTTGCCTACAACCAGACCGTCTCCGCGACAGGCGGCATGACCCCGTACACGTGGTCAATCGCTTCAGGAAGCCTGCCTGCGGGATTATCGCTTGTGACGTCCACAGGCGTAATATCCGGTACGCCAACGGCTTACGGCACGGCGGGCTTCACAATTCAGGTGGTGGATTCCGAAACTCCCACACCGGCCACGGCTACCCGGGCGCTGTCCATCGTAGTCACGCCGGCGCCTCTCTCCATTACGACGTCCTCGCTGCCCAACGGCCAGACCGGAGTCTCCTACAGCCAGGCTGTAGCCGCGACCGGCGGGGTCACTCCCTACTCATGGTCTGTGGCGTCAGGCACCTTGCCGTCGGGGCTCTCTCTCAATTCGGGGTCCGGCGTCATCAGCGGCACCCCGAGCGCGACCGGCACGTCCAACTTCACCGTGCAGGTTGCGGACAGTCAAACGCCAACCCCGGCGACAGCGACGAAGGCGCTCTCCATCACTGTCACGGGGGTCCCGCTGTCAGTTACAACGATGAGCATGCCGGGCGGTACCGTTGGCACCGCCTACAGCCAGGTCCTCGAAGCGGAGGGGGGCACGACGCCATACTCGTGGTCGGTTGTGTCCGGCAGCCTGCCTTCGGGTCTGTCTTTGGAGGCTTCGACGGGGATCGTCAGCGGCACGCCGACGGCGTCGGGTACGTCAAGCTTCACCCCGCAGGTCATGGACGCCGCAAGCGCTACAGCCACAAAGGCCCTGTCCATAGTAGTTAACCCCGCAACCGGCAACACCTATTACGTGTCCACCACCGGTAACGACGGATGGCCAGGGACCGAGTCCCAGCCGTGGGCGACGCTTCAGTACGCAGTCGACGCCATCTCGCCGGGAGACACCATCCTCGTGGCCAACGGCATCTACGTGGGCTGCCACATCACGAGCCCCGGCACGGCCGCCGCGCCCAAGACGATCAGAAACCAGGGGCCCGGCCGAGGCGCCATTATCAACAACAGGGGCGGCAACGTCCACAACGCCATCATGGACATCGATGCCACGAGCTACTGGGTCATCGATGGGCTCATCATCAACGGCATGGACTCCTACAACTACGGCTTCTTCACCGTTTTGAGCGACCACATCACGATCAAGAACTGCGTCTCCCACGGTTCCGTCTCGTCCAACTTCCTCAGCGGCTTCGCCGACTACATGCTCAATGAGAATGACGAGGCTTTCACGACCACCCAGCAGCACGGCTTCTACAATGGCGACAGCGACCAGTACACCACGGAACGCGGCAACCTGAGCCATGACAACACCGGATGCGCTTTCCACCACAACGGCGGTCTGCCCGACGGCGGCATTGGCGAGATACGCTACCTCCTTGCCGAAAAGAACGTCGCCTACAACAACGGCGGCGCGGTAATGAACTGCGACGGCGTGACGGATTCCAAGTTCGTCAACAATCTCGCCTACAGCGGCCATCATCTCGGCATAGCTCTCTACCACGGTGAGGACTCGCTGGAGCCGTCGAGCCGCAACCTGATATACAACAACACGTTCCACAACTCTACAGCGGGCTACGACATCATCCAGATTATCGACGGGGCTCTCGACACCAAGATCAAGAACAACATTCTGATACAGGAACTCTCGAGTTTCGGATCCATTGCGACAGACACCACGTCGCTTGGGTCGGGCTTCGAAAGCGACTACAACGTGGTTGTCGACCGTTTCACGATAAACAACGGCGACACCTACATTCCGCTTTCCACTTGGCAGGGGTATGGCTGGGATACGCATTCCCTCATAAGTACGCCCACGGCGTTGTTCGTGGATCCCGTCAACGCCAATTACCAGTTGAAGACCGGTTCGCCCGCCATCGACGCCGGCACCTACGTTCCCGGCGTCTATGACGATATCGAAGGGACGGCGAGGCCTCGCGGGAACGGGATGGACATCGGCTGCTATGAGACGCCGGGGCCGCTCATGGATCTCGTCATCAACACCACTACGCTGCCGGACGCCTATGTTGGCTTCTCGTACAACCAGCAGATCATTGCCTACGGCGGTCAGTACCCCTACACATGGTCCATCTCTTCCGGAAGCCTCCCGTCGGGCCTCTCGATAGACGCCGCGGCGGGCGTGATAAGCGGCACCCCCACGGCGACAGGTACGTCAAGCTTCACCGTCCACATTGCTGACAGCCAGAGTCCGGCGGACACGTACGACAAGGCCCTCGCGATAGTCACTACCTACGCGCCGTTGAGCATCACGAGTACGAGTATACCGAGCGGACAGGCCGGCATCGCGTACGCGCAGGCGCTGACGGCTATTGGTGGAGCGACGCCTTACACGTGGTCGATCGCCTCGGGCAGCCTGCCGGCGGGCCTCTCTCTCACATCGTCGAGCGGCCTTATCGCTGGCACGCCGACGACGGCGGGCACGTCGAGTTTCACGGCGAGGGTTGTCGACTCGCAGGTGCCGACGCAGGGCACGGTCACTCAAGCGCTTTCGATAATCATTAACGCCGCCGGCGGCGGAACAACTTATTACCTCTCGACCACCGGCAACGACGCATGGCCCGGTACCGAGTCTCAGCCCTGGGCGACGCTCCAGTACGCGGTAGATACTATCGCGCCGGGCGACACGATCCTCGTAGAGGACGGCGTCTACACTTACGGCTGTCACATCACCATCTCCGGCACGTCAACGGCGGTCAAGACCGTCAGGAGCCGGTACGCAAACCACAGCGTCATCTTCTGCCGCCCGAGTTACAGCAATCCCCACAGCTCGGTTATCGACGTCGACACCGCAAACTACTGGGTGATCGACGGCATCGTGGCGAACGGCATGGGTTCATACAACCAGGCTTTCTTCCTCACCAATGCAAACCACATCACGATCAGGAACTGCGTCTCGCACGGGTCCATCTGGACGAACTTCCTGAGCGGCTTCTGCGATTATCTCCTGGAGGAGAATAACGAGGCGTTCACGACCGACGTGCAGCATGGGTTCTACAACGGCAACAGCAACAACTACACGGTTGAGCGCGGCAACGTGAGCCACGACAACGCCGGGTGCGCGTTCCACCATAACGGCGATGTGTCCGCGGGCGGCACCGGCATGGTGCGCTACATGCTGACCGAGAAGAATGTCGCGTACAACAACGGCGGCGCGGTCTTCAACTGCGACGGCGTGGCCGACTCCAAGTTCATCAACAACCTTGCTTATAATAGCAACCATCTCGGCATAGCGCTCTACTACGGCGACGCCGCGGGGCCCTCGAGCCGCGACGTGATCTACAACAATACCTTCCATTTCACCACGGCCGGCTACGATTGCGTCCAGGTGATTAACGGCGCTCTCGACACCAAGATCAAGAACAACATCCTGATCCAGGAGCGCACAGAGTTCGGCTCCATCGCCACCGATACCACGTCGCTCGGCGCGGGATTCGAAAGCGACTACAATGTCGTTGTTGACCGGTTCACCGTGGACAACGGCAACACCTACATTCCGCTTTCCACCTGGCGCGGCTATGGCTGGGACACGCATTCCTTCATAAGCACGGCCGCGGCGCTGTTCGTGGATTCCGGCAACGCGGATTACCACCTCAAGGTCGGTTCTCCCGCCATTAACGCCGGCACGACGGTCTCGGAAGTCACGACCGACATCGAAGGCAGCGCGCGTCCTCAGGGCGGAGCGTACGACATCGGCTGCTACGAAGCCGCAGGCGGCTCTGCGCTTACGATCACCACGTCGAGCCTGCCCGCTGATACAGTGGGCATGGCCTACAACCAGACCCTCACGGCCACAGGCGGCACTACGCCCTATACATGGTCGCTCCAGGCCGGCAGCCTGCCCGCGGGGCTTTCGCTTGTGGCAGGAACCGGCGCCATCACTGGCACGCCGACCACGCCGGGCACCGCCAGCTTCACGGCAAAGGTGACCGACAACGTCAGCGCGACTGCCACAAAGGCGCTTTCCATCGTAGTCAACGCCGCTATCTCCATCACCACCTCGAGCCTGCCTGCCGACACGGTCAATATCGCTTACAACCAGACTCTGGCAGCCACAGGTGGAACCGGCTCCCTCACGTGGTCGGTCTCTTCCGGCTCGCTGCCTGAGGGTCTGTCGCTTGTTGCCGCGACGGGGGCCATTACAGGCGCGCCGACCGCATCGGGGGCTTCCAGCTTCACGGCGACGGCGACTGATACGGTAGGGGCGACGGGTACCAAGGCCCTTTCCATCGTGGTTAACGCCACGCCGTCAATAACGACGTCGAGCCTGCCCGACGGCAGCGTCGGGGCGGCATACAACCAGACCATGGCCGCCACGGGCGGCACTTCGCCCCTGACGTGGTCCATCTCTTCGGGCAGCCTGCCTTCGGGGCTGTCTCTTGTGACTGCCACCGGAGCAATCACAGGTACCCCCACGGTGTCCGGAACCTCCAACTTTACTGCGGGGGTGACAGATAACGTGGGCGCAACGGCCACGAAGGCCCTTTCCATCGTGGTCACCTCTACGCTGACGATAACCACTTCGAGCCTGCCCGCTACCACAGTAGGGGCAACCTATAACCAGACTCTGGCCGCAACAGGGGGGGTAACACCCTATGCGTGGGCGATCTCTTCTGGCTCACTGCCTGGGGGGCTTTCCCTTGTAGCAGGCACCGGGGCCATTACAGGCACCCCGACAACCTCCGGCACCTCCAACTTCACAGCAAGGGTGACGGATAACGTCAGCTCCACGGCGACCAAGGCGCTATCGATAGTTGTGAACGCCGCGGTGACGATTACCACCTCGAGCCTGCCGGCCGACACGGTCGGAATCGCCTACAACCAGACGCTTGCCTCCACAGGCGGCACGGGCGCTCTGACCTGGTCAATCTCCTCGGGCTCGCTGCCCGCGGGACTGTCGCTTGTTGCAGCTACAGGCGCCATCACCGGTACGCCTACAACCTCCGGTACCTCCAACTTCACAGCGATGGCGACGGATACCGTAGGGGCAAGCGGCACCAAAGCCCTCTCGATAACCATCAATGCCGCGATCTCCATTACCACTTCAAGCCTGCCTGCTGATACGATCAGCATCGCCTACAATCAGGCGCTTTCGGCTACAGGCGGGACAGGCGCTCTCACGTGGTCTCTTAACGCCGGCAGCCTGCCGACAGGGCTGACTCTCACCTCAGGCGGGTCAATAACCGGCACGCCTACTGCAACAGGAACCTCCAACTTCACGGTTAAGGCCACAGACACGCTGACCGCTTCTGCCACGAAGGCGCTTTCTATTGTGGTTAACGCCGCGCCGTCGATCACGACTTCCAGCCTGCCGGCCACGACAGTTGGGGCTACCTACAACCAGACTCTCGCCTCAACAGGCGGCACTTCGCCTCTCTCATGGTCGATCTCCTCGGGCAGCCTGCCTGCGGGACTCTCCATTGTGGCAGGTACGGGGGCGATCACAGGTACGCCGACAACGTCCGGCACCTCCAACTTCACCGCGAGGGTAACCGATAACGTGGGCGCTACTGCCACAAAGGCTCTGTCCATTACCGTAAACGCTGCAATAACGATTACGACCTCAAGCCTGCCCGCAGACACGGTCAACGTCGCTTACAACCAGACGCTTGCAGCGACAGGCGGCACGGGCGCTCTGACCTGGTCAATCTCGTCGGGGAGTCTGCCCGCGGGACTATCTCTTGCGGCCGCTACGGGCGCGATAACCGGCACGCCGACTGCTTCCGGGACCGCCAATTTCACAGTTACGGCGACGGATACGGTAAGCGCCACCGGCACGAAGGCGTTGTCGATTGTGATCAACGCCGCGATAAGTATTACCACTTCAAGTCTGCCGGCCGACACGATTAGCGTCGCCTATAACCAGACGCTCGCGGCGACCGGCGGAACCGGCTCTCTCACCTGGTCGCTCAACGCCGGGACTCTGCCGGCGGGCCTGTCGCTTACTTCCGGCGGGTCGATAACGGGCACGCCTACGGCGACCGGGACTTCCAACTTCACAGTCAAGGCCACGGATACGGTCACCGCATCGGCGACCAAGGCGCTTTCCATTGTGGTTAACCCCGCGCCTTCGATAACGACGTCGAGCCTGCCGGCTACGACGGTGGGCGCCGCCTACAACGAGACTTTGGCCGTCACCGGCGGCACGTCGCCTCTGACGTGGTCGGTTCTCTCAGGGAGCCTGCCGGCCGGCTTGAGCCTTGTTGCCTCGACGGGCGCCATCACGGGCACGCCGACTGCTTCAGGCACCTCGAGCTTCACGGCAAGGGTCACCGATAACGTAGGGGCTACCGCCACAAAGGCTCTCTCCATAGTTGTCAACGCGGCAATAACGATTACGACCTCAAGCCTGCCCGCCGACACGGTCAGCATCGCTTACGATCAGACCCTGACAGCGACGGGCGGCACGGGTGCTCTGACCTGGTCTGTCTCGTCAGGCAGCCTGCCCGCCGGTCTGTCGCTTGTCGCAGCGACGGGTGCTATTACCGGGACGCCGACGGCGTCCGGGACCTCCAGCTTTACGGCAATGGCGACGGACACCATCGGCGCTACAGACACAAAGGCCCTCTCCATTGTGATTAACGCCGCGCTGACAATTACGACGGCAAGTCTGCCGGACGGCGCAGTGGGGGCGGCATACAACCAGACACTCGCCTCCACGGGAGGTACCGCGCCTCTCACGTGGTCGATTGCCTCGGGAAGCCTGCCGGCGGGATTGTCTCTCGTGCCTTCTACCGGCGCGATCACCGGCACGCCGACGGCGTCCGGGACGTCCGCCTTCACGGCGCAGGTTACGGACAACGTTGCGGCCACGGCGACAAAAGCGCTCTCCATCGCGATCACATCGTCGCTCACGATAACGACCGCCAGCCTGCCCGGCGGTGCCGTCAACTCTCCGTATAGTCAGGCCCTCGCCGCTTCCGGCGGCACTATGCCGTACACTTGGTCGATCCCGTCGGGGAGCCTGCCCGCGGGCCTGACGATAGATCCGTCGAGCGGCCTCATTTCGGGCACACCGACGGCCTCGGGCACCTCCAACTTCACCGCTCAGGTGGCCGACGCCGAAACGCCCACGCCGGCAACCGCGACCCGTGCGCTTTCAATAACCATCAGCTCCGCAAGCGGCGGCACATACTACGTGTCCAACGGCGGCAACGACTCATGGCCGGGCACCGTGGGCCAGCCCTGGGCGACGTTGCAGCACGCGGTGGATACGATTGCCGCAGGTGACACGATTCTTGTGGCTGACGGCACCTACGTCGGCTGCTATATCACGAGCGACGGCGCCGCCGCGGCCGTCAAGACCCTCAAGAGCCAGACGACCAATCACGCGGTGATCATCAACCAACCGAGCGCCGGCAGTCCCCAGGCCTCACCCGTGGACATCGAGTACACAAGCTACTGGGTCCTTGACGGTCTGGTCATAAACAGCATGAGCTCCTGCGATTACGGCGTGTACGTCGGCAACAGCGACCACATCACGGTTCAGAACTGCATCTCGCATCACGCCGTCCACGCTAACTTCCTCGGCGGCTTCTCCGACTACCTCCTGGAGCAGAACAACGAGGCGTACAGCGCCACCGAAAGACATGGCTTCTACAACGGGGACAGCGCGCAATACATGATCGAGCGTTCGAACCTGAGCCACGACAACCCGAGCGGCGCCTTCGAGCACACAGGTGGGTCAGCGGGCGGAGACGGCACCATCCATTACATGCTGACGGAGAAGAACACCGCCTGGAACAATAGCGGCGTGGTCATGAAGTGCGACGCCGTGGTCGACTCCGAGCTTATTAACAACCTCGCCTACAATAACCACCACCTCGGCATCGCTCTCTACCAGGGCGACGGCTTGGTGCCCGCGAGCCGCAACCTGATCTACAACAATACATTCCACTTCTCGAACTCCGGCTACGACTGCATCCAGATCCTGACCGGCAGCGTGGACAACAAGATCAAGAACAACATCCTCGTTCAGGAGTTGGCGGGCTACGGCTCGATAACCACCGAAGGCACGTCCCTGGGCGCCGGGTTCGAGAGCGACTACAACGTGGTCGTAGACCGGTTCAGCGTGGATAATGGCGGCACGTATATTCCGCTTTCCACATGGCGCAGTACCTACGGCTGGGATATCCACTCGCTCATAAGCACACCCTCCGCGCTCTTTGTGAGCCCCGGCAGCGATTATCACCTCAAGGCCGGCTCGCCCGCCATCAATGCCGGCGCGACGATTGCCCAAGTCGCCTCCGATATCGCGGGCAACGCGCGTCCGCAGGGGGCCGCGTACGACATAGGCTGCTACGAATACGTCATATCCGCCTTGACGGTAACCACATCAAGCTTGCCGAACGGCCAGATAGGCGTGGCGTACAGCCAGACGCTCTCCGCGACCGGCGGCATAAGCCCCTACTCCTGGACGCTATTCACGGGAACCCTGCCCACGGGGCTCTCTCTCACGTCCGGCGGAGTGATAAGCGGAACGCCGACGACGTCCGGAGCGTCGAGCTTCACGGTTCAGGTGACCGATTCACAGACGCCGACAGCGGCGACGGCCACGAAGGCGCTGTCGATCACGATACCGGCGGATCTCGTCGTAAGCACCTCGAGCCTGCCGAACGCGCAGATAGGCGTGGGATACAACCAGACGCTCGCGGCTGTGGGCGGCGTGACTCCCTACAACTGGACGCTTGCGTCAGGCACGCTTCCCAACGGACTGTCGTTAACCGCGGGTGGCGTCATCAGCGGAACGCCTACAACCTCGGGAACCTCCAGCTTCACGGTCCGGGTAACAGACGCCCAGACGCCTGCGGACACGGCTACAAAGGCCCTGTCGATCACGATACCCGCTGACCTGAGCATCACAACGGCGAGCCTGCCCGGCGGCACGGTTGGCGTAGCATACAACCAGACGCTTGCGGCTTCAGGTGGCGTAACGCCCTACACATGGACGGTCAACTCGGGAAGTCTGCCCGCGGGTCTCACGCTCAATAGCTCCACGGGCGCCATAACCGGCACCCCGACGACTTCCGGCACCTCCAACTTCACGGTCCAGGCGGCGGATTCCCAGACGCCCGCCGACAGCGCCACCAAAGCCCTGTCAATTGTGATCAGCCCCGCCGGAGACGCCACATATCAGTACGCTGCGGCCGATAACGAGTCCTCGACGAGCTCGACTGCATGGCAGCACAAGACGACACTGACCTTCACGGTCTACACCGCCGATACCTACCTCATCCTCGCGATGGCCGAAGTGAAGGAGAATAACACCAGCGCCAACGTGAGAACGCAGGTGACAATAGACGGCGGCGTCATGCAGAACACGATCCTCTATCCGAAGACCACCAGCGACTACACCACGTTTGCCTCGGCCAAGGTAGTGACTCTGTCCGCCGCGAGC